>Ga0066256_1003934_pt1 | contig 13718 bp, 11 predicted proteins | sample ThiBio_1000_biof_FD_87107 | JGI IMG/M metagenome (GOLD analysis project Ga0066256, IMG submission 87107) | Wastewater bioreactor microbial communities from Cape Town, South Africa - Thiocy_expt_1000_biof (version 2) | ecosystem: Engineered > Bioreactor > Thiocyanate-remediating >...
CCTGACGCGCTCCTGACCCCTCACGTGAAGAACCGGCTGGCTTGAACCGCAGGACATGACAGACACGACACAGAGCCTCGCCCCGTCCGCAAGCCCGGCCGCACCCACGCCGGGGCGCCGCGGTTTCAGATTCCTCGCCCGCAATTTCGGCGGCATCGTCGGCATCGCCATCTGCCTCGCGATCATCGGCATCGCCGTGTTCGCCCCCATGGTGGTGACGCGCGACCCGGTGGCGATCGACTTCGCCAAGCGGTTCGCGCCGCCGTCGATCAGCTGGGCCGGTTTCGGCGATACCCCGTTCGGCGCCGACCAGCTCGGTCGCGACATCTGGAGCCGCGTCGCCTATGGCGCCCGCGTCACGCTGGTCGTCAGCCTCGCGGCGCTGCTGATCAGCTGTGTCGTCGGCGTTACGCTCGGCCTGCTGGCCGGCTACTTCGGCGGCATCGTCGATCGCGTCATCATGCGCCTCACCGATATCCAGATGGCCTTCCCGATGATGCTGCTGGCGCTCATGGTGGTCGCGGTGCTGGGGGCCAACATGGTCAACCTCACGCTGGTGCTGGCACTGATCGGCTGGACCCGCTTCGCGCGCGTGGTGCGGGGGGAAACGCTGTCGCTGCGCGAGCGCGACTTCATGGTGTCGGCCCGCGCCATCGGGGCCGGCAACCTGCGCATCCTGCTGCGTCATCTGCTGCCCAATCTCGCAACCCCGGTGATCGTCGTGGCGACGCTCGAGCTGGCGCGCCTGGTGCTGCTCGAAGCCTCGCTCAACTTCCTCGGGCTCGGCGTGCCGCCGCCCGCACCGAGCTGGGGCCGCATGCTGGCCGACGGCCGGCTCTACCTGCAGTCGGGCTGGTGGGTCGTCACCTTCCCCGGCCTCGCCATCGCCTTCTTCATCCTCGGCGTCACCATGGTCGGTGACTGGATGCGCATCTTCTACGATCCCAAGGTGAGGACCGGTCGATGAGCAGCAAGCCGCCCGTCCTCGAAATCGATGGGCTGACCGTCCGCTTCGATACGCCCAGCGGCACCGTGCAGGCGGTGACCGATGTCAGCTATTCGCTGGGCAGCGGCGAGACGCTGGGCATCGTCGGCGAAAGCGGCAGCGGCAAGAGCGTGCACGTGCTCGCCATGCTCCGCCTGCTGCCGCAAGGCACCTCCCGCATCACCGGCCGCGGGGTGCGGTTCTTTGGCGAGGACCTGCTGCGGCTCGATGCGCCGACCCTGCGCAGCATCCGCGGCAATCGCATCTGCGTGGTCTTCCAGGACCCCATGACCTCGCTCAACCCGGTGCTGACCATCGGCCGGCAGATCACCGAGACGCTGGAGGCGCACAAGAGCATCGGGCATGCCGCGGCGGAAGCGGAGGCCATCCGGCTGCTCGATATGGTGAAGATCCCCAAGGCGGCCCAGCGCATCCGCCAGTTCCCGCACGAGTTCTCCGGGGGCATGCGGCAGCGCGTGATGATCGCCATCGCGCTCGCCTGCAAGCCGCAGCTGCTGATCGCCGACGAGGCGACCACTGCCCTCGACGTGACCACGCAGGCCGAGATCATCGACCTCGTGCAGGAGCTCAAGCGCGACCTCGGCATGGCGGTGATCTGGATTACCCACGACCTTGGCGTCGTGGCTCGCATCGCCGACGTCATCCAGGTGATGTACGGCGGCCGGGTGCTGGAGCGGGGGCCGGTCGACAGCGTCTTCTACGATCCGCGCAACGCCTACACCCTCGGCCTGCTGCAATCGGCTCCCTCCCATATCGGCAGTGCCGCCTCCGGACGCCTGACCCCGATCCCCGGCACGCCACCCGACATGCGCCGTCCGCCGGCCGGCGATCCGTTCGCGCCTCGCAACCCGTGGGCGACCCCGCGCTGTGCCGTCGAAATGCCGCCGCTGCGGCAGGTCGACAACGGCACGCCGGGTCACCTGGTGGCCGCCTGGTACGATCTTCCGGCGCTGCGCGCCCATCCGCAATAGACGAGTCACGCAAGCATGCAGGCGACACCGGCGACATCGCTGCTCGAAGTCCGCGGCCTCTCGAAGTTCTTCCGGCTGCAGGGGCGCGGCTGGGGCGGCAGCGAAATCCACCGTGCGGTCGACGATGTGAGTTTCGATGTCCGCCCCGACGAGACGCTCGGGCTCATCGGCGAAAGCGGCAGCGGCAAGAGCACCATCGGCCGGCTGATCCTGCGGCTCATCGCTGCCGATGCGGGGCAGGTGAAATTCGAGGGCGAGGACATCCTGCATGCCTCGCGCGATCGGCTGAACCAGCTGCGCCGCCGCATGCAGATCGTCATGCAGGACCCCTATTCGGCCCTCAACCCGCGCATGACCATCGGCGAGTTCGTGGCCGAGCCGCTCGTCGTGCACGGTCTCGTCCGCTCACGGAGCGATCGTCGCGAGCAGGTAGCGGCGCTGTTCGAGAAGGTCGGGCTGCCGGCGGATGCGATGGACCGCTATCCGCACCAGTTCTCGGGCGGCCAGCGCCAGCGCATCGCCATTGCCCGCGCCGTGGCGCTAAAGCCGAAATTCATCGTCGCCGACGAGCCCACCGCGTCGCTCGACGTATCGATTCAGGCACAGGTGCTCAACCTGCTGCAGGACCTGCGTGCAGAATTCGGGCTCGCCATGGTGTTCATCTCGCACGACTTCAGCGTCGTTCGGCACATGTGCCAGCGCGTCGCGGTACTGCGCTACGGCCGGATCGTCGAGCTGGGCCCGTCCGAGGTGCTGATGGCAACGCCGCTCCATCCGTATACGCGGCGGCTGGTGGCGGCCGTCCCGGTAGCCGATCCTCGCCTCGAGCGGGCGCGCGAGCCGGTGCCTGTCGAAACGCCGGGCGAAGACGCCACGCCGCACCCGCTGCGCGAAGTCTCACCCGGCCATTTCGTCGCGATGCCCTGAGCGCTCAGGCGCTCGGGCGGAAGCAGCAGAAGATCTTGCGGAACGTCGTGTCGCTGCCGAGCGCATAGTCGGCGCCGCGCGCGGTGAGGAAAATGTCGCCGACCTCGAAGCGCTGCAGGCCCACGGCGGGACTGTCGAGCTCGGCATGGCCCTCGACGATCTTCATCAGCTCGTGCTGCCTGCTTTCGACAGGACGACGCCGATACGCCGCGGCGCGCCATACCCCGGCACGGAACTGCCCGCTGGCATCGGCATAGTCGGCCCGACCTTCGACGGTCGGCGCCGGCGTGGTCGGCAGCTCGGCGGTGAGCGGCCGGCCGGGTTTTTGGTGCCCCCCCCGGCCGTCTCCCGCAGTGCGTCTCGGTTTCGGGCCGCGGCCGCCCCACCCCCCCGCCAGCCTGGTGTCCCCCCCCCGGGGCGCGCCTTCGCCGAGGCGGCAGGACAGCCCCTTGGGGATCTCGGCTGCCTCACCAGCAGCCAGTCGCTCGGTGCCGGCTGCGGTCTCGATCGCCAGTTCGCCCTCTTCGACCAGCAGGAACTCGTCGAACGGATGGACCTGCAGCGCGTCACCGGTGCAGGCGGCGAGCCAGCCCACGGCCACGCCAAGCTCGGCGTCGTGAAACAGCACCCGTCGCTGGGTGGCGTAGGGATCGTCGGAAAACAGCCCCATCGGTGCCGGCTGGGAACCGTCGGGGTGCGCGCGCAGGTCGAGATAGCCTGCCTTGTTGGCGGCCGTCCTCACGAAGGCCGGATTGTACTCGGTCATGGGAGCCTCCTATCAGTGATCTGTTTCGCGGCCGCCTCGCCGGTCTGCCAGGCGCCGTGGATGGTCGAATGCAGGGTCTTGGTGCAGGCCTCGCCTGCAAAGAACAGCCGATCGGCAACCGGCTGGGCGAGCTCGTCGCGGGCCGGCACGTCGCCGGGGGCCACGTAAGTATAGGCACCGCGCGAGAACGGGTCGGTGCTCCAGGCGCTGTGCGCCACCGGCACCAGCACCGGTACTGCGGCGGCGCCGAACAGCCCCACCAGTTCCTCACGGACCAGTGCCGCCATCTCCTCGACGCCGGCCGTCTCCAGCCGAAGCGCCAGATCGCCGCTGAGGAAGGCCTCGAGCAGCGGCCGTCCCAGCGGCCGGACCTGATACGAGACGGTCTCGGTGGAGGTGGTCGATCCGACGAAATGCGTGTTGTCGGGCAGCCCGGCCAGCGGCGCGGTCAGGCGGAAGTAGATCTTGTTGTTGTGTCCCAGCGGCAGCCGCTCGATCGCGGATGCGGTCGCTGCGGGCAGGCCCGGCTTGAACACGATGCCGCCCCCCGCGATCACGCTTGGCGGCACGGTGACGATGACGTGGCGGGCCCGGTAGACCCGGTCGCCGGTGTAGACCACGACGCCATCGCTCGACCAGTCGATGGTGGTCACCGGCGTGCCGAGCACGATGTCGAGGCCCTCGGCCAGCTTCTCGACGACCCGCCCATAGCCGATGACGGGACGCCAGTTGGCGCCGCCCCGATCGCGGAAGCGCCGGGCCTGCACCGAGACCCGGTCCGGGCTGGTGCCGGTGCTGAACATGGTGGCGGTGGCAAGGACCGGCGACCACGGCGACTTCGGATCGAGGCAGGCGGCGATGGAGCGATCCGGTGTCGCCGTCGAGGCGGTCGCCAATCGCGCAAAGAACTCGGCCTGTGCCTTGAGGAAATCGGCGATCTGCTCGGCCGCGAGCCCGCTGCGGGCAAGTCGCAGGGCCCACTCGTCCTGGTTGCGCTCGTTGACTTCGAGCCCAGCGCCGCGGGCGAGCGCCACCATGGGATTGGTTTCGGCCGAGTGCATCCAGCCCGCACCCAGATCGATGGGCCCTTCGGCGGAATCAACCGTCCAGGCGCGACCGCCGATGCGGTGACGGGCCTCGATGATCACAGCCCCTAAGCCGGTCGTCGCTAGCTGACGGGCCGCCGCGATACCGGCGGCGCCCGCCCCTACAATGACGACATCGGTGTCGGTCGAACGCGCCATGCGTACCTGGCTCCCCCCGGATCCTCAGCGCCAACGCTGATCCCCAGAGATGGGCACGGAGCGGACCCTGCCGACAGAGCCACTTTTTGCGATTCAGGCGTGTACCACTTTGTCCCCGCGGGGAACGGTCAGCCCGGAACGAAGCCGGCCTCCTTCAGCACGCGGATCGCCGAATGGGCGACGACATCGCCGTGCTCGTAGAGGTTGCGCCAGGCGGCAACGCTAGCGGCGATCTGCGGATCGGAGATAGCCGACGAGAACGCCTCGACCCCGATGTAGCCCTCATAGCCGGCGCTGCGCAGCTGGGCGAGCAGGGGAGCGAAGTCGATGTTGCCTTTGTCGAGCGGGCCGCGGTTGCTCTGGTCGAGCTCGAAATAGGCGAGCCGGGGCAGCGCCCGCTCCAGCGCATCGAGCATGCTGTCCTCCTCGATCGCCATGTGGAAGGTATCGAGATGGAGGTAGAGGTTGGACGAGCCGGTGGCATCGAGCAGTTCGAGCGCGCGCTCGACGGTGGTGACGAGGTTGGTCTCGTAGCGATTGACGATCTCTATGGCGAGGCGAATGCCCATGCCGGCTGCCTCGTCGGCGAGCGTGGCGAGGCCATCGGCGGCGGCACTGAAGTTGTCGGGGCTCGCCGCAGCGCTGGCCTTGCCGAGCACGCCATAGAGGATGCCGCCCAGGTGCCGCGCGCCAAAGTCGCGGGCGAGGCCCAGCGACAGCCGCAGCCGCTTGAGGCCTGCCGCCCGGACCTCCGGATCGAGGCTCGAAATGTCCGCATCGGGCCGCTGGTTGGCCGTGGCGATGGGAGTGAGGCCCGCCTGCTCAAAGATCGCCGCCACGGCGGCGGGCTCGATCGTCGCGGGGTCGCGCATCGGCACCACCACCTGCCCGAACCCGGTGGCGGCGGCGCGCTCGACCACATAGCGGCCGCCCTCGGTCGACCACTGCGGCAGGTAGGTGAGGGAGTGCATGGACAGGCGGTTGGGAGGGGTCATCGGCGGGATCGCTTCGGTGGGTAGGGTTGAGGGAAGGTCGGGCGGACAAACAACATTAGTCAGACTGATCGTGGATGGGCAACCCGGCTCCTGGCGACCCGCTCCCGCAATCTCTCGTTCCTTCTGTTCCCACCAAAGACAGGTATATCAACGTGTTGAGCGGTTTTGAGACGGCTTACCGAGGGTGGTTGTTGGCTTCCAGTTGTAGTCCGACATTTGGAATGTTGACAGACAAAATTTGCTGCCTCTACACTGGCGGGACAGTAAATTCCTCCCGGAACCATGCATGCGCGACGTGAGCATAGGCGTAGACACAGGCGGCACCTTCACCGACCTCGTCTGCTTTGAGGGCAATCAGCTCAAGGGCGTGCTCAAGGTGCCGTCCAACCGGGCCCACCCCGACCAGGCGGTGATCAACGCCATCCGGCGAATGGAGGAAACGCTCAGTGTTTCCCCTGCGGCGGTGCGCCGCTTCGTGCATGGCACGACGGTGGCGACCAATGCGGTGCTGGAGCGGCGGGGTGGCCGCATCGGGCTGCTGATGACCGCCGGCTACCGCGACGTCCTCGACATCGGGCGTTCTTACCGTTCCGACGTCTATGGGCTGTTCCTGAAGCCCGGGACGCCCGGCTTCCTCGCGCCCCGCAGCCGGCGCATGGAAGTGACCGGGCGTCTGGGGCCCGATGGTGCGGAGATCGAGCCGCTCGATCCCGACAGCCTCGATGCCGCCATTCGCGCCCTGCTCGAGCAGAACGTCGACGCCATCGCGGTGTCGTTCCTCTTCTCCTTCGTCAATCCGGCGCATGAGCTAGCCGCGCGTGACGCGATCAAGCGGCTCGCGCCCTCCGTCTCGGTGTCGCTGTCGCACGAGGCCGATCCGACCTTCCGCGAATACGAGCGTACCGCCGTCACCGCGTTCGACGCCTATGTGAAGCCGACGCTCGACCGCTACATCCAGACCCTCGCCGCCTCCCTCGACGAGGCCGGGGTCACGGCGCCATTCCAGGTCATGCAGTCACGCGGTGGTGTCTGCGCGGCCTCGATCGCCCGCGAGCGACCGGTCCGGCTGTTCCTGTCCGGGCCGGCGGGCGGTGTCATCGGCGCGCTCGGCGTCGGCCGCGACACCGGCATCGACGACATCATTTCCTTCGATGTCGGCGGCACATCCTGCGATATCGCGCTGATCGACGGCGGCAAGCCCGCCATTCGCCAGACCGGCTACGTCGACGGCTTCGTCGTCCGTGCGCCGATGGTCGACGTCAACGCCATCGGCGCGGGCGGCGGCAGCATCGCCTGGATCGATGGCAGCGGCGGCCTGCGGGTCGGCCCGCACTCGGCCGGCTCCGATCCGGGACCGGCCTGCTACGGCTGGGGTGGTACCGAGCCGACGGTGACCGATGCCTCGCTCTATCTGGGCTACATCGATCCGGCCTACTTCGCTGGTGGCACGCTGACGCTGCAGCCGGAGCTGGCCCGCAAGGCGATCGTCGACCTCGCCACGCGGCTCGGCCTCCCGCCTGAAGCGACGGCGCACGGCATCCACCGCGTCGTCACCGCGCAGATGGCCGAGGGCATCCGGCTCGTGTCGGTCAAGCGCGGCATCGATCCGCGTGGCTTCGCGCTGCTGCCGCTCGGCGGCGGTGGCGGCATCCACGCCATCGCGCTGGCGCGCGAGCTGGGAATGACCCGGGTGCTCGTCCCGCGCTTCCCCGGCGTGCTGGCGGCCAATGGCCTCGTCGCTGCCCCGATCACCCACGAGGCGTCGGTGGCGATCAACCGCGACGTCGCCGATATCGCCAGCCCGGAACTGGGGGCCGCGATCACCGATCTCGACCGGCGCTGCCAGCAGCTGATGGCGGCCGAGGAGGTCGCCGAGGCAGATGTCGGCATCGAGCACTTTGCCGACGTGTGCTTCAAGGGACAGTCCCATACGCTGGAGGTCAGCATCGACCTGGCCCGGATTCGTGCCGACCAGGATCTGTCGAGCATCCATGCGGATTTCCGCGAGGTGCACGAACGGGTGCATGGCCACAGCGAGGATGCGCCGACGCGCATCGTCAATGTCCGTGCCGTCGCCACCTACGAGCCCTTCGCCGGTGCTGCCGCTGATGCAGCGCTCCCGAAGGGCGAGGCGCGCAAGGGCACGCGCACCATCTTCGGCGCCGATGGCGTCGAGCTGGAAGCGGCAATCTACGACAGGCACCTGCTGCAACCGGGGACCCGGCTCGAAGGGCCGGCCATCCTCGAACAGAGCGATACGACAACGCTGCTCGAGCCGGGCTGGCATCTTGTCGTCCTCGAGTCCGGCTCCCTGCTGATGGAGCCGACCCGGTGAGCGCGCCGCACACGGAATCCCCCCAGACCGACCCGATCACCGTCGAGGTGATCCGCAACAAGCTGGACGGCATCTCCAACGAGATGCACTGGACGCTGCTCAGCAGCTCGTTCTCGCCCATTGTCAAGGAAGGCATGGATGCCTCCGCGGGCCTGTTCATGGCCAACGGCGCCAGCCTGTCGCAGGCGCATGCCATCCCGGCGCATCTGGGGGCGCTGATCCCCTGCATCGCGACGATCCTGCGGCGCTTCCCGGTGGCCGGGATGCGGCCCGGCGATGCCTACTGCATGAACGATCCCTACGATGGCGGCGCGCACGTGCCCGACATTGCGCTGCTGATCCCGGTCTTCGTCAACGACCGCGTCATCGCGCTCAGCGCCACCATGTCCCACCATCAGGACATGGGCGGCATGACGCCCGGCTCGCTGCCGACCAATGCCACTGACATCTACCAGGAAGGCGTGGTCATCCCGCCGGTCAAGCTCATCGACCAGGGTGTCTACAACGACACCTTCGTGAGCATGATGCGGGCCAATATCCGGCTGCCGGATATCTTCATGGGCGACCTGAACGCCCAGGTGGCGGCCGCGCGCGTCGGTGCCCGCCGGCTGGGTGAACTTGCCACCAGCTTCGGCCCCGGCATCACCGACGTCTTCGACTTGCTGCTCGACCGCTCCGAAACGCTGACTCGGCAGGCGATCACTGCCTTGCCCGATGGCGTCTATCGCTCCGTCGACATCATGGACAATGACGGGCTCGATCTCGATCGGCGCATCCGCATCGAGGTCGCGGTGATCATCGAGGGCTCGGACATCACCGTCGACTTCACCGGCACCAGCGATCAGGTCCGTGGCCCCTTCAACAGCTCGCCGGCTGCGACCATGGCGGCGGTCTACTACGCGATCCGCGCCATCACCGGTTCGGACATTCCGACCAATGCCGGCTGCTTCCGGCCGGTGCACCTGGTGCTGCCGCCCTCGAGCTTCGTCAATCCGTCGCGGCCAGCGCCGCTCAATGGCCGCTCGATTGCCGCCAAGCTGATCGGCAACAACGTTATTGGGGCGCTGGCTAGCGTCACCCCCGATCGCGTCAAGGGCTACAACGGTTCGCAGCACATCCTCGTATTCAGCGGTGAGCGCGAGGACGGCCGGCCGTTCGTCGTCACCGAGACCATCGCGGCCGGCACCGGCGCCCACCTGCATGGCGACGGCGTCGACATGCTCGAGAGCGACGTCGCCAACGGCATGAACATGCCCAGCGAAGCCATGGAGATGGATTTCCCCATCCGCGTCGAGCGCTTCGACCTGCGCCCCGATTCAGGTGGCGCCGGCGAACATCGTGGCGGCCTCGGCTGCACCCGGGTCTACCTCGCGCTCAGGGACAATATCGGCTTCGTGCACCGCGGCCAGCACCACTATGGCGGCCCGCGCGGCATTGCAGGTGGCGGCCATGGTGGTGCGGCCCGAACCGTCATCCAGTGCACCGACGGCACCATCGAGGTCATCCCCTCGAAGATGACCGGCAAGCTCAATGCCGGCGATCGGCTGATCCTGCAGACGCCGGGCGCCGGTGGCTTCGGCGATCCGCGGCGGCGCCCGCGCGACCTGGTCCGGGCCGATGTTGCCGATGGCCGCGTGTCGGCCGAGCAGGCACGGGACATCTACGGCCTCGCCGACTGAGCGCCCCAACGACGACCTCCAACAAGGCATCTGCGATGCAAGAAACCATCCTGTCCGACCTCAGCCCGGTCTCGTCCGACAAGGCCGTCGATTCCGTCGACGTCGTGATCATCGGGGGCGGCATTGTCGGGGTCACCACGGCGCTGTTCCTCGCCAGGCAGGGCGTCTCCGTCATGGTCTGCGAGAAGGGCGTGGTGGGCGGCGAGCAGTCCTGCCGCAACTGGGGCTGGTGCCGCACCCAGAGCCGCGATCCGCGCGAACTTCCCATGGTGCTGCAGAGCCTCAGGCTGTGGGATCGCATGAACGAGATGGTGGAGGACGAGACCGGCTTTCGCCGCTGCGGCATCCTCACGCTCTACGATCGTCCCGGCGAAATCGCCGATGCCGAACTCTGGATGGAGCACGCCAAGGAACATCAGGTGAAGTCGCGCCTGATCGGCTCCGACGAGATCTCGCGCCTGATCCCCGATGCGTCGCGCAAGTTTGCCGCCGGGCTCTATACGCCCGATGACGGCCGGGCCGAACCGACCCGCGCCGCGCCGGCGATCGCCCGCGCCGCGCAGCGGCTGGGCGCCAAGATCATCACCAATTGCGCCGTCCGCGGCGTCGATTTCAAGGGTGGCCGCGTCGCCGGAGTCATCACCGAAAGAGGCCGCGTCACCTGCTCCAGCGTGGTACTGGCGGGCGGCGCCTGGTCGAGCCTGATGTGCAGTTCACTCGGTATCCGGCTGCCGCAGCTAAAGCTGCTCGCCTGCGTGCAGCGCACGGCCCCGTTCGAGGGGCCCGAGGCCGATATCTCGGTTTGGGGGCCGGGCTTCACATTCCGGCGCAATATCGACAACAGCTATACGAGCGCCTTCGGTCAATCGAACGAAGTGCAGATCACGCCGGACAGCTTCCGCTATTTCTTCGATTTCCTGCCGCGCCTGAAGCAGGAGTTCAACACCGTGCGGCTGCGGGTTGGCCGGCGCTCGCTGGACGAACTCAACTGGTCGCGCGGCTGGAAGCTTGACGAGGTCACCCCGTTCGAGCGCGTCCGCATCCTCAACCCCGATCCGCTCGACTACGACACCGCGGCGGCGCAGCGGAACCTGCGCAGTGTCTTCCCGATGTTCGAGAAGGCAAGTATCGTGCGCAAGTGGGCCGGCCTCGTCGACGCCACGCCCGACGCCGTTCCGGTGATCTCCTCGGTGGAGGAGACGCCGGGCTTCTTCATCGCCACCGGTTTCTCGGGTCATGGCTTCTGCGCCGGTCCGGCCGCCGGCCAGATGATGAGCGAAATCGTCGTCGGCGATACGCCGACGGTCGACCCCACACCCTACCGCTTCGACCGTCTCGGCCGGGCCCCCAAGCTGCGCAGCGATGTCATGGACGAGCGACCGCAGCCCAATCTCTGACGTTGTCAGACCAAGCAACCACCGGAAGGACAGCCGCCATGACAACACCTGGGTTCGAAACTACCCGAAAGATCGGCGGCGATCTCGAGATTTCGCGCATCGGCTACGGCGCCATGCGCCTCACCGGGCAGCCCGGCAACTGGGGCGCCTATGTCGATCCCGAAGGTGGCAAGCAAGTGCTGCGCCGGGCCGTCGAGATCGGCGTCAACCTCATCGACACCGCGCATGCCTACGGCGCCGGCTACAATGAAAGCCTCGTGGCGGATGCGCTGCATCCCTATGGCAATGGCCTCGTCGTCACCACCAAGTGCGGTCTCTCCAAGATGGGGCCGGGGATCTCCTGCAAGGACGGCCGACCCAAGGCGATCCGCACTGGCTGCGATGCCAGCCTGCACCATCTGCGGGCGGAACGCATCGACCTCATGCAACTGCACTGGATCGACGAGGACACGCCGATCGAGGAGACCGTCGGCGCCCTAGCCGACCTGCAGCCGCAGCGCGAGATCCGCCTCATCGGCGACTCCAACGTCACCCTCGATCAGCTGCGACGTGCGCGGAGCGTTGCGCCCATCGCCTCGGTGCAGAACCGCTTCAGCTTCGCCGATCGGTCGCAGCAGGAGATCGTCGACTACTGCACGCGCGAGGATATCACCTTCTTCCCCTACGGACCGCTCGACGGCAATCCCAATGTTATCGGCTCGCCGCTCGCCACGCCCGAGGGCGTGCTGGCTGCAGAGGCGTCCCGACGGGGCTGCACCCCGACACAGATGGCGCTGGCCTGGCTGCTGGCGCTGAGCCCGGTCATTGTCCCCATTCCGGGCACCCGCTCGATCGCGCATCTCGAAGAAAACGCGGGGGCACTCGGGGTATCGCTGACCCCCGCGGAGGCCGCACAACTCTAGGACAACCGCCCCCGGCGCCTTTACCGTCCCAAAGTTGTATGGCATATCGCGACAGTGAGTTGAGATTGGAGCGTCGCCCCGCCGGTTCCGGCCACCGGGACGGCCTGTCGAAGTGGGGCTCGGGCTTCGGGCATGCGTCGAAACGAGACCGCTGACATCGACTCTCCAGGCGGGCGCGTGGATCGTGTGTACGACGTTCTCCTGCAGCGGATCGAGCGCGGCGACCTGCGGCTGGGCGACCGCCTCCCCACTGAAATGCAGATGACCGGCGAGTTTGCGGTGTCACGCACGGTGATCCGCGAAGCTCTGGCGCGACTCAGCGCCGATGGCCTCATCACCTCGCGCCGAGGCTCGGGCAGCTATGTCACCCAGCGGCCCGATCAGGAGCGGCACCGGTCGGCGGATGCGAGCGTGCTGTCGGCGGTGATGCGCTGCCACGAGTTCCGCATTGCGCTTGAAGGCGAGATCGCGGCCATTGCCGCCCTGCGCGTCACGCCCACCCAGATCGAGGAAATCGAAGCCGTCCAGGCACGTCTCGCCGAGAACGGCGGAGAGGTCGGCCCCTCGGACGATCTCGATCTCGACTTCCATCTTGCCATCGCCCACGCCACGCGAAACGTGCTTTTCGCCGATGCGCTGCAGGCCCTGCAGCCACAGCTCCGGCGCCACCGCTCGAGTTTCGGCGAGCATGCGCTGCGCAACCTGCGCTTCGAGCTCGCCGAGCATCAGTCGATCATTGCCGCGCTGCGGGCCGCCGATCCGGATGGTGCCAAGGCCGCCATGCGAACCCATCTCGAGAACGCCCGCCTGCGCGTGCTTTCCGTCGGCATGGACGCCTTCCTCTAGGCTTCGGGTCTGCGTTTGGCGCCGCTGCGGTCAGGACGCGGAGCGACGTCGCGTGCTGGTGCGTTCCACCAGCTGCACAGGCACGGTCACCTGGACCGGCAGCTTGATCGCGGTTTCGCCGATGCCGCGCAGGATACCGAGGGAGGCCTCTACGAGGCCGGGGCTCGACTCGCGGATGGTGGTGACACTGTTGCCGATCCAGCTCGCCTCCGGAATGTCGTCGACTCCGGCGACCATGACGTCCTCGGGGACGCGCAGCCCGAGCTGCCGGGTGCGGTCGATGAAGCCGATGGCAGCGAGATCGTTGGCGCAGAACACCGCGTCGGGCCGCTCGGGCAGGCCGAGCAGGTGCGTGGCCGCATCGTAGCCGGCCTCGTAGGTGAAGGCGCAGGGGGTGACCTGCGGCTCGGGCAGCCCCCGTTTCAGCAGCTCCTCGCGGAACCCCTTGAGACGTTCGATCGACGTCAGGAAGGGGCCGCCGGCGAAGGCGGGGCGTCGGGCCCCGCGCTCTGCGAAGTGCGCGGCCATCAGGCGCCCGCCGGCGACATTGTCGACGCAGACCGAGGACACCCATGCGTTGGTGAGCGGGGTGTGGAAGGCGATGACCGGGATGCGGTAGCTGGAGAGCGGAGCCGCGGTGGCTTCATCGA
>Ga0066256_1003937_pt1 | contig 13717 bp, 9 predicted proteins | sample ThiBio_1000_biof_FD_87107 | JGI IMG/M metagenome (GOLD analysis project Ga0066256, IMG submission 87107) | Wastewater bioreactor microbial communities from Cape Town, South Africa - Thiocy_expt_1000_biof (version 2) | ecosystem: Engineered > Bioreactor > Thiocyanate-remediating >...
AAGCCTCGCCACTATCCTCATCAGATGCCAGCCGATCCCAACTGGAACAAATATGCGGGCTGGATGGTGATCGCCGCGCAGGACCAGGGCCTCGATGCCTTCCCGCTCTCGCACGCAATCCTGCGCGCCGTCTGGGCCGAGGAACGCGACATCGCACTCCCCGAGACACGCCGCGAGATTGCCGACGAGAATGGCTATGACGGCGCAGCCCTCGTCGCCGCCGAGCAGAGCCCCCGTGTGCAGGATCTCTATCGCATGTACAGCGACGAAGCCCTCGCCCTCGGCGTGTTCGGCGCCCCCTCCTTCGTGCTCGATGGCGAGATCTTCTGGGGCCAGGACCGGCTCGGCTTCGTCGATCGGGCACTCGCGAAAAGGCGGGCTGGCCTCAAATCCTAGAGCATGTTCACGTCATACGGACGCGCGTCGCGCCGCACACCACTCTAATCCTCCCCCCTTGTGGGGGAGGCTAGGAGGGGGGATTGCAGAACGCCAGCGGCAGGGATTCCCCCCACCCCTAACCCCTCCCCACAATGGGGAGGGGATTGCGATCCTATTTTGATCGAACAGGCTCTGGAGCATCGCTCAGCCCCCTCATGCATCCCGGGCGCGCCTCCCTTCCGTGGTGGCGCTGGCCAACGGGCGCGCACCCCGCCATCATGCACGCCGATCGCGCATGGGCCGGGAGGGACGACGTGCCGGAATTCTTCGGGGTGCCGCTCGACGTGCGTTTTGTCGCCGTGTGCCTGGCAGCGTTCATCGGCGGTTTCATGCGCGGCTTTGTCGGCTTCGGCGCCGCGCGGGTCCCCTTTCCCGTGCTCAGTCCCGCCTTTGAGCCCCGCCTCGCCGTCGCCGCCATGAGCGTCGTCGGCATTCCAACGCTGCTGCAGCTCCTGCCCGATGCCATCCGCACGTCCGAGCGCCCGATCGTGACGCCGATCTCGCTCGCCATCCTGCTCAGCACGCCGCTCGGCACTTGGATCCTGGTGAGCGTGAGCCCCGCGCTCATGAAGGTGGTGATCTCGGCGCTCGTCGTCCTCATGGTGGCGATGCTCATGCGCGGTTGGAAGCTCGAGCAGCAGGTCGGACGCCCCATCCTCGTTGGCGCCGGCGTGGCCGGCGGCCTCATTCAGGGCGCCGCCGGCATCGGCGGCCCGCCCGTCGTCGCCGTCATTCTCTCGCGGCCCGGTACGCCGATCCAGCAGCGCGGCAATGTCCTCGCACTCATGACGGCGGTCTCGCTCTCCTCGCTGCTGCCGCTTCTGTACTTCGGCCTGTTCACGCAGAAGGCGGTCGTCATCGGGCTGCTGCTGCTGCCCGTCTACGGCGGCTCCATCCTGCTCGGGAGCCGCTACTTCGCCTATGGCGGCGCACGCCACTTCCGTCACGCCGCCATGGCCACGCTGGCGCTCATCGGCATTGCGACGCTGCTCGCGTCGCTCCGCGACTACCTCGCGTCCTGATCAGGCCGCCTGCGCCGTGCCACCCCCGCGCATGCGCTGGTAAGCGTAGATCGGCACGCCGATACCGAGACCGAGCAGATCCGAGAACGAGCCCGGGTGCAGCATGCAAAGAGCGGCGACAGCCATGGCGAGCCTCAGCGGCATGGCGAGCCGCCCGCCGAACCACCCTTCGGATGCGCCCGCCAGGAACCACACGCCGATGGCCGCCGTGACGACGGCCTGTGCGATGGCCGGCCATTCTCCCTGCATGAGCAGGACGGGCGAGTAGTAGAACATGAAGGGCACGAGGAACGTGGCGAGGCCAAACTTCACCGCGATCCACGACGTCTTCCATGGATCTGCCTGTGCCATGCCGGCGGCAGCAAAGGACGCGAGCGCGACGGGCGGTGTGATCGCCGAGATCACCGCGAAGTAGAAGACGAACATGTGGGCGACCAGCGGCTGCACGCCCATGCGCGAAAGGCCGGGCGCAATGACCGCAGCAGCGATCGCGTACGCAGCCGTCGTCGGCATGCCCATGCCGAGGACGAGCGCAACCATGGCCGCGAAGACCATGGCAAGGAGTTGATTGGCCCCGGCGACCGTCAGAATGAGCTCGGAGAAACGGCCGCCAACACCAGTCAGCGCGACAACACCGACGATGATGCCGGCACAGGCACACACCGCGACGAGCTGGATGCTGTCACGCGCCGCCTTCTCGAGCGCCTCGAGCGAACGCCGCCAGCCGAACAGCAGTGCGGGCACGGCGACGAGAGCAATCGAAGCGGCAAGCGAAACGGACTGCGGCAGCGCCGGCAGGACGTGCAGCATGAGCGCCGCCATTCCAAAGCCGAGACCGGCCAAGACGACGAAGCGCACGACGCCGCTGAACAGCATTGCCGCAAACGTATCAGCGCCGTCCGTGCTGACGCTGCCGTCGGCTTTGAAGTCCTTGAACCAGAGGGCGATCGCACCGCAGATGAGGGCCGCCACGATACCGAGTGAGCCCGCGCGGAAGGGCGAGTAGCCGTCGAGCAGCACCCAGACGAGCACGAAGATCGGCGCGAGCAGGTAGATACGCGGCAGGATCGCCTTGATCGGCGGCAGCTCGGAGAAGGGGAGGCCGCGCACGCCGAGACGGATCGCGTGGAGGTCCACGTGGATCCAGCAAGCGATGTAGAAGAGAAGGCAGGGGATGATCGCCGCGACTGCGATGGTCGTATAGGGAATGCCGGTGATCTCGGCCATGAGGAACGCACCGGCGCCGAGCACCGGCGGCGTGATCTGTCCACCTGTCGATGACGTTGCCTCGATGGCGGCAGCCGTCGGCCGGTCATAGCCGACCTTGCGCATCATGGGGATCGTCACCATGCCCGAGGCAACGACGTTGGCGACAGCCGAGCCCGAGATGGCGCCGAACGCGACGCCGGACGCCACGCACGCCTTGGCGGGTCCGCCGCGCGCCCAGCCGAACAGCGCATTGCTCGCGTCGTTGATGTAATCGCCGGCCTTCGAGACTTGCAGGAAAGCGGCAAACGTCACGAACAGAATGATGTAGGTCGAGGAGACCTGCGTGGTGACGCCGAAGATGCCGTACTCGCTGTAGATGTACGTGAAGAAGCGATCGATGGCGAAGCCGTTGTGGCGCAGCACGCCCGGCATCCAGGGGCCGACGAAGCAGTAGATGATGAAGACGCCGGCGATGATCGGCAGCGCAAGGCCGGTCATGCGGCGCGAGATTTCGAGGACGAGGAGCGTGCCGACAACGCCTGTGATCACATCACCGGGCGTGAACTGTGCGCCGGCACGGAACAGAAGGCCGTCGAGCTCCCACCAGATGTAGAAGGCGCAGGCGGCCGAAGCGGCGGCGAGGATCCAGTCGTACCAGGGAATGCCGTCAGCGCCGGCGCGCAGGAACGGCGCCGAGATGAGGAAGCCGATCGCCAGGCCCCAACCAACGTGGACGGCGCGAAAGAGCAGCGGCTCGAGGGAATAGACGTTGAGCACGAAGAGATGGAAAAGCGTGAAAGTGATGCAGAGAGCAGCGACGAACTGCGCCTCCCAGCTTCGCAGAACACGCCGGGTGCCGATGAACTCCTCATCCGCAACGGGAGCTTTCACCTCGAGGTCTGTATCTTTCAGATTCGTACTCACGGCGCCCTGCCCCTTGGCTGAATTTCGTTACCGCTTGTGCTGATAGCCGAACGGGCCGCGGCAAAGCCGCGACCCGTTCGATACTCCTGCCGAAGACCTCAGCCCTTGGGCGGAAGCAGCTTCTCCGGAAGCTTGATGCCCTTCTCCTGGAAGTACTTCACAGCACCCGGATGGAAGGGGAGGAACGTGTTGCGGTCCCAGTTCTCCGTCAGCGTCTCTTTGGCAGCAGCGTGCCCCTTGACCATATCGGGGTTGCTCTCGAGCACGGCCTTGACGACGGCATAGACGAGGCTGTCGGGGACGTCCTTGTGCGCGATGGCGAAGTTGTAGACGCCGACCGTCTTGTGGTCCTCGGCCTGCTGCTTGTAGGTGCCCTTCGGGATCACCGAGTCCGAAAGCTCGGGCATTGCCTTCTTCAGCTTCGCGAGCTCATCCGCCGTGAACGTGAAGAAGCGGACCTTGTTGGTGGTCTCGAGCTCGGAGTAGGCCGCGATCGGCACGCCCGCGCAGAACGGGAACACGTCGATCAGTCCGTCCTGCAGGTTGGCGGCCATGTCTGAGCCCTGGCCGTTGCGGATCGTCGCCTTGACGCCGAGCGTGTCGAACATCATCGGGAAGTACGTGCCGCACGTGCCGGCGCGCGGGCCGACGCCGGCGCGCTTGCCGGCGATGTCGGCGACCGCCTTGATCGGCGACTTCTCGAGCGTGATGAAGTGGAAGGGCGTGTCGTACATCGGGAAGATCGCCCGAATGTTGTTGTACTTCTGCCCCTTGGTCCAGGCGCCCTCACCCGTCCAGGCCTGCAGCGCGACGCCCATGGTCGTCATGCCGAAGTCGATCTGGCGGCTGTCGGTGAGAATGATGTTCTGGTTCGGCCCCTGGGTCTGCTGGGTGCTGATCTTCGTGCCGATCTTGCCGTTGACCAGCGATGCCCAGACCTGGCCGTAGACGAAGTAGGTGCCGCCCACCGATGCCGTCCCGAGCGTCAGGGCCTGAGGCCAGCTCGGATCCGGGGTCTGCGCGCCGGCCGTAGCGGAAAGCCCGAAAAGGGCCAGCGGAAGCGCCAAAAGTTTCGTCAGTTTATTCCGCATATCTCTAGTTTTCCTCTGGACGTTGAACTTGGCTGATCCCTTCGACCGCGGATTTTTCTCCGCGCCCGCATGCTTGTTGGAGCTTTTCCTGCCGCCGGAGAGCCGTCGGCTTGTGCTCGTTAGTTTCCTATTAGCGGCGCCGATCCCCGATGTCGCCCTGCTTTTGGTATTAAGCGTTATCAGCGCGGATCACCGCGCAGACGCCGTCCGTGACCGCATCGGTGGTCGCGCGCCCGCCGAGATCCGGCGTGTGCAGATCCGGGTTTGCCGTCGCGCGCTCGATCGCGCGCATGAGACGCTGCGCGGCCGGCTTCTCGCCGAGGTGCTCGAGCATCATCACCGCCGACCAGAATGTGCCGATCGGATTGGCGATACCCTTGCCCGTGATGTCGAAGGCCGAGCCGTGGATGGGCTCGAACATGGAGGGAAATCGCCGCTCGGGATTAATGTTCGCCGTCGGCGCGACGCCGATCGAGCCCGAGAGCGCCGATGCGAGATCGGACAGGATGTCAGCGTGCAGATTGGTCGCGACGATCGTGTCGAGCGAGCCGGGCTTCAGCGTCATGCGCACGGTCATGGCATCGACGAGCATCTTGTCGGTCGCGACATCGGGGAAGTCCTTCGCCACCTCGGCGGCGATCTCGTCCCACATGACCATTCCGTGACGCTGTGCGTTCGACTTGGTGACGATGGTGAGCAGCTTCCTCGGCCGCGACTGCGCGAGCTTGAAGGCAAAGCGCATGATGCGCTCGACGCCCGCGCGCGTGAACACCGCGACGTCGGTCGCCACTTCCTCGGGTAGCCCGCGGTGCGCCCGGCCGCCGACGCCGGCATACTCGCCTTCCGAGTTCTCGCGCACGATCACCCAGTCGAGGTCCTTGGCCGTCACGCCGGCAAGCGGGCTCGCAATACCCGGCAGAATGCGCGTCGGGCGGACATTGGCGTACTGGTCGAAGGGCTGGCAAATCGCGAGCCTCAGGCCCCAGAGCGTAATGTGATCCGGCACGTCGGGCGCCCCGACCGCACCGAAGAAGATGGCATCCGCATTGCGGATTTGTGACAGCCCGTCCTCGGGCATCATGCGCCCGGTCTTGCGGTAGTAGTCCGAGCCCCAATCATACGAACGCACATCAAGTTTGAAGCCGCCATCGCGGGCCGCGAGCGCATCCAGCACCTTGAGGCCGGCCGCAATGACCTCTTTACCGATGCCATCGCCGGGAATGGCCGCGATCGAATACGTCTTCATTCCGTCGCCTCCTGAAGCGGAAACTTGAACTGGGCATTTCCGGGTGACGGCGCAGCCAGAGACTGCATCGCGAAATGACACATCACCGGCCCCGTAGACCGGGGCACGATTGCTGCGGCGGAATCTTATTGGGGCTCACGTCCGCGACGGCGATGATTGGGCCCTAATGCCAGCGCCTCGCCGGTTAGTCAACCCGGGAAAGAACGAAATCGCCTGTCTTTCCTTGATCTTGGGTCTTGATGCTGGACCTTGGTCTCGGCGACAAGCCATACGGCAGATGGCCGAGCCCGGGCAGTGTCCGGTTCGGCAATGGAACAGGGGGCGACGGATACGGTTATTCCGAGCGTTCTGAATTCGTATAGTCGCAACGGGGTGGGCTGCGCGCGCCGAGATGTTGAGCGCGACGCAATATGTCGAGGGACCTTCCATGTGGAGCCGAACGCTGCCGAGTTTCAATGTGCGGACGCCGATGGCCATTGCGCTGATGCTGACGGCCGCCTGCAGCGTCCTGGTGATCGCCGCCGGAAGCGCGGATGCGCAGCAGCGCGGACGCGGACGCGCCGTCGGGCCGCCGCCCGTCACGCTCGTCGACATCCAGCTCGTGCCGATCAATGAGCGCGTCGCTGCCGTCGGCTCTGGCCGCGCACGCCGCCAGGTCACCATTGCCAGCCGGCACGCGGGCGTCGTCGAGAAAGTGCTGTTCGAAGGTGGCACCATGGTCGAAGCCAACCAGGCGCTCGTGCAGCTCCATGCCGAAACCGAAAAGATCGCCGTCGAGACGGCAGAAGCCCAGCGCTCGCAGGCGGCCGATGCCGTCGAGCGCCTGAAGCAGCTCTCCGAAGGCGTTGTCACACGCGTTGCCCGTGCCGAGGCCGAGACGGCGCTCAAGGTTGCCGATGCCGCGCTGCGCCGTGCGCGCGAGGAGCTCGATCGCCTGACCATCCGCGCGCCGTTCGCCGGCATCATCGGCCTCACGACCCTGCAGATCGGCGACTACATCGGCGTCGGGACATCGATCGCCACGCTCGACGACCGCACGTCCCTGCTCGTCGAGTTCACGGTGCCGGAATCCGTTGCACCCCTGATCAAGAAGGGGCTCCCGCTCCGCGCCAGCCTCGTGACGCGCTCCGGCGAAGTTTATGACGGCTCGATCGAAGCCGTCGGCACGCGCATCGATCCCGACACGCGCACGCTCGCCGTTCGCGGCGAGGTCCCGAACCCGACACTCACGCTCATCCCCGGCTCGACGTTCTCGATCAGCGTCCGCCTCCCGGGCCAGGACGCGCCGCTCGTGCCCGGCCTCGCCGTGCAGTGGGATCGCCGCGGCGCTTTCGTGTGGCGGCTCACACCCGCCAACGCCGTCGAGCGCGTCGACATCGCGATCGTCTCGCGCAACGGCGACCGCGTCATGGTCGATGCGGCGCTCAAGGCCGGCGACAAGGTGATCCACGAAGGCGGCGACCAGCTCCGCCCCGGCCAGACCGTGAAACCGCAGGGCTCCTGAGCCACGCGAGCGAGCCCCTCCTCTCCGTCCTCCTATTCGATGGAATGCCGCCATGACGTCGACAGCGCCCGATCCACGTCCGATGCCGCCCGATGACGGCGGCTGGGTCGGCACCTTCATCCGCCGGCCCGTGCTCACGGTCGTGCTGAACCTGCTCATCATCGTCGCCGGCTATGCCGCGCTGCAGGGCATCGAGATCCGCGAGCTGCCGGACGTGGACCGCCCCATCGTGACGGTCCGCGCCACCTACGATGGCGCAACCCCGCAAACCATGGATGCCCAGATCACCGCGATCATCGAGGCCGCGGTCTCGCGCGTCCAGGGCGTCAGCTCGATCTCGTCCACCTCGTCCCACGGCTCGAGCCGCGTGACGATCGAGTTCTCGAGCAGCACCAAGCTCGACTCGGCCGCCATGGACGTCCGCGATGCCGTCTCCGGCATCCGCCGCCAGCTTCCGTCCGACATGCGTGACGACCCGACCGTCGTCAAGGCGGATGCGGACGCGACGCCGATCATGCGCCTCGTGATCGCGGCGGAGAAGCTTTCCGAGAGCGAGCTGACCGATCTCGTCAAGAATGTCATCGAGGATCGTCTGGCGGCCGTGGAAGGCGTCGCCTCGGCCACCTCCTTCGGCCTTCGCGCACGCACGATCGAGGTTCGTATCAATCAGGTCGCCCTCGCGGCGCGCGGCCTCGCGCTCTCCGACTTGATGACCGCGATCGGCAAGGCCTCCATAACCGGGCCCTCGGGCGCGCTCGACAACCCGACGCAGCAGCTCCTCGTCAAGGCCGAGGCACCGATCCAGACGCCCGAGGAAGTGGGCGCGCTCGAGATCAACGCCGCGACGCGCGTCTCCGATGTCGCCTTCGTCCGCTGGGGTTACCAGGATGCGACCGCCATCACGCGCCACGACGGCAAGACGGCCGTCGGCGTGGAGATCATCCGTCAGGCGCAGTCCAACACGATCGGCATATCCGAAGGCGTGCGCGCCGCGATCGCGGAGCTGAAGCGCAGCCTGCCGCCGGGCGTGGACATCTCCATCGTCTCCGATGATGCCGTCTTCATCGATGAGGCCGTGCGCGAGGTCGTGGTCAGCCTGATCATCGCCAGCGTGATCGTGATCATCGTGATCCTGATCTTCCTGGCCTCGATCCACGCAACGATCGCGCCGACCGTCGCGATCCCGATCTCCCTCATCGGCACGCTGGCAGCCATCTGGATGGCCGGCTTCTCGCTCAACATCATCACGCTGCTGGCGCTCGTCGTGGCGACCGGCCTCGTGGTCGACGATGCCATCATCGTCATCGAGAACATCGCGCGTCACCGCGCCATGGGCGCCGGACCGCGCGCGGCCGCCGTCATCGGTACGCGCGAGATCGTTTTCGCCGTGCTGGCCACCACCGTGACCCTCGCTGCCGTGTTCATTCCCGTATCGTTCATGCCGGGCATTGTCGGCAGTCTGTTCTCCGAGTTCGGGTTCGTGATGGCGTTCTCCGTGACGGTCTCGTCCTTCGTCGCGCTGACACTCTGCCCGATGCTCGCTGCCAAGATCGGCACCGGATACCACGCCGAGACGACAACTCCCGGCCGCCTCGCGCGCATTGCCACGGTCTTCGGGCGCTTCTATGCGAACATACTCGAATGGTGCCTGAAGCTGCGCTGGATCGTGGTCGCCGGCTGCCTTGCGTTCGGCGCCGCAGCCTACGCCGCCTTCCTCCTCGTGCCGAGCGAGATCACGCCGACGGAGGATCGCAGCGTGATCAACATCAACATCACCGCACAGCAGGGCAGCAACCTCGACTATGTCGCGCGCAAGATCGCACCGGTCGAGGAAGCCCTCGACGAGCTCAAGAAGAAGGGCGAGGTCACCGGTGTCCTGACGACCATCGGACGGGGCGGCGCGAACCGCGCCGCGATCGTCGCCCCGCTGGCGCCCTGGCGCGAGCGCAAGCGCAGCCAGCAGGAAATCCAGGCCGAGCTGCAGACGAAGTTCGCCAACATCGCCGGCCTCTCGATCTCCATGCGCTCGCCGAACAGCCTCGGCATTCGCGGCGGCGGACAGGGGCTCAGGTTCGCCGTGACCGGCACCGACTACGACAAGATCGCCGATGCCGCGACCGCACTCGCACAGCGGCTCTCGCAGATGCCGGGCTTCCGCACGGCGCGCACCGACTTCGAGACCACGCAGCCCCAGCTCTCCGTCCGCATCGACCGCGAGGCGGCGACCAAGCTCGGCGTGCCGATCGAAGCCATCACGAGCCTCATCAACACCATGGTCGACTATTCCAAGGCGGCCGACCTCTTCATCGGCGAGGAGATCGTCGAGATCCAGGTCAAGCCCGGCGGACGGCCGATCGACGATCCGTCCGATCTCAACAACCTGTTCGTGAAGACCGGGAACGGCCGGTTCGTCGCCCTGTCGACGCTCGTGAAGATGGAAGAGGTCGCGATCGCGCCGACGCTCGCGCGCGAAAGCCGGCGCCGCGCCGTGCCGGTGAGCGCCCAGCTCGCCGAGGGCACCTATCTCAGCGATGCCGTCCAGACCCTGCGCACGGTCGCGCCCGAAGTGCTCGGGCCGGACATGTCGATCACGCTGCTCGGCGAGGCCCGCACGCTATCCGAGACCTCGCGCAGCACCGCGTTCGTGTTCGCGACGGCGTTCCTGATCGTGTTCCTGGTGCTTGCCGCGCAGTTCGAGAGCGTGGTCAGCGCACTCGTCATCATGGTGACGGTGCCGTTCGGACTGGCTGCTGCGATATTCGCGATCGTGCTGAGCGGCGGCTCGCTGAACGTCTACAGCCAGATCGGCCTCGTCCTGCTGGTCGGCGTCATGGCCAAGAATGGCATTCTCATGGTCGAGTTCGCCGATCAGAAGCGCGACGAGGGCTGGAGCGTCCCGGACGCCATCCGCACGGCCGCCGTCACGCGCCTGAGGCCGGTGATGATGACGGCGCTCGCCGCGGTGGTCGGTGCCTTCCCGCTCGTCATCGCGACCGGTGCAGGCGCGGAGGCACGTCTCGCCCTCGGCTGGGTGATCATCGGCGGGCTCGGCTTCGCGACGATCTTCACGCTGTTCCTCGTGCCCGTCGCCTATCGCATCCTGGCGCCGCTCTCGAAGCCGAGGGCGCACGAGACACAAATCCTGATCGACGAGCTCAAAGCCGCACCGAGGCAGCCCCAGACCACGACCTAGAGTCCGTTCTATCAAAATGGAATTGCAATTCCCCTCCCCCTTGTGGGGAGGGGTTAGGGGTGGGGGGAATCCCTGCTGCTGGCGTTCTGCAATCCCCCCTCCTAACCTCCCCACAAGGGGGAGGAATTAGAGCGGCGTATGGGACTGCCTACGCCTGCGTCCACATGAAATGAGCATGCGCTAGGTCATGGACGTCGGTCCGCCGCGAAAGCGGCGGGCCGCCAGCCAACCGGCCACGACCGCGAGCAGCAGCACGATCGTCTGCGCGATGAGGAAGGGCGGCTCGGACTGTGTCGGCGCGAGCGCGCTCAACGGGCCGATCTTCTGGAAGGCCTGCACGACGCCGACGAAGACATTGAAGTACAGCGCAAGGATGGCCGTCGTGACGTAGATCGGTCGCCAGATGCCTCTGAGGCCGAACACGTAGAGCGCCACCACGGCCGCTGCCAACACGACGAGCGAGATCCCGCCGACGATCTGAGCGGGCGTCACCGCCGCGGCAGGGAACATGAAGCCCGTGACGCTCGTGAGGATGGTCAGGAGCAGGAAGAGCCCCGCGATGAGCGGCGACTGGCGCCCGCGGACGAGGTCGGCAATCCATACGAGGCCGAGGGCGATCGCGGCGAGGCTGATGACGACGTGCAAGGTCGTGAAGGCGGAGATCGACATTCCGAGGATCATGGTCATACTCCAGAAACCGGGGCCGGTCCGTACAGTCTGATCCTGTTCCAGGCCCCATGCCACTCAAATTCACCGGTCGTGCCTAAGGGCGGGCAACCCAGCCTTGAGCGCCACGCAACTTCACCCGGCGGCGATCCTGGGCTAGCGTGATGATCGAGAAATTCGCCACCTCTCGCGGCACGACATCGAGCGAATTTCTCGATCTGAATCACGCTAGCAAGACTATGATTCTAGTGTCCCTTTTGACTCCGAAGTTCGCTCGGTACGCCAGCATCGAGGTGAGGCGAACTTCGGAATCGGGACACTAGCGTCGCCTCGATCACAAAGACACGTTCAGGGAAGAAGCATATGCGCCCACTCGAGTTCGGATGGTTCCTGCCGACCCGCGGCGATACCGACGACTATGGCGATCCACTCAAGGTCGCGGCAGGCTCGGAGATGTTCGAGCGCGTGACCCGCGCTGCGGAAGACTGCAGCTTCGAGTACATGCTGATCCCGGTCGGGCATCAGTGCTGGGATGCCTGGATGACCGCGGCGCTGATGATGGGCCGCACGAAATCCATCAAGATGCTGGTCGCGGCGAAGCCCGGCTACATCAATCCCGTGCTGCTCGCGAAGATGATCTCGACCTGCGACCAGCTTTCGGGCGGCCGCATCGCCATCAATCTCATTGCCGGCCAGAGCGAGGCGGAGATCGTCGCCGAGGGCATCAAGCTCGACAAGGATCAGCGCTACGAGGTCATGGACGAGGAGGTCGAGATCCTCAAGAAGCTCTGGACCTCGGACGGCAAGCCGGTCCACCACGAGGGCAAGCACTACACGCTAAAAGGCGCCGAATTGGCGGCTCCGATCTACCAGAAGCCCTATCCCAAGTTCTATCTCGGCGGCGGCTCCGGTCAGGCGGCGGAGATCTCGGCCAAGCACTCGGACGTTCATCTCTTCTGGGGTGACACGACGGAGCGGATCGCGAGCAACATGAAGGAGCTGCGCGTGCTCGCCGCCAATTTCGGGCGCGAGGATAAGCTCGGCTTCGGAATGCGCCTCCAGATCGTCTGCCGCGAGAAGGAGGCCGATGCCTGGGAAGCCGCGGAAGGCCTCATCAAGAACATCACCGAGGAACGCGAGCGCTACATCCGCGAGCACTATGCGCAGTCCGTTGCCAATCAGCGCGTGCAGGAGCTGCGCAAGACCATGGGCGACATGATCGCGCCGAACCTGTGGTCAGGTCTCACGCGCGCACGTCCCGGTGCCGGCATCTGCATTGTCGGCAACCCCGAACAGTGCGCCAACGTGCTCCAGCAGTACATCGACATCGGCTGCCACTCGTTCTGCCTCTCGGGCTATCTGCACGATGCCGAGGCGTGGCGCTTCAAGAAGATGGTCCGCCCAATTCTCGCAGAGCGGAACAAGGGGCGCATGGTGGCCTGAGGCCGGGGGAGAGATAGAGGCTCTCCAGCGTCCGCTCGGCACGGCCCGAGAGCGTCGCCTGAGCGGACGTGCCGGCTTCGAGCAGCAGGCGCGTCAGCCCGAGCGCTTCGGGCAGCGGCGCGCCGTAGGACTTGGCGCCCGTCATGCCGTCATAGGACAGCATGAAGCGGACGCCCCGCGCGAGCAGGGCCTCGATGCCTTCGATCAGATCGGCCTGCTGTAGCTGCCGGACATAGCGCCGGTCGCGCCCGACCGTCGTGCCGAGATAAGGCGGATCGAGGTACACGAAATCGCGCCGGCCCGCATCGGCGGTCGTTGCCAGCCAGTCGCCGCTGCGCACCTCGGTGCGCCCGCGCATGAGTTGCGACGCCGCTGCAATGGCCGCCGTCATGCGCTCGGGCTGCATGCCGAGGCGGCGCCGGTCCACGGACTGCGTGAACTGCCCCGCTGCATTGAAGCGCACGGCGTTCTTCACGCAGCGGCAGATCAGGTAGAGCAGGTCGACCGGATCGCCCTGCGCGTTGTAGCGCGCGCGCACGGCATTGAAGTAGTCGCGATCGCCCGGCGTCTGCCCACGCCAGATCTCGCCATAGCGCTCTGCCGTCGCGGCCGGCGCGTCGATGATCAATCGCCAGAGCCCGGCGATCGGCGCGAGCACATCGGCGATCACATAGCGGCGCGCCACCTGCGCCTCGAGCGCCCACAGTGTCATGGCTGCCGAGCCGGCAAAGGGCTCGAACCACGTCTCGATATCGCGCGGCGCATGAACGCCGATGCGCGGCGCAAGCGTACGCTTCGAGCCCTGGTAGGGAACAGGATGCGGCAGCCTTGCCTGCATGCCGTGCGGGACTACGGCGTCAGCCGAAGCTCGACGCGACGGTCGGCCTGATGGATCAGGTAGCGCGGCAGCCTCTTGCGATCAATGCCCTGGTAGGGCTCGCGCTTCCCGCGCGGCAGAAGCGACAGCTCACCCGAGTAGCC
>Ga0066256_1003938_pt1 | contig 13715 bp, 15 predicted proteins | sample ThiBio_1000_biof_FD_87107 | JGI IMG/M metagenome (GOLD analysis project Ga0066256, IMG submission 87107) | Wastewater bioreactor microbial communities from Cape Town, South Africa - Thiocy_expt_1000_biof (version 2) | ecosystem: Engineered > Bioreactor > Thiocyanate-remediating >...
CGGAATGCTCCTTTAAAATATTTGTTCCGGAGTTCATAACCACCCGAGTTATTTTTAAACCCGATGGCATGATATGGCTTGTCTTCCACTTTGTAATGTATCTCCCGACAGTATTGCGAAGCAGTTGTGCCGTCAATACAACGGGAAGCTATATAATCAAGCAACGCTTGATTTTGTAGCTGACCAATCTTTATGATTTCTATTTTGGATTCGGAAGGGCTTGCGTTATCTGCTTTTTCATTTTTAACTGCTGATGTGTTTTGCTGGCGCAAAGAAGAAAATTGGTTATCTATTTTATCTAATAACCTGGATAAATCTTTTTCATTAAACAGCCTTTGGCAGAGATCAACAATATTGCCTCCTTTCCATTCTGCCATATCAAACCAGATATTCAGTGCTGTGTTCACTTTAAAGGAAGCAGTGTCTTCTTTCCTGAAAGGACTTTTATACCAGTATTCCTTATCACGGACTTTGTCGGGTTTGTGACCAAGCTGTTGCACTAAATCCGTGATCTGTATCGTTTTCAAATCTTTAATATTCATAAAAAATATTTTTTGTTTTGTGCCAGCAGGAAATAAAATGAACTGCTGCACAAACCTGTTATTGAAATAATTCTTTTGCTCACAAAACGTATATCTGAGAAAAGGAGTTAAAGCACTGTTGATTTTGTTGCTTTGTTGAAACTCAATACCAGACTGCATTTCAGCGTCAACCAAACGTCAACAATTTTTTTTCGTCAACGTCTCCTGTCAACGCTTTCTATTTTGTTGATGTTCTGTTGACGATTTTGTTGATCATCAATATCTTTATTAATCAGTGTATTATTAAGTGTCATCAACAGGATCAACAATATTATTGAGTTCCAGCACCCTTTTTTTTGAAATGGTATAAAACCTGCCTTTGACTTTCTCGCCGGGAGAATAAACAACGCCGTCTAAACCTATCCGATACTGTGTATAGTTGAAAGCATTGTTAGTTGAATATAAATTCCATTCCTGTTGAAGCACCCTTTTCACGGCAGCCACATCATAATTTTTATTGATCTTGTTTTTCAGCCATTCGTGTGCATCGGAAAGCGTAAACTGAATTTCATCAATTGGTTCTTCTCTTGTATCAATGATAACTAAGAGTAGTTGAGCAAGGTCTGCTTCCACTCGGTTACGGTTGGCCTGTTTCACTCTTTCGAGAGCATCCGTTCTGATCTGTTCTTTGGTGAACCACATTCTCGTCTTCCTGGGAACTGAAAATTTTCGGCTGATTAAAAAATGAAGAAAGGATGGAATTTCTTCTTTCATCTTTTCCCTGATGGCAGTGTCTTCATCATCGTTATTTATGATCGGAACTTTTCTTACCCAATAACGGTTTTCTTCGTTATCCATAATAATGAAATTGTCTTCATTATTACTTGTAAGCACCACCTTCCCGAAAAACTCTGTTTCAAACCGGTCAACTCCCTTGGCCTCGATTTTATAATATTTGGCAGTGGCAAGATTTTTTATTTTTTCAGAATCATCTTTCTTGTCAAGTAGCGCTTCCTCAAAAGCCACCACGAGTTTTTGTGCCCAATCTGAGTTGAAATTGGAACGCAGGTCTTCATTACGGTTAATGATAACATTGTTGCCGAAAATATCTTTAAGCAAATAGAGGAAAGTTGATTTACCGGTGTTTCTTTCTTTGTTTACCAAACAGAGAACAGGCAATACCTGGGCTGGGTGTTCCAGCAGGATTTTGAAATAATCAAGCCCTAACTCGAGTTGTTCTCCGAACACATGTCTTAGGTATCCGAGAATCGTGTTAAATTTTTTGTCCGGATTATCATTAGGAATGTGGCCGAATGGTGAATAATGATTATAAAAGTTGCCGATCCTTCTTTGGTAATCAAGGTGAGAAGGAATGAGGCAAAAACCATCAAATTTTTCTATCGTTGATAGAAACTCTTTTCCATGATCCTGTTTGATAGCTTCGCATGTCCAGTTCAGCAACACTTCTGTGGTATGGCCGGATACCAGCGGCTTCATAACTAGATTGTAATACCTGGTTCCTATACGGTAATAGGTCATAACATACATTTTTAAACGTCAGAAAAGATTGTTACGACCGCCCGTATTTTCTGCGGTGTTCGAGCATCTGAGCATATCCTGCTGAAGGAATAATTTCATCCTGTGGATTTTCAGCCTGCCATCGGGCCAGCCATTTGTTGAACTCAAGTTTGTTAATCAGATAGCCTTTGCCCATCTTTTTAGCAGGAAGTCCTTTGGAATGAACATATCCGCGAACGGTGCCAACGGGCTTCTTGAGAATGACAGCGATCTCAGGGAGGGTAAGAAAATCGTTTTCCTGGTTCCGGGGTGTCTTTTCTTCTTTTTGATTTGCCAGAGCGTAATCATTTACGGTCGACTGTAGTTTGTCGAGCTTGTCAAGGATCACTTCAAATGGATTTTGTAATGTCATGTCAATTATTTTTAATTGTTAATAATTGATGCAACATTACTATGGCTTTGTTCCGGGATTTGGAACTCAGGTCGGAATGTAAGGAATGCAAAAAAGCTTATGAGAACCTATTGAATTTTAGAAAGTTGAAGGTCTTCAAGGTTTTCTTTGTAGGTCTGAAAATAGTTGCTTTCGCGGTAATGCCTTTTGAAATGATTGGGCTTTCCGATTCTGTTTTTGGTTTCTTTCAGATAAGCGTCTAAAATATCCCCGAAATAGGTATTATCTCTGAAATATCCTAATTCATTAAAAACAACAATCATCGCAGCAACAGCGCTGTTAAAACCGTCGGGGTTGCGGTTGTTGCCTACTGTTTTTACTTTCTGAAAAACTGCAAAAGGAATACCCGCTTCTGTCAAATGTTCCTGAATTTGTTTTTTGAGCTCGGGATTTTTTAGGAGTGCGGTAAATGGTTTTGACCGGTTGGGTTTTGGTTGGGGGGTTGGCAGTTTATTTTCTATCCCGGCGACGTCCATCCATGGTTCTTCATTCTTATTACCGGTTGATTGTTTTTCCCGAAGTAGCTTGTTCGGGACTTTCGTTTTAGTCTTTGCAATTGGCAGTACCTGTTGGTCGCCCGATTTTTTTATGTTAGCATCTTTTGAAGATTCTAAATGCAATAGCGCTTTCAAAAGTATCACGCGATTCTGACGATCAACTTCATAAGCAGGAGCTAAATAGTTTTTCTTATTTAAACTCTTCAGCTTATTACCGCAAAAGAAAAGATAAGGGTCGGTTGGATGGTCAATAGCCCATAAGTATGGTTCAGGATTTTCTCGTAAAATCCCGATGAGAGACTTTATGTCTTTTAACCGAAGGTCTTCAAGATGACTAAGAAGTCTCTGTAAAAACCGTTCATTGAAAGTCCAGAAAATAAACCTGGCATAATCTTCAAAAGTTTCCGCGTTCCAAAAAGTTGTTTCTGAAATCCGGAAATCAACATCATGAAGAGTTAAGCAGCTGCCTCGGTCAATAGCTCTTTTTATAAACAGGGAATGTTTGGAGAAAAACCCTGAATAACGGTTATTTACACTGATGGTTACCGGAACCTCGCTGATGTATTTTTTGTTGAGTTTGTCTTTGATATCAGACGGCATTTTCATGGGCAATTGCGTTGGATTGTTTATAATCGATAGGAAAGTTACGAAAACCGAGAAATGTGGGAAAATAATTGAAATTATTTATTAACATGTTAGCATGTATCAAAACATGTCTCAAATTAAAAAAGCAGCTATGATTAAACTTCATAACTGCTTGATTCTCTTGTGGTCCCACCTGGGCTCGAACCAGGGACCCTCTGATTATGAGTCAGATGCTCTAACCGGCTGAGCTATAGGACCAGCTGCTTTCACAGCTAATAACTTTTTAAAACCTCCGGCTTTTAAATTTGGGATGGCAAATCTACATAAAATGCAGCTAATTATCTTACTTAATCATAAAATATTAATTCACGTATTAACCTATTTTTAACCCAAAGACGAATATATTTGCGCCAGTTTAAACTTTTTTATGAAGAAAATTTTAATGTTATCAGCCTTTTGCCTCACCGCTTACGGCATCAATGCGCAGGTTGATACAATTCCTCCTAACACTCCTGAATTAAGAGTACCCGAAACAACAGTACCAAAAACCAAAAAAAAATACGACCTCAGCAAAAGGCCTAACGACCATTTTTTACTTCAGTTAGGTTATACGCAATGGATGGGTAAACCGGATAGTATTGATACGAAAGGCTTTTCAAGAAGCATCAATGGTTATTTTATGTTTGATTTTCCTTTTAAAACCACGCCGCAATTAAGCGCTGCAATCGGCCTGGGTTTAGGTTCCGATCATATCGTTTTTGACAGGGATTACCCCGATGTAAAAGGGCAAACCAATACACTTCGTTTCAATTATCGAACCACCAGCCCAGATACAACTTTTTTTAAGAAAACAAAATTAGCTACCACTTATCTAGAGGCTCCCGTGGAACTACGCTATGTTGCAAAACCCGATCAAAGTGACAAAAGCTTCAAACTAGCCCTCGGCGTAAAAGTGGGTACGATGTTGAAAGGCGGAACGAGGGCGCGAAAATTGATGTATTTGACCCAGGGAAAGGAAAACCAGCGCAACGATTATCTTTTAAAAGAAGCCAGCAAAAAGTATTTCAACACAACAAGAATTGTGGGTACAGGCCGCATCGGGTTCGGCCATTTTACCCTTTTTGGCAACTACCAGTTTACCAATTTACTGAAAGATGGCGTGGGTCCTGAACTCAGGCCGTTTACAGTGGGTTTGAGTATAGGCGGATTATAGAATTTTACAACCGTAACATAATTGCCCTGCGAAATTCGCGGGGCTTTTTATTGCTTTTTGGGAGGAAGCGCGAAAGCCCTGGCTTCATGTTCAAAATGGCCTTTATGGCTGGCATCACAAAACGGCTTATTTTGAGAGCGGCCGCATCGGCAAAGCGATACAATGGTTCTTCCGCCCAAATCATACTGATCGCCTTCGGCATCTACAATTTCAAAATCGCCGTCAACTTTTACCGATCCGTTGCTGAGAATGGTTAATTTAGTAGCTGCCATAAATTAATTGGATATGGTTTAAATATTATTTTTTAAAGTCTTCATTGCTGGCCTTTTTCAAAAACTCTTTTTCTTCATCAGTTAATTGATCATAGCCGCCTGAGGTATTGATTTTATCAAGAATTTCATCAAGCCGTTTTTGTGTGAGGTTCACGCTTTTTTTAAACGGCGCCACATCCGATTTATAAAAATTAGTTTGTATGATTTTCGCGCGTTGCTGAGTTTTAGTATCCGGATTAAAAAGGTCAATGAACCAGTCGTACAAATGATTCATCCAATCGGCACCATCAAGGCCCCGGCGTAAAACAACTACAAACAAATAACCGGTAAGGCCGCCGGCAAGATGAGCAATATGAAGCCCCGGATTACTTGAGGGAATGGTTGCCATGTCAATCACAAGGTAAATCACACCAATAATCCAAAGTGATATGCCACCGCCCAGCATGGGAAAAAGTTTGTAATTGGGGCTGATTGTAACTGCCGCTGCGGCAATTGCCAAAATTCCGGCTCCGCATCCAAAAAGGTAATGGCTTTCAGGTTGGGCCTGAAAAGAAGGTAACATTGCTACGGCAACCAAAAAACCGATGGCGCCGGCAACTGTTCCGTATAAAAAAACAGGTATCACTTTTCGGTTGCCGGTCAAATCAATAAAAATATAACCGAAACACCAAAGCCATACCATGTTACTGAACAACTGCCAAAAACCCACATGCACAAACGAGTGGGTAAAAATAGTCCAGAATTTTGCCAAAGCCGTTTTGAGTACGGGCGAAAGCGCAAACCAGGAAAGAATATTTTTTTCGAAAATAGATTGAATATCCGTGCCCTCGGGGTAGCGGATGTAAGTGATTGCTTTAAAAAATGCCAGAACCACATATATGATCATGCTAATGGCAATTAAAATCACCACCGGGCTCATCCGGGTGCCAAGCGTTAACCTGCTATCTAAATTTCTGTCAGAAAATGACATACACTTCTCTTAATCTATTAAGATTTAGTTTTTTTAAAAATGATTTCAAACTTTAATATAACGTTCGCCGATTATTTTTGTTCCATACTTTCAATAAAATAAATCCGGTGATGGCTCCGCCCAGATGTGCGAAGTGTGCAATATTATCTCCTGAAAAATTTGATACGCCGCCAAAAAGGTCAATCGCAACAAGGCCCAGTACCGCCCACTTCGCTTTTATGGGAACGGGAATAAACATAATGTAAAGTTCCGTGTTGGGGAAGGTCATGGCAAACGCAACCAAAATGCCAAAAACCGCCCCCGATGCGCCAACTGCAAGGCTGTCACCGCCCATCCAGTATTGCATTAATAAATGCAAGGCAGCAGACCCGAGCCCGCAAATGAGGTAAAAAATCAGGAACCGTTTTGCGCCCCAAACATTTTCTAAAATGCGCCCAAACATCCACAGCGCAAACATATTGAATAAAATATGATAGAAAATGATGCCCCCGGACGGTTCGCCAAACATGTTGGTGCCGTAAGCCGCATGGGCAAACATGTGGGTAATGATTTGCCAGGGCCTGAAGTTTTCACTGCCAATTGGCCAAAGGCCGATAATGGAGGTAAGGTTGATTTTGGGATCGTAAAGCACCTGTGCCACCCATACCAGTACATTCGTCATGATTAGCGTGCGTACCGCTGGTGGAAAATTGCTCGCCGGCCTAGTGTAATAATCGCTCATGCAACAAAGATAACGGGTAGAGGTATTTATTGTTCAACGGGATGTTACTGATTTTGTTTTTGCCGCATGTATTCGCGGGCTTGCCGGATTTCGTTTTTTACGCTGTCGGAAATTTTGGTAGATGAAGTGTCTGCCGCCAATCTTGCTTTCAAAGTAAGAGCCGCCGTGTCATCCGGAGGAAGGGAAAAATTGGCCGATGCCGCTGCCAGGGAATCAATCAACGAAAGAGTATCGGTTGCGGCGGTTGCAACATCGTCATGCTGCATGCTGCCCCTCGCGCTGTTCACTCTCGGCGCCAGCGGCGCCTGGATCGGCACTTTGGTGCGGCTCGCACCGCTCCAGCCCTATTTCATCGCTGCGGCGGTCGCATGCCTCAGCTCCGGCTATTGGTTGGTGTACCGCTCGGGCCGCGTCCCATGGACACGCGATCATGCTTGTAAGCCCTCGGCGGCAGGCCGGTTCGTTAAGGGCGCACTGGTTTTGTCGACCGTCCTCGTTGGACTTGCGCTCGGCTTCAAGCTTTTCATCCCCTTGCTCAACACCTAACGGAGAACCCATGTCTAAGCTTCTCATCTCGCTAGTCGTCGGTCTTCTCGCGTCTTCGCAGGTTGCTTTGGCTGCGGAGCGTATGGTCACTTTGGCCGTTAATGGGATGTATTGCGAGGCTTGTCCCTACATGGTGAAGAAGACGCTCACACATGTCTCCGGCGTATCGAACGTCACCGTCTCGTTCAAAGACAAGACTGCCGTCGTCGTCTTTGACGATGCGAAAGCCAGCGTCAACGATTTGACGACCGCTGCCACGAAGGCGGGTTTTCCGTCAGAAGTGAAGGGCTGAGTCAGCGATTGGAGCAGGGATTGTCTCCCCGAGTTGAGACCGATCGCCGCGCCGGGCGCCAATTCGGAGTCTCATTAAGGGTCATGTGTGGACGACGCCGGCATTGCAAGAGGAATCTGACGTTCGGCTTGCGGTCGGGTGCAAGTCATGCGTCCGGCCTGTTTGCGCGACACCATGACCGCTGGCCCTGATGAAATCCGCGGATCGGGTCCCAATCATTTGCACGGGCTTTGACGCCCATGACCCAGATGACGACCCTACCCGAACTATCTACGCCGTGCACTTGGAACACGTTCTTGGCGAGATCAACGCCGATGGTGCTAACCTGCATATGGACACCCCCTCCGGTGATTCGTTGTTCAAAGATCACCCTTTTTGGCACACTCGATGCCGGGAGCCGGCGTCGTCCACCACATCATTCGCGTCGATTTTGGCATGTCCGCGTCATGTCCAGTTAGGGGGGTAATCTCGGAAATGCCGATTGTCCGGTTTTGCCGGTTGAAGGCATCGGTTCGGACGTGATTCAAGCGCCCAAACGAGGTCTCGAATCATGCGGTATGAACTCACGGACTTTGAATGGGCTGCCATCAGGTCGTTCCTTCCGAACAAGCCGCGTGGCATTCGTCGCGTTGACGACCGGCGCGTCCTGAACGGCATCTTTTGGGTGTTGCGCTCAGGCGCTCACTGGCGCGACTAGACGGCAGACGTCTGGAGACCGATTTCCTCAACGGCGTACGCGGTACCCATTTTCTTGGTAGCGGATGGTAGGTTTGGTAGGCAAAATTGCATTTATACCCCTCGGCATCACCTACCAAGCTACCATCTTCGCTGCGCGTTCGAATTTTCCCGAAGAAGATTATCACGCCGTTGTGCGACGGAGCCCGACGCTCGCTCTGCTATCGAAGCGAAGTCAGGAGTTGCCCGACGTGATCGCCAGGATCTTGCGCAGCGCGCTGACGAAGCCTGGATCGGCCAATGGCCGCCCATCTCGGGTCGTGAGGCTGCCGTCGACCTGCTCGGCAAGGCCGCGAGATTTCAACTTCCGCTCGGCGACGAAATCGCGGATGGCCTCGACCTCGCTTTCGGCCAGCTTCGGTCGCGAGGGATCCTGAATGACATCCGGCAGGTCGGTGCCGGGTGAGGCCATCAGTGCGATCGTGGGCGCGTTCTTCACCTGCCGAAGGATGTCGAGCTGGGCTTTCAGGCTGGAATTCTGCGCCATCAGCAGCTGGACCTGGTGGCGGGTCGCGAGATCGGGGATCGAGCTCAGTTCGTTATAGTCGATGATCTCGCCAGGCCTGGCCTTACCAAGCTTCCGCGGTCGCACCAGGATCACCTCAGCGGCATCCTCCCAGGCCCGGTAGAGTTCCTGATACGGGTTCCCGCCCTCTCTCTTGTTGCGGATCGAGGACTCGGCGATCGACTGGTCGTTGGCCGGGAACATCGTCGCATAGGTCGAGATCAGCAACGGCACGGTGAGACGCGATTTGCCCACTCTGACGAGATGGGAGCAGGCATCGTTCATGTTGCGCAGCTTTACGCGCATGGTCTGGGTCGCCGCGGCGCCGATCAGACGCTGGAGCGTGTTCTCGACCACCTGGACCGCTTGTGCTTCTGCTTCAGACATGCGTTTCTCCCACCACTACACGACACAACTGAACAAGAATCCGGGCCCCCGAGGACGACATCAGGCAGGCCAAGAGAAGCCGATCCAGCGGCGATCGGCCGCTCTCGGGCGTTCCAGTGCCTTCGCGAGCACGTCGACGCTTCCGACGAACACGATTTGCCGTTCGGCTCGGGTTACCGCGGTGTAGAGCCAGCTCGGCTCCAGGATCCGCGATCCGTAGAGCGGCACGACGATCCGAGGCGCGCTGCTGCCCTGGCATTTGTGACAGGTGACGGCATATGCCAGCTGGAGATCGAGGAGCTGCTCACGCTCCAGCAGACGGGCCTCGGTTTCGCCATCGAACAGCACCGTGAGGGTTCCGTCGTCAGGACAGGTCTCCGCCACCCGGCCCATCATGCCGTTGAACAGGCCCTGCCGGTAATCGTTGCGCCCGTAGATCACGGGCTCGCCGGCGGCAAAGAAGCGGCCGAGCATTCCGCGTATCGGCGCAACCCCGCTCCTGCGATAGCTGGCTTCCTGAAGGCGCTCGTTCAGCGCGGTCACGCCGGCTGGACCACCATGGGTCGCCGTTACGACAAGCGTGTCGCCAATGGACTCCGCGATCTCAATCACCACCCTCTCGACGGTCTCGGCGAGGTCTGCCGTCGTACAGGGCAATATCGAGACGCCGTCATGTCGCCCCGCATAGGCCGGCAATTCCGGCAAGCCGAGAGAACGCATGGCCGCGCTGGCAGCCGGGATTCCGGTCGCAGCTGCCTGGCGGTGGACCGCGGTCAGTCGCGACGAGATCGCAGGATCATCGACGAGGCGATGAAAGATCAGTCCGAAGCCAACGGGTGGGAGCTGCGCCTCGTCCCCGACCAGCAGGAGGCGCGATCCGTCCGGCATCCGCCGCAGCAGGGAATGCATGGTCGCAAGGTCGACCATCGAGGCTTCGTCGACGACGACCAGCGTTCTGTCCGTAATCGACGCCAGGGCATTGGGGCCATCCTCCGACCAGAAGCGGTCGTCCCGCTGATCCTGCTGACGTTCCCGCTGGCCGAGCTCCGCAAGCGTCCTGGCGAGGGTGCGCGCCAGCCGCCTGGTCGACCGGCTGAGCCGCAGCGCCGCCTTGCCGGCAAGCGCGCAGAGGAGCAGCGTCCCGCCCGTCGCTTCCCAGGCGTCGCAAATGACCCGGCAGGTGAACGTCTTCCCCACGCCCGCCCCGCCCGAGAGGCACGATATCGGACGAGACAGGATACGCTCGACCGCGACGCGCTGTTCTTCGTGCAAGCTGTCTCCACCCGCGACGTGGCGCAGGGCGTTTGCGATGTTTCGAGAGGTCGGTCCGCCCGAGGCCCGCTGCAGCCGCTGGAGATGTCCCAGGACGGACCTCTCCATGGCGGCCGCACCTGGAGGAGCCAAGCCATGGTCGGTCGTCACGACGGCGCCGGCCGCTTCGGCCTTGATGAGCAGCTCCGGGTCCAGATCGACTGCGCCTGATCCCAGCAGCGATCGCACCCCGGACAACGTGGCGTCGGGGTCCGCGCAAGTGCTGCCCGAGGCGAGCAGCGCCTTCATGGTCTCGTCGAAAGCTCCGACGACGCGGCGGTCGTCGCGCTCCGGCCTTTGAACGCCGTGCGCACCAACGATGCGCTGGCCCAGGAGATCGAGCTTCGCCCAAGGCAGCAAGGGAACGAGTGCATAGGGATTGGCTTTCAGCTGGTCCACGGCCTTGTCGCTGGCGAGCCGGTAGAGCCGCCTCGCCAGCGGCAGGTCGGAAATCCCGATCTCGTCCAGCCAGGCCAGCAGCCGAGCTTCGCCGCTGGTGTCCTTCCATAGCCGAACGGCCGCTGCCGCGAGCTCGACGCCGAGCAGCGGCCGGCCGGGGCACAACACCTCGCCGATCTGGCGCACGTTGGCTGGATCGGACAGCGCCGCGCCTAGGCTTTCGCCGTAGGCTGCGCGCAGGCGCTCCGCGCGCTCGGGGCCGATACCGCGGACATGGCCAGCGAGAAACCGCGAGACGAGTGAGCCATTGCTTAGAACGCGACGGCCTGCGGACACCTCGACCTGGTTTCCGTAGGCGGTGGATTTCTCCTTGCCTTCTATTCGCCAGATCTCGCCCGCGGCTGGTGTGCCGGCCATCACGTCGGCACCTGCGCGAAAACGCAGCTTCCGTCCCTCGCTGACGCCGGCGAAGATCACCCCGAACGACCGCTCCGAGATGATCGAGGAAACCGAGACCTCCATCATGCCGGCGCGCCGAAGCGGATTGTCTGCCCGGTTTCCTCGAGGATGCGCAGTTGCTCGCGCAGGGACGTGATCTGGGAGCGCTGCCATTCGATCGTCGCGGCCTGCTCGGCCACAAGCTGACCGAGCTCGGAATTTTGCTGCTCGATCTGCTTCAGTCGGTTCGCTACCGCAGGTTCGTCGGCCGAGCCGCGCGCCCCTATCGGCTTCAGGCCCTGCGCCGCAGCCGCCGCGTTGACCGCGCTGCGGAGCTCCTGATGCCGATAGAAGTGTTGCTCGTTGTGAATGGGCAGCCCCAGGGTCGCCACGATGGAGCGGACGTTGACCTTGCCGTCTGGCGTCATCGGGAGCGTCGGCGCGCGGTCCAGGCCTTGCTGCTCCTCCCACTGTCGGAGACGATCGTCGAGCCAAGCCTCAAGCTTCGCCAGGATGTCGGGGACCACCGAGCGGCTCATGACTGAGCCTCCGAGGCCGTGAGTTCCAGAACCGCGACGGGCTGCGGTCGCGATTCCAGGCGCGCCAACGGTGCCCCGATCGTCCGCCGGACCACCTCTTCAAGCGGCTGCTGAAGGCCCAGGGCGGCGAGCTTCTGTGCCCGCGCGGTCGGCTGCGGGGGCTTGAGCGCGCCGCGGGGGGGGAGCGGGAGGGGGGCCTGGGCGGCGCCGCCTTCCGGGCCCCCCCTGGGGGAGGGCGTCCCGAGCGGGATGGGATTATATCCGCCGTTGTAGAGGATCCGATCGAGGAACTGATTGCGCTCCCGTTCGAGATCCGCGGATTCCAACGACGGGTAGAAGCGGCTCATCTGAACGACGGAGTCGGTGAGCTCGAAACGGGTTGACTCCCGTCCGGTAAGTTCCGGGATTCCGTCCTCGTTGATCAGCATCGGCACCTTGCCGTCGGTGTCCTGCCGGCTGATCGCGCGAACTTTCTCGACCAGGGTCAGCGTGGCATGGAAGTCGGCGAACACCTGGTCCCTCGCGGCCATGTCCGCTTCCCATTCCGCTTCCAGTGTCATGATCCGGTTGCGCAGCGCAGGAGGGATGGCTTGGCCCGTCGACGAGAGCTGATGACGCTCGCCCTTCAGCTCCGCCCGGCGAGCCTCGTTCTGCGCGATCCGCATGCTGAGAGAGCTCGCCTTGGCCGATTGCATGTTGGCATGGCCGGCCAGTGGGATCAGGAACGGCAAACCCGTGATGAAGAAACGGCAACGCACGCAATTGCGCGGTCCTCCCGGCACCGGCAGGAAACCACCGGGCTTCCGGTGAGACTTGCCTTCCTTCCGTGACTGCGGCTCGCCGCCGATATGGCATTGTGTTCCGCCATTGGGACAAATGCCGATGTCCGGGCTGCTCCAGGAATTCGGATCGGAATACAGCCCTCTGGCTTGATGCAGCCCGTCGTCCTGAAGGCGGGCCGTCATCTTGGCCGCTTCCTGGTAGGTCGTATCGAGCAAGGTCGACCTAAATTGCGAAACGTCGTTCGCCATCGCCTTTTCGCGGGCCGCCGACAGAACCTCGCTCACATGCTGCGGGTCGTATTTGATGTAGCTGAGCGTCATCAGGATCGTGGCATGCCCGGCGACGAGCTTGCTCAGGATCGTGATCGGCACCCCCTCGGTGTAGAGCGTCGTTATCGTTGACGAGCGCAAACCGTGCAGCGTGTAAATCGCCTGGCGGGGAGATCCGCCGGACTCGCTTCGCGTGATGATCTTGATCGGGTTCGCCGGGTCCTCAATGTTCAGCCGGCGCTCAAGCTCCTCCAGCGCCAGCATGAAAAACTGGTTCAAGGCCGCGTATGTCGGGGGTGCCTCATTGCCGCGATACCCGTGGTTCAGCGGATATCTGAACAGGTAGAAGCGATCCGGCAGAGTGCTCGCGACCGATTCCGAGGCATCGTCACTGCGCAGAGCCTTCGGTGTGTCCGGCGATGACAATGGCTGTTCGACAGGATTGTAGCGTTCCTGCCAGGCGCGCATCGCCGCCAGGTTTTCGATGACATCGAGGAATTCCCACGGGATCTCGTAGCCCGAGGTCTCGTCAAACTCCTTCGTGCGATCCTGGGTCTTGTTCGAGTTGACATAGAAGCCCGTGATCGAGCCGCCGTCGCGCCCGGCCGACGCGATCTGCCGCAGGACACCCCGGCGCCGGTTCCGGGCTCCCATCCTCCGCCAATAGCCAGCGCAAGGCCCCCTGTTTGCGGACCATGCGCGGGTCGAGGGACCCCAGGTCTCGTCGTCGCCCTCGCCGCTATCCAGGCGGCGGGCCTGCACA
>Ga0066256_1003940_pt1 | contig 13712 bp, 6 predicted proteins | sample ThiBio_1000_biof_FD_87107 | JGI IMG/M metagenome (GOLD analysis project Ga0066256, IMG submission 87107) | Wastewater bioreactor microbial communities from Cape Town, South Africa - Thiocy_expt_1000_biof (version 2) | ecosystem: Engineered > Bioreactor > Thiocyanate-remediating >...
CCCATGTCCGAAAGCCGGCTGGCGGAGGTGAGCGCGGCGCGGCTGGAGACGGGCGCGCGGCTGGAGGCGGCGCGCGGGCGGCTGAACGAAGCGGCAACGAGAGGGCGGGAGCGCGACGCGGTGCACGTGCGCGCGGCGCACCGCACCGCGGCGGCGGTGGCGTCTGAGAACCTGGAGGCGCGCGTGCGCAATGACGCCGCGCTGCGCGACATTGACGCCGCGCTGGCAGATGCGGCGGCAGTGACGGGCGGCGGGTCGGGCGCCGCGGTGGCGCTGGCCGCCGCCACTGCCGCCCTAGCGGCCGCCGTGCAACGTGACTACGCGGGCTGGAAGGCGACGCAGCAGCGCGCCAAGGAGGCGCGCATCGGCGCGCTGGCGGCAGAAGCGGCGGCATCAGAGGCGGCTACGCGGCCGCCGACCGCCATGGCGTCGCGCGAGGCGGCGCCGAACCCGGCGCCTGCGTCCATTACGGCACAGGCAGCAGAGGCGCCTGTCGCCGCTGCACAACAGATGCGCACCTGGGCCGCCACCACCAGCGTGGCAGGCGCCACCACTGACACTGCCGCAGCTGATGAGGCTGCCGCGCTCATGCGCCGACTTGCAACCGCATGGACCACCTCCGCCGCCGCCGCCAGTGCCGCCGCTAGTGCCGCCGCCACTGCCGCGCCACCCGCGCCAGTGCCAGTTCTTGTTTTCACGCCGGCTCCCACACTTCCCGCCGCGCGAGCGGCCGCAGCAGTGGTACCGGCTCCGGTACCAGCACAAGCGCCATCACCGCCGTCACCAGCACCAGCACCAGCGCCCGCACCCGCACCGGCACCACCACCGCCCGCACCCGCACCCGCCGAGCCGGCGCTGGTCACATTCCTGCAAAGCGTACTCACATCTAGCACGGGTGACGCGGCGCTGTCGTTTGAGTGGCAGCGAGCGGCACCGCCGCTGCCGTCGTCCGGCGCAGCAGATTTACGGCGGCTGGGGTTGGAGGTGCGGTCAGGCGACGGCGCCAGCGGTGTCACATGGCGCCTGCCGGCGGCGTGGGCACAGGAGGTGCATGTGGTGGCGGCGGCGGGTGGCGCGCAGGACAGCCCCAGGCCCGCCACCACCGCCTCGCCGGCGCCGTCACCGGTGCCGTCACCACCGCCCGCACCTGCGGCCACGGTTGCCGTCACGCGGCACACGCTGGTGTCTGACCTCTGCCGGCAGGCGGCGGCAGGTGCGCCCGCAGACACAGCGCCGCCGCCACCCGGCACCGCGGCGGCGTTGCTGCTGTTTGTGCGCCGCCGCAGCGCGCTGCTACGCTCCGCCATGCGCGTCGTCAGCCGGCCCAGCCGCGCCAGCGCCAGCGGTACCGGCGGCGGCAGTGGCAGTATCGGTATTGGTGGCAGCAGCGGCAGCAACGGCGCGGTGGCAGTGACAGCGTTGCGGCGGCTAGGTGGTGGGCACGCGGCGGCGGTGGAGTACATGTTGGCGGCACCCGCCGGCACTGCCACCAGCAACACAATGCTGGGCAGCCAGGTGCTGTACGGCGTGTTTGACGCCTGCGTGGTGCCGCTGCTGGAGGGGCTTGACGTGGCAGCAGCTGGCAACCGGGGCGGCGGCGGCGGCGGCAGCAGGTTGCTGCGTGACAGCAGCGGCGAGGCGGAGGGTGGCGGCTCCGCAAGCGGGATGGAACTGGACTCCCTGCCATCCCGCTCGCTGTCGGCGCCGGCGGCAACCATGGAGACGGCGCGGCTGTGGGGCGCCGACATTGTGCTGGTGCCCATCAACCTGCCACTGGCGCCGGTACCCATTGCTGCACTGTCCGCCTGCCTGGGCGTGCCACTCAGTGGCCGCGGGCTTGCCGCAATCGGCACCGGTACACCGCCCGCGCCGTCACCGCGGGAGTCGGTGGCAGGCACGGCGCGCAGTGCTGCAACTACCGGGCGCCAGCCACTCACACCAAAGTCGCAGCCGCCGCCGCCGCTGTCGCCGCCTGCGCCGCCAACGCCGACCTCCTTTCCCATTACCATTGGTACAACAGGCACCGCCGCCGCGGCGTCGGCGCGCGCTGCCTCCCCCGCTTCCGCCGCCACCGCCCGTACCAGTACCGGTACGACTGGTACTGGCACCCCCGGCGGCGTGGCGGCGGCGGCGGCTGCCACACCTCCAACCACCAGCGTGCCCGTCATGCGCTTCCCAACGTCCAGCAGCATGGAGGCGCGCAGCTCGCCCGCCACGGCACCCGCCACGCTCACAACGCGTGCACAACAACCAACCGTTGCTGCTGTTGCTGGCGCAGGCTCACCGCACTCCGTGTCGTCGCCGGGCAGTGTGGCCAGCGGCTCGGCGCGGGCGCCGCCGCTGGCGGGCGTCAGCAACCTGCTGACAGGCATGACCAGCGGCTTGCGGTCGCCTCCCATGGCTGACAGCACCGCGCTACCTGCCAGCATCGCGTCCAGCGCCCTGTCGTCAGGGCCGACTCCCATCGACGGCGTGGGTGTCGTGTCCGACGAAGGTGTTGGCGGTGGCGGCGGCGGGGTGGATGTTGTGGGGCTGGTGGACGATCTGCGGCCACTGGAAGCGACGCCGGCGCCGGAGCTGCGCGCCATTCATGAGACCGAGTCGCTGAACGACGACGCGGACGCGCTGGATGAGGTGGCGAGCGGCATCGGCGGCGGCGGTGGCGTGTTTGGCATGTTGGGAGCGGGGCGCAGCGGGTTGTCGCTATCCGGCCTGCGTGCCTCTAAGCAGGCGCGTGCAGCCACCAGCCGTGGCGGCGGCGGCGGCGGCGGCCGTGGCAGCGGTGGCAGTAGTGAGGTTGGTGGCGGCGACGGTGCCCGCCTGCCAGCGGCGGCAGCGGCAGCTGCAACTGGCACGGCTGCTGGAGCTGGTGCTGGTCGTGGTCGCGCGGCAGCGGCGCCGCGGCCGGTGCCACGCGCACTGGGTGGGTTTGGTGGCTTCCTGTTGGATGGCGACGATGACGATGCGCCGGCACCGGCGCCGGCGCCGGCACCGGCAGTTGCCAGCCGCGCGGGACCTGTAACAGGGGCGGCGGCGGCGGGGTCGGCACGGCCACCACCACGTCGTATGCCGCTGGCGCGCGTGGGCATGATGGGCAGTGCCGGTGGCGGTGGCGGTGGCGGAGGTGGCGGTGGCGATGAGTTTGAGTTGGACTTCTGAGTGGTGCGCGTGTGTGAAATGACTGCGACTTGTGAATGCCAAAGTATGAAAGTTGAACAAGTACGCAATTGTCACCATACACACGCACACTACGCCTCATCTTCCCACTCTAGGTAGGTGCAGCCCTCGGCAAAGGCGGCGCAAGAAGCCAGGTCGTACTTGCGGCCTACCAAGGCGTGCAAGCTGCTGGTGTAGTCCACGATGGCCGCGCTGGCGTCGGCGCTGTCCCCATCAGCCCCCGGCCTGGTGGCGTCGGTGACCGCGTGGGCAGCAGCGCCCAAGATGGGCAGGGGTGGGAGTCGGTGCCTCGGCGCCGACGTTGCTGTCGCCGATGGCGCCACCATGTCGGCGCCTGCTGCACCGGCGGCGGGCGCGGGGGGCAGTGCTGCAATGCTCCTGTTGCGCAGTCCGTTCGAGGCGCCCAAGCTAGCCACAAGGCGCTGCACCGCAATCAAAGCATCGTCCATCATCGAGGCTATCGAATCCAGGAGTTCGAGAGCCTTAGTCTCGTACGCCGTCATCACTTCGCGCGCAGGCGCACCGGTTGACGGGGTTTTGGTCGCAGGTGCAGGTGCAGCGCGAGGCGCAGGGGCAGGCACAGGCACAGGCGCGGGCGCAGCGAGCGCAGCGTCAGGTGCAGGCTCAGGCGCAGCGTCAGGGGCGGGCGCAGCGTCAGGGGCAGGTGCAGCGTCTGCTGCAGGAGCGTCTGGCGCAAGCGCAGCGTGAGGCGTGGGCGCATCCCCACGTGCAGGCGCAGCGTCAGCTGCAGGCTCAGTGTCAGGCGCAGGCGCAGCGTCAGATGATGGCGCAAGCAGCGGTGGTACTGCACCCGGTGGCCCCTCCCCACCGGCCTCTCCCACTGCCGGCAGGTGTACCAGTACCGATACCTCTCCCTCCATCTCCCACGGTGGGCGGCGTGGAGTCCGTGGACCTCAGGAGTCAGGAATTCAATAGAAATCAATGCAGGCGTCGCTGCGGGGCACAGCGGGCCAGCTACACCACATCACATATTTAACTGTAATTGGCACGCATTTCCACGCGCGTGCATTGCGCCATTCATAACATTGTGCGCGCTGCCGGCGCTGGTGCGCTGGCTAGCGTTTGGGAGTTGCGCGGGCAACTCGGAGCTGCAGAAGTACTGGTACACGAAGTGGTGCAGCGAAGTGCAGCGCGAGCTGGGCACCTTTGCATTGTGTAAACCGTAGCCAGTCGACGCCAGGTGCAGGTGCTTGCCAGTTTTCAGCGAAAAGAGCGTTGCATTTAATCAACAGCCACACGGCGTCGCGGCCCGGTTAATTGTGGGCGATGCCGTCGTCGCCCGCCATCCGTGCAACCCTGCCCGGCTGCAGTGAAGGAAAAGCCCAGGTAAAAAGCAGCGAGGCGGAGTGCGTGGAAAAACGCCCCGTTTTTCATTTGCGCACGACACACTGGCACACTGCGCGTGGCAGAGTTCACTCAAACGCGTTCTCCCTGCTGTTGGCGTTGGCACCCTGCCGCGGCAGTTTGTAGGGCTGAATCGTGCAGCGTGCAGGCAAACGGCGCAGGCTGTCTGTGGGCCTGCAGCTTCCAGTTCCAGACCCGCCGTGTGCCCCACAGACGTAACGACTTAAATCGCCCAGCCGCTGACAACGGCTGCACGGTCCAGCTGCGGCAACAAGTAACAAGTGACCACAGTTGCTGGCTCGGGGGCCGCCGCATTGATGGATGGCATCAGTCAAGCCGCAGCATTTTACCACCCATGGGGCATTGCGTTGGATGCTGTCAATGGCGCCCTCTACGTTGGCGATTGTGGCAACCACGCTATTCGGCAGGTGCAGCTGCAACCCGCTCCTGCGACCCTTGCCTCACCGCCACTACCGTCATTTCCGCTGCCCCCCACCCACCAGCTGGTAGCATGGCGCGCGCTGGGTGCCGCCGGCAGCAGCATTGACGCATGGCCTGTGTTGGACGCACGGGCTGCAACCCTTGCATTACCCTTGACGGCTGCCAACACCGCGGGTCTCAACCCCACCATACGCTCGCTGCTGCTGGGGACAGTGACATTGACACCGCGGGACGTAACCCTCGCTGCTGCTGGTAATATAAACACCACCTTCTCTACGTCGGCGCAGCGTGGCCTACAGTCGCTTAGCTTGGCAACAACCGCCGTGCCGGCAGCCTCACTTGCCCTGCCCGCGCTCACCAGCCTTACGCTGGTCGCCCCAACGTCGACACAGCAGCTACAACTGACCGCTGGCAGCTTTGTGGGACTTGCCGCGATAAACAAACTAGTGATATCGAACATTACGACTATGGCGTGGCCCTACTTCGCATTCTTGACTGCAATACCAACTCTTGCGTCACTGGACCTACCGGTAAGTGGAAACGCCATTGCTACCGTCGACGAGCATGACTTTGACACTGCGCAATCCCTGCGGCGGCTGTCACTTGCAGATACCACCCTCAAATAGGTCAGTGACGCCGCTTTCTCTGGCGCCAAACAGCCGGCACTAGCCGTTATTGACCAATCGCGCACGCCACTGACAACAGGTAGTGGCTGCCGGCCAGGGTCAATAAATGCCCTCCAACAAACTCCTACCGGTGGCATGCCGTTTGTGGCATGCACCTCGTGTCCGGCTGGGGCAGCATGCGCTGGTGGGGCCAACGCGCCAATCCCATGTGGCACCAACATGTTTGCAGCAGGTGGTACCGCCACCTGTGCGCCGTGCCCACAAGACACATATTCCACCGGTGCTGCTAGAGGATGTGTTGCCTGCCTGCCAAATGTAGTAGCCTCTGGCTGCAACGCCACCGCGTCGTGGCGCGACAGTATCACCCTGGTGGCAGACGGCGCCGGTAATTGGGTCAACACCAGCATCTACCTGGTGCCTGCTGGTCTGCAACCTGCCACCGCCAACGTGTCATGTAGCCCGGTGGTTGTGGTGTCCACCACTACCGTGTCGTGCGCGCTGTCATTCTTGTTACCGGCCGCGGCAACCGTGCCAGTTCGCATAACCGTGTGGGTGGCGCATGTCGGGACGGGTGGTGTCCTGCAGAGGCTCAATGCAAACGTCACGTTGTTGCCATCGTCACTAGTAGCACTTGCACCAGGTGGCAGCGATGGGCTGTCACCACTTACGGCCGGCGGCGGCCGCATTGTGTTGCGCCTTCCGGCGCCACGGCTAACGGCTGATGACTGGACCGCTGCTGGGCTACAGCCACCCCCACAAGCAATCATTGACGGTCTGTTAGTGTGGCTGGCCGGCGCGACATGTAGCGAGCCGGTCTGGGAGTCTTCCACCACGCTGTCGTGCGCCATCCCACCTGCTGACGGCGTTGACATCCCCGTCGTTGTGCTACTGGCTGGCCTGTTCAACGTCAGCGGCGTACTGTCGTCGGTGTTCACGCCGCCAGCGCTTGCAGGTATTCCCTCCGACTTGGCGCTGCTGCCCCCCGCCACTTCGAGTACTAGCATTATCAGCATTACGCTAACAGGCATGGCGTTGTGTGTCGGCCAGCACACGAGGTTGACGGTTGCGTACGTTGGCGGACTGCGCTGCACCGCGCTGCAATGCATGCTGGGCCGCACCGACGCGGTGGTCTGCATTGGTTGGAATGCTACCACGGTTGCCGCCGCGGGTGTGCTGCAATATGGCAGCCCCACCATGCTGCTGAATGCCACTGCCGTCTGGGCCAACCGCGTCTCCCCGCTGGTGTCATGTGATGCATGCATCACGTTGGCAACGCGGCCGGTACTGACGTCAATCACGCCCACCTCCATCGCTGCGCCTGGCGTGCCGGTGGTTGTTACCGGCAGTGGCTTGATGGACGCCACCCGCACGCCACCCACCGTGTTTATTGGCGGCGAGGTCTGTGGCAGCCTACAAGTTATTGGCGCACAGTTTGTGCAATGCAACGCGCCGTCCGTGCTGGCGTCTGCGCCGGGCTACCCGGCGGTGGCAGTTGTGGTGGTCAATGCCGCCGGCGCTTCCTCGACAGAGTCCGTCAACCTCGCCTACCCTACCACGTTTGCCGTGTTGTGGGCATCCACACCACTTCTCACCGCGCTGCCGGGTAGGTTGTTATCACCTGCGCCAACGCTACGGGTGCTGTCGCGGCAGGCAGCAACCTGCAGCCTGACCATCAATGTCAGCTCGTGTGCCACGTCCAACCCCGCACTAGCGTCACGGCCAGCCGGCATGACTGTATCCACACCTGCAGCGGCGCTATCAGTGGGCGCCAGCGGCAGCTCAAACGCCGTGCCTACCAACCTGTTGTTGGATGCGTTGACTGTGAGCGGCGCGTCGGGCTGCGTTGGTAGTCTGACGGCGTCGTGCATTGACGGTGTGGGTCAGACAGCGTCCACAGCAGGGCAACCCAACCCGACCGTGGCGCTGGCGGGCTGGCGCAGACTGGAACATTAGCAGCGTACTGCAGCCGTTCACGGTTGTGCCCGGTGACTTGCCAGTACTGACAGCGGAGTTTGCGCTTGTTGGAAGCGGTAGCGTCGAACTCAGTGTTGCCGTTGTGTCGTCGTCGGTGTCCTGCCTTGCGCTACTGTTACCGGCATCTGCAACCCCACCGCCGCTCAACAAGTCGCTGGACCTCGTGTCGCCGCGGGACGTGTTGTCATCGTCGACAGCTGGTATTGTGTTGTTGGATGCTACCACCGCTGGTGTCGCATTCACCGGTGTGTCCGCGTCGACAGCGCGCCTGGGCCAGGCGCTGGCGCTGTACGCGGAGTGCACCTGGGTGCCTACCGGTGAGCGTGTGCGGCTGCCGGCGCTGCCGCCGTCAACAGTGCAACTGGCGCTGGATTGGGTGGCACCGCCGTCCACGATGTTGGGGTACACCGCGTCGCCGCTGCATCTGGTGGTCACCCTGGTTACCCCTGCCACCTCTACTTCAACAACAGCCACGACGGTGGAATGCGAGGTGCTGCTGGTGAATGCCACCGCCCGCAGTGCGCGACTGGGTGCAGCGGACCCGTGGACGCTGACCATTGACGCTGCGGCGCCTGCTGGCACGACGGTGGCTACTTCCACCAACGTGACCATCGAGGCGGCACCAGCAACCACGGTGTTCATACGCGCCAGCTGCACGGCGTGGGGGCAGACGCTGGAATCACCGCCACTGCGGCTAGCAACTGCGACACTGACGCTCCGCCTGGTATCAACACCACCGACCTCCTTCATTGCGTCTGACGCATCGTCAGCATGGCCAGTGGAGCCGCAACTGGCAGTTGCCGTGGCGGTCACCGATGGCGCCGGTGCCAGCTCCACCATGAACGCCACCGACGCCACGTGCTCGCTGTCCACGGTAACGACCGGCGTCGAGCTGAAGGTGGCTGGCAGCAGCGCGTCATCCGCCCTACTGTCCATACCTGCACACCCGACCACCGGCGCCATTGCCGTGCCGCGCTTCTACGTACAGACCGCCACCACCACACCAGCTGTGGAGCTCGTAGTCGAGTGCCGTCGCACGTCGGGCGATGCGCCGCCGCCACTCGGTCTCACCATCTCAGCCATCCTGCTGACCGCGCAGCTGTGCACTCTGCCGGCGCGCGATTCCTTCGTTGGCACGGCGCTGCCGGGGTTTGCTGTCGGTATCGTGGCCACGCCGCCTGGAGCGCCTCCCACCACGCCATGCGCCTCCGCCGCCACCTTCGTGCCACCGTTTGCCCTGCCCGCCATCGCGTGCACCATCGCGCTGGACGCGGCCGCCACAACTACCAACGACACGGCCAACACCTTCCTGCAGCACACAATAGCAACGATGGCAGCAGCGACGCACCGCGCGGTGTTTGACGCCTTCACGCTGGTGGCGCCGCAGGGCGAGACGTATGGGCTGGCGCTTACGTGCGCGGTGGGCGGATTAGCTATCCCACCGTCACTGTCCTTCACCGTCACGCTGGCGGGCTGTGCAGCAGGGCATGAGTCGCAGGGCGTGACATGTGTGACATGTGGTGGCACGACCTTCAGTCTCGGTGGTATTGGCGCACGCTGCACCAGCCGCCCGCCAACCGGTGCTGCTTGCAACACGGGCATCCTCACGCTGCTGCCGCACTACTTCCGACCGCCGTCACAAGCGAACAGCCCGCTGGGACCCGACACCGAGCTGCACCCCTGCTACAACGCTGAGGCATGCACCCTGCAGGTTGCCGGTAGTGGAAACATCAGCGGCGGCGCCGTGTACGGCTGCGCGTACGGCTACATCGGCCCGCTGTGTGGCGTGTGCGACGCGGCCGTCAACTATGCGCGGTTTGGCGAGGCGTGTGCGCTGTGCTGGGAAGCTGGCGCATCGTGGTTGTTCCTCCTTGTTGTGGTGACACTCGTGTTAGCGGTGCTGATGCGTGTGGCGCTGCGCACCGACACCAGCCGGTCAGACGCCTCCATCGTGCTACGCATTACACTGGGGTACCTGCAAGCGGTGGGCAGCCTGCGCGTGTTCCGTGCTGGGTCCACCAAGGCGTACGACAGCGTGGTGGGGTGGACAGAGGTGGTGAGCGCCAGCCCGTTGTCAGTGGGCGCGCTGCAGTGCATTCTGCGGCTGCCGTACCTGTTCCAATACGTCGCAACTGTGGCACTGCCGGTATTTGCAGCCGGCGCGGTTGTTATCATCTTCCACGCTGTCACAACCGGCCGGTCGGTGCACTGCAAGCCGCGCTGCGACATGGACAAGGTATCGTTCAGATCCGTGATGGCGTCATGGTGGGCGTCCAAACGCCACCTGTCAACAGGCCTGTTTGTACTGTCCCTGGCGTACATGCCCATCGTTTCGGCGTCGCTGCGCGCGCTGGACTGCATTGAGCCGGTGGCAGGCGTTCAATACTTACGTTCGGACCTGCGTGTGGAGTGTGGCGTGGGACAGCACGCCGCCGTGCGTGTGCTGGCGTACACAGTGCTGGTTGCGCTTGGGTTTGGTTTCCCAGCCGGCCTGGCGTGGCTACTGGGCACAGCACGCAATGACCAGCTTGTCGACACCAGCTTCCATGCCGCCTGGGGCTTCCTGTTTGACGGCTATCGCGCGCCAACGCGCACGCTGTCCACGACGCTGCCACACCCGGCACCGACCAGCGACGCACAGATCGCTTCCAACCCGCTCCGCGGTGCACGTACCGGTAGACCAACGGTGGTCCCTGGCATCGCCGTGACGCCAGACAGTAGCTGCAGCAAACATGCACCACCAGGAAGGGCTGCTGTGCATTCTATCACGCCGCCAACACTGACTCTGGTGCCGGTACCAGTGCCAACTGGTGTAGCCCAGCAACGGCGACGCCGGTCGACAGTAGTGCCGGAGCGGCTGACGCAGACATGGGTGGTGTCTGGTGACAGTCGCGTGTGGTGGGAGGCGGTCGTGCTGGCTCGCAAGGCGGCCGTTGTGCTACTGGCGGTGACGCTGACCAATCCGTACCTACAGTGTGTCGGCGCGTCACTATGGTTTCTGGGCGCGTTCATATTGCAAATGCGTTACAGCCCATACGCCAAGCCGCTGTTCAATGCGCTGGAGACCGCAAGCCTGGTGGCCACGTTGCTGACTGCCATCATCTCCACCGCACTGCTGCAGTACAACGTGGGCATGACATCCGCCGAGTTGCACCCGCCGGAGGCCATGACGGACATCGAGTGGGCAGTGACGGTACTGCTGGCAGTGATGAATGTGGGCACGTTTGTTGTGCTGGCGGGCCTGTGGCTGTGCCTGCAGGGTGCTCGTGCGCGCCGCACATTGGTTGTGACAGCGTTGACAAAACGGGTGGGGGGGTTGCGCGCATCGCTGGTACGCCGCCGTAGCAGCGCGGGCAAGAGTGCTACGGATATCAAGCCCCCGGAGGCGTGCACCGTCAACCCGTTGCGTGTTTGCATTGGTGACAGTACCGGTACTGGCACTGGCGTTGGGCTACCGCCGGAGGGTGTTACGTCCGCGCCGATGTCTACAATGAACCTCGTTGATCGTGTGACGGGCATAGGAGAGGCCGGGGTGCCGCCAGATGCTAGCCGTCACCAGGTACCGGTACTTGGTTCTGGTCCTGTTGAAGGTACCAGTACCGGTACGCTTGGCGGTGATGCTGGTGCTCATGCTGTCGAGTCCGGCGCCAACCCAGCAGCTGTGGGTGGTGCGCTCGCGCCGACTCCCGATGGCGCCACTACCGGTACGCCGAGCTCGGAGGTGCTGGTACGCAGCGTGGCCTTCAGTGCAACGCCTGTCGGCAGGCGCCGCCATCGCTGACACAATGTGTTGTACACTTGGGTTTGTTTGGATTTTGCAGTGGCGGCTGAGTGGCCCAGCGCGTTTGTGACCAAAGGTAGCGTGACACATGTTTGTAGTGCATTCAATTGCCCTGACAGTCTCTGTTGCATGCACCAGCGCTAGCACATTCCTCGCCACGCGCTTACGTGGGTCACGCGCCGCCGTGACGCGCGGCGGGAGGCCTGGTGTTGGGCGACTCGGGGCACCACAGAACCAATGCGATCAGCGGTGCAACTCGGATTGTGTACCGGTACCAGTAACACCGCGCTGCAACTCGGATTGTACACCGCGCTGCGCAGCTGGGCCACTCTTGCGCAATAATGCGACACGCGCTGCACGCACACACGGCTGCGCGCGTAACCGTGTCGGTGCCATCCTTATACGGCCCTTGTGCGTTGACAACTTGTGCGCGCCCCACAGCATCCAAAGTGCCTCCGCCCTGCATCTTGATGCTGACCACAGGTGCACCATGGCAGCGGCCCCACGCTCCACCAGTACCGGTGCCACTGGTACTGGCAGCGCGCTGGGCAACGCGTGGTTGCGCGTGCGCAGACTGTTTGCGTTGCGGCGAGTACATCCCCTCGCAGACGATGCGCCGCCGCTGGTGCGCGTGCTAGCCGGCAACTGCGTAACCAGCGCCACCATCCTCTCCGCTCTCGACATCGACGACGCACGGCACCTACGCCGGCTGCATCCGGCGGTGGCGGGCGCAGTGGCGGTCGTGCCATGGTGTAACACGGACGTGGCCGTGGTAGATGTGGTGCGGTTGCGCGCAGGACTGCCGGGCGCAGTGGGCGCGAGGCTGGATGCGCGGGCGTTGGAGTGGCAGCTGCGGAGACAGTGGGCAAAGTGGACCTCTGTACCGGTGCCACCGTTGAGTCGATGGGCGGCCGCGGTGGGCGGCCTCACGCACCTGGACCTGCACAGTTGCAAGTTTGTTACCGATGACCTGCTCCTCCACCTGCCGGCCTCGCTGCGCGCACTGAATGTGTGCGACTGTCGCAAGCTGACTACCGCTGCCAGCTTTGCGCATCTGACGGAGCTGACGTCGCTGGACTGCCGCGGGACGCCGGTTGTGAACGCACGCGCAGACGGCCTGCCGCCGTCACTGCGTGAGCTGCGCCTTACTAGGGGGTGTGAATCGTCGAATGCCGTGTCACTGGCGCACCTGAGGCAGCTGCGGGTTTTGTACATCCATGGGAGCTGGCTGGGCCTTGTCTCGATGTCCTACTTGCCGCCGAGTCTCGAAGAGCTGCACTGCTCGGACTGTGAGGAGCTGAAAGCGTCATTTGCGCATCTCACTGCGCTGCGTGTGCTGAATGTTGCTGGATCCGCCATTAGCAACGCCTCACTGGCAACCGTGCCGCCGTGCCTGGTGTCCCTCAATGCGCGTGGATGCAACAGCCTCACCGCTGTCGCGGTACTGCCGCGTCTGCCGGCGCTGCAGCTGCTGGACGTGAGTGGCACTGCCATCGGCGACGCGCTGGTAGTCAGCCTGCCGGCGTCGTTAATTGAGTTGCGGCTGGCTGGTTGCCGCAGCGTGACAGCCGGCGCCACGCTGGGCGATCTGCCCGCGCTCCGCGAGCTACACTGCGTGGATACTGCGCTGGCACCCGCCGTGATTGCTGGCTGTCGTGCGCGTGGATGCACCACACCAGCGGCCAGCGTGGTGCACAGACACCGTCTTTGTGTTGGCTCCTTGGCGCTGCTGGCAGATGGTCGCCTAGCATGCGGCGAAAACAGCGGCACGGTGCAGCTGCGCGATGTGGCGACTGGGAGTGAGTCAATCCTGCATCTGTCGGTGGGTGACCAACGTGCGATGGCAGCGCTGCGGGACGGCCGCCGCTTGGCTATCAGCAGCAACTACTCATGGATGAACAACACCAACCACATCGAAGTGTGGGACGTGGGTGGTGGTGGCCCACCCGCGCGTTGCGAAACCATACCGGTACCGGTACGGTGCGATCGTGGTCAAGGTGTCTGCGCACTTGCTGCGCTGCTCGACGGCCGCCTGGCTGCCGGGTGCGACGACGGCAGGTTGTGGGTTGTAGATGCAGCCGTAGGGGTGGTGGTGGCGGAGCTGAGTGGCCACACGTCCAGCGTGACGGCACTGGCGGTGCTGCCCGACGGCACGCTGGCCAGTGGGTCGCGGGACAACACGGTGAGGCTGTGGGATGTGGCCACAGGCGCATGCGTGGCAATCCTGGCGGCAGGGCACACCGGCGGGGTTTCATTGTTGGCGGCGCTGCCCGATGGCCGGTTGGTGAGCGGGGGTACCGGTAGTGCGGTGCGGTTGTGGGATGTGCGCGCGCGTGCCTGTGTGGGCG
>Ga0066256_1003941_pt1 | contig 13708 bp, 5 predicted proteins | sample ThiBio_1000_biof_FD_87107 | JGI IMG/M metagenome (GOLD analysis project Ga0066256, IMG submission 87107) | Wastewater bioreactor microbial communities from Cape Town, South Africa - Thiocy_expt_1000_biof (version 2) | ecosystem: Engineered > Bioreactor > Thiocyanate-remediating >...
TATGAACTACGGATTCAGACTCGGCAGGGCAACCTAGGAACCGACCTGTCCACCCTGGAGGCGCTTTTGGACTCAGGGCAGTTTTAGGCCGTTAACCCCGTCCGTCCACCGGAAAATCCGGATACCCTCCATTCCTTGATTTCGCCCCACAGCGGCTTGAGGACGAACCAGCCGATCTCGACGGCGAAGAGGAAGAGCCCGAGCGCCTTGAAGAACATGTAGTAGACCATCGCCGCGATGCCCAGGAAGAGCGTCAGGCGGTAGATCCAGATGGCCCAGGCGAAGAGCACGAGGCCGCGCCGCCAGCGCGGCGTGAAGTGCTCGGGCGGCTCCTCGCCGAGGCCGAACAGGCGTTCGCGCAGGTCCCAGCGGCCCATCGCGAAGGCGCGGCTGTGCAGATTGGGGAAATTCAGCCAGTCGGAGAGCAGGAAGTAGCCGTCGAAGCGCATGAAGGGACTGGCGTTGATCGCCAGCGTCGAAATCCAGGTCACCGTGGCCAGCATGAAGGCCAGCCCGCGCAGCGTGCCTTCCGGAAGCAGCGCCCAGGCCAGCGTGGCCCAGGCGGCGACGACCGACTCGGTGACGATGCCGGCGGCGCCGACGGCGAGGCGTTTCTTCGCGTCGGTCAGCTTCCACGCCTCGTTCACGTCGGTATAGGCGACCGGCCACATGACGAGGAAGGCGACGCCCATCGCCGGCACGCGGCAGCCCATGCGACGCGCGGTGAAGCCGTGCCCGAGCTCGTGCAGGACCTTCACGAAGAGCAGCGCGACGGCGTAACCGGCCGCGCCCTTCCAGCTCAGGGTATCGACCAGCGTCGCCGAGAAGGCGTCCCACTGGCGGTACACCTCGACCAGCCCGACCAGCAGCGCGACGCCCGTCAGGCGGTAGAAGCCGCGCCCGTAGAAGACCTCGACGACGGGCAGCAGGCGCTTCAGCCAGGCGTCCGGGCGCACCAGCGGCAGGCGGAAGAAGAGATAGTGGTGCAGCAGCCACTGCGTCGGCGAGCTGTGGGTGGCCGCCTCACGTTCGAGCAGCAGCGCCGTCGCCGCCGGCGAACCGAGCTGGCAGAGCTGGTTCTCCTGCAGGAAGCGCTGGATCGCCAGCACGTCGTCCGCCTCCATGTCGAGCGGCGTTTCGGCATTGACCCAGTCGACGATGCGCTGCGCCGATCCGGCGGACCAGCGGGAAAGGATTTCGAAGGTCGGCCAGTCGATGCGGAAGAAGGCGTTGCGCACCGGGTCCTGCAGGCTCCAGGTCGGCGCGCCGTCGGCCGCCACCGGGCCCGGATGCAGGGTCAGCTCCTCGCGCAGCGCGACCAGCGGCGCCTCGGCCGGATCGCCGTTCGCCGGCGGCCCCGCCCGCAGCCGCGCGCCGTCTTCCCCCGAAGGGACGGAAGCGTTCATCGGACGCTCCTCCTAGAAGAGACGAGAGCGCCCCCGGCGGCCGGCCGGGCGGGCGCGCTCGTCGGACGCCCCTCCTGTCGCCACGCGACGTCCTCCCCGAGGGAAGGAAGAGCGCCCCCTACGGGCGGCCGGGCGGGCGCGCTCATAGCCCCACCACCTGGCGCAGGATCGCCAGCGGACGGCGCAGGACCCAGTACGAGAGCGTGACCCACGGCCCCTTGATCTTCGCCGTGCCCTTCATGCCGACGCGCGGCGGCGCCTCGCCCGGCTCCAGGCGCGCGCGCAGGCGGTAGGCGAAGCTGCCGTCGGGGCGCGGCACGGCGTCGTGCGCGTAGTAGCGGACGCGCGCGGCCACCGGCGAGAGCGGCGCGGCGTTGAGGTAGAGCGTGACCGCCGCGTCCTCCGGCAGCACGATGCCGTCGCCGAGCGAAATCCAGGCCTCGACCTCGACGTCGTGCTCGTCGGCGACGGTCATGATGCGCTCGCCGGTCATCACCGGCTTGCCGACCCATTCGGACGCGTCGTCCATCAGCGCGATGCCGTCGAGCGGCGCCGTCACCTGGGCGCGTGCCAGTTGCGCAACGAGGAAATCGACTTCCGTCTGGCGTTCGGCGATGCGCCCCTGCAGGAGCGCCAGCTGGACCTTGCTCTTCGCCTCGAAGACCGCCTGCTGCGCGGCCTGGCGGTATTCCGCCTCGGCCGTCGCAAGGCCCTGGCGGGCGAGTTCGAGGCGCGATTCGAGCGTCGTCAGATCGAGCTGGAAGAGCGGGTCGCCCTGCTTGACCCGGCTGTTGGGCGCGACGAAAAAGCGATCCACGGTGCCTTCGAGCGGCGCGCGGATGACCGCCGGCTGCGCCGGCACCAGTTCGCCGGGCGCGAGGACGGAAAGGCGCACCGGAAAGAGCAGGAAGAGCAGCAGCAGTACCGCGTAGCGGCGCAGCGGCCGGCGCCACCAGGCGCGCAGCGCCGCCGCCAGCCGCCCGCCGGCGGCGCGCGCGGCCGGCCCCCAGCGCCGCGGGCTGACCAGCGTGCGCAGCAACGCGCGCGGGGAGAATATCTGGCTGCCGCGGCGCAAGCGACCGAGCGGGCGCCGCGAGGTGCGCCGCTGCAGCGGGCGGCGGCGCCCCGGGCGCGGGGCCGGGGCGCCCGGCATGAGCGCCTGCCACTGGCGGCGCAGGCGCAGCCAGCGCGAAACGAAGCCCGGCCGCCGCTGCCGCGCCCAGGCGTGCGCCAGCATGTCGCCCCACTCGGCGAGCAGGCCCTGTTCGCCCTCGCCCCAGGACGCATCGCGCGCAAGCACCAGCGCGCCGTGCCCGGCGACGCCGTCGCCCGCCGGCGCGGCGTCGGCCAGCGGCAGCCACAGCGCACGCGCCGGCAGCCAGTCCTGCCACTCGGCGGCGAGCTCGGGCGGCAGGTCGGCGCCGGAAAAAACCTTCGGAGCGCGCGCACCGAGCCCGTCGAGATGCCGGCAGACGCGCTCCAGCCATTGCACGTAGGGCGCGTTGGCTTCGGGCGAGACGACGCCGGAGAGCGCCGCGACGCCGCGATCGGCCAGCCAGAGGACGGCCTGCCGGTAGGCGCTCAGCGCATGCGTCTCGTTGACCGCGATGAAGCCCAGCTCGGCCGCGCTCGCCGCGTGCCGCGCGCGCCGGGCCAGATGCAGCAGGGTGCCGAGCGCCTGCACTTCGGCATCGCCGGCGGCGGGTGACGCCGACGGAATGGGTGGAATGGGTTGATCAGGCGGAATCACTGGCGGAGTCGGCGGCGTGGGAGGAGCGGCGGTAGGCATGGCGGCATTCAAAAAAAATGCCGGGAAGCGAGCTTCCCGGCCGGGGTACTACCACTGGAGAATACCTCAGGCAGCGCGCTTGGCAACTGCCGCCGCTCGCGCCACCTTGACGAGATTCATGCGCTCGGCGTGGCGCGCATGGCTGCCGCCCGCCCGCAGCTGCTCGGAAAGGGCGACCTTGCCGACCGCGCCGTCACCGACACGGATGCGGAAACGCTGGCTGACCAGATTTCCTGCGTCGTCGCGCGCCGTGACGACGACTTCGAGAACGCCTTCGTAATCGGTCGGCGGAACGCCCCGGAAGATGCCCTTCGCCGCGTCGAACTCGACCCACGGCGGCAGCGCGCTGCCGTCGGCGAGCGTGGCGACGAGCTTGATCACCGCGTCCACCTTGCTGTGCACGAAGGCGTCCATCGGCACCGTCACCTGGAAGCTCTTGTTCAGGGGCAGGTCCTGGTCGTCGAGGACGCGGCCGATGCGCAGCGTCTGGCTGTCGTTGCCGCTGTCGGTGCGCACCAGGATCTGGAAACCCTCGGCGCGGGTCAGCCCCTCGCTGGCGGTCGCCCTGCCCTGCCCGGCGGCGCCCTTGCCGCCGTCGGCACTGGCGCCGGCGTTGCCGCTGCCGCCCGACGCGCTGCCGGAAGCCTCGGCGGGATTGCGGCCGTTGCCGCCGCCCGCTTCGCCGCCGTTCCCGCCGTTCCCGCCGTCGCCGGCGCCGCCGTTCGCGCCGCCGCCCGGCGTGCCCGGACCTCCGGGGACGCCCGTTCCGCCCGGTGTTCCGGTGTCACCGGGACCGCCGGGGTTGCCAGAAGTACCGGGGTTGCCTCCGGTTCCCGGCACATCGACGGTGCCCGGCGGGTTGTAGCCCGGGATGCCGCCGGTTCCCGGCATTTCGATCACCGGCGGGATGGTGCCGGGGTTGCCCGGATTGCCGCCGGGTTCTCCCGGCAGGCCGCCTGGCAGACCGCCCGGCCAGCCGCCGCCCGGCAGCCCCCCGCCGCCGGGTTGGCCGCCACCGCCCGGAAATCCGGGCAGTCCGGGGGTTTCCATCGGGACGCCCGGCAAGCCCGGTGGCAAACCCGGCGTTTCGGGCAGACCCGGCGTGCCGCCGCCGGGAGGCAAACCGCCGCCCGGTGTGCCGGGCGCATCGGGAACGACCGGCGGGACGCCGACGATGCGCAGCCCGAAGGTGGCGGAAGCGGGGTGATAGCCGCCATCGGACGCCGTCACCTTGATCGACAGGTCGCCGATATCGACGCCGCTCGGCGTGCCGCTGAAGCTGCGCGTCAGCGGGTCGAAGTGCAGCCAGGTCGGCAGCGGCGAGCCGTCGGCCAGGGTGGCGCTGTAGGTCAGCGTGTCGCCGTCGCTGTCGGTGAAGGTACCGTCCGGCAAGGTGAAGCTGAACGGCACCGATTCGATCGCGGCCGGCGCGACGGGCGGCGCCGCCAGCACCGGGTCGGCGTTGGTCACCAGCTTGAAGGCGGAATAGGCCGGCGAGGAGTCGATGCTGCCGTCGTTGGCCGTCACCTTGAGGCGGACGAACTTGCCGATATCGGCGCCGCTGACCTTGTACTGGGCCAGGGTGGCGCCGTCGATGTCGCGCAGGTTGGTGCCGGCGGCATCGTCGGCCACCTGCCACTGGTAGCGGTAGCCCAGTTCGGACGGGGCGTTGTCCACGTCGCTCCAGGTGCCCTGGCCGGTGACGGTGCCGTTCTGGCGCAGGGTGCCGTCGCCGCGCAGGTCGCCGCTGACGTCGGGGGCGGTGACATTGACCGGGGCATCGTTCACCGGGGTGACGAAGATGCGGATGTAGGCCATCTCCGAGGACTGCTGGGAGTTCTGGAAGTAGTAGTTGAGGGATTCGGTGCCGTACCAGTTGGCATCGGGCTGGTAGGTGAACTTGCCCTGGCTGAGGGTGGTTCCGGGCTGAAGCATGAGGTTGCCGTGGTCCAGACGGTAGCCCGCGAGGTTGCCGTTGCCGTCCAGAATCTCCCGGTCGGAGCCGAAATTCAGCATCAGATCGGTATAGCCGGGGACTGCCGTGCCCAGGGTGTAGTGGGCGTTGGTCAGGTTGAGGTCGGTGACCAGCGCCGAGAGGTCGACCACGATGGGGCTGGCCGGGTCCTCGGGGCTGATGTAGTTCTGGCTGTGGGCGGTCGGAATGCCGGGCACGACGGTAATGTCGGCGCCGCGGACGGTGGTCAGGCCGCCGCTGTCGGTGACGCTGAGGGTCAGGCGGTCGTTGCCGGTTTCGACCGAGTCGCGGGCGAGGCCCGGCGTGTAGGAAACGCCGTCGGATGCGCCCAGAGTGGCGTTGATCTGGGCCAGCGTGCCGCGCAGGGTGACCGTGCCGCTGCCGTTGCCGCTGATGGCGCCGGCGCCGACGCCGCCGGCAATGGCGGAGTTGATCGTGAAGCTGCCGTAGTAGCTGCCGCCGCCCAGATCCTTGCTGGAAAGCACCACGGTGACGAGGCCGGTCTCGTCCACGTCGCTCACCGACAGCCCGCGGATGTGGGTGGTCGCGCCGGGATCGTCGTTGGTGCGCTCGGTGACGATGGCGAGGGGCGGCAGGCCGGCGACCGGTGCGTCGTTCACCGGCACCACGTCGACGAGAGCCGCCTTGATGGCGAGACTCTGGCCGTCGCTCAGCGAGAACTGGATGTGACGCGTGGCGGCGGAAGGATTCTCCGACGCCGACCAGAAGCCGATGCTGCGCGCCAGCGCCTGGACGCCGATCACGTCCGCGTCGGCGTTGAGGCGGATGCGCAGGGGCTGGCCGTTGCGGCCGTTCTCGACGTTGTCGATGGTGCCGATGACGGTGCCGTCGTAGAGGACGCTGTTGCCGTTGACGCTGATCAGGCTGTAGCCGCTGGCGATCACGGAAATCCGGTCGCTGCCTTCGCCGTTGCCGTTGAGGGCGATCTGCAGGTAGCCGCCGTTGAAGCTGCCTTCCGGCGCCAGCACGCGGATGGCGCCGTCGATGACCACCGGCGAGCCGTTCTCGGTATAGCTGTTGTGGGCGCCGTTGCTGTCGAACCAGACCGGCTCGTAGACGTTGGCGACGTCGATGGTGAAGGTTTCCTCGCGGAACAGGCCGCCGCTGTCGGTGCTGCGGACGGTTACCGTATGGCTGCGGGCGGTTTCGTAGTCGAGGCTGGCGCCGGGCTTGACGACCAGGCGGCCGTTGGCGATCGCGAACTTGTCCGTATCGCCGCCGACGATGGTGTAGGTGTGGCGATCGCCGCCGTCCTGGTCCGCCGTGCCCAGCGTACCGATGATGGTGCCGCCGGCGCTGTTCTCCACCACCGTGTTGCCGGACAGGGTGATGTCGGTCGGCGCCTCGTTCACATCGAGCACCGGGATGGTGAAGACCTTCTCGAAGGAAAGTTCGTGGCCGGGGCCTTCGCCGCCGCCGCTATCGGTCACTTTCAGGGTGACGGTATGCGACTGCGCCGTTTCGTAATCGATGTTGGCGCCCGGCGCGACCTGCAGCTCCCAGGTGCCGGCGGCGTTCTTCACCACCTTGAAGGTGCCGTCGCTGTCGCTGTAGGAACCGTCGGGCAGCTTGATCTGGTAAGTGAAATTGCTGTCGTCCACATCGGCGGTGGAGATTGGCGTGACCACCGTTCCCGGCGCGCTGTTCTCGGCAACCGCGACGCCGGCGGTACGCACGCCGCCGTCGCGCACCTGCCAGAGGAAGACGCCGGCCTGGCCGATGTTGCTCATGCTCGCCAGGTTGGCCATCTGCGAAGTCATCGAGCCGTCGATCTCGGAGAAGGTCGTGCGGTCGCCGGCGGACCAGCCGGCCGATGTCCAGGAACTGCCGTGCTTGGCCCAGCCGACGTTCTCGTAGCGGAACTCGATGTCGAAGTCGCCGTTGCCCTTGTCCCACAGGCGGATCTGGAAGGAGTTGGCGACGTTCTTGATGTTCGAGTATTCGCCCACGTCGTCGTAGGTGATGGTCACCACCTTGTTCACCGGATCCTTATCCACGTAGATGCGGTTGGAACCGGTCGAGTTGCCGCCGTCGGCATTCCCGGCTGTGGACTTGCCGCCCCGGGTGTCGAAGTCGAGGAACATCGGGGCGATGATCGGCACCGTCGACTGGCTGATGCCGCTCGGCGCGTAGGAACTCATGCCTTGGCCGAAGGTGACGTAGCCGTTCCAGCCGACGTAGAACTGGGCGCCGCTGTAGGTGGTGCCGCAGAAATTGAAGCCGTCCGGGAAGATGTCCGAAACGTTGACGGCGGTGGAACCGTCGTCGCCGACGGGAATCACGATCTCGCCGAAATCGGCGTTGGTGTAGCGGCCGTCCCCATTGCTCCCGGGATTGACGGGCTGCCCCAGTCCATCGACCAGGCTGTTGCCCGGCGCGACGATGGTGCTGCCCCAGGCGCCGGTGCCCGTGCTGTCGCCGAGGGTGATGTTGGTCGGCGCGTTGTTGGTCGCTTCGACGTGCACGGTGTAGAGCACGCTGCCCGTGGCCGTGCCACCGTTGGCCGTGCCGCCGGCGTCGTTCAGGCTGATGCTGATGCTCCGGTCGCCGACGAGCGGGTTCTTGGATGTGTTGAAGAACTGCAGGTTCTTCAACACCGCCTCCACCGCCTCGCGCGTGACGCTGGCCGGGTTAACGACAGGCGCCACGTTGTTGGCGAAGGTGATGGTGACGGTCTTGCCGTCGTTGGTGGACGAGAAGACGCCGACCGTCACGCCACCGTAGGTGATCGCGCCGGTGCCCTGGTTGATGGCGAAACCCACCTGCCCCGGGCCGGTGCCCTGGTTGAACAGGCTCAGCTGGTCGCCGAGCGAGCCGTTGGTGATGTCGATGGTGAGGACGGCGCCACCCAGGTTGCCGTTGAACAGGTCGTCGGAAAGGGTGATGCCCGGCGCGATCAGCACCGGCGTGTTGGCGGCGTTTTCCTTGTACGTCACGTCGGCGCCGCCGCTCAGGACGGGCGCGTCGTTCACCGAAGCGACGTTGACCGTCACCTGGGCGTCGCCGGAAGTCGCGCCGAGGCTGTCGGTCACGCGGAACTTGAAGTTGCCCAAACCGGCGCCATAGGCGTCGGCGCTGGGGACGAAGATCACCTTGTGCGCGCTGTTGGTAACGAGACCGGCGACGACGATCAGGGCGCCGCGGCTGCCGTCCTCGTTCACCTGATAGAGCTGGCCGCCGCTCGGCAGCACGCTGATGTCGTAGCGGCTGATGGCGTCGCCGTCAGCGTCGCTGCCGCCCAGCGTAATCAGCTGCGCACCGTCCTCGAAGCCGCTTACCGTCTGCGCCGTTCCCGTCGGCGCAGCGTTGGCGACGGCGCGATAGGCCGACCAAGCGGTCGCGCTCTGGTTACCGCCGCTGCCGATGCCGTCGTCGGTGGCCGTGACCTTGACCGAGAGGTAACGCCCCAATTCCCCGGCGCCCGGAGTGTAGGTACTGCCAATGGCGCCGGAGATGGCCGTCGCGTTGCTGCCGCCGGCATCGTCGGCCAGATACCACTGGTAGGTGTAGGTGATGTTGGTGGGGCCGTCCGGGTCCACCCAGGTGCCCGCGTTGGCCGTCACCGTCTGGCCGGGGTGCACGGCACCGCCGATACTGGGGGCGGTCTGGTTCACCGGCGCATCGTTCACCGGGCCGACGCTGATATCGGCCTGGGCCGATCCGGTACCGCCGTCGCCGCTCTGGGCGGAGACGGTGAGCGTGCGGTTGGAAGGCGGCGCGTCCTTGTTGATGGCGTAGGTCACCTGGCGGGCGATCGCCGTCAGCGTGGCGTCGTTGATGGTAGGCGCCGCCGTCAGCAGGCGGATGTTGTCGACGTAGAGCTTGGCGCCGACCGCGCCGCCGCCGGTCTTGTCGTAGGTACCGCAGAGGAACTCGAATTTGTACAGGCCGTCGGCGGCGAAAGTGATGGTTTCCGTCTTCCACGGCTGCGTGTCGCCGCGCTGGGCAAAAAGCTGGGTGCGCACGTCGTCGGCGGTGCCGAACTGGCCGTCGGTACCGGCGGCGAGCAGGTAGCCGAACACCTCGTAGGCGTCGCTGCCGCCCTGCGCCTTCCAGTCCAGCGCCATCTGCTGGCCGGCGAAACCGGTGAAGGCGTCGCTGGTGATGTAGGGGCCGTGCAGCGAATTGTTGCCGTTCGCCTGGTCTCCCCCCGTCGTGGTGGGAACGCTGCCGTTGGATGCCAGTTCCAGGGCATAGGTCCCGTTGGAAGCGCCGGTATTGACGATGCTGATCGTTTTGGTGCCCAGCGAAGACGGCGACAGAATGTTGATCCTGCCGGTACCGGTCTGCGTGCCGTTGGAAAACGAATAGCTGATGTTCTGCCCGTTGAGGTTCACCGGGTAGGTCTGCAGTTCCTGGGTCCAGCCGGTGATGTTGGCCGACTCGAAGCCGCCGTTGGTGAAGCCCTTGTAGAAGACGATCTTCAGGGCCTTGCCGGCCTGTCCGTTCTCGTAGGGATCGACCACGCCGATCGCCACCCGGCCGCTGCCATTGCCTTGGTACACGGTACCGTTGTCGAAGGAGATGGCGCCGTTGGCGTTGGGCGTGGCCGAGCTGACCATGGACAGCACGTCGCCGTTGGTGCTGTTGCCGACCTCGAAACGCAGATAGCCGCCGACGTAGTCGACGCCGTTGCTGAAGGTGATGTCGCTGTCGATCACGACCGCCGGGGCATCCTCGGTGATGCTGCGGTCGTTCAGGTTGCTGATGACCGGGTTGGCCAGCAGGCCGTTGTAGGCGTCGAGACGCAGCGCCGCCGTCTCGACGGTGCCGACGCCGGCTTCCAGTATCCAGTCGCCGCCGACCGCGGCGGCCCCGGTCGCATCGCTCGACGCGGCCACGTCGGCACCGGTGGCCTGTGCCAGCTGCCCGAGAAAATCGACGCCGGCCGTGCCCTTGCCGATGTCGCAGCCGTAGAGCAGCAGATCGCCGTCGGCCGCCAGCGTGGCGCCGATCGCGGCCAGCGCTTCGCGATATGCGGGCAGCGTGCTGCTGTTCAGGCGCGCGGTGCCGAGCTGGGCCGTGCCGCCTTCGCCGTGGCCGATCAGGTGGATGGCGTCGATGCCGGAGCGGCCCTGGAGATAGTCGGCGATCTGCCGCACGCCGTCCTTCGCGGCATCGAGCAACACCACCTCGATGCCGGCGCCGAGGCCGCCGACCAGCGTCTGCCAGTCCTTGACCGCCGCATCGATGAAGAGCACTTCGCGGCGCCCGCCGTTCGCCGCAGGATCGCCGACGGCGATGACGCGCGGCCCGGACTGGGAGGCGCTCTCCGCGGCACTCTTCTCCGCGTCCACGGCCTGCGGCACCTGCGCCTCGGCCTTGTTCGCGCTTTCCCGGACTACCGCATCCTGAGCGCTGCGTTCGGCGACGGCAGCGGCAACGGCGGCCGCCGCCGCATCCACGGCAGCACCGTCGAACATGACCCGCTGCTCCAGAGCCATGGGCGCGGGCGCGCGGCGCTTCAGACGGGAAGGTGCGGGGGACGGATGGCGGTTGTTCATGGCGATCTCCGGGGTCGGGACGTCGGGAAAAGAAGGATGGTTCGCTCGGCCGCTCAGGGCGCGCTGCCGGGTACCGTCGGCAGGACCTTGCCGCTCATGCCGGCGATCAGTTCGGGGAAGCTGCCGTCGATCACGGCGGCGACCTTCACCGACTGGCTGACCGGATCGACGCGGGCGCCGATGCGGGTGATGCGGGCCGGGTACTCGCGCGCCGTTTCGTCGATGCGCACCTTGAAGCCGGTGCCGGCCTTGAGCCAGGCCAGCCACTTGGACGGAATGATGAATTCCAGTTCCAGCGCGCTGTCGTCGAGGATGTCGAGCAGCGCCTGCCCGGGCTGGACGAACTGCTGTTCGCGCACCTTCTGCTCGGCGACGCGGCCGGCGAACGGCGCCGTCAGGTTGCACTTGGCGAGCGTGGCGTTCATCAGATTGACGTCGGCGCGCGCCTTGGCGACCTCGGCGGCCGAGGTGTCGAGCTCGACGCGGCCGACGGAATTGAGTTCTGCGAGCCGGCTGTTCGCGCCGTGCGTGCGATCGGCCGCCGACAGCGTCGCCTTGGCCCGCTGCAGCTGCGCGGCCTGCAGCGAGCAGTCGAAGCTGACCAGCACCTGGCCGGCCTTGAAGCGCTCGCCTTCCTTGACGCCGATCCGGCTGATCTTGGCGCCGAGTTCGGCGCCCAGGGTGGTGTAGCGGCGCGGCGAGAGCTGGGCGCGGATTTCCTGGCGCTCCAGCGCGCTGCGCCCGTCGCCGCCGCCGGAGACGGCGGACGCGGCGGAAGCGGGCGCGGCGGCCGGCTGCGCCTGCCCGCTGGCGCTGCCGGCCATCAGGGGCAGCGAGACGAGCAGCGCGAAGGCTTCGCGGCGGGGCAGCAAGAACAGTCTCCTCATTGCGCGCTGCGGATCTTCGTCAGGGCGGCCAGCGCGCCCTGCTTCAGCAGGCGCCAGTCTTCGTCGGTCGCCGGCTTGGAAACCTCGCCGGCGTAGCTGGCGCGGCCGAGCGGACGGCCGCCGGCGTCGCTCAGCGACCACTCTACGACGGCGGTGCGGCGGCCCTGGCTGGGCACGCCCAGAAGCAGACGGCCGTTGACGACGCCTTCGGCTTCGCCGGCGCTGGCGACCCAGGCGACCTGCTCCGGTTCGATGTTCCAGTCCAGCGCCGGGCCGCGGGCCGGCAGCTTGAAGCTGCCGAGGAAGTAGCGGCGCACACCGGCCGGCGCAGACTCGTGGGCGGCGGAAGCGGCGGGCGCGCGCTCCGCGGCCGGCGCCTCGTTCGCGGCGGCAGCCGTCGGTGCGTCGGCGAGCGATGCCGGCGCGGCAGCTGCGGGCGCCGGCGCAACGTCAGCCGTATCCCCCGTTTTGGCGGCCAGCACGACGCTGTTCCACTCGCGCATGGCCTTGTCGACCAGCGGCACCAGATTGGTCAGCGTGATCGCGTTCAGGTCCTCGACCCGCGGCTCCAGCCCGAGCGTGGCCTGCAGCTTGCCGTTGGCGGTATAGACCTGGGCCAGCGACTGATAGCGGCGCAGCAGGCTGACGATCGCCGCCGTGTTGCTGGAGATCCGCTCCAGCTTGCTCTGCGCCTGGACCGACTCGCGGTGGGCGCTGTGCTCGAAGATGCGCTGATCGACGTCCCAGATCGCGTCGGAACGCTCGAACAGGCGATAGGCGTTCTCGTACTGCTGCCGGGCGAGGTGCACCTGCGCCAGCACCGCCATCTGCACGGCCATGCGCTTGTGCTCGGCCAGCTTTTCGGAGGCCTCGGAGAGGTCCATCGCGGCCGGCGCCGACAGGATATTGAAAAGATTCCAGCTCAGCTGCAGGCCGGTTTCGCGCCAGCTCTGGTTGATCAGGTAGGAGTTGGTGTCGTGCTTGCCGGTGTAGCTGAAGGTGAGCCCGGGGAACATGCGCAGCATGGACTTGCGCGTCTCGGCCACGGAAATGCGCACGTTATAGAAGTGCTCGCGCAGGTCGGCGTTGTTCTCCACCGCGGTTTCTTCCATCTGCTCGATGGGCAGCGGCTGGTAGCGCGGGCTCAACTCGTCGGCAGCGGGTTCGGCGAGGCGGAAGGCGCTGCCCGGCGGCAGGTTGATCAGGGCGGCCAGTTCGATGCGCGCCGCCGACAGTTCCTGCTGGATGCTCTCCAGGATGCGCAGGTTTTCCAGCACGGTGCGCTGGTAGCGCAGGGCGTCCATCGGATTGCGCAGCTTCTCGGCTTCCGCCTTGCGCGAATCGCCGAGCGCCGCTTCGGCCATGGCGATGGTGTTCTTGATCTCGAATTCGAGCTTCTGCGCGCAGGCGGCGCGCCAGTAGGCGCTGCGCACGTCCTGGATCAGGTTGTGCATGGCCTTGCGCCGGCGCTCGGCGGCGATCAGCACGCGGTCGCCGTTCTGCTTGGCGTTGAAGTAGCTGACGCCGAAGTCCAGGATGTTCCAGGTCAGGCCCAGATCGGTTGTGGTGTGCTCGCGGTCGGACGAGATGTAGGGGTTGGCCAGCGAGGGCTTGCCGGTGACGGAATCCTTGGCGCGCGAAATGCTGTCGTTGTTGCGTTCGCTGTAGCCCGCCGAGGCGACCAGCTTCGGCAGCATGTCGAAGTTGCTCAGATCGAGCTGGCCCATGGCCACCGCCTGCTCCATCAGGCGGCTGCGATGGTCGAGGTTGTACTTGAGGCCGCGCGCGACCGCTTCGGCGAGGGTCAGCGGCTTGGCCAGCGGCTCGACGCCCGCCTGGGAGGCCCGGCGGTCGGCGGCGGCCAGTTGCTTCTGCTCGCCTTGATCGAGCGCCTGCGGCAGGGTGGAACAGCCGGCGACGAGGGTCGCCAGGGCGACGGGGGCCAGAACTGCGCGGGAAATCCGGGAGGGCTTTTGCGCCATGAATCGTTTCTCCAAAGGGGTATCCGGATTTTCCGGTGGACGGACGGGGTTAACGGCCTAAAACTGCCCTGAGTCCAAAAGCGCCTCCAGGGTGGACAGGTCGGTTCCTAGGTTGCCCTGCCGAGTCTGAATCCGTAGTTCATA
>Ga0066256_1003944_pt1 | contig 13697 bp, 4 predicted proteins | sample ThiBio_1000_biof_FD_87107 | JGI IMG/M metagenome (GOLD analysis project Ga0066256, IMG submission 87107) | Wastewater bioreactor microbial communities from Cape Town, South Africa - Thiocy_expt_1000_biof (version 2) | ecosystem: Engineered > Bioreactor > Thiocyanate-remediating >...
TATTTTCATTGTTTCTAGTGCCCTCGTGCCGCCATTAACTTTTGGGGCTGTCGCTAATTTCATTAAGATTTTTCAAAACGACTTAATGTAAAGTTACTGGCAATGCCATTAGGTTGGGCACCCCTAAGTGAGACGAACACCGCGCAGCAATACGCGGAGCTACGGGTGGAACAAACCGATGGAAAGGGATAGCGACGTGGCAGGCGGCAGCGTAGAGGTGGGAAGTGGTGAGTTGGCGTGGATATGACCGCTCGGACCGCGGCGTAGCTGCGCTGACTCGACTGCCAGCGTGCGCGCGTGCGGACGGTGCACGGTGCGGACCTGCTGTCAAACGCCAACCTCCGAGTCGACAACCGCGGGCGCGCCACCACTCACCCAATGGCACTCACCCACAACGGCACAGTTGCTGGTCCAAGCGACGGCCGCAGTTGTGGCAGTAGTTGTCATTTGGTGCTGTGCTGTACTCAGTTTTCAGTGCAGAAGGTCGCAAACGGTGCGCCCGCGCAACCTTCCGGCACTGGACCGGCAGCGCGCAGCAAGCATGGCGGCGGCGGCGGCGGGTGACCGTGGTGACGTCACTGACGTGTGGGGGTCGCCGGCGGCGCTGTACGCCTACATCCGCAGGTTCCTACGGCCCGCCTTCCAGAAGCGAGGCGGCGAGTTGCTGGACCCGTACGTATCCATCAACGGGCCCATGGTGTTTGGCGGCTACTTCACTGGCGGCCCCAACGCCGCCGAGAATGCGGCCGTGCTGGCGCGCGCGGTGGACAGCCGGCGCGCAACCATTGGTGCGGTGGTGGCAGCGTGGGGCGACCGGCGCGCTGGCAAGGAGGCGGCACGGGCAGCCGGCGCCGATGAGGCGTCGCCCACCGTCAACCCGCTAGTGGCGTTGCAGGCCGCACGGGGCGGCGGCAAGTCTGCCATCCTCGGCATGCTCGCGGCTCTGTCGTCGACCGCCGCGTGGACGCCCGAGCTGTGCCCTGACGACATCTTACGCGCCACCCTGAATGCCAGCATGCCCATCTACGTCACGTACCACGACGGCCAGCGCCCCGAGCCCGGCAGCCTGGACGCGGACATGGAGGTTGGCCTGGCGCTGCGCATCCTGTACGCCTTCTTTGTCAACCCAAACGTGTATGCGCCTTCGAGCTACTGCTTGATGGATTTCTACCGTCACTTTGCGCACCATGAGGGCGCCAACGTGAAGGCAGCCATCGACTGCTGCCTGTACGCGGCGGCGGCAGAGTGCGGCACCCCGCCACGCACCAGCGTGCTGCTGCTGGTGGATGAAGTGACGCGCGCGTACCGCACCAAGCGGGACGCAGGTCAAGAGTGCAACCTGCTGGGTACCATTGGGCGGCTGCTGGGCAGCTACTCGTCGTCGCGTCTGAATGTTGTGGTCACGACGCTGGACCCCACCTACACTAACAGCGAGGAAGCCGCCTCAGGGCGCCGTGTCGTGTACGCGCCGCTGCCGCCACTGACGCAAGAGGCTGCCGAGGCAATGGCGCTGGCGGCGTGGCACAAGCAGCTGCGCGACGCCGCTGCCGACGACAGCGGCAGCGGCGGTGGTGGTGGTGGTGGCGCTGCTGCTGGTGCCACCAGTGTGTCCTCCCCGCACCTGCCGTCGGCGCTGCCCTTCTACATGCGCTTGGCAATCAGCGACGCATGCGGCCACCTGGGAACGCTGCGCCATGTAATGGATGCGTGGCTAGGGGAGCCATGGCAGCCGCTGGTCCCTGCAGTGTCCCAGGATGCAGCAACATGGGGGCCGGCGCAGAGGGAGGCGCTGAAGGAGATACGCAAAAGCGTACACAAGAAAATGAGTAATGGCGCAATATACTTGTGCCCGACCTCTGTCGCGGCTGCGTTGTCAGGGACGGCGCTGCCGCTGGACGCACCCCTTTCGGTGGCCTGCAGCGGCTACTACAACCCGCAACACACGCGGGGCTTGCCGGTCCCGCTGCGGGAACTCCTCGCCGACAGCATGTACGTGAACGTCCTCTCGGACCCCGCTGCTGCCAGCATGGTGCCGCACGTCACGCTGTACCAGCTGCAACGCTTTGCCAAGGATGAGGTGGGCAGAAGCATCAGCGTGTCGTCCATCCAGCAACTGCTAGACGCCGGGCTAGACCCCACCAACCGCGCGGCATTTGGAGACTTTGTGGCGGCATGGGTGCGTTCATGGCTTGCCGCTCAGGTGGGCAAGCCCGCCACCCTTGCGCGCATGTGGCAACAGCCAAACGATAATGCCGCGCGGGCGGCAGCTGCTAGCAGCCCGCTGTATGCAACATTGAAGGCAGCAGACACGGCAGTCTGGGACGAAACGCATGTGGGCAAGCCCACCGTGCTGGCCATCAACACGCTGCGCACTCACCGTGAAGGCGTACCTGGCTGTGACGTCGTGGTAATGCTGCGCACCGACGCCGACGAGCGGGCCATCGTGATGGTGTTGGAGGCGCACGCCGTGGAGGGGGGTGATGCCGGCCACCTGGAACCCGTCAGCGCGGTGGCGGGAACGCTGCGGCTGCTGGATTATGGCAAGCAAGAGGCCCGCATCCTGGCTGCCGCTGCTACCGCTGCTGCTAATGATGCTGGTGCTGCCGCTGTCGGTTTTGCTGCTGCGGGGGCGGCGCCCCCCATGCCGCCAAGAGTTGACTTTGTGCATGTGCACGCCGCCGTCAATGGGCACCTGGCCGCTCCTGCGGGCAGGCACCTGCCGTCCGACGCCACGCGCGAGCAGCTGCGTGAATACATGGCGGAGGCGGCACCCGGCGAACCGCTGGTGCCGCTATCTGCCGCCGCGGTTGCCGACTTTGCCGCCGCCCTGCGCAAGTGGGAGCACACGGTCGTGTTGGACGGCGTGGCGTGGGACGCCGTGCTGACGCCGTCGCTGGCGCCGCGCGCCCAGTTTGTACTCCAGGTGCAAGCGACAGCCAGCGTCGGGCGGCGACGGCGGCGGCGGCGATAACGGGTGCCATCCCATGCACTTGTTAGATAAGTACCAAATATCAATTGAACTCGGACACCGCCTTACCAACGCGCAGGCAAACGAGCGGGCTGCGGGCGCAATTGCTGCGCGCAATGTGACGGCGTGCAGAAGAACGGTACCCGAGCGCTTGCATGTTGGAGTTAGATTGAGTGCAGTACCTGTTGCGTTTGACTACATTCGCCGTGCGGGTTGATTCGTGACAACTTTAATGTGTGTGGGTGCGGCTCCCACCGAGTCCCACGGAGTCCCACCACACGTTATCCCGGCACGTGTGCCACCATGGCATGCCGGTCCATGAGGCGGCGGCGCTGGCGCGCAGCAAGGCGTACCAAGGCAGCCGTGACAACGACGACAGCTACCGGTCGTGCCACGCATGTCGTGGCACGCAGTGCAGTGGTGGCACCCGTGGTGTCGGGACCGCCGCTGGTGGTGCTGCTGCTGGCAGGCAACCCCGCCACGGCCGTTGCACTGCTGCAGCTGCTGAACACGGTCGATGCCACGGCGCTGCGGCGGCTGCACCCGGCGGTAGGCGTTGCCGTGGAGATGCTGCCGTGGTGCGACAAAACAACACAAGTGACCGACGTGGTGCGGTGGCGGGCGGCGTTCCCTGCAGCCACCGGCGCCCGGCTGGTGCGCGTTGGCCCAGCAGTGACGGCGGCCCTACTGGCTGGCCTGTCGTATCTGGATGTGTCGGCGGGCGCAAATAATGTGACGAATGACTTTATTCGTCGCCTGCCACCGACGCTGCGGATGCTGGATGTGCACTACTGCGGTTTGCGGCTGTCGGATGCCGTCAGCTTTGCACACCTCCCAGCACTGGAGACGCTGGACTGCAGTAGCACGGGCATTGGCAACAGTGCAATTGCAACGCTGCCGCCATCGTTGCAGGTTCTACAAGCGGATAACTGCTGTATGTCGTCGGGTGCAGACTTCCGCCACCTGCGCGCGCTGCGGACCCTCAAATGCTGCCGACTTCCAAGTAGTACCGGTAGGGTCAACGTGTGCAGCGGCAACCTGCCATCCTCGCTGGTGGAGCTGGACTTGGGGAGATTCTGCTTTACACCACACGGCGCGCCATTTGCACACCTTGCTGCGCTGCGCACCCTGAAGCTATCCAACTGCCAGGTGCCGCATGAGGCACTTGCTTCCCTGCCGCCATCCATCAAGCGGCTCACTCTTGTGACCTGCACAGGCCTGGCCACGTCCTCATTTCCACACCTGCCAAAGTTGCAATCCCTTGATTGTACAAACTCTGACATTGGTGATGCAGCCATTGCCAGCCTGCCGCCATCGTTGTCTCGCGTGACTATCACTGGGGGCGCCGCTTGTCTGACGCCTGCCGCCACATTCCCGCCGCACATGCCGGCGCTGGATTGGCTGAGCGTCAAGAACACGGCCATCGGCGACGCCGCCATCGCCAGCTTGCCGTGCAGCCTGCGTATACTGACTTTGCTTAACTGCACTAGTGTGACGCCCGCTGCGCGACTGGACCACCTCGTTGAGCTGAAACTGCTGGGGAGCTCCGGCACCAACTTTGCACCGTCGACGCTGGCGGCGTGCCGCGCTCGGGGGTGCGACGCGCCAGCAGACGGCACGTTGCGAGAACACGGGAACACCAAGGTTCTGTCGTTAGCCGCCCTGCCAAACGGCACACTCGCAAGCGGCGATGCAGGTGGCACCGTGCGGCTGTGGGCGGTTGGTGACAGCAGCGACGGCGCCTACCATGCCGTGGGCGACGGACTGGCTGGACATGGCGGCGAGGTGCGTGCGTTGGTTGCACTGCGGGATGCCCATTGCCTAGCCGCCGGCGTGTACAAAAACGGCAAACGTGGGAGAATCGTTTTGTGGAACCTCCTCGGTGCTGTACCGCCAGCTCGGGGAGCCACCATCGCGTTTGGTGCGGGCGTGACGGCGCTGGCGCACCTGGCAGGCAACCGCCTCGCTGCAGGCTGCGACGACGGCGGGATTCACGTGGTGGACGTTCCAGCAGGCGCAGCAACGGGCGCAATAATGGCGGGCCACACTGCGGGCGTGACTGCACTGGCAGCACTGCGCAAGGGGAAGAGGTTGGCAAGTGGGGGAGCAGACGGGACAGTGCGGGTGTGGGATGTGGGCACGCGTGCGTGCGTGGCAACGCTGGCCGGGCACACCGGTGCGGACGCTGTGACGGCACTGGCGGTACTGGCCGGCGGCAAGCTGGCCAGTGGGTCGTGCAACAGCTCGGTGCAGCTGTGGGACATGGCATCCTGCACATACGTTAGCGCGCCGGAACCAGGTATTTCAACCACATCGCTCGCCGCGCTGCCAGGTGGCGCGTTTCTTAGTGGTACAAGTTATTGCTTTATTTGTGGTTGGAAGACCGCTGACTGGAGCCTTTCATATTTTCTATGCGGGCACACCCGCCCCACAACTGCGCTCGTTGGGCTCCCTGGCAATCGCCTTGCCAGCGCGTCGGAGGACGGCACGGTGCGCCTGTGGCTACTGCCAAACCAGGCAACCCTCTAGAGTCTAGCATAAGCCGCGGCTTCAGCGAGTTGTACCAACTTGTACGTGTTGAAGTCTGACGTTGTAACATGAGAGCAAGTGACGCGCGTGCACAAAATGTAATTACTGCATGCGCACAACTTGATGGCGCTGCCGCTCGCAGCAATACCACCAAACACATGTTTCGCGACTTGGCGCGCTGCCAGCGCCGCGGCCAGCGGGCCAGTTGCCCGCCAAGGCGGAAACTCGGATATCAGCGGTTTCATGCCCCTCTGGCCACATCGCTGCTGCGACACAGCAATAAAATTGTGCCCACCCACCACGCCACCGCGTTGTGTAATAGTGGCGGTAGGGCCTGCTGCCTACGAGGCGGGGGGTTGGCTGTGTTATTGCTTCCAAGTCGATTGTGTGGCGTGTATTTATTTGTTCCCTCACCAGCCTCTGGCTGCCCCCCTCACTCTCTCCTCTCACTCTCACACTCACTCTCTTGCTTGCAAGTTGCAACCTCCCGCGGCCAAGGGTGTGGATGCTGCTGGCAGCAGTAGCAGCTGCTGCTGTACCCACGACGGCTGACCAGCCACCGGTTGGGTAGGGGGGAGGTGCGCCTCCAATGTGGCGGCGACACCTGCGCCTGCTGTGGCGCCGCGCAGCCTCTGTGTGCACCGGCGCCGCGCGCGTGCAGCCGGCGTCGCGCGCCATGGCGGCGGCGGCGGCGGTGTGCTGCGGCGGGCGCGCAGCGGGACGGGGTGCAGTGACGGCGGCGCGGCGGCGGGTGGTGGCAGTGAATCGTAGTAGCGCGACGCCAGAGTATGTGGACAACCGGGTGTCCAACACAAAATACACGGCACTCACGTTCCTGCCCAAGAATCTGGTGGAGCAGTTCAGTGCGCCCATGAACCTGTACTTCCTTATGATTGCTTTCCTGCAGCTGTGGCCCGCCATCACGCCCGTGAACCCCATTACGACGTGGGCGCCGCTGCTGGCGGTGACTGCGATCAGTGCGGTGCGCGAGGCGGTGGATGACGCGCGCCGTGCCCGCGCCGATGCCGCTGCCAACGGCCGCGCTTTTCTCACCTGTGTGGATGGCGGCCCGCCCACGCAGCGCACCGCCGCCACCATCCGGCCGGGAGACCTCGTTGCCGTGCCGGACGGCGTGGAGGTGCCGTGCGACCTCCTCCTGCTGCACGTGGGTGCGCCCGCCAACGCTGGCGCCGCCTTTGTAGAGACCGCCAACCTGGATGGCGAGACGGATCTGAAAACGCGGCAGGCGCGCGCAGAGACGCAGGCGCTGGCGGCACCTGCGGCGTTGTGCGGCTTGACTGGCGAGATTGTGTGCGAGCCGCCCAATGCCGACCTGTACCGCCTGGATGCCACCCTGACGCTATCCGGCGGCGGCGGCGGCGGCAGCGGGGGTGGCGGAGGCGGGCCGCTGCCAATTAGTGGCATGCAGCTGGTGCAGCACGGCACCGTGCTGCGCAAGAGCGGCGGCGTGTGGGGCGTGGCGCTGTACACGGGCGGCGACACCAAGCTATCGCAGAACAAGGCGCCGCCGCCTACAAAAACGGCGCGCATGGACGGCATGATCAACCGCCTTGTGGTGGTCATTTTCCTTGCACAGCTGGCGCTGGTGGCGGCGTTTGGTATTGCAGGGCACCTGAGCAGCGGCGCCGGCGATGCGAGGATGTGGTACCTGCGGTGGCCCGGCGGCGCGACGGTGGTGCATGGCGATCACATGGACGTGCTGCCCGCGCCGCTGGACGTTGATAATGAGGAGTGGGCGGGTGGCAGCGGCGGCGGCGAGTGGAATCACACTGAGCCTGCGTTTAGTTTACGCGGCGGCGGCGGTGGTGTCGGCGGCATTGGCATGGCGCGCCTGCCGCCTGGCGTTGTGGCGTCGCGTGCAATTGCTGCCGCTGCCGCCGCTGCCGTCGCGGCACAGGCGGCAGCAGCGCAAGGCGCCGCTGTGGTGGTGGCGGCGCCGTGGTACACCCCGCTGGTCCTGCCGCTGCGCTTCCTGCTCCTGTCCTCCATGATGGTGCCCATCTCGCTGAAGGTGTCGCTGGACCTGATCAAGCTGTACTACGCACGCCTCATCGCGTCGGACCATCGCATGTACGACGCCGCCTCTAATGCGTATGCCCGTGCCGCCACCACCGCCATTGTGGAGGACCTGGGCGCAGCAGAGTATGTGCTGGCAGACAAGACCGGCACGCTGACAGAGAACGTGATGGTGCTGCAGTCGCTGGCAGCCGGCCCACGATGTTTCGCGGTGCCGGGTGGCGAGGGCGATGGTGGGGGTAGCGGCGGTGACGGCGGTGGTGGTGATGGTGGCGTTGGTGGTGGCACGGCGTCACACTCAGGGGCACACCACGATGACGCTGCCGCAGCGCCGCTGCCGCTACCGACGTCGCTGTATGCCGCGCACGGCGAGTTGCGTACCGCGCTGGCGCATGGTGACTGGCGCGCTGCCGAGGTGTGCCGCGTCCTGGCGCTGTGCAACACGGTGTCACCCGAGTACCTTGACGCGCGTGCAGTGCCGCCGCCGCATGATCATGTGCCATCATCACTTGTGCCGCCGCTGGCTGTGGCAGCCGCCCGCCTGCGCGCGCTGCAGTACACCTCGTCGTCACCTGATGAGGAGGCGCTAGTGCATGGCGCGGCACGCCTAGGTGTGGCGCTGGCGTACCGGCGGCGGGACGAGGATGGCACACACAAAGTGACGGTGGTGCAGCACCCGCACGGCGGCGGCGGCGCGCCGCCGCACATGTCCCCCGCAGACGTTGCTGGGAAGCGGGTGTGGGTGAGTGACGGCGACCCAGCCACCACGTACGTTGTGCTGCATGTGCTGGAGTTCACGTCGGACCGCAAGTGCATGTCGGTCGTGCTGCGCCGGGTGGATGACGGTCGGTCGCACGAGGAGCGCGCTGGCGGCGGCGGCGGCAGCGCGGCAAGCGCGGCAAGTGCAGCTGCCGCGGTGCGGTCGGGCGCAGGGTGGGGGGCGGGCTACACAGGCGTGGACTCTGACGATATTGTGGTGCTTACTAAGGGCGCAGATGAGGTGGTGCGCGCCCGCCTGACGCCAGCGGCTACCGACGGCGACCGCGCCACGCGGGCGGCGGTGGAGCACCACTTGGGTGCGTGCGCCGGCGCCGGCCTGCGCACCCTCATGCTAGCGGGGCGCACTATCCCCGCTGCCGAGTATGCGGCGTGGGTGCCGGTGTGGGAGCGCGCGCAGCACCAGCTGCTGGACCGGCCGGGCGCCATTGCAGCGGCAGCAGCGGCACTGGAGCGCGACCTGGTACTGCTGGGCGCCACCGCCATTGAAGACAAGCTGCAGGGCGGCGTGCCGGCCGCTGTGGCGGCGCTGCGCAGCGCCGGCATGCGCGTGTGGATGGTAACGGGCGACAAGGCGGAGACGGCGTTGCAGGTGGCGACGGCAGCGCGTGTGGTAGACCCCGGCGTGGCGGCGCGGTTTGGTGAGGCGGCCAGCGCGGCTGCCGCTGCCTCCACCTCCCCCTCGTGGCGCGGCGGCGGTGGCGGCGGCGGCAGTGTGGAGACTGGTGCGCCGCCAACCGGCGGGCCGCCGGCGCCGATCTTGCTGCTGGTGCGTGCCACTACCGAAGATGGTGTGGAGGCGGAGCTGCGCGCTGCGGTGCACCGGCTGGCGGTTGCCCGCGCCACGCCGCCGCCGCCACAGCTGCCGCTGCGCGCCGTCAGCGACGGCAGCGGGGACGGCGGGGCAGATGAGCACGAAGGGTTGCTGGCGTCTGCGAGTGGTGGCGGCAGCGGCACGAATGGCGTAGCGGTCACCGCCCCGCCGCGCGGTGGCGCCGCGGTACTGGTGCTGGATGGCATTGCTGCCATCCGGCATGCCACGTCGCCGCAGCACGCCGGCCTGCTGGCGCGCGTTGCGCTGGCGTGCGACACGCTCATCGCTTGCCGCTGCCTGCCGTCGCAGAAGGCGGCGCTGGCGGCCCTGGTGCGGCGGGCGGGGCACATGTGCGTGGCGGTGGGTGACGGCGGCAATGACGTGGCCATGATCCAGGCGGCGCACGTGGGTGTGGGGGTGGCGGGACGTGAGGGCAAGCAGGCGGCACGCGCCGCCGACTTTACCGTCGCGCAGTTCCGCTTCCTCCTGCCCCTGCTGCTGGTGCACGGCCGTCACAGCGCGTACCGCACCGCGCTGGTGGCGCAGTACACCTTCTACAAGTCCATGTGCATCTGCTTCCTGCAGATGGCATTTAACGCCGCTTGCGCCTTCTCCGGCTGCTCCCTGCTGGACACCTTCGCGCTCACCACCTACAACCTCATCTACACTTTTGCGCCGGGTGTCGCCATGGTGCTGGACGCGGACCGGCCAGCGGGGCACCTGCTGCACGTGCCCGCGCTGTACCGTGAGTCGCAGGCGTCCACCTGGCTGACACCCGCCACCTTCGCCGCCTGGTGCGCGCGCGCGTTGCTGCAGACCGGCGCGCTGCTGGTATTGACGATGCTGGGGGTGGCGCCTGGCGGTGGCGGGCGCGGCGGCAGCGCCGACCAGACCGTGGTAGCGTACACGGCGTACAGCGCACTGGTGGCGGTGCAGCTGGTGACGGTGGCCACCGAGATGCGCGCCGTGACGCCGCTGAACCACGGCATTAACCTGGCGGCGGCGGGCGTGTACGTCGCCTTCCTGGCGCTGCGTGACGTCTTCCCCGCCGAATCCTCTAGCCTGGGCACCATGGCCACCCTGCTGCCCGCCGGTGCACCAGTAGCTGCCATGGTCCTCGGCGTCATCGTTTGCACGGTGCCGTGGGCGCTGGCGCGTGCGTGGCAGGCGGCGGCGACGGCACCTGCCCACGCGCCGCAGTCACAGTCACACCACGGCCACCACCACCCGCCAGACACGTTTGACATATCCACCGCCCTCCGCCGTTGCGGCGCCGTCCGCCGTGCTGCCGCTGCCACCGTCCGCCGTTGGTGCGCGCGCTCCCGTAGCCCGCTGCCACGTGGCGTCAAGGTGCCATCTTCGCCTGCCGCCGCCGCCGCCTCTGTGTGATGTATAGGCGTGCGCGCCCGGTCAGGGGTATTGTGTCGTTTGTGTCGCTGCGTGGTGTCTACACAACGGTTGCGTGCGACGCTCTGATATTTGGTCACGGGTTGCTTCAAGTTTGGAATGCCAGCCCGTACCCCTATCATATACTAAACGAATCACCTCCGCCGCCCGCCGCCGCTCGCTTTCCGCGCGGCGCGCTTCATGGCGCGCATGTCCTTCTTTTGGCGCGAGTCCACCAGCCGCACGTTGCCGCCCTTGTGCCGCGCCTTGGCGGCGTTGCGCCCGTGGTTGCCGCTGCGGCTGGCCACGATGGCAACGGGCGCCGCGCGCCGCGCCGCCTTGGCCTTGTGCAGCTTGGACAGCGCGCGCTCGCGGCTGCGGCCCTGCAGCTCCTCGCTCTCCAGCACGCTCTCCGCCTTCCGCTTCGCCTTCTCGTACGCCACCTCCACGCGTCGCCGCTTGCGCGCGCGCGCCTCTGCCACCTTCGCCACCGGCCGCGCCGCAATGTCACGGAAGCGCGCACGCATGCGGTCCACCTCCTCGCGCGACACCGGCAGCTGCGGCTTGAAGTGGCGCGCCTCGTCTGCCTCAAACCACGCCGGCAGGTCGGTGTCGTCAAACGCGTACCGGTTGTACGACGCGTCCACCAGCGCCTTGGCGGTGGTGTGCTTGCGCATCATGCGCCCCAGCGCCAGCATCTCAGCGTGCGTGTCAGGGTCGTAGTGCGCCAGCCGGGGGTCCTCGCTGCCCGCCTCGCTGCCGGCGTCCTCGTCCTCCGAGTCGTCATCGGAGTCGTCGTCGTCATCGGAAAAGTCGCCGCCCCGCCGCCGCCCGCGCCGCCCGCCTGCCGCCGCCGCCGCCGGTACCACCTCAAACCCGGTGTCGTCGTCACCGCCGCCGGCGCCGCCGCGCGCCCGCGCCGCCGCCGTCGGTGCCGCCAGCACGGCAGCGGGTGCCAGGCGGCCCATGCCGCGGCGGATCAGGTCACGCCGCTTGGCGGCGCCCGCAATGTCACCATCCTCGTCCTCGTCGCCGCCCTCGTCATCGCTACCAGCGGCGCCAGAGGCGCCACGCAGCACGCGCTCAAACTCAACGTCCGCGTCATCCCGCGCGCCACCCACCCCCGCCACCAGCTCAATCGCCTCCTTGTCAGACCGCTCCTTGGCGGCCGCCGCCTTCTCGCGCAGCTTCCGCAGCTTCTCCTTCCGCTTGTCGCGATCCGACTTGGGCATCCCCTGCAGCCACCCCACACCCACGTCCTCATCGTCAGGCGCGCCCTTGACAACACCCCGCAGCGCGGCGGCGGTGGCGGCAGCAGCAGCGGCGGCAGCACCGCGGCGGGCGGGCGGCGCCGCTGCCGGCGCCTCCTCGTCGCTGCTTACCTCATCCTGGAAGCTGCCAGCGTCGTCGTCGTCAGCGCCTGCTGCCGCCGCCGTCGGCGCCAGCATCTTGGCAATGGCAGGGTTAGAGAACCAGCGGTCCGCACGCGTATCACCCGCGCCCGCCACCCACCCGTCGCCGCCATCCTCGCTGCCGCTGTCGTCGCTGCTCTCGCTGTCGTCGTCCTCGTCGCCAAACGCCGCGGCCGCCGCGCGCCCGCGCTTGGCGCCCGCCAGCGCCGCCGCTGAGATGGGCGCCGCCGCCTCTGCGCCGGCACGCGCGCCCGCCAGCATGCGCAGGTACTTCTGGTGCTCCACGTCCAGCTGGCCGGACAGCGCCGCCTCCGTCATCAGCGCCTGCCCCCGCAGCTTCTGCATGCGCGTCAGCTTGGTGCCCTTGCCCGAGCCGCCGCGGCCCTCCGCCACCGCTGCCGCGTGCTCCGCCTCCCGCGCCTGCCGCTTCGCCAGCAGGTTGGCGTACTCGCGGTCCATGTCCTCTTCCAGGTCCTCCAGCCGGCTGTACGCCGCCGCGGCGCGCAGCTGGTCCACCACCGGCACGCCGCTGCGCAGGCGCAGACCCGCAGCGGTGGTAGCATCCACTGCCGCCGGCCCCGCGCGCCGCGCCGCCGCCGCTGCCGCCGCCTCCGCAGCTGCCGCTGCCTCCTCGGCCGCCGCTTCCCCCAACCCCGTCACCAGCTCCGCGCCGGCGCCCGCCGCCACCGCCTCCGCGTCGTCCAGGTCCACGTCGCGCACCGCGTCCATGGCGCCGTCGCCGCCGGCGCGGCGCGCCAGGCGCTGCAGCGCGGTGAGGTCAAACAGCGTGTCGTCGGTGTGCAGCAGGTCCACGTTGCGCAGGTTGAGGCCCAGCCGCTGCCGCCGCGCCGCCTTCTCGCGCACCTTGGCCGCCGTCTTGCGCTCGCGCTTGCGCCGCGCCAGCTCCGCGCGCGCCGCCGCCGACAGCTCCCGCAGGTCCTCCGCGTCACTATCCTCCTCCTCGCCGTCCTCGCCCTCGCCGCCCTCGCTGCCGGCGTCGCCATCGTCGTCGCCGTCGTCGCGACCCGCGCCGCCTGCCGCCTCCGCCGCGCCGTCACCCAGCTGGTCTGGGAAGGTGCGGCGCATGACCCACCGCCACCGCAGCAGCGCCTTGAAGTCCTTGAGGCCCAGCACCTTGAGGTCGGTGCAGCATGCCACCACCTCAGGCGACGTGGCGGCGTGCGTGGCGAGGCCCAGGCCTGTCGCCTCGGCGTCAAACACCAGCGCGGAGGCGTCAGTGAGCACGCGCGCCGGGTTCTCGGAGCGCAGGAAGTCGCACACGGAGATGCGGCGCGTCAGCAGCGGGCCCAGCGCGTCGTCGTAGCCCTCGCGCAGCCGCTTGTTGTGCTGCCCCGCCTTGCGGTCCAGCCCCGTCAGCGCCTTGCCGCCGCCGCCGCCCGCCACGCCCTGCGCCGTGCCCGTCACGTCGTCCGTCTCCTTGAACACGTACCGCGCGTCCAGCAGCTTGGGGTCAATCTTGTCGGGCGCCTTGTAGTCGCGGCACACCACAAAGATCTCCGCCGACGCGTTACGCGAGCTGTGCGGCTTGGTGGCCTCCACCTTGCCAAAGAACTGGTGGAACACCCACAGCAGCGAGTTGTAGTCCACGGAGCGGAACACCTTGGTGATGAACAGGCCGTGCGGGCGCAGGAACTCGGTGGCCAGCTTCAGCGACGCCAGCGTCAGCTCCGACTGCGTGAACGCGTCCTTGTTCCAGTTCTGACCCACGTTGGGCGCGCCATCGTGCAGCACCACGTCGGCCTATTGTTTGGGG
>Ga0066256_1003946_pt1 | contig 13695 bp, 13 predicted proteins | sample ThiBio_1000_biof_FD_87107 | JGI IMG/M metagenome (GOLD analysis project Ga0066256, IMG submission 87107) | Wastewater bioreactor microbial communities from Cape Town, South Africa - Thiocy_expt_1000_biof (version 2) | ecosystem: Engineered > Bioreactor > Thiocyanate-remediating >...
GGTCCTTTTTTTCTTCTCCTGCCCGAAAGTGACGGTGGAGCGCGCCGCCCGCAACCGCTACACCTTGGTTGTCCCCGGCATTCCATGACGGATTGCCCGGCCCGGAGCCAAGATGGAAGAAGCACGCAGGATAGTTCCGGCCGTATCGGTCGCCGTGGTCAGGGGCGAGCGCGTCCTTCTGGTGCGGCGCGCACGCGCGCCGTCGCGGGGCTTCTACGCGTTTCCGGGCGGCAAGGTCGAGGACGGCGAGACGCTGGAAAGTGCTGCGCGGCGCGAACTCAGGGAGGAAACCGGCCTTGCCGCCGCCGATTTCAGCCGCTTGCGCGAAATCTTCATCGAAGGCGGCCGCGAAGGCCACCCGGTCGACTATCTGCTGACGGTGTTCGGCGCACGCTATGTCGGCGGCGAGGCGGTCGCTGACGACGACGCCGAGACCGCCGCTTTCTACACGCTGGCCGAGATGGAAGCGATGCCGCTGACCGATTCGGTCTATGCGGTCGCCGCCCAGCTGATCCGTTCGGCCTGAAATAAACCCTCGCCGACGCCTTGCAGGCGTCAAATTGTTCGACCACAAAGCCTGATGCGCCGCACCGTCCTCCTCCTGCTTCTGGGTCTGGCCGCCGGCACGGCCTTATCCGTGCGGCCGTCGCCCGCCGTCGAGGCGCCGTTCGAGCCCGGCCTGATGCGGCTTGCCGAAATCCTCGGCTCGCTGCACTTCCTGCGCAACCTGTGCGGCGAGAACGGCGACACCTGGCGCGGCGAAATGGAGAAGCTGCTGGCGTCGGAAACCCCGGACGCCGAGCGGCGCGCCCGCTTCATCGCCCATTTCAACCGCGGCTACCGCTCTTTCGAGGCGACCTACGGCCAGTGCACCGCCTCGGCGCGCGAAGCCATCGACCGCTACATGAAGGAAGGCGCGCGGCTTTCGCGCGACATCGCCTCGCGCTATGGAAACTGACGGCGCAAGCGGCCCGCCGGCGAAGGAATGTGGCCGAACGGTCACAGGCCCTAACCAAAACCTAACGCGCGCCGAGGCAATTAACTCAAAACTTAGTTTTGCGTGTCGATGCGCCGCCGAATGAATTACCATCGGGCTCGAAGGGAAGCTCGAGCCTCGTCCGCGCCGGCGAACCGGGGCTTGAAAGGGTAAAAGTCGCATCATGGAACACGCCGTCACCGATATCGACGCTCTGGTACGGGAAGAAAAGCGCCTGACCGCCGTTGAAAGCCACAACGAGGCTTGGGCGGAAGGACTCTCGGCCGGCATCGAGCCTGAAATCATCGCCGAAGCGGCGCTCGAAACCGCTTTCGGCGAAATCCTGCGCGCCAACGGCGAAACCGCCGCGCTGGCGCTGCTGGAACGCATGCGCGAAAAGGTCGTTTCGGGCGCGTTCGAGCCGGGCCTGGTGCGGCATTAGCGCCAACCGCTTGCGGCTGCTTTGACGGCGGCGCGCCGTTTGGGCATGATCGGGGCCAATCGAGGTGCGGACAGTGAACTCTTCGAAGTCGACCGGGCGGCGCGGTGGTGCAGGCCGCGTTGGACTAGCCGCGCTGTGCGCCGTGTTTTTGGGCGCGGCGGCGTTGGCGCAATTCGCCGTCGTCGATCCGGCCTTCGCGCTGAGCGAGATCAAGCGCGAGGAACTGCCGGCCCCGGCAACCACGGCCCCGGACGACGACCAGTCCGAGAAGAGCGTGCCGATACCCGACCCGCTCGGCACGACGCCGCCCGAAACCGGGCAGCAGCCGGCATCGCCCGAGGACGAAGACGCGCCCGAGCAGGTCGATCCGGACGCGCCTGCCGAGGACGGCGACGCCACGGACAAGGGCACGGAGGCGAACGCGCCCGTGCCGGAAATCCAGTACGACCTCGGCAAGCTGCCCGAACCGGTGCGGCGCATGCACGACCTCATCGTCGAGGCGGCCAGGAGCGGCGACATCGAAAAGCTGCGGCCACTGGTCGGCCAGGGCGATTCCATGACCCAGCTGTCGCTGACCGAGATCGAGGGCGATCCGATCGCCTTCCTCGAGGGGCTTTCCGGCGACACCGACGGCCAGGAAATCCTCGCCATCATGGAAGAGGTGCTCGATGCCGGATTCGTGCATATCGATGTCGGCACGCCGCAGGAACTTTACGTCTGGCCCTATTTCTTCGCCGTGCCGCTCGACAAGCTCGACGCACGCCAGCGGGTCGAGCTGTTCAAGATCGTCACCGCCGGCGACTACGACGACATGAAGCAGTTCGGCGCCTATATCTTCTACCGCGTCGGCATCACGCCGGAAGGCCACTGGGCGTTCTTCGTCGCCGGCGACTGAGGCGAACGGCCTCTCACCCGCCCTCCGCTTCGCTCGGGCGACCTCTCCCCAAGAGGAGAGGAGACTTGCAGCGCTGGCGCTTCCCTCTTCTCCGCAGCGGGGAGAACGTGGTTGCGAAGCGGCCGGATGAAGGGGCCTTCGGCCTGGGGCAACTTCACACTGCAAGATAGCCTCCATCGACGACCATTTCGGAGCCGGTGACGAATTTGGATTCGTCCGAGGCGAGGTAGAGCACCATGTAGGCGATGTCCTTGGGCTCACCGAGGAAGCCGATCGGGTGGCGGGAAAGCGCCTTGGCCTTCTCCTGCTCGAGCGTGCCCAGATCGCGCAGATAATTCTCGGTCTGCGGCGTCCAGATGTAGCCCGGGTGGATGGAATTGCAGCGGATGCCGTAGCGCTGCTCGGCGCAATGGACGGCGACCGCCTTGGTCAAGGTGCGCACGCCGCCCTTGGAGGCGCAGTAGGCCGCAAGGTCCGCCTCGCCGATTATGCCGTCGATGGAAGAGAGATTGATGATCGATCCGCCGCCGGATTTCTTCATCAGCTTGATGCCTTCCTGGCAGCCGAGGAAGACGCCGTCGAGGTTGATCGCCATGGTGCGGCGCCATTCGGCTAAAGTCGTGTCCTCGATGTTCTTGGCAATCGCAATGCCGGCATTGTTGACCAGCACGTCGAGCCGCCAGAAGCGCTGCTCGATCGCCGCCATGACGACAGGCCAGTCCTCGGGCTTCGACACATCGTGGCGCAGTGCCAGCGCCTCGCCGCCGGCCTTGACGATCTCGGCCGCCGTATCGCCGGCGAGCCCTTGGTCGATATCGCTGACGACCAGCTTCGCGCCTTCCGACGCCAGAAGAAGCGAAGACGCCCGCCCGAGGCCGAGACCGGCCCCGGTTACGAGCGCCACCTTGCCTGCGACGCGGCTCATTTTCGGCATCACCCTCCCTTGTTGGAAGACACCAGTGGCTTGCCCAGCCAGTCGCGGTATAAGCCTTCGAGATCGGGCTCGAAATCGTGCACGATCGGATAGCCGGGGGCGGCAGCCTCGACCTCATGCAGCGTGCCGCATTCCGGGCAGATGAATTCGCGGATCTCCATCCAGTCGGGGTCCGGCAGGTCACTGTTGGGGTAGATCTCGCGCAGTGATTCCTCGCTGTCGCGCACGATGATCGCGGCCTTCAGCTTCCAGTTCTTGCGGTAATCGCCGAAGGAATGGCCGCATTCGCATTTCGTCACCCGCTCGTCGCCGCTCTGGCAGATGAAGAGATGGTCGCCCACGGGGAGCAGGATCGGGTCCTTCCAGCCGACGCGGTCCTGCAGCACCGCGACATATTTGAAGAAACGGTCGTCGTCCTTGTAGGCGCTCATGATGCGGCGCGTCTGCGGCCATGGCAGCGTACCGGCAACCAGATCGGCAATGACTTCCTTGCTGTATGAGGTCATGGTCCTTACTCCACGCCGAAGGTCGATTTGGCATCGACATCCCAGAAGGTCGAAAAATCCCTGGTGAAGCGCGGCGACAGCTTGATGGCGCTGGCGTACATCTTCTTCACCTCGGGCGCGAAATCGGCAGCCTTCACCCTTTCGCGTTCCTTGGCGATCCACTCCGAAACCGGCCTGGCGCGCGCCAGGCGCTTGGCCCGCATGTCGGCGCGATGGCGCTTGGTGGCCTCGATATTGGCGACCGGGAAGCCCTCCTCGTCTTCGTCGAGCACGATGCCGAAGATGCCCTCGGCTGCCTCCTTGGTGAGGAAGCCGTTCTCGACGTCCCAGGCGGTCTTGACCGGATCGCGTTCCAGCACGTCGCCGTAACCGCCGCCACCATTGTAGGAATGGGTGAAGACGTCGCCGGTCTTGTGCGGCGCGGTGATGTAGGGGCCCTCCAGCGTCACATGCTCGCCTTCCAGCCGCACCTCCAGTTCCGAGCGATACGGATTGGTGCCGGTGTGATGCGCCAGCGGCGCGCCATTTTCGGCCAGCTCGAAGATGTTCGAGTCGCGCACGGCGCGATGCTTCTGGCAGGTCGGCGCCGGATAGCCGCCGCAGAGACCGCCATTGTCGAAAACGCGCGAGGAATGCTCCGACGTAACCAGCCGCAGATGATCGGTCTTCGAGACCAGCCAAGTCGACAGGAAGGAACAGCCGCCGCGATACTTGCCGGCACCGCCGGAGTTGGGAACGATGGAGCGGCCGATATAGAGCATCGGCATGTTCTGTTCCCAGATCTCGATGTTGCCCATGTCGGACTCAGGGTTCCAGCCGACATAGGCGGTGTCCAAACCGTCCTTGATCGCAAGCGCGCCGGAACCGGCGGCGGCGCATTCGAAATGGGCCATGCCGAAGGGCGTGCCGTACTGGCTCTGGCCGCCCATCTCGATCATCGGGCTGTTGACCTGGCCGACAAAGGCCTCCTCGACGAAACCGCGAGCGATAAAGGAGCGCGACAAAAGCCGCTGGAAGACGCCATAGGCGGGCAGCAGCAGCGCCCACGAAGTGGCGGTCGCCACCATCTCGTTGTCGGGGTTGGTCCAGGTGCCGGCGGGCAGCTTCAGCTCGGTCGCCATCCAGGCGCCATCATTGACCAGCCCTTCGAAGTTCATGTGCTGGGTCAGCGTCACGAACATGCCACCGTCCATGCCGGCCGGCGTGCAGTTCATCGAATGGTAGCCCCAGGGCTGCGTGCCCTCGAAATCCATGATGATCTTGCCGTCTGACGTGATCTCCATCTCGATCGGCATGTTGTAGAGCCAGTCGGGATCGCCGAGCGGCTGATAGCCCGGTTTACCCTTGGTGACGTGGCCGTAAAAAGTGTGGCCGCGATAGATGCCGGGCACCGTGAGCTGGCGCGTGCGGGCGAGCTGGGCGCGTCGGCCCTCCTCGATGAACTCCTTCGACACCTGCATCCAGTAGTCGAGGCCGATCTCGTCGATCAGGCCTTTGACGCTTTCGCGCATGTCGATGCAGGAGGCGACCTTGGCCTTCTCGTCGAGCACCCAGTAGATCGGCATGCGGAGGTTGCGTTCGCAGCGGATGACGTAGTCTCGGCGGAGCTCATCGTTCTCGCCGACCTTCTCGGCGCAGACGAACAGGCCTTCGGTGAAGCGCTCCTGCGCTAGCGCGACGTCGCCGCCGGGCGTGATGCCGCCAGCCTCCAGCTCGTGGCAGACGGCGCCGGCCCAGCCGACCAGTTTGCCTGAGTGGAAGATCGGCACCACGTCCATCACGTCGGGCACCTGTACGGTGCCGATGAAAGCGTCGTTGTTGGCGAAGATGTCGCCATCGCGGATCCGCGGATTCTCCTCGTAGCCGTTGCGGATCATCCATTTGATGAAGCGGCTCATCGTGTGCACATGCACCATGATGCCGTTGGAGAGCGCAATGGCGTCGCCTTCCGGCGTGTAGATGGCGACAACCATCTCACCGACCTCGCGCACGCCGGGTGAAGCGGAGATACGGCGCGCCATCTCGCGGGCCGAGACACAGTAGGCGCGCAGCTTGGTGTGCAGCGTCTCGAACTTCAGCGGATCCTGGTTGCGCAGATGCAGCTCGGTGATGCCGTCATAGCATCCGGTCTCTTCCATGAGCCGTTCGGATTCGAGGAGCCGTTCGCGGATGCGGAGCGCGGAAGCGGGTTTGTCCAGCATTGCGTTCGCCCTTCTCAAGCGTGGGTGTAGTGCAGCAGCGTCCATTCATCGACATGGACACGATCCTGCGGGTGGACGACGAGCGTCGTCGCCGGGTGTTCGATGATGGCGGGGCCGATCACCTCGTGGCCGGGCTGCAGAAGATCCATCTCGTAGAGATTGGCCTTGGGCCGGCGGCCGCCGATATAGGCTCCGGGCACTCCCTTGTGGGCCGAGGCCGGATCGGATTTGCCGAGCGGGCGCTTCAGGAGCACCGGCTTGACCTTGTCGGCGGTGGCGATCAGCCCGAGTTCGGTGATCGAGAAACCGGCTTCGCCATAGCGCGAGACGCGATGGTTGACCTTGGCGTAAACCGCCTCGAACTCGTCGATGACCCTGCGCATGTCGTCGGCCGAACCGATGGCCGACAGCGGCGCCATCACCTCGACGTCCTCGAGCTGGCCGGTATATCGCATCATCAGGAACGGCACGGTCTTGATCTTGTCCCTGCTGTGGCCGTCCGCGATCATCTCGTCGACAGCGGCCTTGGTCAGGTCGTCCCAGACGCCGGTCACCTTCGCGCCGAAGGCCTGCAATTCGTCATCGCTGGCGCGCGCGCCGATGTCGATCTGCGTCGACACCGAATGCCGGCGCATGAAGTCGGCAGTGGTGCAGCCGAAGGCCGAGAAGGCGGCGGCGAACTGGAAGGTGATGATGTCCTTGAAGCCGATGCCCCTGGAGCAGCCGGCAAGATGTAGCGGGCCCGAGCCGCCATAGGAGAGCAGCGTGAATTCCGACGGGTGAATGCCCTGACCGGAGATGACGCGGCGCAGCGCATTGTTGGCGTCGGCCTCCAGCATGTCGATCATGCCTTCGGCGGCTTCCTCGACGCCGACCCCGAGCACGCGAGCGCATTTCTCCTCGAAGGCCTTCCTCGCCTTCTCGACCTGCAGCACGACCTTGCCGCCAAGGAAATAATGCGGGTTCAAGCGGCCGAGAATGGCGTCGCAGTCGGCGATGGTCGGCTCGGTGCCGCCCTTGGCGAAGCAGATCGGGCCGGGGTCGGAACCGGCGCTTTCCGGCCCGAGCGACACCTTCCTGGTCAGCGGGTCGACCTTCAGGATCATGCCGGCGCCGGCGCCGATCGTGTCGAGATGCAGCGTCGGCACGTTGAGCTTGAAACGGTCCATCAACGGTTCGTTCTCGATCCGCGTCTGGCCGCGCGTGATGACGCCCATGTCGAAGGAGGTGCCGCCCATGTCCGAGCAGATCAGCGAGTCGTTGCCGATCAGCTTGCCGACATAGGCCGCACCCAGGATGCCGCCGATCGGCCCGGAGATCATCGTCTCGTGCAGGCGCGGATGGTTGATGGAGGTCAGGCCGCCGAAGGAAAGCAGCGTCTGCACGCCATATTTGAAGCCGTATTTCTTCGAGACGTCCTCGATGCCCTTGAGCTGCTTGCGGCCGCGCGACGTGGCGTAGGCCTCGATCAGCACCGAGTTCAGCCGCGATTGCTCGCGGATGACGGGGCGCACTTCATGGCTGGTGTAGACCAGGATGTCGGCGCCGGCGGCGGCGATCTCCTCGCTGCAGATCTCGGCGATGCGTTTCTCATGCGCCGGATTGACGTGCGAGAAGACGGTCATGATGCAGATCGCCTCGACCTTGTCGGCGATGAGCTTCTTCGCGGCGGCATGCACCTCGTGCTCGTAGAGCGGCAGGATGACGTCGCCGAACTGGTCGATGCGCTCGGTAACGCCGTGGGTGCGGCGGCGCGGCACCAGCGGATCGGGATGGTGGTGAGTAACCGCATGCAGGCGGTCGGCATAGGAATAATCCGCCCAGGCCTGCAGGCCGCGGCCCATCAGGATCATGTCCTCGAGGCCCTTGGTGGTGATCAGGCCCAGCTTGCGGCCGGTGCGCGACAACAGCGTGTTGAGCATGCCGGTGCCGGAATAGAGCACCACATTGACCCCGGAGAAGAGGTCTTGCAGCGAGATGCCCCAGGCGTCCGCCGCATCCTCCGCCGAGGCGAGGAAGCCCTCGGCCTCGTTCTTCGGCGTGGTCGCCGACTTGCCGATCTTGAAGTGACCGTCCTGATCGACAAGGATCGTGTCGGTCATTGTGCCGCCGGCGTCGATGCCGATGACGATTGGATTGGTAGTGATCTGGTCCACGGGTCGCTTTCCCTTACCGAGAATGACCCGAGGCTAGATTCCCGAAGCCGGATCGCGCCATATGCCTAAAGGCACAATGACGGGCGCAGGCTCGTCGCCGACAAAGGGGCATGCGTATGGGCAATATCTGGGCGCCGCTCGCCAAGGCGATCGCCGCTACCGGCACGGACAGACATGTCGATTGCCTGATCGACCTGATAGGTGCCGACATTGACCACGACCTCGTCACGGTGACCCGCTACTCGACGACCCAGACACCGGAATTCGTCAAGCATCGGCGCTTCTCCGACGAGATGGTCCAGCGCTATCTCGAGACCTATTATGTCTTCGATCCGTTCTATGCCTCGTGGCGGCGTGAACGCCGACTGGGCATCATGCCCCTGAAACGGCTTGCCGACGACGAGGCGAAACGCGGCCAGTACATAGCCGGTTTCCTGGCGCAGTCGGAAATCTGCGACGAGGTCGGCATCATGCTCGCCGACGGCGGCGACTGGTGCCTGGGCATCTTCCTCGATCGGTCGACCGCCCCGTTCAAGGATGCCGAGATCACGCTGCTGGACGAAAGGCTGCCGGTTTTCCAGGAGCTCCATGCGCTCGATATCAAGGCGCGCGGCAGCGACTTCTCACGCACCTCGGGGGTAACCGGTCCCGGAGCCTCGCCGCAGCAGCAGCCGAGCATTCCCGACAGCCTGTGGCCGGAGCTGTCGCTGCGGGAACGGGGACTGGTGCGGTTGATCCTGGCCGGGCACCCGACCGCCAATATCGCCGATCGGCTCGGCATCACCGTCGGCACGGTGAAAAACCACCGCCGCCGCATCTACGAGAAACTGGACATCACCACCGAGCGCGAACTGTTCCTTCAGTTCTTCCAGCATCGGAGTTCGGGAACCTAGCCATTCATCCTTAAACACCGGGGCGGCAAAGATATTATCGAAGCCCGGTGCCTGCTTCGCAGCGAAAGCCGGCAACGCGCCTCGCGGTGCCCCTCCAACGCCCGGTCAGGCGATCAGCTTGTCGGCCCGGCGATCGCCTTGTTGAGCAGGCGATGGCTCAGCCGCCCTCAGCAGCATACCGTAGAGGTCGCGCGGCTCGTCGGGATCGGCGAGCAGGTCGAGTTCCTCGTAGAGGCCGGTGGCCTTGAGCTGGTCGCGGACATAGCGCAGCGCGGAGAAGTCCTCGGTGGCGAAGCCGACGGAATCGAACAGCGTGATCTGTTCGGCCGTCTGGCGACCTTTGGCCTGGCCGGTCATCACCTGCCACAGTTCGGTCACCGGATGATCAGCGTCGAGCTGCTGGATCTCGCCCTCGATGCGCGTCTGCGGCGGAAACTCGACGAAGATGTCGGAGCGCAGCAGGATGTCGCGGTGCAGTTCCGTCTTGCCGGGGCAGTCGCCGCCGACCGCGTTGATGTGGATGCCGGAGCCGACCATGTTGTCGGTCAGGATCGTAGCGTACTGCTTGTCGGCGGTCACCGTGGTGATGATGTCGACGCCCTCCACCGCATCCTGCCCCGTCGCGCAGATGGTGATGTCGAAACCCTTGCCGGCGAGGTTGCGGGCGCATTTTTCCGAAGCCGAGCGATCGATGTCGTAGAGCCGCAGCCGGTCGATGCCGAGCAGCGCCTTGAAGGCGATGGCCTGGAACTCCGACTGGGCGCCATTGCCTATGATGGCCATGGCTTGGCTGCCCTTGGGCGCCAGGTATTTGGCGGCGACGGCGGAGGTGGCGGCCGTGCGCAGCGCCGTCAGGATCGTCATCTCGGTCAAAAGCATCGGGTAGCCCGAACCGACATCGGCCAGCACGCCGAAGGCGGTCACCGTCTGGCGGCCCTCGCGCATGTTCTTCGGGTGTCCGTTGACATATTTGAAGCCGTAGAGGCGGCCGTCGCTGGTCGGCATCAGCTCGATGACGCCGTCATGGCTGTGCGAGGCGACGCGCGGCGTCTTGTCGAACAATTCCCAGCGACGGAAATCCTCCTCGATATAGGCGGCGAGTTCGGTGAGGAAGCGCTCGACCCCGATGGTGAGCACCAGCTTCATCATGCGGTCGACGCTGACGAAGGGAACGATGGCGAGGCGTGAAGGCTGGGTCATGCTCAGAGGCTCCCCGAGTGGCTGCGGGTCGGGCGGTCCATGATGCGGCGGCCCATCAGGCTGGCGGTGAGGTCGACCATCAGCGTCGCGGTGCGGCCGCGCTCGTCGAGGAATGGGTTCAGCTCGACCAGGTCGAGGCTGGAGACGAGGCCGCTGTCGGACAGCATTTCCATCACCAGATGCGCCTCGCGGAAGGTGGCGCCGCCGGGAACGGTGGTGCCGACGGCCGGCGCGATCGACGGGTCGAGGAAATCGACGTCGAGGCTGACATGCAGCAGCCCGTTTTCCTGCTCGACGGCGGCGAGGAAGGCGCGCAGCAGCGGCGCGATGCCATGCTCGTCGATGGCCCGCATGTCGTGCACGGTGACGCCCGCCTCGCCCAGCGCCCGGCGCTCGGCCGGATCGACGCTGCGCAGGCCGATGGCGCAGATGCGGGCGGGATCGACGGGGGCCGCCAGGTCGGGGAAATAACCCTGAAAACCGTGGCGTCCGCTGGCATAGGCGAGCGGCACGCCGTGCAGGTTGCCGCTGGCGGTGGTGTCGAGCGTGTGGAAATCGGGATGGGCATCGAGCCAGAGCACGAAGAGCGGGCGGCCACGCTCGGCGGCCCGACGCGCCACGCCGGACACAGTGCCGGCGGAGATCGAGTGGTCGCCGCCGAGGAAGATCGGCATGGCATCCCCCGAAGCTTCGTAAGCGGTTTCGGCGATCGCCGTCGTCCAGGCAGCGATTTCCGGCAAGGCCTTCAGCGCGAGATTGCCATGGACGACAGGGCGGGCGACCGCTTTCCGCACCGCGCCCCAGTCCTCCACCTCGTGGCCGAGATCCGACAGCACGGAGACAAGCCCGGCGGTGCGCAGGGCGCTCGGCCCCATCTCGCATCCCATCCTGCCCGCGCCGTCCTGTACCGGCGCGCCGACGATCCTGCAGCGCATGGTCTTTCCCGCCCTTGCCGTTGACGGTGAGAGTCAACCATCGCCGGCTGGCAGTTTGAACAGGAAAAATTGGCGTTTCGAAAAGATCAGCCTATCATATTGATAAGGTATTTTGAGCAAAATGGGCAGCCATGGATACACTCGACGAAAGGTTGGTGACGCTTCTCAGGCACGATGCGCGGCGCAGCGTCTCCGACCTCGCGGTCGATCTCGGCGTCTCGCGCGCCACGGTCAGGGCGCGTATGGAGCGGCTGGAGAAATCCGGCGAGATTATCGGCTACACGGTGGTGCTGCGCGCCGATGCAGTGGACCAGCGTATACGCGGCGTGATGATGATAGAGATCGAAGGCCACGCCGCTGACCGCGTCATCCGCACGCTCGGTGGCTTCCCCGAGGTTTCCACCATCCACACCACCAACGGCCGCTGGGATCTCGTGGTCGAACTCGGCACCGCCTCGCTGACCGACTTCGACGCGGTGCTGCGCCGCATCCGGCTGATCCCCGGCATAACCGGCAGCGAGACCAGCCTGCTTCTGGCGACGCCCAGGACGACCAAGGCGCGACTGGCGTAGCTGCCAGCGTTCCACCGGCGGAAACCGGGCTTGAGGATCACCGCTTGGCGGGGATACCGGCGGAGCGGCTCGGATGCCTGAGATGCGTTGGCGTGATGCCGGTCTGCTGGCGGAATACGCGGCTGAAATGCCCGGCATTGCCGAAGCCGCAGCGATAGGCGATCTCGCCGATCCGCAGGTCGCTTCCTTCGAGCAGCGACTTCGCATAGTGCACCCGAAGCGCCAGATAGGCGGCCATCGGACTGATCCCCAGCTCGGTCGCGAAAAGACGTTCGAGCTGCCGCCGTGAGCAATTCAGCCGGTTTGCGATCTCGTTGACCGATACCTTGTCCTGGAGGCTGCTTTCCATCAGGAGCAAGGCGCGCTTGACCGCGCGGCTCGTGGCCTCGGGAAACAGATCCCCCACCGGCTGCACGTCCCTGATGTTGCGAATGCGATCCAGCACAAGGATCTTGGCGGCCTTTTCGGCGGCCTTCTGACCGATGAACTGCGACACAAAATAGCCGGCGAGGTCGGCCGCGCCGGTGCCGCCGGCGCAGGTGGAGCGGCCGCGGTCGACAGAGAACAGGCTGTCGGCATGCGCGTTCACATCGGGAAATTCCGCGCGAAAATCCTTGATGTGGAACCAGCTTACGGCGGCGCTGTAGCCGTCGAGCAAGCCATAGCGCGCGAGCACGAAGCTTCCCGTGCAGAGCGCGGTTATGGGAATGCCCTTCTCGGCCGCGCGCAAGAGGAAGGCTTCCTTTTCGGAGCTGAGGCTGCGGTTCGTGTCGAGCAGGCCGCCGACCACGACGACGTTGTCGAAATCCTCGGGATTGCCGATGGCCTTCGTCGGTAGCAGCTCGACGCCACAGCTCGCCCGGATCGGCAAGCCGCGCTCGCCGACGATCTGCCAGTCGAACTCGACCCTGCGGCTGCGGTCACCCTCATCGCCAGCGAGCCGCAGCGTATCGATGAAGAGTGAAAGCGGCGACAGGGTGAAATCGCGCACCAGAAGAAACGCAAACTTCCTGGCCATCCGTTTCCCGAACCATCCCTTCGCATTGGCCAAGGCCCAAGCTGCCTGATCCCTTGGACAATCTCAGAGAAATCAACCGAAAAGGGAACCAGGAAATACGCCTTGCCGGCTCACATCACCGCCCAGTCGCTGGAAATCAGCGCACGGGATTGATGGCGGGTCGGCCAGCACCGCGCTGCAGTATGCGATCGGGGTGGCGAAGGCTCGGCCTAATCCAGCACTATCGGCGTCGACGGCGGATAAGGCCCGACGCAGTTGAGCAGGCGCGACATTTCCCGGCTCGCCTCGATGGCCATCTCCTTCAGTTGCTGGGCGCGGGACATCATGCGGCTTTGCGGCCCGCTGATGACAAGCGCCGCAACCAGCTTGCGGTCGTTTTCATAGACCGCCGCCCCGAAGGACGTCGTGCCCTCGACCATGCCGTCGATGTTTGAGGCGATGCCGGTGGCCCGGATATCGGCCAGGTCCGCCAGGAGATCGGCCTTCCTGGTGAGGGTGCGCGGCGTGAACTGCTCGCGCTTTGTCTTGCCTAGATAGTCAGCCAGCCTGCGCTCGCTGAAATGAGCCAGGAATATCTTGCCGGTGGTCGTCGAATAGAGCGGCCGCACTTCGCCCACGCGCACGCTGTAGCGCAGCGGGCTGGCCGATTCGATCACGTCGATATACTCGGCTCCCGTGCCCGTCTCGTCGAGCGCGCCGAGGATGACGGTCTCGCCCGATTGCCTGGCAACGGCCTCCAGCGTCGGGTGCAGGAAGGTCGGAAACACGCGATGCTGCATGACCGCGGCGCCGAGCTTGAAGGCTTCCGGCCCCAGTTCGTAGCCGCCCGGCGCCTGGATGATGTAGCCGCCCTTGTCCAGTGCCCTGAGCAGGCTGAACACGCTGGTCTTGGGCAGTTTCAGGACATCGCTGAGCTCCGCCAGAGAGATCCGGCCGGACGCGTTGGCGAGCTCGTAAAGTATGTCCA
>Ga0066256_1001228_pt2 | contig 13694 bp, 11 predicted proteins | sample ThiBio_1000_biof_FD_87107 | JGI IMG/M metagenome (GOLD analysis project Ga0066256, IMG submission 87107) | Wastewater bioreactor microbial communities from Cape Town, South Africa - Thiocy_expt_1000_biof (version 2) | ecosystem: Engineered > Bioreactor > Thiocyanate-remediating >...
CGGCTGTCGCCGCCGCCGCCCGGCTGCTGGGGCTCGATCCGCGGCGGGCGGCCGTCGCGCTGGGGAGCGCGGCGTCCATGTCGAGTGGCGTTGAGTTCAATTTCGGCCCCATGACCAAGCCGTATCATGCCGGTCTCGCCGCCCGCAGCGGGGTCGAGGCGGCGCGGCTGGCGGCAGCGGGCTTTACCGCCTCCGCCAATGCCCTGGAGGCCGAACGCGGCTTCCTCGCGGCGCTCTCGCCGCGTGGCTGCGTCGATCGCGACCGGGTGGCGCAACTGGAGGGCGCCTGGCGGATCACCAAGCACGGCGTCAACATCAAGAAATTTCCCGTCTGCTACAGCGGCCATCGCAGCATCGATGCGGCCCTGGCGCTGCGCCAGCAGCATGGCTTCGCGGCTGCGGACGTGGCGCGCGTTGAGCTCGAGCTTGGCAGGCCCCAGCTGGAGCTCTTGCGCCAGCATCGCCCGCGCACCGCCCTCGAGGCCAAGTTCAGCGCCGAGTTTGCCGTCGCCAGCGCCCTCGAGGCGGGGCAGGGCGGCCTGGCCCAGGGCGCCGATGACTATGTCAACCGCCCGGGAGGGCCGCAGCTCATCGAGCGCGGGCACATTACGCCCCTCGACGAGGTCGATCCCGCCCATGCGGCCCTCTCCCTCTTCGATCCGGTCACGGGCGAGCCGAAGGGCCGCCGGCGTCTGACCGGGGGGCCGGGCCCCCAAGCGCGCCGCCGCAAAAGAAAAGGGCCACCTTCGGGGCGGCCCTTTTCTTGTCGTGCTGTGACCGGGATCAGACTTCCTCTTCCTCCCGCCGCGGCTTGTTGCGGTTCCGGATCTGCGAGATCACCGAGAAGACGATCAGCGCCGCGGCGATTGCGAGGAAGGTTGCGCTCACCGGGTTCTGGAAGAACGTCCAGAGGTTGCCCTTCGCCAGCAGCAGCGAGCGCCGGAAGTGCTCTTCCAGCATCGGCCCCAGGACCAGTCCCAGCAGCAGCGGCGCCACCGGGAACGACAGCAGCCGGAGGAAGTAGCCGAGCAGCCCGAAGCCGAGCACGCAGTACACGTCAAACACGCTGAACTTGAGCGTGTAGGCCCCGAGGCAAACAAAGAACAGGATCGTCGGGAACATGATGCGGTAGGGCACCCGCAACAGCAGGATCCACACGTTCACCAGCGGGATGTTGAGGATCACCAGCAGCACGTTGCCGATCCAGAAGCTCGCCAGCAGGCCCCAGAACAGGTCCGGATAGTTGACCATGACCATCGGCCCAGGGACGATGCCCTGGATCATCAGCGCCCCCAGCATCAGCGCCATGGTCGCGCTGCCGGGAATGCCGAGCGCCAGCGTCGGGATAAACGAGGCCTGCGCCGCCGCATTATTGGCTGCCTCGGGGGCCGCTACGCCTTCGATCGCGCCCTTGCCGAACCGCTCCGGCGTCTTGCTGCTGCGCTTTTCCACTGCATAGGCGAAGAACGAGGCGATGGTCGCGCCTGCTCCCGGCAATACGCCGATCAGTGCCCCGAAGAACGAGCCACGCCCGATCGGCAGGGCCGATCGCTTCCAGTCGTCGCGTGTCGGGATCAGCTCGCGCCATCCGACCCGCTTCGAAATGGCGGTGTTGTCGACATTGCTGCCGATGTTGAGCAGGATTTCCGAGATGCCGAACAGGCCCATCGCCACCACGGCGATGTTGAGGCCGTCCAGCAATTCCAGCCGGCCGTAGCTGAACCGGGCCGCACCGCTGTCGATGTCGACGCCCACAAGCCCGAAGATCACGCCAACGGCCACCATCACGATGCCTTTGGCCGCCGAGCCCACCGACATTGTGGAGGCAGCGACCAGCCCGAGCAGGATCAGCGCGAAATACTGCTGGTCGGTGAAATTCTTGACGAACGACACCAGCAGCGGCGCCATCGTGGCGAGCAGGATGATGGAGAAGCAGGCGCCCACGAACGACGCCACGGTGGTCATCACCAGCGCCACGCCGCCCCGGCCCTGCTTGGCCATCGGGTGCCCGTCGAGGCACGTCACCGACGATGAAGCTTCGCCCGGCAGGTTGAGCAGGATCGAAGTGATCGATCCGCCATACTGGCTGCCGTAGAAGATGCCCGACAGCATCACCAGCGCGTCGACCGGCGACAGGTGGTAGGTGATCGGCAGCAGCAGCGAGATGACCGCCATTGGCCCGAGGCCAGGCAGGACACCGATGAGCGTGCCCAGCAGCACGCCGACAAAGCAGGCGAGCAGGGCGCTGGGCTGGGCCGCCACGCTGAAGCCGGCGGCGAGATTGACGAGAATGTCCACGGCCGGGCTCCTACCAGAAGGCCTTGAGGCGTAGTTTCAGCAGGACGATGAAGACCACCACGGCGAACACGGCGAGGCCGGTCGCCAGGATCGTCGCCGTCGGCAACCGCACAGGTCGTTCCGCCAGCGCCGCCAGCAGCACCACCGCGAAGGTTGCGGCGACGAGGCCGAGCGTCGTGATCAGCAACGCGAAGGCCACGATCCCGAGAATGATGGGCAGGATCCGGTCGAGTTGCGGCATCGCGAGCTCGGACTTGTTGATGCGTCCTTCCAGCAGCACGGGAATGGCCAGCAGGCAGATCACGGCGCCGACACCGAACGGAAAGGCGCCCGGTCCGGGCCGGTTGATCGTGCCGAACGCATACTGGCTCGATTGCGCCATGACGGCGCCGCCGAAGCCCAGCAGCGCGAGGCCGCCGATCAGCTCCTGTGGGTTGATGCGGAATGCTTTCATGATCCTCCCCTATTGGATCGTTGTCTCCCCGCCCCCCGGGTCCGATCCGGAACGGGGGATGCCCCATACCCAGCGATGGGGAGTGCACCTTTTCAGTCGACCCCGACACCGCAGCCGGTCGGCAGCGAGCGAGGTGTAGCGGCTGCGCCATACGCCAGCTGGCCGCGACCGGCCGCCGACCGTCAGCCCAGCCCCGCAGGCTGCGGGGGCGCCCGCCCGTGGCCAACTCAGAAAGCGCAACTATCCGGTCAGAAAAAATCAAACTGCGTGACGGGCATCTAGTCGAAAGTCCAATGCGACCTCGATTCCGGCAGGCCATTGATTGAGTTTTGATCAATCGTGGGTGGGGATTTGTCGATTGACTCCCATTGGGGCGCCAAAAATAATCAACCGTATTGGAGCGCCAGTTCTAACGCAGCGGGTCACGTCGGCGGTAATGCGTGTCCGAACAGGTGGATAAGTTACAGTATCCGCGTGTATGTCGGTAGCAGAGGGAAATATGAAATCTGATCTATTGAAATCGATATTTGTCAGTAGCGCCATGTTGTTTGGCCTGTCGGCCGGCGCGGCCATTGCTGCCGACGACTATCCGAGCCGTGACATCAGGATGGTGGTGCCCTTCGCTGCCGGTGGCGGCACCGATCTCATCGCGCGCATCATGGCCGAAGACCTGGGCAAGCGTCTGGGCGGCACGATCTTCGTCGACAACATCGAAGGCGCGGGGGGCTCTATCGGTGCCGGCGTCGTCGCCTCCGAGCCTGCCGATGGCTACACGTTGCTGATGGCGACCCCCGGGGGCGTCACCATGGCACCGCATGTGACCGAGGGGCTGTCCTACGATGCGCTGACCTCGTTCGACTATGTCGCCATGCTCACCGATGCGCCGATGATGCTCGCGGTGCCGGCCAGCAGCCCCTACAATTCGCTTGAGGAACTGATCGCGGCGGCCAAGGCGGCCCCGGGCGATCTGATGTTTGCGTCGAGCGGCGTCGGCGGCCAGCAGCACCTGCTGATCATTCACTTCGGCAGCCTCGCCGGTATCGATATTGTCCACGTTCCTTATCAGGGGGGCTCGCCCGCCATGCTGGCCTTGGTCAGCGGCCAGGTCGATGCGCAGATCGCCAACTACGCGACCATCAAGGGTCAACTCGAAGCCGGTGAACGGAAGGTGCTCGCGACCACCACGGCCGAGCGACTTTCTCAGTTCCCGGACCTGCCCACCATCAACGAGATCGTGCCGGGCTTTGTTGTCCGCAACTGGATCGGCGCGCTGCTGCCGGCCGGCACGGACGCAGCGATCGTCGACAAGCTCGACGCGGCCTTCGCCGAAGCGCTCGTCGATCCGGAAGTGCTGAAGCGCCTCGCCGATGTCGGCTGGGAGCCGCTCTACATGTCGCAGGGCGCATTCCGCGACGCGGTCGTCGAGGAATACACCCTCAACGGCGAAATCCTCGAACAGGCTGGTCTGAAGATCAACTGACGCAACGGGATGCGGGCCGGCCCGTGCCGGCCGCGTCCCCTCCCTCCATGTCCCCGGGCCGTCGGCCCCCATCCCTCTCGCTCCCGGCTCCGGCCTGACCGGTGCCGAGGCGGACCGATGCCTGCCGGCGCTCTGTGCCGGCGGCTCGACCCGCCGCTCCCCAAACCCACTCTTCAACCCCTAGGAGGAATTCTTGAGCACAAGCTGGGCGATGCGCGACAAGATCTGCTTTGTCGGCGTCGGCACGACTCAATACGGGTCGTTCCCCGACAACGACAGCTACGGTCTGGGCGCCGAAGCACTGAGCCTGGCGGTCGAAGACGCCGGCATCTCTTACGACGATATCGACGGCATGATCGTCAACCGCATCCCGTCCTACGAGCGGTTTGCCGAGATCGCGCGGATCAATCCGCGCTACTGCCTGCTCACCGAAATGCCGGGCCGCTTCTCCGCCGTGTCGATGATGCTGGCGGCGGATGCGCTGCTCTCCGGCTCCGCCAACGTCGTGGCGCTGGTCTACGGCAACAATGGCCGCTCGGTCCGCATGAACTACGGCGGCGGCGATGGCCATTGGGCCCCCTGGGGCTTCACCTCGCCGGGCGCCATCCACGGCATGATGTACCGCAACCATATGGAGCGCTTCGGCACCACGTCCGAGGACCTCGCGCACATCGCGGTGGCCTTCCGCAAGCACGCGCAGCTGAATCCGGTCGCCATGCGTCGTGACGACATGACCATCGAGGATCATCAGAACTCGCGTCTGATCTGCGATCCGCTGCACATGTTCGACTACTGCCAGATCAACGATGGCGGCGTCGCCTGGATCATGACCACCACCGAGCGCGCGCTCGATATGAAGCAGAAGCCGGTCTATCTGTCGGGCTTCGCGCGCCAGGACAACTTCACCCACGCCGCGGTACCCAACCTCGAATACTGGTACCCCGAGCTGCAGAAGGTCTCCTCCCAGGTCTACCAGCGCGCCGGCATCGATCGCGACGCGGTGAAGGGCCTCGGCATCTACGACAACTTCACCCCCACCGTCCTGTTCTCGCTCGATGGCATGGGCTTCTGCAAGCAGGGCGAGGGCGGCCAGTTCGTGCGCAACGGCACGCTGGAGCTCGGTCGCGGCCGCTGGCCCACCAACACTTCCGGCGGGCACCTCTCCGACAGCTACATGCAGGGCTGGGCGATCATCGCCGAGATGGTACGTCAGGTCCGCGGCGAGGGCGGGGACCGTCAGATCCCCGATTGTGACGTCATGCAGTACATCTGCTCGACGAACATCGCCATGTCCGCAATTTTCCGTTCCTGAGGATCGTCATGGACTACAAGAAGCCGCTGCCGACCATCACCGTCTGGAACCGCCCCTTCTGGGAAGCTTGCAAGGAAAAGAAGCTGACCGCGCAGAAATGCGATGTCACCGGCGAGGACTGGTTCCCCCCGTCTCCGGCCTCCCCGGCGACGCGCACCCGCACCTGGCACCGGCCGGACCTGTCGCGCCGCGGGCGCGTCGTCCCCTCGGGCGTCGTGCCCCCGGTCTACTACAAGGGCTCCACCGCCGACGTCCCGTAGCTGATCGCCCAGATCGAGCTCGACCAGGGGCCGCAGCTCCTCTGCAACTAGCACGGCAGCGACCCTGCCGCGGTGAAGTTCGGCATGCCCGTCGAAGTGACCTTCGTGGAAGCCACCGACGATATCACCCTCCCGGTTTTCAGGCCCGCAGCATGACCCAACCGTCCACTCCCGAACTGGTGCTGGTCGAAGACCGGACCGACTATGCGCTGGTCCAGATCAACCGCCCGGAGAAGCGCAACGCCGTCAACCGCGAGACGCGCCGGCAGATGCTGGCCGCCTTCGACCGGCTGCGCGGCGTCCACAAGGTCATCGTGTTGACCGGCAGCCAGACCAGCTTCTGCGCCGGCGTCGATCTCAAGGAAGCCGTTGCCGACCGCGAGGCCGGCATGGGCGAGGATCCGCGTTCCGATTGGCCCGAGGTCAACCTCGCCATCCGTCAGCATCCGGCCATCTTCATCGCTGCGGTAAACGGCTTCGCGCTGGGCGGCGGCTCGACGCTGATCAACGTCTGCGATCTCGCCATCGCGGCCGATGAGGCAGAGATCGGCATGCCGGAGATCGGCTTTGCCACCTACCCAGGCCTCGCCGGTCCGGCCATGCAGATGACGCTGAACCGCAAGCGCGCCGCGTGGATGATCCTCACGGCCGAGCGCGCCAGTGGCAAGCAGGCGGCCGAATGGGGCATCGTCAACCAGTCGGTGCCGGCCGCCGAGCTGCTCACGGCGGCCGACGAGCTGGCTCGCCGCATCGCCAAGTTCGATGCGGCGGCTCTGGCCGCCTGCAAGCGGGCGCTTGACGTCATCCCCGGTTCCATCACCGACTGGCGTCAGGCGTTCGATTTCGGCGCCAAGGTCAATGCGCACATCCGCTCTGTCAGTTCGGCGCAGCGCAGCGGCATGGCCAACTTCGCCGAAGGCAAGCGCAATCCGGGGCAGGGCGGCTCCTCCTGAGCCGCCCCATTCCAACAATCAACCAGGCGGGAGTTGCAGGATGCTGAGTGATCTCGAAGGCAAGCGGGTTATCGTCACCGGCGCGAGCACCGGCATCGGTGCTGCTGTCGCCCGTGGCTTCGCGCGGCACGGGGCGGTGGTGGTGGTGCACTATCGGTCCAGTGTCGACGAAGCCCGGTCGGTTGCTGCCGCCATCGGCGACGAGGGGGGCAAGGCCATTCTCGTCGCCGGCGATCTCGCCGTGCCGTCCGAGGCCGAGCGGGTCATTGCCGAAGCGGCGGACCAGCTCGGCGGGATCGATATTCTCGTCAACAATGCCGGCGCCATGGTGGCCCGCAAGACCCTGATGGAGATCGACGACGCCTATTTCGATGCCGTCAACGATCTCAACATCCGTTCGCTGATCAAGACGACGCGGGCCAGCGTGCCGCATCTGCGCGCGGCCGGCGGCGGCGCCGTCATCAACACCACCTCCATCGCCGCGCGCACCGGCGGCAGCCCCGGCGCCGGCATCTATGGCGCCGCCAAGGCCTATGTCAGCAGCCTCACCCGCAACTTCGCGCGCGAGCTGGCGGCGCTCAACGTCCGGGTCAATGCCGTCTCGCCCGGCGTGATCGCCACACCCTTCCACGATCGCTATTCGTCGCCCGAGTTCATGGAGGCTGCCCGCAAGGCCGTACCCCTTGATCGCATAGGCACCCCCGACGAATGCGTCGGCGCCTACCTCTTCCTCGCCTCCGCGGCGATGAGCGGCTACGTCACCGGTCAGGTCATCGAGGTGAACGGTGGCCAGTTCATGCCCTGAGTCCTCGGCGTCCGGCATGCGCGTCATCGATACCGATGTCGTCGTGCTGGGCTTCGGCGCCGCCGGTGCCTGCACGGCGATCGCCGCGCACGATGCCGGGGCCGATGTCGTCCTCGTCGAAAAGCAGCCCGAGGCGACGCATCACTCCAATACTCGCATGAGCAGCGGCGGCTACCACAGCCCCGATCCTGCGGGTGACCGCGACGCCCTGCGCGCCTATGCCCGCGCCATGTTCAGCGGCGAAGGCCTGCCTCAGGTCCTGCCCGCCGAGTCGAATGCGGCGAGCGAGCTGGCCGACCTCTGGGCCGAGTATGCCCCGCAGAACGAGCCGTTCATGCGCGGGCTCGATCCCGACTACGATACGGTGCGCATTGCCAGTGTCGCGTTCCCGCAGTTTCCGGGCGCCGCCGCCAGCGGCTACGCCGTGGTTCGCAGCACCTACTCGGGCAGCCACGACGAGAAGAGCCAGTTTCGCAATACCCGCACCGCCAGCAAAACCGAAAAGCAGGTAGGTGAGGCCTTCCACGCCTGTCTCTCGACTGGCCTTGCCGCTCGCGACATTCCGGTCCACTACGGCACGCGTGCCCGCAGCCTGCTGGCCGATGCCGATGGTAGCATTGCCGGCGTCGTCGCTGAAACCGACGGCGGCCCGGTCACCTATCGGGCCCGGCGCGGCGTGGTCCTCACGACTGGCGGCTACGAGTACAGCCGCCGCATGCGCGATGCTTTTCTCGATGGTCCCGGCGTCGATGCCTGGGCCTTCTACGGTACGTCCGAAAACACCGGTGACGGCATCGAGATGGCGTTGCGGGCCGGCGCCGGCCTGTCGAAGGCAGGCAGCGTCGCCGCCCATCTCGCCTGTGCCGTTCCCGTCCGTCGCCACGGCCTGCGCATCGGGCTCAGCACCCCGTCCATCGGACGTCCGAATGCCATCGTCGTCGATGCCCGCGGGCGCCGCTATGCTTCCGAGCGCCGCATCTCGAAGGACCCCAGCCGGTACATCTTCTATCGCGATGCGGTGCAGTTCGACACCGAAGCGCTGAACTATCCGCGCGTGCCATCCTGGATGGTCTTCGACACGACCCTGCTGCAGCGCGGACCGCTCGTTCGCAATGCTGCCGCCTCCTACAACGGCATCGTCTGGTCCGACGACAACAGCGAGGCTGTAGCGCAGGGCTGGATTCTTTCGGCGCCGACGCTTGCGGAGCTCGCGATCAAGATCGCCGCACACGCGGACAATCTCGGCCAGATGGAGGCGGTGACGCTGGCCGATACCGTGTCGCGCTACAACCAGTTCTGCCGCGACGGGAATGATCTCGATTTCGCCCGCGAGCCTGACTCGCTCGGGCCGGTCGAAACCGGGCCCTTCTACGCCATGCCGCTCTATCCGGGTGGTCCCAACACCAAGGGTGGGCTCCGGGCCAATCCGCGCCGTCAGGTGCTCGACTGGCAGGATCGGCCGATTCCACGCTTGTATGCCGTCGGCGAGATCGCCTCGGTCTTTCAGTTCGCCTATCAGGGCGGCGGCAATCTGGCCGAATGCATCGCCTTCGGTCGCGTTGCCGGAAATGCGGTTGCGAGGGAGCACGTCCGCCCATGAATCTGCCCATGCGCCTGCGCAGCTGTCTGTTCGTGCCGGCGGTGAAGGAGCGCGCCATCGCCAAGGCCGCCACCCTGCCGGCCGATGCCGTGATCTTCGATCTCGAGGATTCCGTCGCCGATTCCGAGAAGCCGGCGGCGCGTCAGCGCATCGTCGATGCGGCCAGTGGCAGCGCCTATGCCGGCAAGCTGCTGGTCGCCCGTGTCAACGGCGCCGATACGCTCCAGTTCGCTGATGATCTGCTGGCCCTGCGCGACGCGCGGCTCGATGCCATCCTGCTGCCCAAGCTCGAAAGCGCCGCCAGCGTCATCCGTGCGGCTGAGCTTCTCGCCCGGCCCGACATTGCATTTTGGGGCATGGTCGAGACCGCTCGCGGTCTTGTCGACCTGCGGACCATTGCTGCCACGTCGCAGGGCCTGCTCAAGGCACTGGTGGTCGGCCCCAATGACCTCGTGCGGACCACCGGCATCGAGCCGGGAGCCGGCCGCGCCAATCTGCTGCCCTGGCTGCTGGAAGTTGTTCTCGTCGCCGCCGCCCATGGGCTCCACGCCATCGATGGCGTCTACAACCGCTTCGACGACGTCGCGGGGTTTGCCGCCGAATGCGAGCAGGCCCGCGCGCTCGGCTTCCTCGGCAAGACGCTGATCCATCCCGCGCAGATCGACCCGGCCAACGCGGCCTTCCGCCCCGGCGCTGCCGCCATCGGCTGGGCCAGGGGCGTCGTTGCCGGCTTTGCGGCAGCCCCGGCCTCGGTCAACGTCATCGATGTCGGCGGCGAGATGGTCGAGCGGCTGCACGTCGACATGGCCCGCCGTATTCTGCAAGATGCCGGTGAAAACTAGGCCGTCACATCATATTGGCTGTTGTCGGGCGCCATCGCGCCGGGGCACCAACAGGCTGGCCGGTCGCGCTCCGCGGCGGGGCCGCCGAGATCTGGAGAGGGGTCATGCGTTGGCATTTGCCGCCGCTCAATGCGGTGCGGGCGTTCGAGGCCACGAGTCGGCATCTCAGCGTCACCAAGGCCGCCAATGAGCTGAACGTCACCCCCGGCGCGGTCAGCCGCCAGGTACGGCTGCTCGAGGAGTTTCTGGGCCAGCCGCTGCTGCAGCGCACCAGCAAGGGCCTCGTGCTCACCGAGAACGGTGCGATGTATGCCAAGGTGCTGACCGAGCAGCTGAGCCAGCTCGATCTCGCCACCAGCCGCTTGCTTGAGCACAAGGTGCAGCGCCCGCTGTCGATTGCCTCGCAGATGACCTTCACCGTCCGCTGGCTGCTGCCGCGCATGCGCGTCTTCCGCGAGATCAGCCCTGAGACCATGGTGCGTATCGTCAACTACGGCATCGGCGATCCGGTGGAATCCGACATCCTCACCGGCCAGCTCGATGTCGCCCTGCGCTTTGGCAGCGAGGGTCAGTGGAGCAAGGTGCATGCCGAGCGCCTGCTCGATAGCCGCATCGTCGCCGTCGCCCGCCCGGCGCTCCTGCCCGATGGCAAGCCACTCAAGAATCCGGCCGAGCTGCGCAACTACACGCTGCTCTATTCCGCCTTCCGTCCGCTCGACTGGAACCGCTATCTCGGGGCTCTCGGCCTCAATCCACTCGATCTGCAGGGGCGTTCGCAGTTCGAGAGCTCGAACCTCGCCTACCAGGCCGCCATCGAAGGGTTCGGTGTGGCGCTGGCCGAGCAGGTGATGGTGGCCGACGATATCGCCAGCGGCCGCCTTACCGTCGCCTACGATCTCGAACTGAAGACCGGCGATGGCTACTACCTGATCTACAGCGACCGCATGCGCGGCCGCAAGGAAGGCCGCCTCTTCTACGACTGGATCACCGAGGAAGCCCGCAAGTACCGCTAGCCGCTGCCGGCAAATCCCCGCCGCTTCCGCATGCCGCAATCGTCCGCTAGATGTAGCTCCATCGCGGCATGCCCGCGGCAGGACGGATCGGGAGCATGGCAACCGGCAGCAACGAGAAGCGTCTGGCGGTCGATCAGCGGCACGCGGCCATCGAGCAGGCGGTCAGCGCCTTCGGTCTGCTGCGCGATTATTTCGAGGGCGCCATCGCCGTCGATGCCGAAGCGCGCATCACCTGGATCGACAAGCGCTATCGGGAGCTGCTGAAGCTCGATCCCGCCTTCGATCCGGTCGGGCTGCCCGTCGAGGACGTGATCCCGCAATCGCTGATGCGGCGCGTCGTCGAGACCGGCCGCCCGACCCTGCTTGACATCATGAACTTCGGCGATCGCCGCTTCGTCGTCTGCCGCATCCCCCTCAAGGATGGCGCCGGCCGGGTCGATGGCGCGCTCGGCTTCGTCTTCTACGACAAGGTCGAGTACCTGGAGCCGATCCTCGCCAAGTTCGCCGCGCTGCAATCGCAGTTGCGGCGCGCCCAGGCGGCACTGACGCGCGAGCGGCAGACCAAGTATTCGCTGTCGAGCTTCGTGGGCTTCTCCGACGCGGTGAAGGAGCTGAAGGCGCAGGTACGCCGCTACGCCCTGCGCGATGGCGCCGCGCTCATCTCGGGCGAGACCGGCACCGGCAAGGAGCTGCTGGCGCACGGCATCCACGCCGCCTCGCCGCGCGCCGGCGGGCCGTTCGTCAGCGTCAACATCGCCGCCGTGCCGGACACGCTGCTGGAGGCCGAGTTCTTCGGCGTCGCCCCCGGCGCCTATACCGGCGCCGACCGCAAGGGGCGCGTGGGCAAGTTCCAGTTGGCCAACGGCGGCACGCTGTTCCTGGACGAAATCGGCGACATGCCCGCGCACCTGCAGGCCAAGCTGCTGCGCGCGCTGCAAGAGGGCGAGATCGAGCCGCTGGGCAGCAACCAGCTCATACCGGTGGACGTGCGCGTGCTGGCCGCCACCAGCCGCGACCTGCCGGCGCTGGTCAAGGGCGGGCAGTTCCGCGAAGACCTGTTCTACCGCCTGCACGTGCTGCCGTTGCGCGTGCCGCCGCTGCGGGCGCGGCGCGGCGACATACCGGCGCTGGTCGAGGCGCTGTATGAAGACCTGGCCCTGCGCAGCAACGCCGCCCCGCCCGAGCTGCTGCCCGACGCCCTGGCGCTGCTGGCCGCCCAGCCCTGGCGCGGCAACATCCGCGAGCTGCGCAACGTGCTGGAGCAGGCCGCCATGCGCAGCGACGGCCCCAGCATCAACGCCGCGCAACTGGCGCGGGTGCTGCAAGAGGCCGGGGTGGAACTGGCCGCGCCCGCCGCTGCGGCGCCCGTCTCGGGCGTGTCGGGCATTCAGGGCGAGGCGGATGCCGTGGAAGACGCCGACGCCAGCCTGCTGCGCCCCCTGGCCGAGCAGGTGGCCGCGCTGGAGCGCCGTGCCATTGCCGCCGCGCTGCACCGGCACCAGGGCAACAAGCTGGCGGCGGCGCGGGCGCTGGGCATATCGCGCGCCACGCTGTATGCCAGACTCATGGAAAACCCTGAATAATCAATAGACAATTGTCTGAATTTCGGACATTTAATTGCCTGAAAGATAGACATTGCGGCAGGTGCTCCCTGTAGCAACCGGGTTGGCATGGAATGTGCGTAAACCCCGGCATCATCACTGGAGACACCTGCCATGCAACGTCGCACCCTGGTCACCTTGGCCGCCCTGGCCGCCATTTCGACAAGCGCCCTCGCGCAATCGGAAATCCGCATCGCCCACATCTACAGCAAGACCGGCCTGCTCGAAGCCTACGGCAAGCAGACGCAGACCGGCCTGATGATGGGCCTGAACTACGCCACCGGCGGTACCATGGCCGTGGGCGGCAAAAAGCTGGTGGTGATCGAAAAGGACGACCAGGGCAAGCCCGACGTGGGCAAGAGCCTGCTGGCCGCCGCCTATTCGGACGACAAGGCCGATCTGGCCGTCGGCCCCACCGGCTCGGGCGTGGCGCTGGCCATGCTGCCGGTGGCCGAGGAGTACAAGAAGATTCTGCTGGTCGAGCCCGCCGTGGCCGACGCCATCACCGGCGACAAGTGGAACAAATACATCTTCCGCACTGGTCGCAACAGCAGCCAGGATGCCATCAGCAATGCCGTGGCGATGGACAAGGACGGCGTCTCGGTGGCCACGCTGGCGCAGGACTACGCCTTTGGCCGCGACGGTGTGAAAGCCTTCAAGGACGCGCTGAAGAAGGCCAGGATCGTGCACGAGGAATACCTGCCGCAGACCACCACCGACTTCACCGCCGGCATCCAGCGCGTGGTCGATGCCCTGAAGGACAAGCCGGGGCGCAAGGCGATCGAAGTCATCTGGGCGGGCGGCACGCCGCCCTTCAACGCGCTGGCGGCGCAGGACTTGAAGAAGCGCTTCGGCATCGAGGTCTTCACCGGCGGCAACATCCTGCCTGCCATGGCCAGCTACAAGAACTTCCCCGGCATGGAGGGGGCGACGTATTACTACTTCGGCATCCCGAAGAACCCGGTCAACGAAGCCCTGGTGGCCGCGCACTACAAGGAGTTCAAGACTCCGCCGGACTTCTTCACCGCGGGCGGCTTCTCGGCGGCGATGGCCATCGTCACGGCCCTCAAGGCCAC
>Ga0066256_1003948_pt1 | contig 13686 bp, 6 predicted proteins | sample ThiBio_1000_biof_FD_87107 | JGI IMG/M metagenome (GOLD analysis project Ga0066256, IMG submission 87107) | Wastewater bioreactor microbial communities from Cape Town, South Africa - Thiocy_expt_1000_biof (version 2) | ecosystem: Engineered > Bioreactor > Thiocyanate-remediating >...
AGCGGCCCGACGACGGCCTGCTCTCGGAAGAGAGCAAGGACACCGAGGAGCGCCTGTCGAAGAACCGCGTGTGGATCGTCGATCCGGTCGACGGCACCCGCGAATACGGCGAGGCGCGGACCGACTGGGCGGTCCATGTCGCCCTCGCGATCGACGGCAAGCCCGCGATCGGCGCGGTCGCGCTGCCGGGCCTCGACCTGGTGCTGCGGACCGACCGGCCCGGCACGGTTCCGCCCGCGCCCGAGCGCCTGCGCATGGTCGTCAGCCGCACCCGCCCGGCCAAGGAGGCGACCGAGGTCGCCGAGCGGCTCGGCGCGGAGCTGGTGCCGATGGGCTCCGCCGGCGCCAAGGCCATGGCGATCGTCCGCGGCGAGGCCGACATCTACCTCCATTCGGGCGGCCAGTACGAATGGGATAGCTGCGCCCCCGCCGCGGTGGCGGCGGCCTATGGCCTCCATATCTCGCGGATCGATGGCAGCCCGCTGATCTACAACCAGCGCGACGTCTACATGCCCGACCTGCTGATCTGCCGGAAGGAGCATGCCGAGCGCGTGCTCGCCGAGGTGGCGCAACTCGCCGGTTAGGACCGAGCCGGAGGTTCGTTCGCAAAGGCCGGGGAAACCCGGCCTTTTTTTATGCGAAACCGCCAGGGTGATCGGGTGTGGCCTATTTCACACACACCGATGCACAATTGCGAGAGAACGCCGTTCCGGCTCGCCTTGGGGACCGATCTTGCTAAGTGGGGCGGGAGGGCACGGCGCGAAAGCACCCCGGGTGAGGGCTTCATTTTTTGGTCGGCTACCGGCCATGAAGCAAGAGGAACAGGTTACTATGCGTCGTATCGGCCAGCTTGCATTCGCAAGCGCAAGCCTTTTGGCATTCGCCACTCCCGTCTATGCGCAGAACGCTGCGTCGAGTGCTGACGAGGGCGCTTCCAGCGATACCAGTGAAATCATCGTGCAGGCGCGCCGCCGCTCGGAAAGCGCGCAGGACGTGCCGCTGACGGTCAACGCGGTGACGAGTGCCGAACTCGAAAAGCTCAATATCCGCGACTTCAAGGACATCGCCGCGATCGTCCCCGGCCTGTCGCTGACCCCGGCTGCCGACGGCCTGGCGCCCTCCGCGTCGCTGCGCGGCGTGAACTTCGACGTGAACGGCAGCGGCAACAGCGGCACGATCCAGTTCTACATGAACGATGCGCCGATCTCCGCGGGCTTCCTGTTCAATTCGATGTTCGACATCGGCCAGGTCGAAGTGCTGCGCGGCCCGCAGGGCACCCTGCGCGGTATCGCCTCACCGTCCGGCTCGATCACGCTGACCACCCGCAAGCCCGACATGGAGCAGTGGGGCGGCTACGTGCAGGGCACGGTGAACACGATTGGCGGCGTCAACGTGAACGGCGCGATCAACGTGCCGATCATCAAGGGCGTCCTCGCCCTGCGCGCGGCGGGCATCGTCAACGATGACGACGGCACCCGCGTCCGCAGCTTGAATTCATCGACCTCTCCCAACACCCATTACTGGGGTGAGCGGGTGACGTTGCAGTTCAATCCGACCGACAACATCTCGATCACCGGCACCTATCAGCACTTCCTGACCAAGGGGCAGTATTTCGATCAGGTCGAATCCGCGAATCTGGCTCTCAACCTGCCGGTGGTGGGGACGCTGATCACCCCGGGTGATCGCCTGGCCGTCGAGAACACCGCGCGTTCCTCTCGGATCAATTACAATATCTACAATGTTCAGGCCGAATGGCGGTTCGCCGGGCAGAAGCTGAACTATGTGGGGTCCTGGTCCGATCAGGATGCCCTTCTGCAACCGCAGGGTGACGTGGGCAACGTCTTCGATGACAGCTATCCTACCGTTCTCCAGAACTATGGTCAGACCACCCATTCCCAATCGAAGCAGCAGTCCCATGAAATCCGTCTGTCGTCGGATGAGCGGCTGTTCGGAATGGTCGACTACGTGATCGGCGGGATGATCAATCGCCTGGAGTCCCCGACTGACCTGACAGTCCAGACCCCGATATTCCTGGGCGCGCCCACCCCGGCCAATTTCTACGCGTTCAACATCCATCCCGGTGAAGTGCGCGGCCGGACGCTGGAGCGGTCGGTCTTCGGAAACGTGACGGTGCATCTCGGCGACGCAACTGAGATTTCCGGCGGCATCCGCTACATTCACTTCAACAACGAGAGCAATCTTCCGGGCGCTTCCGGGGATTATCACGCGACCGTCTATACGGCATCCATCAAGCATCGCTTCAACGACAACATCATGGCCTATGCCAGCACCGGAAGCTCTTGGCGCGTCGGGGCCGGGACGAATGCGATCATTCTCGGAACCTCCGGGAATACCGCCTATAGCGATGCGGCGCTGGCAGCGCTTCTGCGGAACACCCCGGAAACGTCGAAATCCTATGAAGTGGGTCTGAAGACGGATTGGCTTGACCGCCGTCTGCGTCTGAACGTGGCCTATTTCCATCAGAATTTCGACAATTACATCTACACTTCGGGACCGGTCTATTTCCAGGCGTATGACGGGACATCCTACACCCCGACCGTTTCCGTCTCGGGGCTGTCGGTTGGCGTTCCGGTGAAGATCGACGGCGTGGAGGGCGAAATCGCTTATGCGCCTTCGCGGAACTTCAATATCGGCGCCACGTTCAGCTATGCGCTCGGCAAGATCACCAACGGCATGATCCCGTGCAGTGGGGCGAGCCTGCCGACACCGCCCCAGCAGATCAATTTCTGCGCGGTCAATCAGCGTTCCAGCATGATGGCGCCGTTCAGTGCGTCGGCCCAGGCGGAATACACGCACTCGATCAACGGAAACTACGATGGTTTCCTGCGCGGGCAGCTGACGTTTAACGGCAACTCGCAGAACGACCCGGGCAATCCGTATGATGACGTGAACAGCTATGCGCTGCTCAACTTGTACCTGGGTGTTCGCGATGAGCGTGGCGGCTGGGAGGTGACTGCCTATGCCAAGAACATCTTCAACACGCTGCGCGTGCTTTCGCGTGACGAGTTGCCGGCGATGACCACCTATGCGACGCCCCTAGGCGGTGCGGCTCTTACATCGAACTATCGCGGCATCACCGTAACGGCACCCCGCGAATTCGGCATCACCGCCAAGTTCGCCTTCGGCTCGCGCTGACCGCTGTTACTCGGATAATCGAAAAGGCCGGGGGAAACCCCGGCCTTTTTATATGAAAACCGGGTCGTTTCGTTATGATCCGGTGTGGCTCATTTCACACACCTGTCGAGCCATTTGGCCCGAGAACGCTATTCTCCCTCCCGTTGCCATCTCCCTTTGCCTAAGTGCCTCTTATCCGGCGCATGCCGGTTGAGGGTATTGTCGGACCGGTCGACCGGTCGCGAAAGAGAGGGGCTGACTATGCGTCGAATTGGGAAGATTGCGTTTGCGGGAGCGAGCCTGTTGGCTTTCGCCACGCCGGCTTACGCGCAGAACACCGCCGATGAAGGTGTGAGCAGCGATGACGGCGACATCATCGTCACCGCCCGCCGCCGCGATGAAAGCGCGCAGGACGTGCCGCTCGTCGTCAATGCCGTGACCGCGGCCGAGATCAACAAGCTCAACATCCGCAAGTTCGACGACATCGTCAAAGTCATTCCCGGCCTGACGATCCAGCAGAACGCCAACGGCATCGGCTCGACCACGACCGTTCGCGGCGTCAAGTACGACGTCAACGCCAGCGGCAACAACGGCACCGTCGAATACTATCTCAACGATGCGCCGATCTCGGCCGGCTTCGTGCTGCAATCGGTGTTCGACATCGGCCAGGTCGAGCTGCTGCGCGGCCCGCAGGGCACGCTACGCGGTCGTGCGTCGCCGTCCGGCTCGCTCACCGTCACCACCCACAAGCCCGATCTCAATGAGGTCGGCGGCTATGTCATGGCCACCGGCACCTCGGAAGGCGCCATCAACGCCCAGGCAGCGGTCGGCGTGCCGATCATCCCCGGCGTCTTTGCGGTGCGCGTTGCCGCCATCGTCGACAATAACGACGCGAACGACGTTCACAGCATTTATAGCGGCCCGAATCCGTATTCCCGGTCGCGCGCGTCCCGCGCCCGGCCCCGCCTCGGCCCGCTTGAAGGCCTTTCGGTCAACTTCATGTATCAGCGGCTCCAGCAGAAGATGCGGGCCTACGATCAGGTGGAGAGCACCAGCCTGACGAACACCGAGGCCGGCATCCTTCCGAGCAACCCCTATGCCGGCAATGTTCTGATCCACGGTCGCGACCGTCTGGCTGCCGGCAACATCCCGCGGAACGTCACCCAGGATTTCGAGACCTTCAACGGCTCGATCGACTGGCGTTTCGCCGGGCAGCGCCTGGTCTATGTGGTCAACCACTCCACGCAGCATCTGGTATCTTCGGAGAACGGTGATCGTGGCGATCTGTTCGGTCCGGCCTACGCGGGGATCAGCCCATTCGGCGGCAATTTGGCGAACCTGCAAAACTACGGCCAGTTCACCGATTCGGGCAGCACGCAGCAGTCGCATGAAATCCGCCTACAGTCGGATGAGCGACTGTTCGGCATGGTCGACTATGTCGTCGGGGGTCTCATCAACCGGATGAACTCTCCGACGTCGCTGAGCACTTATACGCCTGTATTCTGCATGGGCACTTTCCCGTATCCGGGCGTCGGCGACGTCCCGTGCGGTGTGGAATATCCGAGCCCTCTCGCGTACATGACGTTGAACGAGACGCCGGTTTTCACTGAGTCGAAGACCAACGAACATTCGATCTTCGGCAACCTGACGCTGCACTTCGGCGACAGGACCGAGCTTTCGGGTGGGGCGCGGTACATCATGTATCAATCGCGCCACTACATGACGGTCGGCGGATCGGTTCTTCGCAACACCGATGATTCCTACCGGGCATGGATCTACTCGGTTTCGGCCAAGCACCGCTTCAGCGACGGCTTCATGGTTTATGGCAGTGTCGGCAGCTCCTGGCGCCCGCCGGCCACGGCAATCGGCGACTTCAGCATTTGCTCGACCGGGATCAACTACGCGTTCAACCCGGTTTTGAGCTGCAACCGCGAACTCGGTTTCTGGACTACCCAGCCGGAACGCTCGACCTCGTACGAACTGGGCTTCAAGTCCAACCTGTTCGATCGGCGCCTGATGCTGAACGCGACCGTGTTCCACCAGAAGTTCAGCAACTTCGTCTATCGCTCGCCGGGGGCCGGTGCGCCGTATGTGAACTTTGGCTGCAACCGGCTGACCGCGACCGAAGCCAATCCGTGCGGCGTGCCTTACCAGGCTGTTCAGACCTTCAACTTCATCTCCGGCGTGCCGGTGAAGGTCACCGGCGTGGAAGTCGAGGCGCAGTTCAAGGCGAGCGATCGCTTCAACATCGGCGGTTCGTTCACCTATGCGGTGGGCAAGATTCGCAACGGCTACATCCCGTGCGCGGATGCCAACAACGATGGCGTTCCGGATGCGACCGAAGCGCTGCCGTCGCAGGCCAACTTCAACGCGATCGGGCACACGATCCAGGGCTGTGTCGTCAACCAGCGCGCCAACGACGCGCCGGTGTTCAGCGGGAACATCCAGGCTGAATATCATGCGCCGATCAGCTCTAGGGTCGACGGCTACCTGCGCGGGCTGTTCACTTACTACGGCAACTCGCAGGGCGATCCGCTCAACCGCTACGATGACGTGAAGGGCTACGGGATGCTCGACCTGTTCCTGGGTATCCGCGATCCGGACGGTGCGTGGGAAGTCCAGGCCTTCGCCAAGAACCTGACCAACACCTACCGTACGCTGACCCGGACCTCGCCGATCACCTCGACGGTCGGTCTCACCGACGGCACGAGCCGTTCGGAGTTCACCAACTATCGCGGCGTCTCGAGCACGGCCCCGCGCGAGTTCGGCCTGAACGTGCGCTACGCGTTCGGTTCGCGCTAAGCGTAAAAGACACGCGAATTGCAGGCGGCCGGGAGGAGACTCCCGGCCGCTTTTTTGTTGGGCGCGGACATCGATAGTCCAGAGGCGATTGCAGACCGTCCAGCTCGCGGCTCCTTTGTGATCGAAATGACACAAATCGGTGTCGTTCTATCGAAATCGACTTCCGGCAGGCTATGAACCGCCGCGGACCTTTCTTAGGCCCGGTGTGCCCGCAGTGGACCAGTGCCACGCGGAGCATGGGGAAAATTGGGAGGGTAATCGAAATGCGACTTTCGACTCGTATAGCCTTGGTCGGCATAAGCCTCGGGGCGCTTTCCGCGCCTGCCTTCGCGCAGGAGGCACCTGCGGATGAGGGCCTCGCCAACGAGGACATCATCGTCCAGGCGCGGCGCAAGGATGAATCGATCCAGGACGTTCCGCTGACGGTCAACGCGGTGAGCGCCGCTACTATCGAGAAGCTGAACCTGCGCGATCTCAAGGACATCGCCTCGGTCGTTCCCGGCCTGACTCTGAACCAGGGCAACCGCACCACCGGCCAGGTCATCTCGCTGCGCGGCCTTGCGATCGACAACACGACCAGCGGCAATAACGGCACCGTCCAGTTCTATCTCAACGACGCGCCGATCTCCTCGGGCGTGGTCCTCCAGTCGCTCTACGACGTCGGCCAGATCGAGGTCCTGCGCGGCCCGCAAGGCACGCTGCGCGGCATCGCGGCCCCCTCGGGCTCGATCACCCTGACCACGAAGCGCCCGGTCATGGACGAATTCGGCGGCTATGCGGAGGGCACGGTCACGAGCCTCGACGGCTACAAGATCCAGGGCGCGATCAACGTGCCGATCGTCAAGGACCTGCTCGCCCTGCGCGTGGCGGCGGTCTATGACAAGAACGAGAACAATCGCGTCACCAGCATCGGCGCCCCGGGCGTCGAGCCCTACAGCAAGACCAAGGGCGTGCGCGTCAGCCTGCGCTGGACGCCGAGCCCGACCTTCGAGGTCAATACCTCCTATTCGCACCTCGAGCGCGACTTCCTGATCTTCGACCAGGTCGAATCCGCCAGCATCGCGGCGGCTGTGCCGACCGCCCCGGCGACCGCGACCAACCGGTTCATCACCGCGCGCGACCGCCTTGCCGTGGAGAACGTCGGCAATGTCGGTCATCAGGCGTTCGACGTGTTCAACTGGCAGGCCCAGTGGTCGTTCGCGGGCCAGCGCCTGACCTATGTCGGCAGCTACCTGCGCCAGGACCTGCGCTCGACCGAGCCTTCGGACAAGGGCGACTACTACGGCAGCTCCTTCCCGGGCGATGCCGCGGCTTCCAACAACAACGAAGGCTATGCGACCCTGGCCTCGACCCTGAACTTGCAGAATATCGCCCAGGCCTCGCACTCCTATCCGCGGTTCTACAGCCACGAGGTCCGGTTGCAGTCGGAGGAGCGGCTGTTCGGCATGTTCGACTATACGGTCGGCCTGTTCATGAACCGGCAGCGGCCCTGGACCGACCTGGTCAGCGTCGCGCGGGCGAACTTCCCCTGCGTCGGGTCTGGGTGCACGGCGACGGAAGCCAACGTCACGCCCGGCAACTTTGCCGGGTTCACGCCGTCGCCGGTCGCCCGCCGTGGCCGCTCGATCGAGCGCGCCGTTTTCGGCAACCTCACCTTGCATCTCGGCGAGCGGACCGAGATCTCGGGCGGCCTTCGCCATCTCGGCTATCAGGAGGATCTGAACGGCACGAACAACAAGTTCACTGCGACGATCTGGAACGCCTCGGTCAAGCATAACTTCACCGACGACCTGATGGTCTATGCCTCGGCCGGCAGCTCCTTCCGCGTCGGATCGGGCACCAACGCGCTGATCCTGGGGCGCAACTTGAACATTGCCGGAGCGGTCGATCCCTACCTGAAGTCGCTGCTTCCGATTACCCCGGAGCGCTCGAAGTCCTATGAGATCGGATTCCGCTCGACCTGGTTCGATCGGAAGCTGACCGTCAACGTTTCCGCATTCCATCAGACGTTCACGGGCTACATCTTCCCGGTCTCGCCGTTCTATATCGTCAACGTGCCCAGCGGGAGCACCACCGTTCCGCAGAGCGACGCTTCGACCAACGTCGTTCTGGGCATTTCGACCGTCGCCGCGCCGGTGCCGGCGAAGGTCGACGGCATCGAGGCCGAACTCGCGTTCCGTCCGAACGAGCGTTTCAGCCTGGCCGCGACGGTCGCCTATGCCAAGGCCAAGATGAGCAACGCCGTCCTGCCCTGCAATCCGCCGCGCAAGCCCGGCCATACTTCCGGCGTGCCGTGGGAATCGGAAATCAACACGACGGGCAGCCAGCAGGTCTATACCTGCACGATCAACCAGTCGGCCAGCAGGTCGGCGCCGTTCACCGCCTCGGTGCAGGGCGAATACAACCATCCGCTCAACGACCGGATCAACGGCTTCATCCGGACGCTGGTATCGATCTACGGCAACTCGACCAACGACGCGAGCAACCCCTACGACGACGTTCCGGCCTATGCCCTGGTCAACCTCTATGCCGGCGTGCGCGCCGAGAACGGCGCCTGGGAGATCTCGGCCTATGCCCGCAACCTGTTCAACACCTTCCGGGTGACGGACCGTTCCCAGCCGCTCGCCAGCGTCGCGACCAATGCGGGTACACTCAACTCGAACTACCGCCTGATCTCGACCACGGACCCGCGTGAGTTCGGGCTGACCGCCCGCTTCTCGTTCGGCTCGCGCTAAGCCGCGCGACCAAAAACATGGGCGGCCGGGGGTAAGCCCCGGCCGCCTTTTTGTGGCCGTCTGCAAAAACGATTGTGACGCATCTGCCACATCTCGCGGATGTTTCCGCAGAAGAATACCTGCAAGTCTCCTTTCCTCTACCCTTGGGGTCAATTTGTGGTACCCAAGTGCCGGGTCGCAGTGTGTCAAAAATGGCAATTGGGCAGGGGCATTGAGCCCCAAGGGGAGGATAAATCTATGCGTTTATTGGGGAAACTTGCGTCCGCCAGCGTCAGCCTTCTGGCTATTTCGGCACCGGCCTTCGCACAATCCGCCAGCGAGCCTCAGGACGATACGGCCAATAGCAGCGACATCGTCGTTACCGGAACGCTGATCCGCGGCACGCAAGCCACCGGCTCGCAGACGATCACGATGGATCAAAAGGCGATCGCGGACGTCGCCGCGACTTCGACGAATGCGCTGCTGGGTTCCATCCCGCAGATCGCGAGCTCGTTCAACAGCCGCCCCGAAGGTGATCCGCGCGGCCTCACCGCCGTGGCATCGATCGTCCGGCCGAACCTGCGCAATTTTCCGTCGTTCAATGCGACCTCGGGTGCTCTCACCCTGATCCTGATGGACGGCATGCGCCTGACGCCGGTCGGTTCGAACGCATCGTCGGTCGATCCTGACGTGATCCCGGCGAACGTACTGACCGGTGTCGATATCGTGACCGACGGCGGTTCCTCGCTCTACGGCGCGGATGCCGTCGCGGGCGTGATGAACTTCCGGACGATGCGGAAGTTCGAAGGCGTCAAGGTCGATGGCAACTTCGGCTTCGGCACCAACATCTCGGGTTTCAAGGAATGGGATGCCTCGATTATCGCCGGCAAGAGCTGGTCCACGGGCAACGCTTACATTTCCTACAGCCATGCCGACCGCGATTCTGTCCTCAACCGTGAAACCAGCTGGTCTGATGGTCGCATTTACGATACTGCCGGCGTCGGTCGAAATGCATCGACCCAGTGCAATGTTCCGCAAAAGACCAAGACGCGCTATGTCTGGGTCTCTTCGTACGGTGTTTGGACCGACAATTCCGCCGCTGGCGGCGGGGTCCTTCCTGTCGGCGGCACAGGCTGCGATCAGGTGCTGGACGGAACCTATCTGCCCAGCCTGAAGCGGGACAACGTCTTCGTCTCGGTCTCGAACACGTTTTCGGATTCGGTCGATTTTCGCATGACCGGCTACTGGACCAAGCGCAAGCGCGGTCTTGCCGGATGATTTGTGCGCGGCCGAAATCGAATGCTGCAGCCGGATCACGAAGCCCTCGGGTGCCGGCTCCGACAAGCGCTCCGGACGCAGGTGGCCCGGCTTCCCCTTACGATTATTATGTAGACGGGGAAGGCGTTGGTTTCGCGCTCGGCCCCAATTCGAACTACGTCAACCAGCCATCGCTGATCAGAATGGAAACCTGGGGAGTCACCCCCGAGCTGACGGTCAAGCTGGGAAGCAGCTGGCAGCTGCGGACCACCGTGCATTACGGCCGCTCGCACGATTCCACCCATTTCCCCGGGATCAATACGACGCAGGCGCAATGCTATATCACCGGGTGCACGGGCATTGCTGCCGGACAGCTAGACCCCTTGAACGTAGCTGCGGCGAGTGGGGCGGTAATCGCTGACATCACCAACTGGGAGACGGCGCAGGAAACTACCCACGAGTTGTTCATGGTGCGGGCAGTCGCCGACGGGTCGCTTTTCGCACTCCCTGGCGGCGACGCCAAGCTGGCGGTGGGCCTCGAGTTCCAGAACAATACCGATGCGACCCGGATCACCACCAACAAGCTCGGTGTTCTGGACACGCTGCCGTACAAGCGAGCATCGCGCAACGTGAAGTCGATCTTCGGCGAGCTTCACCTGCCGGTGACGTCGTTCCTGGATTTGGCGGCTTCGCTTCGTCACGATTCCTACAGCGATTTCGGTGGCACGACCAATCCCAACTTCGGGGCGACATTGACCCCCACGCCCTGGCTCAAGGTCTTCGGGCATTGGGGCAAGTCCTACAACGCCCCAACGCCGTACGATAACCTGGGCATCGGCCTTGGCCGAGCAGGGCAAAACTACGTATCGACCCGGCCCACGGTCGCGGCTGGCAAGACCGACAACGGCCAGGGCACCTACTTCATCGTGCTGACGGGCGGCTCGCCGGCCGGGATCAAGCCGCAGACCTCCGAATCCTGGGCGATCGGTTTTGACGCCACGCCGGTACAGGGGCTCAGCGTGGGCGCCGAATACTATTCGATCGACCTCCAGAACGCGATCGGCAACCTCAATCCGGCGCTGGGAACCACCTATCAAACCAACCCGCAGTACTACATCTATAACGATGAACTGACGGCAAATAACAACGCGCTGTTCAATACGATCATGTCGCAACTCGATAACGGCGCTGCAATTTCCGCCCAGGTCGGGGGGGCTGCGGGTGTGGCGATTCTCGTCGATACCCGTACGTCGAACCTCAACGCCGCCAAGGTCGCCGGTATCGACTTCCACCTGAACTACCAGACCGACACCAGCTTCGGCCAGCTGACCTTCACCAACAACATCAACCTGGCGACGCGGGCGATCATCACCAGCAGTGGTGCGACGACCAACGAGCTCGGCCATGGCCAGCCGCGTTTCCTCTGGGCCTCCAGCATCGGCTGGGCGAAGTCCGGATGGTCGGCCAAGGCGACGGTCAACTTCTCGGGCAAGTGGCGCGATACCAACGCCAATAACCTCGGCGTCGAAACGGAAGTTAGTCCGTTCGTCATCACCAACCTGAACCTCGGCTACGATTTCGGAGATCGGGGCGGTCCGCTGGACGGCACCTCCCTGCGCCTGATCGTGAACAACCTGTTCGATACGGAGCCGACCTATGTCCGCCGGGTCAACAACAATGCTCCGAGCTACGTCAACTGGACGCTGGGCCGGGTCATCAAGATAGGCGTCACCAAGAAGTTCTGATTCACTTCCTCGATACGTGAAGCGGCGGCCGGAGGGACACCTCCGGCCGTTCGCGTTTCCAGCCGCCCCGGCGAAATTTGCCGCTTGCGCGCGCGCGGGCATTCCCTTTTGCGCAATTCCATACGATAGGGCTCTGGCGCGCGAGCTTGGCTGACGGCCTGGCCCTTCGCACGGATTTCACGGCCGCTCGTCCGGCCTCCGCAAAGGTGAGGAAAATCCTATGTCGTTCAACGCCATCCTGATCGAAAAGACCGACGACGGCCAGAAGGTCTCGCTGACTCAGCTCGACGAATCCCAGCTTCCCGAAGGCGACGTCACGATCGACGTCGAATATTCGACGATGAACTACAAGGACGGCCTCGCCATCACCGGCGACGGCCCGGTCGTGCGGCGCTGGCCGATGGTTCCGGGTATCGACCTGATCGGCACGGTCAGCGAGAGCGCGAACCCGAACTTCAAGGCGGGCGACAAGGTCCTGCTCAACGGTTGGGGCGTGGGTGAGGTGCACTGGGGCGGCTTCGCCCAGAAGGCCCGGCTCAAGGGCGACTGGCTGGTCAAGGCGCCCGCCGCCTTCACCGGCCTCCAGGCGATGGGCATCGGCACCGCCGGCTACACCGCCTCGCTCAGCGTCGACGCGCTGATCAACTTCGGCGTGACGCCGGCCGACGGCGAGGTGCTCGTCACCGGCACGCCGGGCGGCGTGGGCTCGGTCGCGGTCGCGCTGCTCAAGAAGGAGGGCTTCCATGTCGTCGCCTCGTTCGGCGAGGAGAGCGAGAAGGAGTACCTGACCAAGCTCGGCGCCGACGACTTCATCCACCGCAGCGAGCTGTCGGAGCCCGGCAAGCCGTTCCAGAAGGAGCGCTGGGGCGCGGTCGTGGATTCGGTCGGCAGCCACACGCTCGCCAACGCCATCGCCCAGACCAAGTATCGCGGCACCGTCACCGCCTGCGGCCTGGCCCAGGGCAGCGATCTCAACACCACGGTCATGCCCTTCATCCTGCGCGGCGTCTCGCTGCTCGGCATCGACAGCGTGATGTGCCCGCAGAAGCCGCGCCAGGCCGCCTGGGACCGCCTCGGCCGCGACCTCGACCCGGCCCTGCTCAACACGATCGCCACCGAGATCAGCCTGGCCGAGACGGTCCAGGGCGCGCGCGACCTGATCGACGGCAAGGTGCGCGGCCGCCTGATCGTCAACGTCAACCGCTGAGACCGGGCGAGGGAGAAGGCCTGAGATGAGCACTGCCGAAGGCGTGGCCAATGCCGGGGCCGGTGTCGGCGTGAGTGGCGTCGGCGTGAGTGTCGAGGACGGTCTGTCGATCGTCCGCGGCATCCCGCTGGCCGAGGAAGCCGAGATCGGCGCCCTGACCCTCGCGGGCTATATCCGCGAGGTCTGCGGGCGCTGGCCGGCGAACGAGGTCGCGGTGCTTCATCTCGACGGCCCGCAGGGCGAGCGGGTGATCCGCTGGACCTATGCCGACCTGTGGGAGCGGACGCTGGCGACCGCCAAGTCGCTCGTCGCCGGCGGGATCGGCAAGGGCACCCGCGTCGGGGTGATCTGCTCGAACCGGCCGGAATACCTCTCCAGCGTGTCCGGCGTGGCCCTCGCGGGTGGGGTGCCGACGCCGATCAGCACCTTCTTCCCCCCTACCGAGCTGGATGAGGTCCTGCGCATCTCGGGGGTCTCGGCGCTGCTCATGGAGCGGCGGCTGCTCAAGAAGGACTATGCCGAGATGCTCGCCGGGCTGGAGCCGGGCATCGCCGATGCGCAACCGGGCGCAATCGTCTCGGAGCGCTATCCGTTCCTGCGCCAGGCGGCGATCGTCGACGGCGACGAAGGGCTCGGCGCGATCGAGGGCTGGTCGGCCTTCGCCGCGCGGGGCAGGGACGTGCCCGAGGCCCAGGTCCTCGCCCGGGCCGACCAGGTCGTCCCGTCCGATCCCGGCATCCTGCTGTTCTCCTCGGGCTCGACCGGCAAGGTCAAGGGCATCGTCTCGGCCAACCGCGCGGCCTGCCTCCAGCTCTGGCGCTGGCCC
>Ga0066256_1003949_pt1 | contig 13680 bp, 14 predicted proteins | sample ThiBio_1000_biof_FD_87107 | JGI IMG/M metagenome (GOLD analysis project Ga0066256, IMG submission 87107) | Wastewater bioreactor microbial communities from Cape Town, South Africa - Thiocy_expt_1000_biof (version 2) | ecosystem: Engineered > Bioreactor > Thiocyanate-remediating >...
TCCGCACCATGCGCCTGCCCGACGCCTTCCAGGACCACGACAACCCCGAGCACCAGTACGACGAAGCCCGCCTCAACGCTCCCCACATCGTCGATACCGCACTCTCCGCTCTCCGATGGAACGAGGCGGCCGCGCCGGTTCGAGCGGCCGAGGCCGCCACGGCGTGAGCCTGCTGCTGCTTGCCGGCGCAGCGCTGGCCCAGGCGACGGGTTCGATCACCTTCCAGATCGACAACGTGCGCAATGCCCGCGGCAAGGTCCTCGTCGCGGTCTGCCCGCAGGCCAAGTTCCTCAAGGAGGACTGCCCCTACAACGCCGAGGCCCCGGCGCGGCCGGGCACGGTGACGGTCGTCGTTCCCAACGTGCCCGAGGGCGACTGGGCGGCGCAGGCCTTCCACGACGAGAACGGCAACGAGGAGGTCGACCAGGGCTTCCTCGGCATCCCCAAGGAAGGGGTCGGCTTCTCGCGCGATGCGCGGATCGGCCTCGGCCCGCCGAAATGGCGCGACGCCCATTTCATCCACCAGGGCCGCCCCGGCTTGATGCGGCTGCGGCTGCGCTACATGACCGGGCCGAGCGGCCCGCCCGCACCGCGAGGGCGCTGAGCGGGCTCCGGCTCCCGCTGGATATCAGCCGGCGCGCGCCGCCAGGCGGTTGAGGTGGGTGATCAGCGCCGCGGCCCCGCCGGTCTTCAGCACCCGGTCGAAGTCGGCGCGGCGCGTGGCGAGCTGGCTGATCGCGTTGCGGTAATAGACGTCGATGATCTTCCACTGCGCGCCGCTGGCCCGCAGGCGGTAGTTCAGCGATTCGCTGGTCCGGCCCGAGGTGAGCGTGGTGCGCACCAGCTTGTCCCCGGCGCGGGTCTCGACCTGGCCCATGACGAACTGCTCGCCCGCGTAGGAGTTGAAGTTCTTGGCATATTGCGCGGCGGTCAGGTTGCGGAAGGCCTGGACCAGCTGCCCCTGCTGGGCGGCGGGGATCGTGTTCCAGCTCGGCCCGACCGCGAGGCGGGTCATCAGCGGGATGTCGAAGGTGCGCTCGATCACCGGGGTGATCGCCCGGACCCGGCCGGCCTGGTTGGCGCCGGACTTCATCAGCGTCAGCAGCCCGCCGTGCAGCGCGTTGACCGTGTCCTGCGCGGGGTCGGCCGCGAAGGCGGCGGACGGCGCGACGGCGACCGAGACGGCGGCGGCGAGGGCAAGCGCGACAGAACGATTCATAGCATCTCTTCCATGTTCGAAAGACGTGGCGGGCGACCCTAGACCACGCAGATGTCGCCCCCGTGAACGGACCGGGACGGCGCGCGGAGCAAGGGACCGGAGACGCGCGATAGGCGAAGATGCTGTGCCTGGAAAGCCGCTCGTCGGCGGGAATGGCGCGCGATCCCGCCATCAAGGCTTGACCCGGGGGGCGAAATTGTCTCCTAGGCGCAGAAAGGCTGGCAGGATTGCGCGCGCGGCAGGCGCGGCGGACGCGAAGCCGGCAGCCCAGGACGGGCAAGGAGTTGCTGAATGACGATACCCCTGACCCAGGCCGTGCGGATCGGCGGCCATGCGATCAGGAACCAGCTGCGCGGCGGCAAGTACCCGCTCGTGCTGATGCTGGAACCCCTGCTGCGCTGCAACCTGGCCTGCAAGGGCTGCGGCAAGATCGACTATCCCGACGCCATCCTTAACCGCCGCCTGTCCTATGAGGACTGCATGGCGGCGATCGAGGAATGCGGCGCGCCGGCGGTCTCGATCGCGGGCGGCGAGCCGCTGCTCCACCGCGACATGCCGCGGATCGTCCAGGGCTATGTCGAGCGCAAGAAGTTCGTGATCCTGTGCACCAACGCCCTGCTGCTCAAGAAGAAGATCGACGACTACAAGCCCTCGCCCTACTTCACCTGGTCGATCCACCTCGACGGCGACAAGCAGATGCACGACGCCGCGGTGAGCCAGGACGGCGTCTATGAAGTGGCGCTGGAGGCGATCCGGCTGGCGAAGTCCAAGGGCTTCCGCACCCAGGTCAACTGCACGGTGTTCAACGACGCCGATCCCGACCGGCTCGCCGAGTTTCTCGACCTGATGAAGGTCGAGGGCGCGGAAGTGACGATCTCGCCCGGCTACGCCTACGAGCGCGCGGCCGACCAGGAGCACTTCCTCAACCGCGAGAAGACCAAGACCCTGTTCCGCGAGCTGTTCAAGCGCGGCGCCGACAAGAAGGGCGGCGGGGCCAAGCGCTGGGCCTTCACCAACTCGCCGCTGTTCCTCGATTTCCTCGCCGGCAACCGCTCCTACGAGTGCACGCCGTGGTCGATGCCGCTGCGCACCGTGTTCGGCTGGCAGAAGCCCTGCTACCTCGTCGGCGAGGGCTACGTCGACACCTTCGCCGAGCTGATGGAGGGCACCGACTGGGATCAGTACGGCGTCGGCAAGTACGAGAAGTGCGCCAACTGCATGGTCCACTGCGGCTTCGAGGGCACGGCGGCGAGCGAAGGCATGCGCCGCCCGCTGGAGTTCATGAAGGTCGCGATCCGCGGCATCCGCACCGACGGCCCGATGGCCCCCGACGTCGACCTCTCGCAGCAGCGCCGCGCCGAGGACGTCCACCTGACCCACGTCGAGCGCGAGATGGAAAAGATCCGCCGCGAGGACCCCGAAGGCTACCGCCGCGCCACCCGCGCGGCCTGAGCGAACCTAGATCCTTCTCGGTTTGGGGGTAGGACCGACACCTCCCATCCCGGTTCCCTCTCCCCCGTCGTCACCCCGGACTTGATCCGGGGTCCCGCTTTGCTTGTCCGGCGTCGCGCAGGAAGAAGCGGGGCCCCGGATCCAGGCCGGGGCGACGGGGGATGGGGAGGGTCCAAGGGGGGAGACCCGCCGGATCGCCGGCTGGCGAATGCGGGGTAACGCGGGGAAGGAAGGACGCAGGCGGGAAACGGCGGGCGGTAGGTGCCTGGACCATACAGGCTTGGCTCGGCGTGAATTTGTGCGAACGGCTGGCGGGGCACACCTGGAACCCGCCGGCTCGGCCCTGGGATGGCAAGGACAGGAGGCGGGTCGGGCTCGCAAGCGGCCGCCTCGGGGCAAGGTCCTTGGCCATTGGAACGAACGCTCAGGTCCGCTGAGCGCCGGCCGTTATTAGCGGAAGAGGCAAGGAAGCGAAGCGCTGACCGCCTCTGCCGCATCCGCTGCGCGCCGGGCTGGTGTTGCTATCCACCGATCCGACGGCGGGGCGTATAACCCATATGGTTTATTTTGTCAAGCGAAATCTGACCCCGACCGCTTGGCCCGAAATTGGCACAATGGCTCGTACTATACCGTCGCCGAGCGGGGCATCGACGAATATGACTCGGAGGGCCGCAGCCCCCCATCCAGGAGCATGGTGATGAACTACCTCGAACATGCAGCGATTGCGCTGGTCTTCCAGCTCGTGGTCGGCCTGACCACTGGCCGCTGGTGGACGGGAGCGGCGATTGCTTCCTTCTGGTTCATCAGCCGCGAGCTGACCCAGGCCGAGTCCCGCTGGATCGAGCAATTCGGCGCGGGGCACCGCGCGAACATGCCATGGTGGGGGCCGTTCGACCTGCGGGTATGGACCAAGCTCGATCAGTGGATCGACTGGATCGGTCCGATCATCGCGACTTCCGCCTGCGGGTTCGCGGCGCCGCGCCTGATCTCCGCCTTCAAGAGCGCAGGACGCGGCTAGTTCCCCAGGCGCTTGGCAAGGCCCGCTCGATCTTCCGTCGGCGGTCGCTAGGGGCAACCATTTCAAACTGGTGCGGACGGCGGGACTCGAACCCGCACGAGCAAAGCTCAAGGGATTTTAAGTCCCCGGCGTCTACCATTCCGCCACGTCCGCCCAAGTTCCGGCCGCCCAAGTTCCAGCCACGCGGGGTCGCGAGGCGGCCGGGGTGGGGCCAGCGCCCTCAGGCGTTGAGCCGGGCGCGCATCTCCTTGCCCGGCTTGAAGTAGGGCACGCGCTTGCCCGGCACGTCGACGGTCTCGCCGGTGCGGGGATTGCGGCCCTTGCGCGCCTCGCGCTCGCGGGTGGAGAAGGCGCCGAAGCCGCGTAGCTCGACCCGGCCGCCCTCGGCCAGGCGCTGCGCGATCTCGTCGAAGAAGACGTCGACCAGGCGCTCGATGTCCTCGGCCCGCAGCTCGGGGTTTTCCTTGGCGAGCGCCAGCAGCAGTTCCGACCTGATCAATCCCCGTCTCCCGTTCCGCGCAAGCGAACGACATGTCGGCGCCCGATTCCCCCAATCCGGCGCGAACTTGCGGAAAACTGCCAGATTTCGCGCACCAAGGCAATGCGGGGATAAGGGTCGTCCCGGATTGGGCTAGGATTCGGCCAGCAGCTCCGCCGGAGAGAGGCCCAGCAGCCGCAGCTTGCGCCGGATCGCCGGCCAGTCCTGCGTCAGGAAGCGGTCGCGCTCGAGCCGGCGGAGCCGCTCAGCCGCGCCCGGGGCGACGAACATCCCGACCCCGCGCTGGACCTCGACCAAGGCGTCGGCCTGCAATTGCTGGTAGGCCTTGGCGACGGTCAGCGGATTGGCGCCCTGCTCGGCGGCGAAGGCGCGGACCGAGGGCAGCAGCGCGCCTTCGGGATAGGCGCCCTCGATGATCCCCGCGACGATCAGCTCGCGCAGGCGCAGATAGACAGGCGTGCCGCCGGGACTCATGGGGTGATCCAGTGACATAATACAGCGCATCACGCAACCTGCGGAAATGCGCAGGCCTCGGGCGATGGTCCGGGCGGATCGATACGGCTGCGCCGCCGATCTTTTCCGCTTCACAGCGGCGCCGCGGGCCTTAAGGCTGGTGCGCAGCCGCAAGCCATCACGGATCGCCGATGAAGCCGCTCTCCAGTTGGAACGAAGGCGACTGGATCGCCGGCCTGGCCGCCGCCGCCCTGTTCCTGACGCTCGCGCTCGGGGCGCTGATCGCCGGACGGCGGAGCGAGGAGTTCGCCGGCCATCCCCGCGGGCTCTACGTACTGTTCTACGCCGAGATGTGGGAGCGCTTCTCCTATTACGGGATGCGCGCCCTGCTGATCCTCTACCTGACGCGGTTCTGGCTGTTCTCCGACGGCAAGGCCAACCTGATCTACGGCGCCTATACCGCGCTGGTCTATATCACCCCGGTCCTCGGAGGTTACCTCGCCGACCGCTGGCTCGGCCAGCGCAAGGCGGTGGTCTTCGGCGGCGCGGTCCTCGCGCTCGGCCATGCGCTGATGGCGGTCGAGGGGATGCACGGCGTGACCGACCCGGCGGTCAAGCAGGCCGACCCGGCGATCGACGTGTTCTGGCTGGCGCTCGCCCTGATCATCGTCGGCTCGGGGTTCCTCAAGGCCAATATCTCGGTGATCGTCGGCCAGCTCTACCGCCTGACCGACGTGCGGCGCGACGGGGCCTATACGGTCTTCTACATGGGCGTGAACGTGGGCGCGGCGCTGGGCTCGATCCTGGTCGGCTACCTCGGCGAGACGGTCGGCTGGGCCTGGGGCTTCGGCGCCGCGGGACTCGGCATGGTCGCGGGCCTCGCGATCTTCGTCGTCGGCCGGCCCATGCTGCGCGGCAAGGGCGAGCCGCCCGCGGCGCTGCGGCGGCCGGCCGAGCTGGGCATCTACGGCGTGGGCCTGGCCGCCGTCGCCGCGATCTGGCTGCTGATCCGGCACCAGGACGCGATCCAGGCGCTGCTGCTCGCCTTCGGCCTCGCCATGCTCGGCTATGTCCTCGTCGTCGCCGCGCGGATGCCGAAGGAGCCGCGCGAGCGGATCTTCGCGATCCTGTTCCTGATCGCGCTCAACCCGGTGTTCTGGGGCCTCTACGAGCAGGCCGGCGGCAGCCTCAACCTCTACACCGACCGCTATGTCGACCGGGCGGGCGTGCCGGCGAGCCTGTTCCAGTCGGTCAACCCGATCTACATCGTGCTGTTCGGCCCGCTGTTCGCCGCGCTGTGGCAATGGCTCGGGCGGCGCGGGCTGGAGCCCTCCGCCCCGGCCAAGTTCGGCCTGGCGATCGTCCAGCTCGGGCTCGGCTTCTTCGTCTTCGTCTGGGGCGCCGAGCTTGCCGGGCCGCAGGCGCTGACGCCGGTGCTGTTCGTCTTCCTGATCTATCTGCTGCACACGACCGGGGAGCTGTGCCTGTCGCCGGTCGGCCTCTCGGCGATGACCCGGCTCTCGCCGGTCCAGATGGCCAGCTTCGTGATGGGCGCCTGGTTCTACATGACCGCGGTGGGCAACTTCATCGCCGGCAAGATCGGCGAGGCGACCGGCGGCGAGAGCGGGGAGATGTCGCGCGAGCTGACCCTGACGATCTACGCCCGGCTCGGCTGGGCGGCGCTGGGTATCGGCCTCGCGGTGATCGCGCTGTCGCCGCTGGTCAAGCGATGGATGCACCTCGACACGCTGCGTGACGAGCCTGCAGCCGACGGGACGGCACGCTAGAGCGTGATCCACTTGCGTGGAAGCGGTGCCGGCCCACTCCCCCGGCCCGGCCACCCGACAGTGTAGGCTCTGGGTGGTCGGGCCGGGGGAGTGGGCCGGCACCGCACCTGATTCAGCCGCGCTGAATCAGACTCTAAAGCGTGATCGCCTTGGGCTGGCGCACGGCCCCAGCCTCGTTCCATCGGAGAGCGGAGAGTGCGGTATCGACGATGTGGGGAGCGTTGAGGCGGGCTTCGTCGTACTGGTGCTCGGGGTTGTCGTGGTCCTGGAAGGCGTCGGGCAGGCGCATGGTGCGGATCTTGAGCCCGGCATCGGTGAGCCCTGCGTCCGAGGCGAGGGTCAGGACATGGGCGCCGAGCCCGCCGATGGCGCCCTCCTCGATGGTGATCACCACCTCGTGGCTCGCCATCAGCCGGCGGATCAGCGCCTCGTCCAGCGGCTTGGCGAACCGCAGGTCGGCCACCGTCGTCGTCAGCCCCCTGGCGTCGAGCTGCTCGGCCGCCTTGAGCGCTTCGCCCAGCCGGGTGCCGAGCGAGAGGATCGCGACCTTGCCACCCTTCTCGCTGCCCTTGACGATCCGGCCCTTGCCGATCTCCAGCCGCTCGGGAACCTGGGGCAGGGCGACCCCCGTGCCGTTGCCGCGCGGATAGCGGAAGGCGATGGGCCCTGTATCGTGCATGGCCGCGGTGTGGGTCATGTGGACCAGCTCGGCCTCGTCGGCCGCCGCCATCACCACCATGTTGGGGAGCGTCGCGAGATAGGCGATGTCGAAGCTGCCGGCATGGGTCGCCCCGTCGGCGCCGACGAGGCCCGCCCGGTCGATCGCGAAGCGCACGGGCAGGTTCTGGATCGCCACGTCGTGGACCACCTGGTCGTAGGCGCGCTGGAGGAAGGTCGAGTAGATCGCGCAGAACGGGCGCATCCCCTGCGCGGCAAGCCCTGCGGCGAAGGTCACGGCATGCTGCTCGGCGATGCCGACGTCGAAGCTGCGCTCGGGGAACAGCGTGCCGAACTTGTCGAGCCCGGTGCCCGAGGGCATCGCCGCGGTGATCGCGCAGACCGCGGGATCGCGGGTCGCCTCGGCGATCAGGGCCTGGGCGAAGACCCCGGTGTAGCTTGGCGGCCCCGCCGGGGCCTTGGCCAGCTCGCCGGTGACGACGTTGAACTTGGTGACGCCGTGGTACTTGTCGGCGGCCGCCTCGGCCGGGGCATAGCCCTTGCCCTTCTGCGTCACGACATGGACCAGGCAGGGTCCTTGCGCGGCGTCGCGCACGTTCTCCAGCACCGGGATCAGGTGGTCGAGGTTGTGCCCGTCGATCGGTCCCACGTAGTAGAACCCCAGCTCCTCGAACAGGGTCCCGCCCATCGCCAGGCCGCGGGCGAACTCGTCGGTCTTGCGCGCGGCGTGGTGCAAGGGCTCCGGCAGCTTCCTCGACAGGCGCTTGGCCAGCTCGCGCAGCTCCAGGAACGGCCGCGAGGAAACCAGGCGCGCAAGATAGGCCGAGAGGCCGCCGACCGGCGGGGCGATCGACATGTCGTTGTCGTTGAGAATCACCACCAGGCGGTTGCCGGCCTGCTTGGCGTTGTTCATCGCCTCGTAGGCCATGCCGGCGCTCATCGCCCCGTCGCCGATCACCGCGATGCCCTTGCCCGGCTGGCCGGACAGCTTGTTGGCGATCGCAAAGCCCAGCGCCGCCGAGATCGAGGTCGAGGAATGGGCCGCGCCGAACGGATCGTACTCGCTCTCCGAACGCTTGGTGAAGCCCGACAGCCCGCCCGCCTGGCGCAGGGTGCGGATGCGGTCGCGCCGCCCGGTCAGGATCTTGTGCGGATAGGCCTGGTGGCCCACGTCCCACACCAGCTTGTCGCGCGGCGTGTCGAACACGTAGTGCAGCGCCACCGACAGCTCGACCACCCCCAGCCCCGAGCCCAGGTGCCCCCCCGTCGAACCCACCGCAGAGATCATCTCCGCGCGAACCTCGTCCGCCACCTCGCGCAACTGACCGGGCGATAACGCGCGAAGCGCCAATGGATCGGAGATCCGGTCCAACAAGGGGGTCTCGGGCAAGGTGCTCATGGCGCCGCTATTACACATCTGCGACAACTCTGTCGATTACGTTGGGATTCATGGGAACCTTTGCCGCCTTCGGCCATTGTACGTGACTTCCGCATCGAACCGCCCTCCTGCATGGCGGATTGCGCATCCGGTCATCTTCGGGGTCATCCCGGCCGATTGCCTGCCGCCCGGATATCTGTTGCTGTGCCTGAAACGCGCATGAACGAAGAGGGTGCCCAGTGGACAGGATCGAGCGGCTGGAGGCGATCGAGGAGATCAGGAACCTCAAGGCGCGCTATTTCCGCCTGATGGACACCAAGCAGTGGGACGCGCTGCCCGATCTGTTCACCGCCGACCTGCGGATCGTCACGCCGGACGGGCGCGTCTGGCTCGAGGGCGGGGACGCCTATGCCGCTAGCCTGAAGTTCGGGCTGGCCGAGGCGGTCTCGCGCCACCAGGGCCTCACCGCCGAGATCGAGGTTGCGGACGCCGAGACCGCCAGCGCGATCTGGGCGATGCAGGACGTGATCGAATGGCCCGACCGCCACCCGCGCGAGGGCTGGAAGGCGATCCTCGGCCGCGGCCACTATCACGAGACCTACCGCCGCGAGGGCGGGCGCTGGCGCATCGCCACGCTCTCGCTGACGCGCATCAGCCTGGACATAAGCTGGCCCGAGGACGCCGAATGACCGCATTGCCTTCCGAGCTGCCGCAGGCCGACCGCTTCGGCCCGTGCGACGACAATCCCTATTGGAACGAGAGCGTGTGGTTCTCGGTCTCGATCCCCGAGCGGCGGATGCACGGGATGATCCAGTACTATTTCCGCCCGAACATGGGCCTGCTCAACGGCGGGCCGTGCCTGTGGGACCCCTCGGGCCAGTTCCAGTGGAACTGCCTCTACTACAACTGGGCTCATCTCCAGGCCCTGCCGCCGGGGCAGGAGAAGTTCGCCATGCGGGCGCGCAACTCGCTCGCCGTGCGGGTGATCGAGCCGCTGACCCGCTACAAGATCGACTACGACAAGGACGGCTTCGCGCTCGACCTCGAATGGACCGCGGTCGGCCCTTGCCATGAGCTGAAGACCGGCGACGCCGGCCAGCGGGCGACGGCGAAGTTCCATATCGAGCAGCCCGGGCGGATGACGGGCACGATCCGCCGGCACGGCGAGGAATTCGCCGTCGACTGCTGGTCGATGCGCGATACCTCCTACGGCGCGCGCGACTACGAATCGCTGGCGCGCGGCGGCTATTTCTGGGGGATCGGCGCGGGCGGCAGCTTCCATGCGCTGTGCATGGGAGCGGGCCGCGAGGCCAGGGCGATCGGCGGCTACATCATGCGCGACGGGCAGATGGCGAGCCTCGTCTCGGGCCGGCGCGAGGTGCTCGAATGGGGCAGGCTCGGCCCGGCGCGGGTCCGGTTCGAGGGCGAGGACACGCTCGGCCGGACGATGCGCGCGACGGGCACGATCGACCCCGGCCTGGTCTTCACCGGCTATACCGACCACTCGGTGGTATGGTCGCTGGTCGAATGGGACTGGGACGGCGCGACCTGCTGGGGCGACAACCAGGAGTTCTGCCCCGACGAGACCTTCCGCCGCATCGCCCGCGGCGAGATCGCGCTGGAGGACCGGGCATGACCAGCGGACTGGGCCAGATCGTCATCGTCAACGGCACCTCGGGCTCGGGCAAGTCGACCACCTGCGAGCTGTTCCAGCGCCGCGCGCAGGACTACTGGCTGCTCTACGGCATCGACCACTTCACCGCGAACACGCTGCCCGCGCAGTTCGGCCACCACGGCCCGCGCGCCCGCGAGGGAATCTACGCCCACCCGGTGGACGAGGCCGATCCCGGCGGGCCGCTGCGCTGGAGCTTCGGGTCGGAGGGGGTCAAGGCCTTCGCCACGCTGCACGAATGGCTCGCCGCCGCCTCGCGCCAGGGCTGCAACGTGGTGTTCGACCACCTGCTGCTGACCCAGACTCCGGTGCTGGCGGACTGCGTCTGGCGGTTGGAGGGCCTGCCGGTCCTGCTGGTCACGCTGAAGCCGCCGTTCGAGGTGCTGGAGCGCCGCGTCGCCGAGCGGCGGATGGACAAGAAAATCCCGACCGACATCCTCGGCGAGGACGCCGCGAGGAAGATCATCGACCGCCTGACCCGGCTGCGGCCGTGGTTCTACGAGGCGGTCTATGCCAACGAGGTCGCCGACCTGACCATCGACAGCGACCGGCACACCCCCGAGGAGGTCTGCGCGATGATCGAGGCGCGGCTGGCCGAGGGGCCGGGCACGGCCTTCGCGGAGCTGAGGCGGCGCTATCCGCGGGCGTAGCGTCTCCTCTCCTCTGGGGAGGGGATTATGTAATCTGCACATCAGACCGGGCGGACGTTCCCACCCGTGTCGTCACCCCGGACTTGATCCGGGGTCCCGCTTTCCTTTTCCAGCATTGCGCAGGAAGAAGCGGGGCCCCGGATCAAGTCTGGGGCGACGAGGTTTGTGATGGCATCCTTGCAAACGACATGATCCCCTCTTGAGAGGTGTCAGGCCGCGCTATCCCGCCAGGCCCGCGGCGGCCCGCGCCGCCGCCTCGATTCCCGCCACGTCCGGCGCGCCCTTGGGGACCATCCAGCTTCCGCCGACGCAGAGCACCGCGTCGAGCGCGAGCCAGTTCGGCGCGGTCGCCTGGGTGATCCCGCCGGTCGGGCAGAACCGCGCCGCGCCGAAGGGGGCGGCGATGGCCTTGAGCGCGGCGATCCCGCCCGCGGCCTCGGCCGGGAAGAACTTGAAGCGGGTCAGGCCGAGGTCGAGGCCGAGCATGATGTCGGAGGCATTGGCCGTGCCCGGCAGGAAGGGAATGCCCGAGGCGACCGCCGCCTCGCCCAGCGCGGGGGTCAGGCCGGGCGAGACGATGAACTCCGATCCCGCCGCCAGCGCCGCGTCGAGGTCGCGCGGGTTGAGCACCGTGCCCGCGCCTACCACCGCGCCGGGAACCTGCTTCATCGCCTTGATGACGTCGACCGCCGCCGCCGTCCGCAGCGTCACCTCCAGCACCGGCAGGCCCCCTGCGACCAGCGCCTCGGCGATCGGCACGGCGTGGGCCGCGTCGTCGATCACGAGCACCGGGATCACCGGGGCCTTGCGCATGATCTGGTCGATCTGGGTCATTGCGGATGCTCCATGGCGAAGGCGGCCGCGGCGCCGAACAGGCCCGGCTGCGGGTGGGTGATGAGCTTGACCGGCAGGGCGGCCATCAGCCCCTCGAAGCGGCCCTTGGCGCGGAACCGCTCGGCAAAGCCCGAGCGGACCAGCGTCTCGCGGATGCGGAAGCCGAGGCCGCCGGCGACGACCACCCCGCTCGCGCCCTGGGCCAGGGCGATGTCCCCGGCGACCGCGCCGAGCGAGAGGCAGAAGCGGTCGACCGCGGCGGCGGCCAGGCTGTCCTCGCCGGCCATGCCGCGCTGCCACAGGGTCTTGTCGTCGACCGGGGTGATCGCCCGGCCTTCGAGCGCGGCGAGCGCCTCGTAGATGTCGACGATGCCGGGGCCGGAGACCACGCGCTCGACCGAGACCCGGCGATAGCGCTGGCGCAGCCGGGCGAGGATCGCGTCCTCGATCCCGTCGAGCGGGGCAAAGTCGATGTGCCCGCCCTCGGTCGCCTGGACGCGGTAGCCGCCCCCCTCGTTCATGGGATGGCCATCGCGCCAGACGTGGGCGACGCCGAGCCCGGTGCCGGGACCGACCACGGTCAGGGTGCCCTCGGCCGGCAGCGGCATGTCGGGCCCGCTGAGGTGGAGGAAATGCTCCGCCCCGGCCCGCGCCACGGCATGGCCGACCGCGGCGAAGTCGTTGACCAGGGTGTAGCGCTCGACCCCGAGCTTCTCGGGGATCAGCGCCGGGCGGATGATCCACGGGTTGTTGGTGAAGCGGATCAGCTCGCCATTGACCGGCCCGGCGATGGCGATTGCGGCGGCGCGGGGCAGGGGCGCGTCCTGCCGGGCGGCGAAGGCCTCCCAGGCGGTCTGGAACGAGGCGTGGTCCTCGGTCCGCAGCGTCGCCGGCTCGCCCAGCGCGATCCGGCCGTGCGACAGGTCGGCGATGGCGAAGCGGGCGTGGGTCCCGCCGATGTCGACCGCGACGAGCCGGCTCATCGGCCCGCCGCCCGCTGCGCCACGGCGAGGGCGCCGCGCAGGCCCGAATCGGCGCCGAGGCCGGGGGCGACGACGATCTCCCGCGGGTCGCCCGCGAAATAGTCGCCGCCGGCCGCCGCCGCGGCTTCGCGGACGCGCTCCAGCAGGCCCGTGGTCTCCATGACCCCGCCGCCGAGCACGATCCGGTCGGGCTGGAGCGTGGCCTGCCAAGTCGCGATGGCCTGGCCGAGATACCAGGCGACGACCTCCGCCTCCTCCGCGCCGAGCCCGGACAGCGGCTGGCCCCAGCGGGCGCGGATCGCCGGGCCGGCGACCAGCCCCTCCAGGCAGTCGCCGTGGAACGCGCAGTCCCCGGCAAAGCGGTCGCCGGGATGGCGCGGCACGCGGATATGGCCCATCTCGGGATGCGAGGCCCCGCGTAGCAGGGTGCCGTCGGCGATGAACCCGCCGCCGACCCCGGTGCCGACCGTGACGTAGAGCAGCGAGCGCCGGCCTTGCCCCGCGCCCCACAAGCTCTCGGCCAGGGCCGCGCCGTTGACGTCGGTCTCGATCCCGACCGGACAGCCGAAGGCCGCGCGGAACGGGCCGATCACGTCGGCGCCGTTCCAGTGCGGCTTCACCGTATGCGTGACATGGCCGAAGTCCGGCGCTTGCGGGTCGAGCTGGAGCGGGCCGAAGCAGGCGATTCCGATGGCGCCCGGCGCCAGGCCCTGGGCGCGGAACCAGGCGATGGCCCGGCCCAGCGTCTCGTCCGGCGTGGTCGTGGGCAGGCGTTCGCGGGCGCGGATCGCGCCGGCGCCGTCTGCGACGCCGAGGACGAATTTCGTCCCGCCGCCCTCGATCAATCCATATTCGGCCATCCTGCGCCCTGTTGTCCCAATAGGGCGGGGTTGGCAACGGATGAATGGGGGGGATGAATGGGGGGATGAACGGGGGGACGAATGGGGCGGACGGCGGGGCGTCCGCGCTGGACGCCGCCTGCTTGACCCTGCCGCCGCGCCGACCCTAGCTTCCCCGGCAAGCAGCAAGGGGAGAGACGATGCGCATCTGCCGGTTC
>Ga0066256_1003950_pt1 | contig 13679 bp, 6 predicted proteins | sample ThiBio_1000_biof_FD_87107 | JGI IMG/M metagenome (GOLD analysis project Ga0066256, IMG submission 87107) | Wastewater bioreactor microbial communities from Cape Town, South Africa - Thiocy_expt_1000_biof (version 2) | ecosystem: Engineered > Bioreactor > Thiocyanate-remediating >...
GCTGGTTTGGGTTTGGGGCACCCGCTCCCGCACCCGCGCCCAGCGCGGCTGCCGATAGCTGGGGCATCTCGTTTGGCGCCGCGCCTGCGCCAGCAGCACCGGCACCAGCCGGCGGCGGATTTGACAGCTGGGGCACCAGTTTTGGTGCTCCTGCACCTGCACCTGCGCCCGCGGCCGCGCCGCCGGCGGATGCGTTTGGGTTCTCATTTGCGCCGCCGGCGCCCACGTCCTCGCGCCGGGTGACGCCCAGCGCGGCGGCGGCACCCTCAACTGCGCTGGACCCCTTTGCCATCCCTCCGACGGCACCCGCACGCGCCTCCCCCGCCGCTGCGGCGGCGCATGACCCCTTTGCGATTCCGCCGCCGGCACCCGCCGCAGCAGCCAAGCCGTCAGCTGCCGCCGCTGCCCCCGCACCTGCACCCGCACTCACGGCCGCCAACATCTCTGACCTCTTTGCTGTTGCCTTGCCGCCACCCGCCCCTGCGCCGCTGCCTGCGCCGCCGGTGGCTGCCGGCGGGGGGGTCGCCGGGGCGGCGCCGGTTGGCGGCCGATCCCGCTTTTATGGCGCGCCGCCCGCGGGGCCGGCTGGCGCGCCCGCCCTGCCCGCCCCCGGCCCGCCCCTCCGGGCCCCCTTCGGCGCCCCCGGGGGGGGCGGCGCCGCGCCCGACGGGGCCCCCGGCGCGGGGCCCTTCCGCGCCGCCCCCCCCATTCGCCGCGGCGCGGCCGGCCGGGCGCCCCCCCCCCGCGGCGCCTCTGGGGCGGCTCCACCTGGCTACGGTGGTGCGGCACCCGCCGGCGCACCGTATGGGCAGGCTCCACCTGCCTATGGTGGTGCGGCACCCGGTGGCTACGGTGGTGCGGCACCCGGCGGCTACGGCGGCTTTGGTGCGCCGGCACCCAACCCGTTTGGGTCACCTGGCGGCGCCCCTGGTGGTGGCATGCTGCCGGCCTCCTTCCCGCCGCCGCCGTCGCAGTTTGCTGCCCCAGCTGCTGCTGCCCCTGCTGCCGCCGCTGCTGCAGACCCCTTCCTGGACCTGGCGGCAGGTGCGGGCGCCGTGTTCGGGCGGACATCTGCACCCGCACCTGCGCCTGCACGGCCGGCAGCGGCACCTGCCCCCGCCGCCGCTGCAAACCCCTTTGACGAGTTCATGTGATTGTGATAGCCCACGCGCGGTGCCGTGCCTACTTCTCGGATATGTGTGTGTATAACTGCGCGTGGCGTGTGCCGCGCGCACCCTCCCACCCGCCGTCGGTGTGTGTAACCCCCCTATCAACTTCCTCATTTGAAACAGGCGCTCCTCCGCATCAACTGGCGGCAGATGCGGCGGTGGCGTCGGGCGCGACCGCCCACATGGTGGCGCCGGTGACGGTGTTGTAGAAGTACGGCGCGCCGGTGGCGTCGTCGAAAAGCAGGCCCCACGTGTCGCCCGCCGCCGCTGCGGTAGCAGACGGCGACGCGACGGTGTCACGGATGGATCCACTCGAGGCAGCCCACAATGGCGGGCCTGCTGCGATGATGGAGCGGCGACGCGCGGAAGCAGCAGCGCCGCCACCGCGCCCGCCACCCGCGCCGGCGTATGTAACCACGACGGAAGCGCGAGCAAGGCGGGTGACGGCATAGATAGCGTATGCCACATAGCGCCGCCACGCGGCTTGAATCTGCGTTGCCGCCCAGTGCTCCAGCGCGCCGGCACGCGCGGCGTCGGCAGCGGCGGTAGCGCGGCGGCGGGCGGTGGCGCGACGCGCCAGGAAGCCGCGTACGACGCGCTGCAACGTGACCGCTGCCTGCCGCATCGCGCGCCGGTGCTCGCCGCTGCGCCGCAGGCCACCCACAAAGGACGCGTAGCGCATGAACCGCAGGATGGCGCGGCCGGCAGCGGTGCGGGCGTCGGCCGCAGCAGCAGCGCGGTGTGCTGCCATCTCCCTCCGGCCGACGTAGCCACGCCACACCGCTTGCATGCCGGTGGCACCGTGGTGGCGGCCGGCAACGGCGCGGCGCACCGCACGGCGGCAGCGCCACGCGCGTACCTGCCGCTGTATGGCGCGCGCAGCAAAGCGTGCAGCGGCAAAGGCACGGCGTGCCAGCATGCCGCCCACCACGGCAGCCAACAAGCGGTAGAGGCGGCGACGTACAACGGCGTGCGCGGCGACGGCAGCATTGCGGGCTAGGCGCCTGGTGGCGGTGGTGCGCCGTGCCGCGTGCCCCCGTGCCGCGCGCTGTATCTCCAGTGCAGCGGCGGCCCGCGGGTCCGCCATCGTGCGCCGTGTACCGCCGGGCGTCGCCACAAAGCGCGCATGCGAGGAGGTAAGTCGCCGCCACCGCCGCCACCGCCGCTGCAGACTGCGCACCGCAGCCATCACTGCCAGGCGGCTGGCAATGACAGCCAGCTGGCGGCCGCGCCGCAGGACGCGCAGCCTGCGCCACACGCGCTGCACATGGATGACGGAGATGAACACGCGCTCCACGGTGGCGCGCTTTACTTTCAGCCACGCGCGCGCTTGGCGGCCGCGCTGGATGGACTGCAGCCGCACTGCCAGCCAGGCGCGCACCTCTTCCAGCCGCATGGCGTGTACAGCGCGTCGCGCCAGCCAGCCGCGTGCCACCGCCTGGATGTGCACCACCGCCACCCACTGCGACCGGTACTCCGCCTCACGGATAATGTCGTCGGCGCGCGGAAGCGGGCACACACCAAACCACTCGTCGTCCATGCGGATGGCGCACGGCCCACGGCTGCCGCTCGCCTGCACCGCGGCAACGAGCGTGCCCTTGGACACCGTGGTGCCGATAATGTTTAGCTCCTGCAGCTCCTGGTGCTGCTGCAGGATCCACGAGAGCCCAGTGTCTGACAGGCCGCGGCAAGCGCGCATGTGCAGTGCACGCAAGCTGCAGCTCGCGTGCGGCGGCGGTACGCGAGCCAGCGGCGCTGCGACAGCCACCGGGTGCGGCACCGTCGCTGTGCCATCCGTGGCACCTGCCGCTGCTGCCGCCGCCGCCGGTGCAATTGCTGGCAGTCGCACCCGCCCACCGCCGCCACCGCCACCGCCACTACCACCGCCGCCGCTGCCACCACCGCCGCCGCCACGTACCGGCACGGCGGTACGATGGGAGGTAATGGCAAGGTGGTAGCATGCAATGTCGCTGAGGTGCGGGTTGTCGTCCATGTGCAGGCGCTTGAGTGCACGGCACCCCAGCACCAGGTGCTGGAAGCTGTCGTCATCCACACCCGGGCAGGCAGAGATGTCCAAGTTGCGCAGCACGGCACAGGCGCGGCCCATCGCCACCATCACGGCAGCATCCACCGCCGCCACGCCGCGCAGGTTGAGTATGCGCAGTGCGGGGCCCGCGGCTTCCAGCAGGGTGGCCAGCGCGGCTGGCCGCATGTATGTGTTGCCGGCCAGCGACAGCTCGTGTAAGTTTACGCCGGCGCCCGCCGCAAGCCGGCGCGCCGTGCCGTTGCCAAGGGCGGTGCACCCCGCCAGGCCCAGCTTTGATAGGCGGGCGCATGCCAGCGCCACCGCCGGCATGCCAATGTCGGTGCCGTCCAGCAGGATCTCTGCCGCGTCCGCTTTCTTGGCGGGCGTCAGGCCGCGGAACAGTTCGGGCGACACGGGCGGCTCCGTCAGCCGGCGTGAGATGCGCACCGGCCGCAGGCGGCCGTCAGTGAGCAGGTGCAGATGGTTTAGTTCCAGAACGGTGAGCAGCGGGCAGCCAAGTGCAATGCGGCGCAGACCGACGTCGGATACCGACCGGCAGTCTGTGAGGTCCAGTGTTGTAAGACTGTGTAGGTGGTTGCCAATGAACAAGCAGCCTTTGTCGCCAACATGGCGGCAGCCCGCCAGGTTGAGGCTGGTCATGCCCGGCGCGCCGCTGGCCAGCCACCGCACACCCACGTCGCTAACGCGGTCACAGCCGGCAATGTCAACGCGCGTCAGGCGTGGGCACTTGCTACCCAGCATGGCAAAGGAGTCGTCAGTGATGAGGTAGGCGCGCGGCGGGTGGCGCAGCGTCAGTACCGCCAGCGCGGGGCAACCAAATGCCACTGCAACCAGGCCGGCATCCGTCACCGTGGGCCCCTCTGACGCATCCAGCTCCTCTAACCCACGACATGCGTCTGCCACCGCTTTAAGACCGGCGTCACCCAACCCACTGCACCGCGCCAGCCGCAGCGACCGCAGCCCACGACAGCAACCCGCTAGCCGCTGCAGCGCGGCGTCAGTGACGGCCGTTAGCCCTGCTGCCGACAGCGCTGCCAGGTGCGGCAGATGCTCCACCGCCGTCAGCAACCCCAACGGCGTGACGTGGCTGCATCCATCCACCACCAGCGTGCTGAGTCGTGGGCAGGCCACCGCCATCACCGCCAGCGCCGCGTCGGTTAGCGCCGGCATGCCCGTTACATCCAGTGTGCGCAGCGCTGCCCCAAATTGTTTTACTAACCCAACCACACCAATCGCCGTCACACCAGGCGCATTCCCAATATGACAGTGCGCCACTGGCACTGCTGCAGTTGCCGTTGCTGCTGCTGCCGTTATTGCCGCTGCTGCTGCTGCTGCTGCTCCGCAGATGCCCTCGCCGTCACCTGCAGCAGCACCTGCAGCTATAGCGGCAGCGCCATCACACGCCGCCTGCAGTGCATCACCGACCTCCAGCAGTGTCGCGTCGGTCATACTGCGTGTCCATGGCGACAGGTTCAGCACGCGCCGCCCCGTCAACGCGTCCCGTATTACAATGGGCGGCACGGCAGGCGCCTGCGCTGCGTACCGCGCTGCCGCCGCCTGCCGCGCCACCGTTGCCATGACACTGTGGAGGGCCTCCACCGCAGGGGAGCAACCCTTATTTGTGTGTTCAGGGACCACCGCTTGTTGTTGTTGACGATGATTGGGAGTAGTGCTGCCGGCGCGCTGCTACTGTTCCGGTAGGGCGACAGCGGCAGCGAGTAGTGGCGCGATTTCTTAATACGATACGGGCGTCTTTACAACACGGAACGCGGTGGAACCCCTCCAAATGTGAATATACAGCGCGGTTTGTCAATAATAATTGCCGCGGTGCGGCTGGCGCTCATACTTGCTGTGACACCTTTACTAAGTGACCTATAGCACTGCCGGGGAGAGGGGGACTTGAACAGCGACAGCCATGGCAGCGGCCGTGCCGACACGTTGACACAGTGGCCGGCGTCATGCCGACGGCCCGACGGGTGTGGTAGTACTGTGGTACTGGCAAATGTGGCCGCGGCACTGGCCGCCGACCTTGGCGTGGAGGCCTGGCGCTACCGATATCGCGCGCAACCGCTGGCGGCGCTGGCCTGGAGGGCGGGCGCACCGTGCAATACAGACCAGCACTTCAACAATGTCACACAACGCCGCCGCCGCGATGCCAGTGGGTGGGCGGGGGCGGCCGGGAAGCGTGCATTAAAGCAAACGGGCAACATGCAAGCAGCGCGCAGCTGCAGCCGGCGGCGGGGTGGTGTCACCGGCGGCCAGGGCGGTCAAGGCGGCTGGTAGGAGTATCATAGGGGCGGCGGCACACGCAAGTACCAGTTGGAGGCGCGTGCACAGCAGGTCACATCGTCGCCGAGAGAGCAACCGCACGGTGCATCGCGCCGGGTCGCCGCCACACAGCCGGCGAGCTAAAACATGGAGCATCGGCGGCTACAAGTAAATATACAGTGCTTCATGTGCGGAGGGGCTTGCCAGCTGCCGCCAAAAAAACCACCACGGGGAAGGGGAAGTGAGGACACCAGCTCGGGGGATCAGTGGGCGCCCTGCCGGCGCTGCTGGTGGGGCCGGCTGCGGGTCAGGGTGTTGGTGTCGGGAGAAGGGGGCACAACGTGGGCACATGCCTGGGAAGGCGCGCTGCTATGTAGCGGCGGGCTGCCCACGGTGCGACGCTGCTACGGATACAGGTGCGGCGCGGCTGCATACACGCCGCCGCCGCCACCGCCACCGCCGGCGCCGGTGTTGTCAGCCGCCGCGTCATCTGTGCTGCCGTACGTGGTGGCAGTCGTGACGGTGGCGGTTGTGCTGTCAGGGCTCGGCTGCACCAGCCACGAGGTGTGGTAGGCGCCGTGCTGATGCATGTGGTGCAGCGGCGGCGGCAGCCAGCCGGCGGACAGGTAGCTGCCACCGCCGCCACCGCCGCCACCGCCGGTGGCGGGGCCGGACGCCAGCTGCGGCATGGGCGGTGGCGACGGCATGTACGACAGATAGCCGCCGCCGCCACCACCACCACCACCACTGCCACACCCACCGTGGGATGGCGACATGTTGGGCAGGGAGCTGACTGGCATGGCGGTAGGCGGCGGCGGCAGCGGCGTGGCGGCGGGCGGGTAGCCAGTGCCGCCGCCGCTCATCAGGTACTGCATTGCCAGCGCCGGCGGCAGCGACCCCAGGTGCTGCATCATGCCCGGCGGCAGGAGCCCCAGGAACCCGGGGTGCATCATGCCAGGCGGCAGCATGCCGGGTGGCATCATACCGGGCGGCATCATGCCAGGCGGCAGCGACATCATGCCGGGCGGCATTGATACCATGCCGGGCGGCGGCGGCGATGGTGCCGGTGGCAGGTGCACGGCCCGTGCCGCCGCGTCGTTGTAGCCGCCATCAAAACCGCGCGACAGCGGTAACGCGGCAGCGGCAGCGGCAGCGGCAGCGGCGGCGGCGGCGGGGTCGTGCGGCAGGAGCATGGCATATGACACCATGCCAGCCGGTGGTGCCTGTGGCGGCGGCAGGTAGGACGCACCGTGAGCAGGGGACGGCGATATGGGGAAGGCCGGCAGGGCGTGCGGCAGCGGCATCATGCCGCCACCACCAGCGGCGCGACCGCCACCGCCACCGCCGCCGCTACTGGCGGCAGGCGCCCGCACCACCATGCTGCCGCCGCCGCCGCCACCGCCGCCACCACCCGCGCTGCTGCCAGCACCCACGCCGGCCACCTCCCGCCACTTGTCCAGCACCGCCTGCCGCGTGCGGTGCAGCGAGATGGCAATGCGGCAGGCGGCGGCGGGCGGCGAGAGGCCGCGCGCGAGGGCGGCAGTCATTTGAGCGGTGAGCTTGGCGACATCCGCCGGCTGCCATGACACGGGCGTGCCAGGCAGGGCGCGGGAGGAGGAGGAGATGAGAGCGCGCCACTTGCCCAGCACGCTCTGCCGCGTGCGCCCCATGGCGCGCGCCACGATGCCCGTCGCCGCCTCAAAGCTGGCGCCATTATTGATGGCGGTCTCAGTCAGCGACACCAGCACGCCCACCTCCTCCTTGCTCCACAGCTGGCCGTACATGGCGCCGCTGTCACCGCCGCCGCCGCCGCCGGCGCCGTCATGCTCGCCGCCGCCGCCGCCAGCCAGGCCTTGCAAACTGGCGGCTGCCGCCGCCGCCGCGCTCTCGGTCTCGCTCAGCAGCAGCTTGTTCCATTTGTGCACCACCGAGTAGCTGGTGCGCCCCATGGCGGCCGCGATCTCGGCAGACGCCGCGTGCATGCTCACGCCGGCGCGCTGGCGCGCCGTCATCATCGCGCGCAGCTGCGCCACGTCGTCAGCGTGCCACACCACGCCGTGGCGCGGCGGCGGGCCCGCTGCCGCTGCGCCCTTGCTGCAACACCGCCGGTAGCGGTACAACACGCTGGCGCGGCTGCGCCCCATGGCGGCCGCCACGTTGGCGGCGGCGATCATGGCGGGCAGGCCGTGCGACATCGTTTCGCGCATGAGCGCCATCATGCGCGCGCTCTCCTCCGCGCTCCACACGTTGCCTCGTGCATCTCCCTCGCCCTCCTCGTCGCCACCGCCGTCGCCGCCGCCGTCGCCATCGCTGCGGCCGTCATTGCTGCCGCCTCCGTCGTCGCTTGCGCTGCCGGCATCGTCGCCGTCACTGCCGCCGCTCACGTCACTGGCGCTGACTGCAGCATCGTCGTCCCCGGCGCCACTTCCCTCGCCGCTCGCCTCGCCGCCATGACCACGCGCACGCTTTGCGCGTGCGCGACTTGCCTCCTCGGCGTCGCCTCCCCCTATTCCCACGCCAACCACGCCGTCCCGTGGTCTACGCACACCCGCCACGCCGCCAGCCGCCGGCGGCGCGGCCGCGGCCGTGGCCGTGGCAGCTGCGCGCGACGCCTCCATGCCGCCACTACTGCCACTGGTACTGTTGTTGTTGCTGCTGCTGCTGCTGCTGCTGCTACTGCTGCTGCCATCACTGCCGCCGCCGCCGCTGCCGTCACTACTGCGGGGCGCTGCTGCGGTCGACGGCGGTACGGGGAGCGGGACGCCGTGGGGCGGCACTGCCATCGCCTGCCCCCGACAGTCGCCCTGCTACTGCTGCGTCACAAGCCGCCGCCACTGCCGCCGCCGCTGCCGCCGCCGCGTGCGGGCGTGCTGGCGACGTGGTACGTCAATCATGCGTGGTAGCTGCGCAAACGGGGTGCGGGGCGGCGGGAGGTGTGTGTGTGTGTGTGTGTTGCACTGCACACCGCATGCTGCCCTTCCAGGGCACACCCAACCACGCAAACACACACGCACACGCCCACACGCCCATACACACTGTGACCGGTTGACAGCTGTTGCAGCGCCGGTGGGTAACGTGACCACTTCAGCGGGCGTAACGGGGCACGGAAAGCAGCGCCGACTGATCCAGCAGATCATGGAACACTGGAGTGTCGCGCGGCGGCCGCCCGGCCGCCCGCCACTCGCGCGCTGCCGCCGCCGCACACCGCCGCACCGCGCCACCGCAGGTATACGCGCAAAGGAGGCGCGGCAGGGCGCAACTGGGCCAAAGTGCGGAGTGGGTTGGACCGTGTGAGACTCGGCAGTTGGTAAGGCGGCGCACCGGCGCCGGCGCGACACGTTGAAGGGACGCACGCGCGCACGCACACGTGACTTTCACAGCTTCACAACACGACCGCCGGCGCGGTGGCGGGTGGCGGCGGCAGCTGGGATGCGCGCGTGCAGTACGGAAGTGGCCGGCGGCTGCAACGCGGTGGGTAGTGGCGCGGGCACGCCGCCACCACATCCGGCGGCGCCACCACCACCGCACACTGCACCAGCACCAGCGGCGGCAGCAGGTGCAGTACCAGTACACTGCAGTACGGCTACGCGGCGGAGTACTGACTGCCCGGCGACATGTAACACGACACACACACGCGCGGGCGCGCGAAGGGAGTGGAGTGGCAGGTGTGTGTGAAGCGCGTGTGTGTCCCTTGGCGCAGGTGATTGAGTGATGGCAGCAGCTCCGCCACCACAACCGCCGCCGCCGCCGCAGTCGCCAGTCGGTGGCGTGTGCTGGGTGTGTGCACCAACCACGCACGGCGCACACCCAGCTGCGCCAGCTGCACCCGCAGCAGAGCAGCAGTGACAACCAGCACTGTACTTCGTGCGTGCCGCGCCGTCGTTGCCGTTGCTGAGCATGCTGTGTGTGCGTGACGACGTCGTGTGTGTGGAGTCGCTGCGTGGTGGATCCCACTCCTCGCTGCCGCCGCCACTCACGCCCACACACCCACACCCGCCGCCGGATATGCACACACGGCGGCTGCTGCCGCGTGCGTGGCGTGCTGCGGCAGCAGCAGCGTCATGCGCAGCCGTCGGCGGCCGTGACAGGGGTAGAGACGCGGCGGCAGCAGCCGAGGGAGGGTCGACGGACGGACGGGAGTCCGGCGTGCGTGACGCCGGACGCTGCGTGCGTGCGGGTCCGACCCCCTCCTTTGCCGCCGCCGCCAGCGTCACCGCGCCGTGGCCAACCCACAGCAGCCGGTACGATACACACTTCCCTGTCCCGCTTCCCTTTGAGCCGGTGGCGGCAGGCTGTTGCTCCGCCGTGCCGTGCCCACAACCGCCCTTCCTCCTCCCTCACCCCCCTCTCTTTTCTCCACACCCTACTCCTGTCGCCGCCGGCCCGGCAGCTGTCCTGTCACGGCGACGACGGTCCTCCCACGTACCGTACGCCACACGCACCTTCTTCCCTCCGTCTTCGCCAGCCGCGACGCGCCTGCTGCGCTCCCGCACGCTGCACGCCGGAGGCGGGTGCGCGGGTGTATGATAATTGGCGCGTGCGTGCGTGTGCGTGTCGCCACGCGGGCGGGTGGTGACTGGCGCTGGGTGAGTGACACAGCGGCGGGTGTTCGGAGAGTTCCGACTCTGCGCCTGCTCGCAACCTACCAACAACCACCAACAAAACCGTGGAATGTGATCGCGCGGCGAGCACACACCGGCTCAAGTTGAGCGGCATAGGCACGCGCGCACGAACACGCGTTGAAACGGGTGTGCCGCGTTGCGTCGGTGGCGCTGCCAATGCGCCGGTGCCGTGACGATTGCGACGGCGGCAGGCATCAGCGACAACCGTGTGTGCGCCCTGTGTGCACGCGCGCTCTGCCCCCCGCCACTGCACCTCTGTTCGCGTGCCGCACTTCCCGCAGCACCATTGTACTGCCCCCTCACTCACATGCCACAACCAGGCACACCCGCGGCAGCCAACGCACCCCGCGCGCAGCGCACGCTTCCACGAATTGCGTCTGCCCCTCCGGCGCCGCAACACCGGTGTGGTGTGGATTGCCTGCTGCCGCGCCGCGCCACCACGCCACCCGCCGTGCTGCCGCCTACGCCCTAGCCTCCGCGTGGCAGCACGCCAGACTAGTGCTTGCCCTCCCCCCACCGTTCCCACCGTCCACTGCACCACCTCAACAGCACTGAACTCGCCGCCACACATGTACACATACACGCCGGCCAGTGACGGCGCAGGCGAACGCACGCGGACCGCGGAGTGTGGGCAGCGGAGTTGACGGCGGCGCTGTCCCGCTCGCTGCACAGCAATGCGCGGCTGCACGCGCGCACTCTAAACCGTCGGCGACAACTCAGCTGCGATGATGCCGTCACCGCCGCCGCCGTCAGTCAGTCACCGCTGCGGCCCGGCGGCAGCAGGCACACCAGGTACCGGTGGGAGTGACGGGGGAGGGGCAGGCAAGCACGCAGAGGTAAGTGAGCGGTAGGTAGCGTGGTTGCGTTTTGAAAAGGAAGGAGGAGTGTGAAGGGAGGTGGGCAAGTGCACCGTGCCAGCGGCGGCAACAGGGTTCGATCAACGGACGGTAGGGGGAGTGGCGGTCGTAGCAGCGTGTACCAGCCAGCGGCCACCAAGTAGTGCACCAACATACCGGTGAGGGGGATGCCACGCAAGTAGTGCGCGCCCGGCATGTGCGCAACGTGCCGCAACCGCGGGCACGGAGGGTGTCAGGGTTGTGTGCGGCGGCCTGGTGGTACAAGGGCGGGCCAGCGAGCCCTGTTCGCTGCTGGCGGCCGGCACGGCACGGCAGGGTGCTGGTGGGAGTGCGCACCACGGATTGTCAGCCACGAGCGGCCGGAACTCAACGCGCGGGTGCACGCCCGCTTGCCCCACACGCTCGCACGCACGCACGCACCCGCGGTGTTCAACAATACGGCGGCGTTGGCGTTGTTTCCAGACGGCGGCCGCCGCCCTCAATCATGCAACCACCGGCGCTCTCTTCCCAACACAACACGCACACCGTTGCCCACCAGCAAGCAGCGCCGCCCCAGTCACACCACCACCGTTCATTGCTGTTCCACCACCACCCCGAATAACACGCAGCACGGTGCAGCGCCACTACAGTAGCGGTACGGGCGGCAGGCGGGGTGCAGCGACGGCCGCCGACTGGTCACGGCCACGCCGCCATCGACAGTCGACAGCCTGCTGGGAGGTGTCTACAGCACAACCACCACCCGGACACGACGACAACACCTGTGGGTGACGGCAACTACACTGGGTGGCAACAAACACAGCGGGAGTGGGGAACGTACCTACTTGCTGCCACGACGGTGTACTGGTACTGACCACGCGGCTTTGATTACCGGGAGCGGCGGTCGAGGGCACAGTGCCTGGAAGGCGGCCACACGAGTGGCGCCGGACGGGTGGCCGCGTTCTACGGGGCGGCGGCACACAATGACACCGGGTGCGGGCGGGACGTACGGAATGGGCACTAACCACCAGGTTGGCGCATGCATTGCACGCGTGCGTGCGCGGCGATAATTGGCCGGCCAACTCCACCCCGCGGGCCAGTTGCTCGCTCTTCCGTGGCCGGTGGCCGCGTGTTTCGAGCCGTGCCGCACGCCCTCGTGCCACCGTGCATGCCACGTTGCAGCCCAATGCCCCTTCGCCACGCAGCGCGCGGGGTGGCATGCATGCCCTGCCGCCGCGCCCCACCTGCCCTGCCTGCCGACGGTGCCCACGTGCGTGCTGCCAACCGCACTCGGTGCACTTGACCCGGCGGCAACTGTAGCTTGTGTGGCGGCAGGGCCGGGCAGGCGGTAGGTGGTGGCACCCTGCGCAATGTGCAGTGGCCAAACCAGAAGCGCTGCGTCACCGCCGGCGTTGGTATTGATGCCAACAACCTCAGCAGGGGGCCGTCGCGTGAGTGGTAGCGGCAGGCCAGCCTGGCCTCTAATACCCCCACCTACCCGTCGGCAGTATGCATGGAAAGGGCGGGGTATTCGCTGGCTGGTTGCTGGCAGCTGTGTTCCGCGCGATCACACAAAACCGGTGGTACCAACCTCGTCGCCGTCACAAAACCCGGCAGCGCACTGCTGCTGGCCTGGGGTACCACGCCCTCGCCACCTGACCGGTAGGCACACGCCGCGTACCGCTGGCGAAGCAGCCAGCCGGTTGCGTGGCCTGTGTGCGTACTACGTTGTGCGTGCGTGCGTACAAGTACAGGCACGACTGGTACCCAGCGCCTTGACCGCGCTGCCGCGCCGTCGCCGTCCACACGCAGGTCCGCAGGCTGCGGCCGCATTCTATCTTGGCCAATTTCACGCCGCCGCGCCACCATTGTTGCATCCAGCCCCGCGTCCGCCACTCGTTGGTTACTAATGGTTGTGTTCGACCCGCTGGTAGCGGCTGGGTGGTCGTGTTTTGTGGTCCGCGCGGTCAGTAATGGTGTGGGCGCAGCATCGCTGTTCTGACGTTCTGCCCCAGCTATAGGCGGCAAGGGAAGCGACGCAATTGTTGCACAACGGCGCGGTGGTGGTGTGACGGTCAGCGTTGGAATCGGCATTTTTTGATCATTGTAAGTGAGTGGCGGTGCCACTTGTCTGATTCATTGCGACGGTTGCATTTACAATACCTCACTGCAGTGGCACCTCCCCTCCCACTGCACCACCACGACCAACGCATCCCCTCCTCTCGTCTGCTACTCTCTATCGCTACTACTGCTCTCTCGCTACTGCCCTACTCTCTCGCTGCTGCTAATCACACGCTGCTGCTCTCGCCCTGCCACTAGTAGTGCCCACTCTCCCACTTGCGACCCTAGCTGCTGCCCTCTTGCTTGCACTCTTGCTCGTGACCTTTGGCTTGCGCCCTCGTCGCCGCTACCCCCTCCCGCCCGCGCTCTCACTCCCTCACCCACCACCCGCGCCGCAACACGCTGCCCCTCGCTGCTCCCGCTCGCCCACTCTCATCGCACGCACGCTCACACCTCCCACGCCCCCCCCCCCCCCCCCGCCGTCCACCCCCCTTTGTCCAGTACCCTCCCCCTCCCCCCCCCCCCCCCCCCCCCCCCCCCCCCCCCCCCCCCCCCCCCCCCCCCCCCCCCCCCCCCCCCCCGCCCCCCCGCCCGCCCCCGCCCCCCCCCCCCCCCCCCCCCCCCCCGCCCCGCGCCCCCCCCCCCCCCCCCCCCGCCGCGGCGGCCGCCCCGCCGGCGC
>Ga0066256_1003951_pt1 | contig 13677 bp, 20 predicted proteins | sample ThiBio_1000_biof_FD_87107 | JGI IMG/M metagenome (GOLD analysis project Ga0066256, IMG submission 87107) | Wastewater bioreactor microbial communities from Cape Town, South Africa - Thiocy_expt_1000_biof (version 2) | ecosystem: Engineered > Bioreactor > Thiocyanate-remediating >...
GGGTGGAGGGCACTGCCAGCCTCCGCCGCGGGCGTCACCGCATGGCGGGGGAGGTTGCTGTAGCAACGCCTTGGCGCGCAGGCGTTAGCCGAGCACCACGGCAAAGTTGCGAAAGCCGGAGGGGGTTCTTTATTTCGTCCCTCTTAAAGCCACCTGGGCCAGCAACACCCGCGCGCCCTTTTTCTTCAGGGCGCGGTCGGTCACGCCTTGCAGCCGTGTCGCGATCACGCCGACATCGGGCTGGGAATCGGTCCGCACCACATTGGCGGTGAAGGTCATCAGGTTGCGGACATAAGCATCGCGCAGCACCGGCATGGCGCGGGCCGCATCGGCGCGCAGGGCCGCATCGGGAATGTCCAGCCCCATGCCCACCATCAACAGCCCCGCCGCCCGGTTGTCGGAGACGATGGTGGTGTAGATCGGGTCCACCATGATGTAGCTCTCGGACTGGGTGATCTTGTGTTCCGGGGCCTTCTGCTTTTTGTCGCCGCCGCCGTCGCCATGCTCCGCCGCACCGGCCGGAAGGGCCAGGGCGAGGAACAGGGGCAGCAGGGAACCCGCAAGGGGACGGCGGCGCGGCATGGCGCCAGTAAGCCCCAGATTGGTAAACCGGATTTTAAGAAGGGGAATATTGCCCGGCCGAACGCCGCAAGGCCCGCGCGCGTCAGCGCGGGGCCTGAGGCCGGGACCGGACTGGAGAATGGCGGTTCGGAACCCCTCCTGGAAAGGATGGTGGAGCTGAGCGGAATCGAACCGCTGGCCTCCTCATTGCGAACGAGGCGCTCTCCCAACTGAGCTACAGCCCCGAACCGTCCGCCCCGGGGACCGGGGCAAGGCGCAGGTTTGTAGGGACCGCCCCATTTCCCGTCAAGCGGGCTCGTTGCGCGGACAGGAAAAGGCCCTTTCCGCCGGGGGTTCCGTCCGTCCGCCCTGCCCGCTACAAGGGGCGTCGCAACGTTTCAGGCGCCCCGCCCATGATGAACCCCATCGCCGCCCTGCTGATCGAGATCCTGGAAATCTACAAGTGGATCATCATCATCGCGGTCATCGTGAGCTGGCTGACGGCTTTCAATGTCATCAACGAGCGCAACGATTTCGTCCGCACCCTGCTGCGGATCCTCTATGCCCTGACCGAGCCGGTGCTGCGGCCTATCCGCCGGGTGATCCCGGCGATGGGCGGGCTGGACCTGTCGCCTATCGTCCTGCTGCTCATCATCTGGTTTCTGCAATATACCATCCGCTGGGCGGCCTTTAACTACGGCATGTGACCATGAGCATCATCATTGACGGCAAGGCCAGCGCGGCGCGGCTGCGCGAGCGGATCGCGGCCTATACCGCCGACCTGAAAGCCCAACATGGCGTGACGCCGGGCCTGGCCACCGTGCTGGTGGGCAACGACCCGGCCTCGGAAGTCTATGTCCGCAACAAGCGCAAGACTGCCGAGGCATTGGGCTTCAAGTCGGTGCATGTCGGACTGCCCGCCGATGTGGCCCAGGACGAACTGCTGCGCCAAGTGCGCGCTTTGTCCGCCGACGCCACGGTGCACGGCATTCTGGTGCAGCTGCCGCTGCCCAAACACCTGGACGAAGCGGCGGTGCTGGATGCGCTGGACCCGGCCAAGGATGTGGACGCGCTGACCCCCACCAATGCGGGACTTCTGCTGTCGGGCCGCGCCCATCTGGTGTCCTGCACGCCCGCGGGGGTGATGCTGCTGCTGAAGGAATATGTCGGCGACATCGCGGGCAAGGAGGCACTGGTGATCGGCCGCTCGCTGCTGTTCGGCAAGCCCGCCGCCCAACTGCTGCTGGCCGCCAACGCCACCGTCACCATGGCCCATTCGCGCTCCCGGGATCTGCCCGCGCTGGCGCGGCGCGCCGATATCCTGGTCGCCGCCATCGGCAAGCCGGAATTCGTCAAGGCCGACTGGATCAAGCCCGGCGCGGTGGTGATCGATGTGGGCATCAACCGCGTGGAAGCGGAAGGCGGCAAGACCAAACTGGTGGGCGATGTGGCGTATGACGAGGCCGCCAAGGTGGCGGGCGCCATCACCCCGGTGCCCGGCGGCGTCGGCGCCATGACCATCGTCTGCCTGATGCACAATACGCTGATCGCGGCGTGTGCCCGGAACGGCTTGCCCCTACCGCAGCAGCTTTAGCGCTTGTCTTTTGCGTCCTGAGGGCGTCGCGCCTTCGCTCGTGTACGTCTTGTACACGTCGCTCGGCGCTCCTGCTCAGGCCACAAAATCCCTCGCGCTATATCGTCAAAGATGTGCGTTCAAATCCTTGGCGAGAATCTCCGGCGTGATCGCGTCATTGTAATAGCTGACGATCTTGCCGTCCGGGCCCATCAGATAGACCACATTGGAATGGTCCATGGCGTACTGGCCGCCCGGCAGATCGCGCCGCGTGGCATAGACGCGATACTGCTTGGCCGCCGCGTCCACCGCCGCCTGGCTGCCGGTCAGGCCCACGAAGCTGGGGCCGAAAGCCTTCATATAGTCGCCCACCACCTGGGGCGTGTCGCGCGCCGGGTCCACCGTGATGAAGACCGGCGTCACGCGCGCCGCCTTGTCGCCGATCATGTCCAGCGCCTGGGCCATCGCCGCCAGGCTGGTGGGACAGACATCGGGGCAATGGGTGAAGCCGAAATAGACCAGCATGTATTTGCCCCGGAAATCGGCGTCGGTGCGGGTCCTGCCGTTCTGGTCCACCAGCCGGAAGGGGCCGCCGACCTGGATCTGGCCGCTACCGATCACCGTGCCCGCGCCCGGCACCAGGTCGCCCAGGCGCCACAGCAGGCCGCCCACCAGGGCCGACAGCAGCAGCAGATAGATCAGAAGGGCGCGGCGGTTGCGGAGCATGGCGGCCATTGCTCTAATCCTTCCGAAGCGGGCGGGAAAGTGAACAATTTGGCGGAACGGGACACCATGCGGCGCTTTGCCCAGATTCAGTCGGGCGGGCGCGTGCGCCTTCGCACGCTGTCCAACCTGCGCTGGCTGGCGGTCACCGGCCAGTCGGCGGCCCTGTTCCTGGTCTATTTCGCGCTGGGCTACCCGCTGCCGATTCTCTATTGCAGCATCGCCATCGCGGTCAGCGCCGCGCTGAATATCATGCTGGCGCTGCGCTATCCCGCCGCCCATCGCCTGTCGAACCGCGAAGCGACCTTCTATCTGGCCTTCGACGTGCTGCAACTGGCGGTGCTGCTCTATCTGACCGGCGGCATCTCCAATCCCTTCGCCCTGATGTTCGTGGCGCCGGTGGTGATCGCGGCCACCATCCTCAATCTGGGCAATGTGTTGATCCTGGCCTTCATCGCGTTTGCGTCCGTGTCGGTGATCGGCATCGTGCATCGCCCGCTGCCCTGGCCGGAGGGCGATATGCTGATGCTGCCGCAGCTTTATCAGGCCGGCATCTGGACGGCGCTGGTGATCGGCATCGGCTTTACCAGCGTCTATGCCTGGCGCATCGCCAGCGAGGCGGCGCGCATGTCGGCGGGCCTGGCCGCCACCCAGCTGGCCTTGTCGAGCGAGCATCGCCTGGCGGCGCTGGGGGCGCTGGCCACGGCGGCGGCGCACGAACTGGGCACGCCATTGGGCACCATCGCGGTGGTGGCGCGCGAGCTGGAACGCGCGCTGCCGGAAAATTCACCGGAGATGGAGGATGTGCGCCTGTTGCGTCAGCAGGCCGACCGCTGCCGCGCCATCATCGCCCGCCTCGCCAATCCGGGGGAAGCCCTGCTGGGCGCCACGGCGCGCCTGCCGCTGGGGGCGCTGCTGGACGATATCGCCATGCCGCACCGGGGCGAGGATGTGGAAATCCGCATCACCGTCACGCCGCCGCCGGACGGATCGGCGGAGCCGCAGGTCTGGCGCGCACCCGAACTGTTGCATGGGCTGGGGAATATCCTGGAAAACGCCGCCGATTTCGCCGCCGCGCGGGTGGCGGTGCGGGCGGGCTGGGACGGGCAATATCTGCATATCGAAGTCCATGATGACGGTCCGGGCTTTGCGCCGGAAATCTTCCAGGCCCTGGGCGAGCCCTACATCACCTCCCGCCCCGGCCATCATGCGCTGGACGATGGCGAGATGGGTCCGGTGGGGTCGCTGGACGAGCATGAAGGCATGGGATTGGGCTTTTTCATCGCCAAGGTGCTGCTGGAACAGACCGGCGGGGTGGGGAAAGCCTCCAACCCGCCCGGCGGCGGGGCGCAGGTGTCGATCCGCTGGGCGCGCGGGGTGATTGACGGCCCCAGCCCGCCCAACCAGTCCTGACACGCCGATCCGGCATGGCCGAAAGGTTTGACCCATTGTCAAAAGGGTACTAAAGCCCCGATTGCATGAGCGAAGAAAAAACCCTGCTCCTGGTCGAGGACGACCGCCCCTTGCGGGAGCGTCTCGCCCGCGCGCTCGAAAGCCGCGGCTTCGCGGTGACCCAGGCGGAATCGGTGGCCGAAGGCAAGGCCCGCGCCAAGGATGTCCCGCCCGCCTATGCCGTGGTGGACCTCAAGCTGGAAGACGGCAATGGGCTGGATGTGGTGGAGACGCTGCATGTCACCCGTCCCGACAGCCGCGTGGTGGTGCTGACCGGCTTCGGCAATATCGCCACCGCCGTCGCCGCGGTGAAATACGGCGCGATCGATTATCTGCCCAAGCCCGCCGATGCCGACGACATCCTGGCGGCGCTGCTGGCCACGCCGGGCTCCAAGCCCAAGCCGCCGGAAAATCCCATGTCGGCCGACCGGGTGCGCTGGGAACATATCCAGCGCGTCTATGAACTGTGCGGCCACAATGTTTCGGAAACCGCGCGGCGGCTGAACATGCATCGCCGCACGCTGCAGCGGATTCTGGCCAAGCGCAGCCCGCGTTGATTTCTGGTCGCGCCGCCTAACGCTGTCGCTTCGCTCCGCTGGGCGGTCGCTCCATGGCCGGGCTTGACCCGGCCATCCAGCTTATTGCCGCATGATGGGCGGCTCGGAGGCCGCCCATGGTGCGCTACTTTGATCTGGCCGATTTCTTTGCCGGTTTCTTGGCTAAAGCCTTCTTTTTCACCGGGCGCTTGACCGGCTTCATTTCGGCCAGTTGCCGCGCGCGGCCCGTCAGGATGTCCTTCAGCATCTTCGGCGTCAGCGCCGACAGCCGCGCCAGCAGGAAAGGGAACTTGCGATAATGGTCGGTGACGTAAAACAGGCCCGGCTCGGCCTCCAGCATCATGTCCCGCATCTCGATGGAGCCGACCTGCAGCACCATCGCCTCTTCCTTGTCATGCACCTTGGTCAGGAAACGGTCATGCAGGAACACGGCGGGCTTGTGGAACCACAGCGTCTCCACCGCGCCCGGCACGGCCAGCGCGATCTTCCAGCCATCGGCGTGCTTAATCGGCATTTTTCATGGGTCGCGCGCCCGACGCCTTCGCTGCGCTCGGCTGGTCGTCGCTCCCGGGAATCACCAGCCCCGGCCTCTGCGCCAGCGCGATGGCGTCGAGGTTGCGCGACAGCCGCTCCGCCGCGCAGCGGGCGAAGCCGATCGTGACCGCCTTGCGCCGCGACGTGTGCAGCGTCTGGGCCTCGGCCTGCTTGATGATGGCGCCGCCATAGCGGTCGGCCACGATCAGCCCGGTCTGATGCGCCACATGCTCGGGCGGAAACCCGGCGGAATGGCGAAATAGAACAGGTCGCAATACTCCAGATAGTCGGGCCATTTGCTGTCGCCGCGCAGGTCGGCCAGCGCCACCTTGATCTCCACCCCCAGGATTTCACCGCCCGGCCCGATGGCGGCCACATCCAGCCGCCGCCCGTTGGGCAGGGTGAACTCCAGAATGGGCGAATAGCCGTCCGCCAGCAAAAGGCGGCTGACCCCGCGCGCCACATCCAGCGCGGTGGAGGGTGAGATCATTTTTCTCCCTCACCATGGGCGGGCCCCCGGCCGCGTAGCGGCCAGGGGTAAAGACCCGCCCATCCAGAGTCACTGATTCCATGTTTCCAGCAAATCCGTCCATTGCGGATTATGCGTCTCGATCAACGCCAGTTTCCACTGCCGCTTCCATCGTTTCATCGCGGCTTCCCGCCGGATCGCGTCCGCATAAAGTGGATATTCCTCGAACCAGACGAGGTGGGTCACGCCGTAACGTTTGACGAACAGCGACCCTTCCCCGCGCCGATGCTGTTCCATCATGGTCAACAGGTCGGATGTCACGCCGATATACAGCGTTCCGTTGCGGCTGCTTGCCAACATGTAGACAAAGCCGGAGGGCACGCGGCAAGCGTGGCGGCCCTGGATGGGCGGGTCAAGCCCGCCCATGGAGAGCAGGCTTAGAGCGAACCCTTGCTCGAGGGGCTCGCGCCATCCAGCCGCTCATCGGGCGTTACGGCCTGGCGCCCCGCGAGCGGATGCGAGCCAGACATAAAGCTTTGCGGCAGGCGCCTTATAAACTTCCCTTGGAAGAAGGCGACGCGCCATCCAGCCGCTCATCGGGCGTTACCGCCTGCCGCAAAGCACGCGCCAGCCCCTTGAAGCAGGTTTCCACGATGTGGTGGCTGTTGTCGGCATACAGGTTCTCGATATGCAGGCACACGCCCGCATTCTGGGCGAAGGCCTGGAACCATTCCTTGAACAGTTCGGTGTCCATCTCGCCCAGCTTGGGTTTGGGGATGGTCACCTTCCAGATCAGATAGGGCCGGTTGGAGATGTCCAGCGCCACGCGGGTCAGCGCCTCATCCATCGGGATCAGGGCGCTGCCGAAGCGGGTGATGCCGGAAAAATCGCCCAGCGCCTGCTTGACCGCCTGACCGATGACGATGGCGGTGTCCTCGGTGGTGTGATGGTAATCGACATGCAGGTCGCCCTGGGCGCGCACCTTGAGGTCGATCATCGAGTGACGGGCGAAACTTTCCAGCATGTGGTCCAGAAAGCCGATGCCGGTGTCGATATCGGCTTCGCCGCTGCCGTCCAGGTCGAGGGAGACGGCAATCTCGGTCTCGCGGGTTTTGCGTTCGACGGTGGCGGTTCGCATGAAAATATCTCTCAACCTGCTCAGGCCCGCCTCCCCATCATGCGCGAAGCGCACGGGAGGGGGAGGTGCCCGTAGCACCGATCAGGTGCGAAGGGCGGAGGGGGTAACTTTAAGGCTATATAACACGTGTTCCGGGGTGGGGAATCCCCCGCGCGCCCAGAGCATATGTCATATTTGACATATGCTGGTTGACCCCCCGGCCAAACCCTGTAAAGAAGGCCGACCCGAATTGTTAAGGACCAGCAGCATGGCGCGTTCCGACTATCTCTTCACCTCCGAGAGCGTCTCCGAGGGCCATCCGGACAAGGTGTCCGACCGCATCTCCGACGAGGTGGTGGACCTGTTCTTCCGCGAAGGCCCCAAGGAGGGCATGAGCCCCTGGGACATCCGTGCCGCCTGCGAAACCTTGTGCACCACCAACCGGGTGGTGATCGCGGGCGAAACCCGCGGCCCCAAGAGCGTGGGCGCCGCCGAGGTGGAGGCCATCGCCCGTCAGGCGATCAAGGATATCGGTTATGAGCAGGAGGGCTTCCACTGGAAGAACGCCCAGGTCGAGGTCCTGCTCCATGCCCAGTCGGCGCATATCGCCCAGGGCGTGGACGCCGCCGGCAACAAGGACGAGGGCGCGGGCGACCAGGGCATCATGTTCGGCTATGCCTGCCGCGAAACCCCGGCCCTGATGCCGGCGCCGCTGTTCTACAGCCACAAGATCCTCAAGCTGCTGGCCGACGCCCGCCATTCGGGCAAGGAGCCGACCCTGCTGCCCGACGCCAAGAGCCAGGTCACCCTGCGCTATGCGGGCGGCAAGCCGGTGGAAGTCACCCAGATCGTGCTGTCCACCCAGCACGCCCATGAATCCCAGACCAGCGCCGATATCCGCAAGATCGTCGAGCCTTACATTCGCGAAGCGCTCCCCGGCGAATGGGTGAATGAAAAGACCGTCTGGCACATCAATCCCACCGGCTCCTTCGTGATCGGCGGTCCCGACGGCGATTGCGGCCTGACCGGCCGCAAGATCATCGTCGATACGTATGGCGGCGCGGCCCCGCATGGCGGCGGCGCGTTCTCGGGCAAGGACTCCACCAAGGTGGACCGGTCGGCCGCCTATGCCGCGCGCTATCTGGCCAAGAATGTCGTGGCCTCGGGCCTGGCCGACCGCTGCACCATCCAGCTCGCCTATGCCATCGGCGTGGCCGAGCCGCTGAGCGTCTATGTGGACACCCACGGCACCGGCAAGGTGGATGAGGCCAAGCTGGAAGTGCTGCTGCCGCAGTTGATGAACCTGAAGCCGCGCGGCATCCGCGAGCTTCTGGCCCTCAACAAGCCGATCTTCGCCCGCACCGCCGCTTACGGCCATTTCGGCCGCGAGCCGGATGCCGAAGGCGGTTTCTCATGGGAGAAGACCGATCTGGCGGAGAAGATTAAGGCGGCTTTCTAAGTTGACCCCCTCCGGCTGAAAAGCGGGCAAGCCCGCCTTTCAGCCACCTCCCCCTTGGGATGCGCTTCGCGCATAAGGGGGAGGCGGGTTATGACCCCGACCGGCCTTTGTTTCGCCGTCCTGCACGCGCCGGGCGGCGAAATGCTTTTGGCCTAGCGGTCATAGTGAAACCGGCATTGCGCGATCTCCAGCGCCTGATGGGGCGCGGTGCCGCTCACGCGATAGACCAGCCGGTCCTGCAGGGTGATGCGCCGCGACCACCAGCCTTTCAGGTCGCCTCGTAACGGTTCGGGTTTGCCGGTGCCGGTGAAGGGCGTACGGGCACATTCCCGGATGAGGCTGTTGAGGCGCGCCAGGGTTTCGGGCTGGCTCTGCCAATGCAGATAGTCCTCCCAGGCCTGGGTCGAGAAGGTGATCCTCACGGATCGATCAGACCGCGCTCTTTGCCTGCGCCGGCGTTCAGTTCCGTCATGGAGGCGATCAGCCGCTCGGCGTTGGCGCGCTGGGACAGAAGATGGGTCGTTTCCTCGGTGGCGTTCCAATCGGCCAGCGACACCAGCACTACCGCCTCGCCATTCTTGCGCGATACCACCACGGGGGCGCGATCCCGCACCACTTTGTCCATCACGGCTTTCAGCCGGGCGCGGGTTTCGGAAAAGTTCAGAACATCCATAGCCGTCTCTTGTACAGAATATTGTACATATAATGGATTTGTCGGGCGTTTCCAACTCCGCTAAAGCGCCGCCCATGACCGAGCCTTCCCCCCATCCCGACCGTAATCGGCGAAAACTGTATGGCCGCCGCAAGGGGCCCCGGCTGTCGGACCGGCAGGCGGGCCTGCGCCGGACCCTGTTGCACGACCTGGCCTGGGTGCCCGGAACCGACCCCAGCGGACAATTCCCGCCGGGCGTCACTGACCTCTGGCTGGAGATCGGTTTTGGCGCGGGCGAGCATCTGGTCTGGCAGGCCCAGGCCCACCCCCATGTCGGCCTGATCGGCGCCGAACCCTATGAGATGGGCATGGCCAAGCTGCTGACAAAGTTGGAAGAAAACCCGCTGAACAGCGTTCGCCTCTATGAGGGGGACGGCCGGGAGATCATCGAGGCCCTGCCCGACGCCAGCCTGGGGCGCTTTTTCCTGCTGTTCCCCGATCCCTGGCCCAAGACCCGCCACCACAAGCGGCGTTTCCTTCAGATGGAGACGCTGGACGAGCTGGCGCGGGTGCTCAAACCGGGGGCGGAACTGCGGTTCGCCACCGACGACAAGTCCTATCTGCCCTATGCCCTGGAGCGGCTGATGGCCCATCCGGCCTTTGAATGGCTGGCCCAAGGGGTGGACGACTGGAAAAGCCGCCCCGCCGACTGGCCCCCCACCCGCTATGAAACCAAGGCGATCAAGGGTCCGCCCACTTTCCTCCGCTTCCGTCGCCGGGCTAAAACCGCCCCATGAAAAAGCCCCCGCAGGAAGAAGACCACACCGACGACCGGGTCATTTACGGAACCCATCCGGGCGATCTGGGGGTCATCGTGATTGCCGCGCTGTGCACCCTGGTGCTGATCCTGGTGCTGGTCCTGCCCTCGCCCTTCGCCGAGCTGGAGCGCCAGCAGGCCGCCCAGGAAAAGGTGGAGCAGGCGGCGCAAAAGGCCGAAAAAAAGAAAAAGCATGATGAAGCCGTGGCCAGCGGCATCGTCACGATGGATATTTACAAGAAAAAGTGACCCCCTCCGGTTTCAGCTTACTCTCGGTTCGCTTCGCTCACCTCGAACGCTGAAACCACCTCCCCCTTAGGCGTGCTACCGCACGCGAAGGGGGAGGAGGGCCTGTGTCTTGTCATTCCCGCGAAAGCGGGAATCCAACTTTAATACCCTCCTCCGGCCCCGGTTTCAGTGCCGGCCAGCCTCCCCCTTCCGCGCGCAGCGCGGGCAAGGGGGAGGTGGTTTCAGCGTGCGAAGGCGACCCCTTGGGAGGCGAGCGAAAGCTGAAACCGGAGGGGGTTGGAAGAATAAGGGGGTGGAGGGGCGGTGCTTGAAATCTTCCTCCGCTGGGCGTAGAACCCCCCCATCCCGAACAACAAGACATGGTTGTGTGGCGGTCGAAATGGCCGCCGCGGGCAAAAGGCTTTGTATTCCGGCCATCGGCCAAACAGGAACGATATTGGCAATTTCGGCAGCGACAAATCTCGACCCGATCTTTGAACCCGTCATCGAACAGGCGGGCTTCAAGCTGGTGCGCCTGCGCATGATGGGCGGGGCCAACCGCATCCTGCAGGTGATGGCCGAGCGGCCCGACGGCGGCATGGATGTGGACGACTGCGCCGCGCTGTCCCATGCGCTGCTGGACTTCATCGAGGCGCAGGACCCGATCGAAGGCGAGTATGAGATCGAGGTGTCTTCGCCCGGCATCGACCGTCCGTTGACCCGGCCGATGGATTTCTCGCGCTGGAGCGGCCACGAGGCCAGGATCGAGCTTCATGCCCCGGTGGAAACCCCCGCCGGTCCGCGCAAGCGCTTCCGCGCCACCCTTCTGGGCCTGGACGGCCAGGATGTGGTGATCCGCGACACCAGCCTGTCGAGCGCCGATATCCGCTTCGCCTTTCGCAACGTCGCCAACGCGAAACTCGTTCTCACCGACAAACTCATCAACGAAGATTTGAAGACGAGAAAATCGTCTGCCACCCAGGAGAAGTAGTCATGGCCAGCGCAATTTCCGCCAACCGGCTTGAACTGTTGCAGATCGCCGACGCCGTCGCGCGCGACAAGTCCATCGACAAGCAGGTGGTGCTCACCGCCATGGAAGAGGCGATGCAGCGCGCCGCCAAGGCCCATTACGGCGCCGAGAACGACATCAAGGTGGATATCGACCCGCGCACCGGCGAAACCCATGTCTCGCGCTATCTGCATGTCGTGGAACTGGTCGAGAACGACAAGACCGAGATTTCGCTGGCCGACGCCCGCAAGCGCAATCCCGACGCCCAGATCGGCGACATCATCGCCGAGACGCTGCCGCCGGTGGATTTCAACCGCATCAACGCCCAGAACGCCAAGCAGGTGATCGTGCAGAAGGTGCGCGACGCCGAGCGCGAGCGCCAGTATGACGAATACAAGGACCGCATCGGCGAAGTGGTGCATGGCGTGGTCAAGCGCAGCGAGTTCGGCTCGGTGGTGGTGGACCTGGGCAAGGCCGAAGGCGTGGTGCGCCGCGACGAGATGATCCCGCGCGAATCCTTCCGCGCCGGCGACCGCATCCGCGCCTATATCTATGATGTGCGCCGCGAGGCCCGCGGTCCGCAGATTTTCCTGTCGCGCAGCCATCCCCAGTTCATGGTCCGCCTGTTCGCCCAGGAGGTGCCGGAAATCTATGACGGCGTGATCGAAATCCGCGCCGTGGCCCGCGATCCGGGCAGCCGCGCCAAGATCGCCGTCATCTCCAAGGACAGCAGCATCGATCCGGTCGGCGCCTGCGTCGGTATGCGCGGCGTGCGCGTGCAGGCGGTGGTGCAGGAGCTGCAGGGCGAGCGCATCGACATCATTCCGTGGAACGCCGAGGCCGCCACCTTCATCGTCAACGCCCTGGCCCCCGCCGAAGTGACCAAGGTGGTGCTGGACGAAGACACCCACCGCGTCGAGGTGGTGGTGCCCGACGAGCAGTTGTCGCTGGGCATCGGCCGCCGCGGCCAGAATGTGCGCCTGGCGTCGCAGCTCACCGGCTGGCAGATCGACATCCTGACCGAGGCCGAGGAATCGGAGCGCCGCCAGAAGGAATTCGCCGCCCGCACCGAACTGTTCATGAACAGCCTGGATGTGGACGAGACCGTGGCCCAGCTGCTGGCCTCGGAAGGCTTCGCCACCATCGAGGACGTCGCCTATGTCGATCTGGGCGAGCTGGCCCAGATCGAGGCGTTCGACGAGGAAACCGCGCAGGAACTGCAAAGCCGCGCGGGGGAGTTCATCGAGGCCCGCAACAAGGAACTGGACGACAAGCGCCTGGCGCTGGGCGTCGCCGACGATGTGCTGGCGGTGGACGGCGTCACCCCGGCCATGGCCGTGGCTCTGGGCGAGCACGACGTCAAGACCCTGGACGACCTGGCGGGCTGCGCCGGTGACGACCTGGTGGGCTATTACGAACTGAACAAGGACAAGGAGCGCGTGCGCGTGCCCGGCGCCCTGGACGGCTTCAACCTCACCAGCGACGACGCCAACGCCATCGTGATGGCGGCGCGCGTGGCGGCGGGCTGGATCGAGGCGCCGGTCGAGGAAGAAATCGCCGAGGACGCCGAAGCCGAGGAGCAGACCGAAGCCTGATGACCGCCTTGGCCCCTCACAAAACTCCGGACCATCCTCCCCCGCGCGCGCGCAAGCGCGCAGGCGGGGGAGGTGGCCGTAGCAACGCGCAGACGCAGGGGCATCGTGATGCGCCTGCGTCAAGCAAAGTTGCGGAGGCCGGAGGGGGGGAAGATATGCGTGAACGCCGCGACATCGTATCGGGCGAGGGCATGCCCGAAAACCGCCTGATCCGTTTTGTCGCCGGTCCCGATGGCCGGGTGGTTCCCGATGTGGCGGCCAAGCTGCCGGGCCGGGGCCTGTGGGTGGAAGCCTCGGCGGCGGCCATCGCCAAGGCGGTGGAGAAGAAACTGTTTTCCCGCGCCGCCAAGTCCCAGGTTACCGCCGCCGCCGACCTGGCGGAGCGGGCCGAGAAGATGCTGGTCGCGCGCATGGTGGGCGATCTGGGTCTGGCGCGCCGCTCGGGCGCGCTGGTGCTGGGTTTCGACAATGTGTTGCGCGAGCTGGAAGGCCCCAAGCCGCCGCGCCTGCTGATCGAGGCCAAGGACGGTGCGCGCGACGGAAAACGCAAGCTCTATGCCGCCGCGCACCGGCTGGAACTGGATTGCGTGGTGATCGAAGGCCTGACCAGCGCCGAATTGGGCTTGGCGCTGGGGCGCGAGAATGTGATACATGCCGCCATCCAACCGGGCGGCCTGAGTGAACGGCTGATCTTTGACGCGGAGCGGCTTGCGGGTTTCCGAGAGGCGGAGCCCCGCCACCGGAATGCCCGCGACCGGAATGAAAGAGCATCATGAGCGATACCGACGAAAGCAAGCGCCCGGCCAAAACGCTGTCGCTGAAGAAGACGGAAACTTCCACCGTCAAGCAGAGTTTCAGCCATGGCCGCACCAAGGCGGTGGTGGTCGAGTAGAAGCGCACCCTGAGTGCGGCCGCCGCCGCCAAGCCGTCC
>Ga0066256_1002529_pt1 | contig 13670 bp, 13 predicted proteins | sample ThiBio_1000_biof_FD_87107 | JGI IMG/M metagenome (GOLD analysis project Ga0066256, IMG submission 87107) | Wastewater bioreactor microbial communities from Cape Town, South Africa - Thiocy_expt_1000_biof (version 2) | ecosystem: Engineered > Bioreactor > Thiocyanate-remediating >...
GCGGATGAACCGGATTCGGCGGGTCTCGGCAGAAGCGCTGGATTGCCGCGTCGAGGCCGGCGTGACCCGGGAAAGGCTCAACAGCGCCCTTCGCGCCGAGGGCCTGTTCTTCAGCGTCGATCCGGGCGCCGATGCGACGATCGGCGGAATGGCGGCGACGCGGGCATCCGGCACCAATGCCATGCGCTACGGTACGATGCGGGAAAACGTGCTGGGCCTGACGGTGGTTACGCCCGCCGGCGAGATCATCCGGGCCGGCGGCCGCGGGCGCAAAACGCCCGCGGGGCTCCGCCTCACCCGGCTTTATGTGGGCAGCGAAGGCACCCTCGGCGTTATCACAGAAGTCCAGTTGCGCCTGCAGGGACTGCCGGAGGCGATGGTCGTCGCCACCTGCCAGTTCGACCGGTTCGAAGACGCCGTCGGCACGGTGACGACCGCGCTTCAATCCGGACTGCGCATCGCGCGTATCGAACTGCTGGACGAAGTCCAGATCCGCGGCTGCATCGGTTATTCGAAAATCGAAGGCTTCGACGAAAAGCCGACCCTGTTCTTCGAATTCCACGGCAGCCAGTCGGGCGTGCGGGAGGACGCCAGCGCGATGCAGGAACTCGCCCTCGCTTTCGGGGCCAGTCACTTCCGGCATGCGGAGCGGCCGGAAGAGCGCACGCGGCTCTGGAAGGCGCGGCACAATTGCTATCACGCCAGCAAATGGCTCGCACCGGGCAAGGACAACATGGGCACCGATGCCTGCGTCCCCCTGTCGGAATTCGCCGCCTGCATCACCGAGACCAAGGAAGACGTACGCCGCAGCGGCTTGATCGCTCCGCTGGTCGGGCATGTCGGCGATGGCAATTTCCACCTCGGCATCATGCATGATCCGAACGACGCGGACGAGACAGCGCGAGCGGATGCGCTCGCCGCGCGCGTCAGCGAAAGGGCGATCCGCTACGGCGGCACATGCTCCGGCGAACACGGGATCGGTCTGCACAAACGCCAATACATGGCCGCCGAACACGGCGCCGCATTGGATGTCATGCGCGCCATCAAGCAGGCGCTCGATCCGTTGAACATCATGAACCCCGGCAAGATGCTGCCGTGATTTTCATGGAATATCATCCCGAAATACGGGAAAGGAAGTGCTATGAAGAAATTGATGAATTCGGCCTCGGACTATGTCGATGAGGTCCTTGAAGGCCTGGTCCTGGCGCATCCACGTCTGAGCCTCGGCGGCTCGGCAAGGCGCGTCGTGCATCGCGCGGAAGGGATGCGCAGGGGCAAGGTCGGTATCGTTTCCGGCGGTGGCTCGGGCCACCTGCCGCTCTTCACCGGTTATGTCGGCAGCGGCATGCTGGATGCCTGCTCGATCGGCAATGTGTTCGAAGGGCCCAACATCGACAGTTGCATCGAGGCGATCAAGCTGGCTGATGGCGGCGCCGGCGTCCTCCGTCTCTATGGCAATTACGGCGGCGACCGGATGAATTTCGACATGGCTGGCGAATTCCTCGAAGGCGAGATCGAGACGACCACTGTGCTGGGAACCGACGATATCGCCAGCGCCGCGCCCGAGGAAAGCGCCAAGCGCCGGGGGGTCGCCGGCATCATCTATGCCTACAAGATGGCCGGCGCGCATGCCGAGGAGGGGGCCGATCTGGCGGCCGTGACCGAGACGGCGCGCCAGGCGGTCGCCGCGACCAAGACGATCGGCCTGGCGCTTTCGCCCTGCCAGGTTCCCGGTTCGGCAAAACCGACTTTCGAGATCGCGGCCGACGAGTTCGAGCTGGGCATGGGCATTCACGGTGAGCCAGGGCTTTGGCGCAGCAAGATGAAGCCAGCCGACGAGATCGTCGACGAGATGATCGGCCGTCTCCTGGCGGAGCGCCCGGCGGGGCATCGGGGCCGCGTCTCCGTGCTGGTCAACAGCCTCGGCGCGACGCCGCTCGAGGAACTGCTCATCCTCTATCGCCGCGCCTGCGCCAAACTCGGGGAAGCCGGGCTTGAGATCGTGCATCCGCTTGTCGGCCCCTATGCGACGTCGATGGAAATGGCCGGCGCCTCGATCAGCATCTGCTTCCTCGACGGCGCGCTTGAGCGGCTGCTCGCCGCTCCCTCGGGCAGTCCGTTCTGGGAGGTGAAATAATGGCAGACATCCGCATCGAAACCCTTGAAAACGCGATAAGGATCGCGAATTCCCGCATGGCGGCGCTGGAAGCGGAGCTGAACGCGGCGGATTCGAAACTCGGCGACGGTGACACCGGCGTCATGCTGGCCCGCGTGCTGGGCAAATTCGGCGAAACGGATATCGGCGCCGGCACCGACCTCGGCGCGGCCTTCCAGGCGCTGGCGCGCGCGGCGGCCGCAGCCACCGGCTCCAGCCTGGGCACGCTGTTCGCCACCGCGCTGCTGACCATCGGCAAGGCGACCAAGGGCAGGGAAACGGCGCGGTGGAGCGAGCTTTCCGGCTTGCTGGAAGCCGCGCTCGACGCGATGATCCGGCGCGGCGGGGCGTCGCTGGGCGACAAGACGGTGCTCGATGCGCTCGACGCCGTTGTCAAGGCGACCGCTGGCCTTGCCGATGCCGGGGAGATCGCGGCTGAGGCTTCAAAGGCTGGGAATGCCGCGCTCGCGGCCTTTCTCGACAAGCCCTGTAAAATCGGACGAGCCCGCATGTTCGCGGAAAAGAGCGTGGGAATCGATGATCCCGGCATGCTCGGCTTCGTCCGGCTCGTGGACGCGCTGGCCGACCGGGATTGAACAAAGACGACGCCATCGCCGGCGTCATGTGCTGCTTGCCCATGCGCCGCCCGGTTCGTCCGGTGCGGCCTTTCGGCTTCAGGGATGGTGGCCGATGCGCTGACCGATCATGTTGGCGTGATGGATGACGACCTTGGACAGCTCTTCGATATCCGTCATGTTGATCTGCCAGCTCGGACCGCTGACGCTGATGCCGGCAATGACCTGGCCCGTCTGCCCGCGAATGGGCGCACCGACGCAACGCAGGCCGGGCTGGTGTTCGCCGTCGTCGATCGCATATCCCCGCCGCCGGGTTTTCTCCAGTTCTTCCAGAAGGGCGGGGCCTGTCACGATCGTCTGGTCGGTATAGGCCCGCAGGCCGGCATTGATCACCTTCTGGATGACGGTTTCCGACTGCCATGCCAGGATCGCCTTGCCGACACTCGTACAGTGTACCGGCGCGTTCTCGATGGAGGTCGAGGTCGGCGCGTGATCGGGCGAGGGGTCGGCACGGTGGATGACGACGGCGCTCTGCCCGTCGAAAATCGCCAGATGGACCATCTGCCCGCTCATGCGCTTGAGTGAGTCGACGATGGGGCGCGCTTCCCGGTGGAGATCGAGGTTCATCAGCACGATATTGCCGAGCTCGAAAAGTTTCAGGCCGAGCCGGTATTTGTCGCGCTCCCGGTCCTGGTCGAGGAAGCCGACTTCCTTGAGCGACGCCATCAGCCGGTGCGTGGTGCTGCGCGGAAAGCCCGTCTTGTCGCAAATCTCGGACAGCGAGAGCGCCCTCTCGTTGACCGAGAAACATTCGAGAACGCGCATGATCTTCACCAGCGACTTCAGGTTCTCGTCCGAGCCGCGGGCAGGTGACTTGGTCTTGGGATGTTCGATTGAGGCGTCCATGGAGACTTTATAGCACCAATCCCGGCATGCGGTACAGACGTTCCAGGTTTCCGACAAAAATATCGATCCCGAAAGGCAGTTTTGCCACAGCGGTTATTGACTCGGCTCCGCCGCCTTCCTATGGTCCAAATCCGAAACGTCATCCCGTATTCCGGAATTAATCGAATGCTACCTTGATGAGGCGTTTCAGGCGATCAAGGAGGAGAGGATCATGAACCAGGAAAGCAAGCTCGCTCTGAAGAGCCAATTGCAGGGCATTCTGCCACCCGTTACGATGCCCTTCGACAAAAGCGGCAAGCTCGTCGCGTCCGGCATCAAGAAGCAGATCGACTTCATGATCGATTCGGGCGTGCATGCCATCGTGGCAGGCGGCAGCACCGGCGAAGGCCATACGCTTTCGACGGAGGAATTCGTCGAGTCGATGGAAGCAACGCATGAGGCGGTCGCCGGCCGCGTGCCCTTCGTCGTCGGCCTGATCGTCAACTCGACGATCGAGGCGATCGAGCGCACCAAGAAGATCGCGCATCTGAAGCCTGCCGCCCTGCAGGTCACCCCGGTCCACTATCTGTTCAAGCCCGGCGCCGAGGCCACGATCCGCCATTTCCGCGAAATCTACGACGAAACAGGCGTTCCGATCCTGATCTACAACGTCATCCCGTGGAACTACCTGTCCGCGGACCTGATGCTCAAGATCATGGAAGAAGTGCCCGGCGTCGTCGGCATGAAGCAGAGCTCGGGCGATCTGAAGTCGCTGTCCGACCTTCTGCAGAACGCCAGGAAGGACAATATCGTCCTCACCGGCATCGACGCGCTGCTCTATCCGGGCTTCTCGCTCGGTGCCGACGGCGCCATCTCGGCCCTGACATCGGCAGTGCCGAAGCAGACCGTCGAACTCTACAACGCCGTCAAAAAGGGCGATCACGCCAGGGCGCTGGAATTGCACTGGAAGCTCAACGGCCTCTGGAACGTCGTTCGCCACGACAATCTTCCGGCATGCACCAAGTACATCCAGTCACGGCAAGGCGTCGACTACTTCCTCCCGCGCGCCCCGATGGAGCCCGTCTCCGACGAGCAGAAGAGGGTCATCGACGGCGCACTCAAGGCGTTTGGCATCTGATCGACCGTGGCGCGTCCCGGATTTTCCGGGATGCGCCGACATTGCGCCGGGAGGTCTGCGCGCAATCGCGATGGGGAGGAAGACATGAAGTTCATTCGCTTTGGCGAACCGGGACAGGAACGCCCGGGACTGGTCGATGCCGGCGGAACGATCCGCGATCTGAGCGCGATCGTCGAAGACGTGTCCATGCGACACCTGACGAAGGACGTCATGCGCAGGCTCGCGGCCACCGATCCACAAAGCCTGCCGCCCGTCGATAGCGACGTGCGTATCGGCCCTTGCCTCGCCGATGTCCGCAATTTGATCTCGATCGGCCTCAACTATGTGGACCACGCCATCGAGAGCAATGCTCCGATCCCCGCGGAGCCGGTGGTCTTCAATAAACTGACCTCGTGCATCTCCGGCCCAAACGATCCGGTCGTGCTCCTGAAGGGCTCCCAAAAGACCGATTGGGAAGTCGAAGTGGCGATGGTGATCGGCGCACCCACCTATCTGGTCGACGAGGCGCAGGCGCTTGCCTCGATCGCCGTGCTCTGCATCTGCCACGTTATTTCCGAGCGCGAATTCCAGTCGTAGCGCTGCGGCCTGTGGATGAAGGGCATAATCCGACCGACCTATCATCGCCTGTGACCGTGGCTGGGCACGCCCTGCGGAGTGGACATCCAGAACCTCGACCTGTGGCTGGACGTCAACGGTACGCGGATGCAGACCGGAACCACCGCCAAGATGATTTTCGGCTTCGCCGCCATCGTCTCCTATCTCTCGCAATTCATGAAGCTCATGCCCGGTGACGTGATCACCACGGGCACGCCGGCGGGGGTTGGCATGGCGATGACGCCACCGCGCTTCCTGCGGGCGGGTGACGTCGTCAGCCTCGGCGTGAGCGGGCTCGGAGAACAGCGGCAGCAGATCGTCGCCCATCGGGCCGTCTGACCCGCAAGCAAGTTTGACACAGATGGAAACGGAGGAGGACACCATGTTTCCAGATCGCAAGTTCAGCAGCCTCAAGCGCGGTGCCTTGCTCGCATCCGCCATCGCCCTGGCGCTGGCCGCGCTGCCGGCGGCATCCCGGGCGGAAGTCCGCGAGATGCGCCTGCGGGCCGGCACCAGCCAGAGCGACCAGCATCCCGACTATCTCGGCTTCAAGAAATTCGCCGAACTCGTCAGCGAAAAGAGCGGCGGCAAGATCAAGATCAGCGTTGCGCCGGGCGCAACGCTCGGCACCGACGTGCAGATGCAGGCCAACCTTCAGGCCGGCACCCAGGATTTCATGAGTGGTTCGCCGGTCACCATGGCGGGCCAGATCCCGGAAGTGTCGGTGCTCGACCTGCCCTATGTCTTCCGTTCCACGGAAGAATACGACAAGTTGATGGACGGCGTCGTCGGCGCCCGGTTCAATGAACTGATGGCGCAGAAGGGATGGATCGGGCTCGGCTTCACCAATAACGGCTTCCGCGAAACCACGACCAAGACGAAGCCGATCACCAAGTGGGAAGACTTTCAGGGCCTGAAGATCCGCGCGATCCAGAATCCGATGTATCTCGAACTGTTCTCCACGCTCGGCGCCAACCCGACGCCGCTGCCGGTGAGCGAAATCTACACGGCGCTCGAAACGGGCACCGTCGAGGCCCAGGAAAACCCGCTGCCGCAGATCGTCTTCATGCGCCTGTTCGAGGTCCAGAAATATCTCTCGCTCACCAACCACAGTCTCAACTCCGTGGTCATGCTGGTCGGCAAGCCGACCTGGGAAAAGCTGAACGACGACAAGAAGGCCGGCGTCCCCGTCAATGAGATCTCGCCGGCCGAGCGCGAGCGCTTCGCCGAAAGGTCAAGCCGGTGGTGGAGAAATTCTCCGCGCAGGTCGGCAAGGATTTCTCCGACATGTACTTCTCGGAGCTGAAGAAGATTCAGTCCGGCGCCAACTGACAACAAGCGCCGGCATGCGGTCACGCCTGCCGGCCAATTCCTTCGTCCGGGAGGGTCATCCGTGCAGTTTTCTATGCTTGGCCGCATCGTCGATGCCTATTTCAAATTTCTCGAGTTCATCCTCTTCCTCTGCATGGCGGGCATGGTCGTCATGGTGTTCGGGAATGTCGTGCTCCGCTACGGCTTCAATTCCGGCATCCTGATCTCCGAGGAACTGTCACGTTTCCTGTTCGTCTGGATGACCTTCATCGGCGCGGTGGTCGTGCTGCGCGAGCACGGTCATCTCGGCATGGATACCGTGGTGAAGATGCTGCCTCTCGCAGGCGCCAAACTCGCCAAGGCGATCAGCGATCTCCTGGTCATCGTCTGCTGCATCTACCTCGTTTCCGGCACATGGCAGCAGCACGAGGTCAACATCGGCAATCTCTCGCCGGTGCTCATGGTGCCGATGGAGTATGTCTATGTCGTTGCCTATATCTCCGGCCTCTCGATGATCGCGATCACCGTCGTCAGCCTCGTCTCGACCTTCCTGCCCGGCGCGCGTGACCCCCGCCAGTCCGTCTTCGTGGATGCGGAAGAAGAAGCCGCATTGAGAAGCATCGACTCCGTTACAGAAAAGCCCGATCGATGATCGTATTCGTTTTCATTGCGGCATTGCTCGGCGCCATGGCGCTCGGCATGCCCGTCGCCTTCGCGCTCATTGTCTCCGGCCTGGCGATGATGTGGCACATCGACATGCTGAGCCCGCAAATCGTCGCGCAGAACATGCTGAGCGGCGCGGACAGTTTCACGCTTCTCGCCGTGCCCTTCTTCCTGCTGGCAGGCGAGTTGATGAATGCCGGCGGCATCTCGCGTCGCATCGTCAACGCCGCTCTTGCCTGGATCGGACATTTCCGCGGCGGTCTCGGCTATGCCGGCATCGCGGCGGCCGTCATCCTTGCGGCGCTGTCCGGCTCGGCGATCGCCGATACCGCAGCCGTTGCCGCGCTGCTGGTGCCCGCCATGCGCGATTCCGGCTATTCGGTGCGGCGTTCGACGGGTCTTCTCGCAGCCGGCGGCGTCATCGCTCCGGTCCTGCCACCGGCCATCGCCCTCGTTCTGTTCGGCGTGGCGGGCGGCGTCTCGATCACTCAGCTGTTCCTGGCCGGTATCTTCCCCGGCTTGCTGATGGCGGTGTCGCTCGTCCTGACCTGGGCCTTCGTCTGCCGCCGCGACAGGATCGAGCCGTTGCCGAAGAAGACCATGCAGGAGCGGCTCCGGATCACGCTCGATGCCAGTATCGGCCTTCTCCTGCCGGTCGTCATCATCGGCGGCATCCGCGCCGGCATCTTCACGCCGACGGAAGCCGCGGTGATCGCCGCCGTCTATGCGCTGGTGGTCGGCCTGTTCGTCTATCGCGAGATCAAGATCCCGGATCTCTACGGCATCGTGGTGCGCGCCGCCAAGATCACGGCGTCGGTCATCTTCCTCGTCGCCGCCGCCATGGTGTCCGCATGGCTGATCGCCGCGGCCGATATCCCGAGCTATGTCCGCGACATGCTCGAACCCTTCATCGATACGCCCATCCTGTTGATGTTCATCCTCATGGTGCTGGTCATCATCGTCGGCACCGCGCTCGACATGGCGCCGACCATCCTGATCCTGACGCCGGTGCTGATGCCGGTGATCCGCGAGGCGGGCATTCACCCGGTCTATTTCGGCATCCTGTTCGTCATGAACAATGCCCTCGGCATGGTGACGCCGCCTGTCGGAACCGTGCTGAACGTGGCAGCCAGCGTCTCGCGGATTTCGGTGGACGACGCCTTCAAGGGGGTGTTCCCGTTCCTGATGGCGGAGATCGCGGTCATGTTCCTGCTGGTGCTCTTCCCGGATCTGGTCCTCGTGCCCCTAAGGTTCCTCATGCGGTGAGGGTCGCCGCATCTCATCGCACATGCGGATCGCGGTCGCGTTGCAGATGCCGGGCTGCAATGACCTCATCGCCGGGCGCGAGCAAATCATGCTTTTCGGCGAAGGCGACAAACAGGCTGCGAGCGGTTTCCGCTTCGATTTCACCCCGCAGGGCGGCGGCGCAGGCATTCAGCGCAACCGAATGCGCGCCATCTCTTGCGGAGACGGGCCATTCGACAAGATGCCGATAGGCGTCCATCACCGATCGGACCTCCGCCGGAAAACCGAGGCCCACGAGAATGGAAACGGGTTGGTTGAATATATCGGGTTTCATCGCATTCTCCTTTCCGAACCTCAATGCCGGAGGGCGCTGCCGCAGCGGCGCCCTCCTGGACACGACTTGCATCAAGCAGCCTTGTGCGTATCGATCTGCGCGACGGTTGCTGGCTGTTCGAGGGCCGATGTGCTCTGGATGGCGATCTTGCGCGGCTTCATGTCCTCGGGGATCTCGCGAACGAGATCGATGGTGAGAAGGCCGTTGCTCAGGTCGGCTCCGATCACTCGCACATGGTCAGCAAGCTCGAAGCGATGTTCGAACGGGCGGGCGGCAATGCCGCGATGCAGGTAGGTCTGGGGCGGCGCCTCCTGCTTCCTGCCGGTCACGGACAGAAGGTTGGATTGGAAGGTGATGTCCAGATCATCCCGCGTAAAGCCGGCGACGTCGATCGTGATCGTGTAGTGGTCGTCGTCGGTCTTGACGATGTCGTAAGGCGGCCAGTCGCTGACCGGGCGGCTGCGCTGGGCATTCTCCAGAAGAGTGAATATCCGGTCGAAACCCACGCTCGAGCGGAACAGGGGTGCGTAATCGTAAGATGTCGTCATAGCCATATCCTCCTTGAAGCAACATGGGTATGGAGCGCCGAAAGACAGCGCTTCCAGCAAGTCCAGTCCTGTTATCAGCGACTGGCGCATATCGATTTGGTTTTGATGGTTTTGATTTCAAGAGACGTGGCGAAAAAATTGAACGCATCCCTCGCCTGCGTCCTGCCTGCGGCACTGCACTGCGCGCGCCGGTCTGCCCAGGCATTCCGGTGACGTTTTCAGGCAGCCGGTCTAGCCGTCTTTTTGGCAGGCAGGTCTGCTGCAAAGTTTTAACGTAACGGGCAGTTTTGAACAATCTTTGAGTGTGCGGCACTCGACATGGTTGATTTATTGTTGAATATTACCGGCCTGGATGACAGGGGCACACGTGTGTGGGGAACATCGTGCTATTTCGATTTGGCAGAGAACATCAATCCTTGATCCAGGATCAGGATTGCGTTGACCGCAGCCGACCGCAGCCAGTCCTCGCCTGCATCGTCAGGGTATTGTCGCCTTGGCGGGGCGTCCTGGTTGCGGTTTCCCTCTGTGGCGCGCATGCGGCACATGGTGCGGATGTTGGGGCGGCGGCACCGAACGATCCGAGCCCGGCCGCATCGGAGGCTTCGAGCTGGGCGCTGCAGATCACACCCTATATGTGGGCGGCGGGGCTTGACGGGCGTATCTCGCCCTTTCGGCGCGGCCCGACGCTGGACGTCGAGAAGTCGTTCTCCGACGTGCTGGACGACCTCAATTTCGGTGGCTTCGTCAATGTAATGGGGCGCTACGACAGCTTCGTTTTCTCGGGCGATCTGATGTATGTCGACACCACGGACAGCCAGGGCAGCGGTCCCTTGCCGGCGCTGCAGATACCGGGTCTCGGCGTCACGATACCGCCGGGCGCCATCGTCGACGCTAAGGTCGATACGACCCAGTTCACGACCACCTTGCAGGGCGGCTATCGTGTCATCGATACCTCGCAGGTCACGCTCGATGCGCTGGTGGGCGCGCGTTTCTGGTATGTCTCCAACGACGTGACGGTCACGGCCAGCCACTCGGGGATCGGAACCCGGACAGCCACCCACAACGAAGACTTCGGCTGGATGGATCCGGTGGTGAGCATGCGCGCATTCTTCTCACTCACGGACAAGCTTTCGGTGCAGGCGCAGGCCGATATCGGCGGCTTCGGCGTGGGGTCCGACCTGACATGGTCGGCGCTGGCGACGGTCAATTACGTCTTCTCCGATCACCTCTCCGCCTCCATGGGCTATAAGGTGCTCGATGTCGACTACGATCACAAGGGTCATGTCTACGACACGCGCCTGAGCGGCCCGGTCTTCGGCGTGACCTACCGGTTCTGACGGACAAGCTTTCACGCAGTTTTCATGGATTGGTTTCCGCTATGACTTGCTTCACGCGCATATTCACCACGCTGATTGCCGCTACGGCCTTGTTGACGGCGGAGGCGCAAGCCTGCACGCGGATCGTCTATCACGGACCTGAAGGGCGGGCTCTAACGGGCCGCAACATGGATTTCAAGGATCCGATGGTCAGCAATTTCTGGGTCTTTCCGCGCGGGATGAAACGAGATGGGGTTGCCGGTCCGCGTTCGATGCAGTGGACGTCGAAATATGGCAGTCTGGCCGTCTCGGGTTATGATATCTCGACGGTCGACGGCATGAACGAAGCCGGCCTCAACGCCAGCCTGCTATGGCTCAACGCGACGAAGTTTCCGCAGGATGACAAGACGACGCCTCGCATGTCGCTCGCCATCTGGGCGCAGTTCTATCTCGATCAGTTCGCCACGGTTTCGGAAGCGGTCGATTATACGCGCAATCACCCCATCCAGGTCGTCAGCGGCGAGGTGCCCGGCCGTCCCGGCAGTCTTGCCCCCCTGCATCTGACGCTCTCCGATGCGAGCGGCGACAGCGCCGTCCTTGAATGGATCGATGGCGCGCTGAAGATCCATCACGACCGCTCATACCAGGTGGTAACGAACGATCCACCCTACGACATGCAACTTGCAAACCAGAAGTACTGGAGCGCCGTCAACGCCCTCAACTTCGTGCCGGGAAGCGGGCGCTCCGAAGACCGTTTCGTGCGCGCCGGTTTTTACGTCAACGCCGTCACGCAAAATGAAGACCCACGGATTGCCGCGGCCGCGGTGTTCAGCGTCATTCGCAACGCGTCGGTTCCCTATGGCGTGAGCCTTCCCGAAGCGCCGAACCTGTCCACCACCCGCTGGCGGGTGGTTGCCGATCAGAAGAGCCTGCTTTTCTATGGCGAGTCGGCGACGTCGCCCAATATTTTCTGGGTGGACATGACGAAGCTCGACTTCTCCGAAGGCGCGCATGTCAGCAAGCTGGATCTTGGCGTGGACATGAATCGTGTGCTCGCCGGGGAAGTCTCGGACAAGTTCACCTCCGTGGAGCCGTTTCGCTTCGAAACCGCCGAGTGAGCGCGCGCCGCAGGTCCAAGCCGCGCACGGCGTGAGCCATCGCCTTCAGACGATCGGGATTGCGAAACGCCCTGACGGTAAAGCTCGATCAACAGGATGGCGATGCGGCCGCCCAGGCGCTTCGGCCGGCAGGCATCGATCGGGAACATGTCTGTCGGTCTGGCCTGCCACCGAAATGAATTGGGGCTTTCCAGGCTTCAGATACTTATATTGTGTTTTTCGGCTGTCTCGAGCGCATGCCTGAGATTTTGCGCTGCCCCATGCGGTGACCATTCCAGCGTCTCCGCTGCGATGTCTGCCAGCTCGGCCGCCACTTTTTTCGTCAAGCAACCCGACAATGCGATGTCCGTACGCCGAAAAACAAGATCGTCGAGCGTGCCGACTTTTTCCGCGCGGCATAGCCAGGCGATTTCCTGTCTTGCGTAGCCCGGCAGCGATATCAGGGGTGTCCATCCCGTGCTTGCATCAAGTGCTTGCCTGGCGCGGCTGCCATAGCGGCGCAACAGGCGCAGGGCGGTTTCGCGGTCGAGGCCGTGCTTGGCACAAAGATCGCTTGCCCGCGTTTCGAAAGCGGCCTCGGCAGTCGCAAAGTCGCGACCGCCGCCGATGGCCAGATGTTGCGTCGACCGGCGCCGTCGTGCGCCGATCCGGTGCAGCACGCGATCGGCAGCCTCCTCGGCAAAGCCGCGAAACGTCGTCCACTTGCCGCCGATCAGCGCCAGGACCGGAATGTTCAAGCCGGCGATCGTGTCTTCGACGATGGCGTGATCGCGGCTGATTTCGCCGGGATCGAGCCCCTCGCTGCGCGGCAGGGGCCGCACACCGCAATAGGTCATCACGATCTCGTCGCGCCCGACGGCGATTTCGGGGAAGACCTCGCGAATGACTTTGGTCATGTAGTCGATTTCTTCGGCGCTGCAATGCGCGCCGTCCGGGTCGGATATCGGAAGATCGGTCGCGCCGATCAGCACGTTGCCCATGAACGGATACATCAGGTTGACGCGCCCGTCGGACGAACCGAAGTAGATCATCCGTCCGGCAAGCGCATCGTGAAGCGCGCGGTTGCGAACGATGATGTGCGAGCCCTTGGTGCCGCCCATATGGCGGGAATCGATCCCCAGCCCTGCATTGACGCTGTCGATCCAGGCGCCGCCGGCATTGACGACGACCCTGGCCTCGATGGCTCGGCGCTCCCCGGTCAGGCGATCTATGATCTCGAGACGCCCTGCCTCCAAACGAATTTCGGCATGATTGAGCCCGCGCGAAGCGGGGTTGGCCGCTTCGCCGTCAAGAACAAGTTCGAGGCCGAGCCGCTCGGCATGGCTGATGCGGGCTTCGTAATAGAGACCGACGCCGACAAAGGCCGCATTGAGGGACGGCATCTCGGCCCGCGCGCGCCGCGCCGACAGCATGCGGTGTTTCGGCATGGTTCGGAAATGCCGGCCGTAAAGATCGTAAACAAGCAATCCAAGACGGGTGATGATCGATCCACGGTCGCTCATCCTGGCCTTAAAGCCAAGAAATCGCTTGATGGATGGCACGATGCCGCCGAAATGCGACGCCACCGGAAGCACCGTCTCCAGCGCCGTCACATAATGCGGTGCGTTTTTCAACAGCAGATTCCGCTCTCGCGCGGACTGCCCGACCAGCCGAAATTCGCCGGTCTCCAGATATTTGATGCCGCCATGGATGAGGCGCGAGGGCGCGGCGCTGGCGCCCGAGCAAAAATCCGTTCGTTCGATCAGCAGAACGTCGACTCCCTGCTCGCAAAGATCGCGGAAAAGACCG
>Ga0066256_1002846_pt2 | contig 13666 bp, 17 predicted proteins | sample ThiBio_1000_biof_FD_87107 | JGI IMG/M metagenome (GOLD analysis project Ga0066256, IMG submission 87107) | Wastewater bioreactor microbial communities from Cape Town, South Africa - Thiocy_expt_1000_biof (version 2) | ecosystem: Engineered > Bioreactor > Thiocyanate-remediating >...
TCCGCCAACAAGCCGCCATGCTCGCCACCGGCCTGCTGTGGTGCCTCGTCTTCGCCGCCGGCATGTTCCTGTGCATGCGCAGCGGCATCACCTCGCTGGCGGTGCTGGCGGCCGTCAACACGGTCGCCGCCGCCAGCGTCTCCTCGATGCGCATCGCCGCCCTGCCGCGCTACGGCATCGCCGTCGTCCTCGTCTGCTACCTGCCCTTCGGCCTAGCGCTCGTGCTGTCCGGGCGGCCCGGCATGATGGCGGTGGCCGCGCTGGTGCCGCTCTGGGTCGGCGGCCTCGTCGGGCTCCTGATGCAGAACCACAGGCTGATCCGCCGCATGATCCAGGCCGAGTTGCAGACGCGGCAGGCCGCCCTCACCGACAAGCTGACCGGCCTGCCTAACCGCCTCCATCTGGAGGAGACGCTGCAGGCGCTGTGTGCCAGGCTCGCCCGCGGCGAGCGCTTCGCGCTGCTGTGCCTCGACCTCGACGGCTTCAAGGCGGTCAACGACAATCACGGCCACGGCGCCGGCGACCTGCTGCTGCGCGCCCTCGCCGGCCGCCTGCGCCACTGCCTGCGCACGCAGGACACCGCCTGCCGGCTGGGCGGCGACGAGTTCGTCGTGCTGCTGCCCGGCGCCGGCTCCGACGAAGCGGCCTTCGTCGCCAAGCGCATCATCGCCGCAATCGGCCGGCCCTTCGACGTCGGCATCAACGACCTGCTCGGCGTCGGCGTCAGCATCGGCAGCGCCACCGCTCCCGATGAGGGCGCCGCGCCGGCCGACCTGATGGCCGCCGCGGACCAGGCTCTCTATGCGGCGAAGTCGGCCGGCAAGGGCACGCACCGCGCCTTCGTGGCCGTCTCCGGGCGCAACAGCGTCGCCCTTTCGGCGTGAGAACCGGCAGGAACAGCCATGCTCTGGCGCAGGCACTCATGCGCAAGAGGCCCTGACAGGGGGATGCGAACGGCGCTATAGGGTGCGCGTCCGCAGACCGGAGCAGCATCTTGACCGACACCACGGCCCCTCTCGCGCGCAACGCGCTCGGCACGACGACCTTCGCGATCATCGCGGCCGTCAGCTTCTGCCACATGCTCAACGACGTGCTGCAGTCGATGCTGTCGGCGATCTATCCGATGCTGAAGGAGAATTACGGCCTCGACTTCTGGCAGATCGGCCTGCTGACGCTGACCTTCCAGGTGACGGCCTCGCTGCTGCAGCCGGTGATCGGGCTGGTCATCGACAAGCGGCCCATGCCCTATTCGCTGCCGGTCGGCATGGGCTCGAGCCTCGTCGGCCTGCTGCTGCTGTCGGTCGCCCACAGCTATCCGATGCTGCTCGTCGGCGCCGCGCTGATCGGCATCGGCTCGGCCGTCTCCCCCCCCGAATCCTCGCGCGTGGCGCGCACCGCCTCGGGCGGCCGCTACGGCATGGCGCAGTCCTTCTTCCAGGTGGGCGGCAATTTCGGCCAGGCGATCGGCCCGCTGCTCGCCGCCTTCATCATCGTGCCGCGCGGCCAGGGAAGCATCGCCTGGTTCGCGCTGGCCGCGCTGGTCGGCATCTTCGTGCTCTACCGCGTCGGCCGCTGGTACGAGCAGAAGCGCCGCGCCGCCGTGGCGCGCGGCCCGGTCTCGGCCGCGATGCCGCTGAGCAGGCAACGCACGACCGCGATTCTGATCGTCCTGATGCTGCTGACCTTCACCAAGAACATCTACACGGCCGCGTTCAGCAGCTACTACACCTTCTTCACGATGGAGCGCTTCGGCCTGTCGATCGAATCCGCGCAGATCATGCTGTTCCTGTTCCTCGGCGCCTTCGCGCTCGGCACCGGGCTGGGCGGCCCGATCGGCGACCGCATAGGCACCAAGGCGGTGATCTGGTTCTCGATCCTCGGCGCCCTGCCCTTCTCGCTGGCGCTGCCCTATGTCGACCTGTTCTGGACGGGCATGCTGTCGGTGATCATCGGCCTGATCATGGCCTCGTCCTTCCCTGCGATCCTGGTCATGGCGCAGGAGCTCGTGCCGGGCCGCGTCGGCATGGTCGCCGGCATCTTCTTCGGCTTCGCCTTCGGCATGGGCGGCATCGCCGCCGCCGTGCTCGGCGTCATCGCCGACGCGCGCGGCATCGAGTATGTCTACTGGCTGTGCTCCTTCCTGCCGCTGATGGGCCTGCTGGCGATCTTCCTGCCCAACCTGCGGCACAGATAGCCGGCGGAACCGGGAGCCCGGCGGGCCGCGCCGGGCCATCTTGCGGCCGCCGGCCCGTTCGGCTATAGAGCCGCCACCCGTGCGGACACCCTTGGAGGCAGCGCGGGGCGGGGGCGGCTGGCAAGGCCGCTTTCGACGTTTTCGGGGCAAGGCTTCGGCCGCCCGGAAGACGCTCCACAACCGAAAGGAAAAGCCATGAGCCACGAGAGCTACGAGCTCAAGGCCGAGGCGCGCGAACGGGTCGGTAAGGGGTCCGCCCGGGAACTTCGGCGCAACGGCAAGGTGCCCGCCGTCATCTACGGCGACAAGCAGACGCCCCTGTCCATCGCACTGTCCTACAAGGAAGTGTACTACAAGATCCACGGCGGCGGCTTCCTGACCACCATCGCCACGATCGACGTCGGCGGCAAGAAGATCCAGGTCCTGCCGAAGGACTACCAGCTCGACCCGGTCCGCGACTTCCCCGTGCATGTCGACTTCCTGCGCGTCGGCAAGGACACGGTCGTGACCGTCGAGATTCCGGTCCACTTCGAGAACGAGGAGAAGTCGCCCGGCATCAAGCGCGGCGGCGTGCTCAACATCGTGCGCCACGAGGTGGAGTTCACGGTGCCGGCCACGGCGATCCCCGAGTTCATCGTGGTCGACCTGTCCGGCCGCGACATCGGCGATTCCATCCACATCTCCTCGGTGAAGCTGCCGCAGGGCGTCAAGCCGGTCATCCAGGACCGCGACTTCACCATCGCCACCATCGCCGGCTCGTCGGCCATGAAGCCCGAGCCCGTCGAGGGCGAGGAAGCCGCGGCCGAGCCGGCCGAGGAAGCCAAGAAGGGCGGGGAGGAGTAATCCTCCTCCCGCTCGGGACTGCCGGGAGGATCGCCATGATCATCATAGCGGGTCTCGGCAATCCCGGCTCCAAGCACGAGAACAACCGGCACAATGTCGGCTTCATGGCGGCGGACGCGATTGCCCGCCGCCATTCCTTTTCGCCCTGGGCCAAGAAGTTCCAGGCGCTCGTCGCCGAAGGCATGCTCGGCGGCGAGAAGGTGCTGCTGATGAAGCCGCAGACCTTCATGAACCTCTCCGGCCAGGCCGCCGGCGAGGCGATGCGCTTCTACAAGCTCGGCCCCAACAGCCTGACCGTTCTCTACGACGAGCTCGACCTCGCCCCCGGCAAGGTGCGGGTCAAGACCGGTGGCGGCAGCGGCGGCCACAACGGCATCCGCTCGCTCGACGCCCATTGCGGCAACGCCTACCGGCGCGTGCGCATCGGCATCGGCCATCCCGGCGTCAAGGAGCTGGTCATGCCCTGGGTGCTGGGCGACTTCTCCAAGGCCGACGGCGAATGGCTGGAGCCGCTGCTCGGCGCGGTGGCCGACGCCGCCCCGATGCTGGCGAAGGGCGACGACAACGGCTTCATGAACAAGGTCAGCCTCGCCGTGCAGGGCAAGGCCGGCGAAAAGACCGGAGCCGGCGAGCCGAAGCCGGCGCCCAAGGGCCAGAGCCACATCCGCCAGGCGCGGCCCAGGCAGCCGCAGGTCAAGATCCCCGAGACCGGCCCGATGGCGGCCATGCTGAAGAAGCTGCTCGGCAAGGACTGAGCCGCCGGCTGGCAGCACATGGCGGCAATGAGCGGCGCCCGTGTCGCATGATGCCCCGGGCACGTGCTATCCGGTTTCCTCCTCCCGCGGAGCGGCCCGATGAACGACGTGATCTACATGTTCGCGATGAGCCTCGACGGCTTCATCGCGCGACCCGACGGCAGCGTCGACTGGCTCGATGCGTTTCCAGCCGACGCCGAGTTCGACTTCCCTGCCTTCGAGGCCTCCGTCACCGGCCTCGTCATGGGCCGCGAGACCTACGAGGCCGTGCGCCGCCAGCCCGAATGGTCCTATGCGCGCTGGCCGGTGGTCGTCGCCACGCGCCGGCCGCCGGCCGATCTCCCCGAGGGTGTCGAAACGATCGACGGCTCGCCGGCCGACATGCTGGCGCGGCTGCGGCGGAGGGGTGCGGCCGGACGCATCTGGATGTTCGGCGGCGGCGCGCTGGCGAGGCAATTCATGGAGGCGGACCTGCTCGACACGGTCGAGGTCGGCATCATCCCGGTCGTGCTCGGCTCCGGCCTCCCCGCCTTCGGCGGCGCGCAGCCGGACCGCTGGCTCGATCTCGAATTCGCCAAAGGCTTGAAGAACGGCGCCATCCACGCCCGCTACCGGGTGCGGCGCTAGGTTGACACGCCGTCACGGAAACACGATATCACGAAAACATGGACTTCGTGTTTTCGTGAGGCTGTGATGAAGAATGTGACCGTTTCCATGGACGACGACCTCTACCGCGCGACCCGGATCGAGGCGGCGAAGGCCGGCAAGAGCATGTCGAAATACCTGGCAGAGGCTGTGAAAGCCAGCATCGAGGCAGGCGATCGCGCGGCAGCGAAAAGCGGGCGCAATCCCCAGCTCGAAGCGATCGAACGCTTTCTCGCCGGCCCTGCGCTGAACATCTCGGAGAACGGCCGGATGCCTGGCGCGAGGGAGCGCAACTCCCGGAACTGGCAACGTGATATTCGTTGATACGAATATCTGGTTCTACGCTCACGACGAGCGGGAAGCGGCCAAACGTTCGGCGTGTCGCGATTGGCTGACGGTGCTGGGACGGCAGCGTCTCGGCTGCTCGAACCTGCAGGTCGCCAACGAATTCGTCGACGTCGTCCTGCGCAAGCGCCGCGACATCGAGCAGGAAACGGTCTTCCGCCTGTCTGACGACATCCTCATCTGGGGCGCCACGGCGATCGGCATCGACACCGTCGGCACGGCACGCCGAATTCGCTACCGGACCGCATACTCTTGGTGGGACTGCCTGCTGCTCGCCTCGGCGCTCGAGCTGGGCTGCAGCCATTTCCTTTCCGAGGACCTTCAGGATGGTCAGCGCGTCGAAGCCGACGGCAAAGCCTTGACGATCGTCGATCCGTTCGCCCATAGCCCTGAGCAAATTCTGGCTTCCCGTTAGGACCGTTCCATCATGGGTTTCAAATGCGGCATCGTCGGCCTGCCGAACGTCGGCAAGTCGACGCTCTTCAACGCGCTGACGCGGACGGCGGCCGCGCAGGCCGCGAACTATCCGTTCTGCACCATCGAGCCGAACACCGGCGAGGTGGCCGTCCCCGATCCGCGCTTGAAGACGATCGCGGGCATCGCGAAGTCGAAGGAGATCGTGCCCACCCGCATCTCCTTCGTCGACATAGCCGGGCTTGTGCGCGGCGCCTCGAAAGGCGAAGGGCTGGGCAACCAGTTCCTCGCCAACATCCGCGAGGTCGACGCCATCGTGCACGTGCTGCGCTGCTTCGAGGACGACGACATCACCCATGTCGAGGGCCGCATCGATCCCGTGGCCGACGCCGAGACGGTCGAGACGGAGCTGATGCTGTCCGACCTCGAAAGCCTCGAGCGCCGCATCGTCGCCACCCGCAAGAAGGCGACTGGCAAGGAAAAGGAAGCCATGACCGTGCTGCCGGTCATGGAGAAGGCGCTGGCGCTGCTGCAGGACGGCAAGCCGGTGCGCGTGATGCTGCCCGGCATCGCGCACGAGGATCTTATCATGCTCCAGCGCCTCAACCTCTTGACCTCCAAGCCGGTGCTCTACGTCTGCAACGTCGCCGAGGCCGACGCGGCCGCCGGCAACGCCCACACCCGAGCCGTCGAGAAGATGGCCGCCGAGCAGGGCGCGCGCTCGGTGGTCATCTCGGCGGCCATCGAGGCCGAGGTCGCCCAGCTTCCCGACGAGGAGGCCAAGGAGTTCCTCGACGCGATGGGGCTTTCCGAGCCCGGCCTCGACCGGCTGATCCGCGCCGGCTACGAGCTGCTCCACCTCATCACCTTCTTCACCGCCGGCCCGAAGGAGACGCGCGCCTGGACCGTCGAGAAGGGTGCCAAAGCGCCGCAGGCCGCCGGCGTCATCCACACCGACTTCGAGCGCGGCTTCATCCGCGCCCAGACCATCGCCTATGACGACTTCGTCGCGCTCGGCGGCGAGGTGGTGGCCAAGGAGGCGGGCAAGGCCCGCGACGAGGGCAAGGAATACGTCGTCCAGGACGGCGACGTGATGCTGTTCAAGTTCAACACCTGAGGGCTCTTCCCGGCAGCGCCCCCGTGCGGCTTGACCCCTCTCACCAACGGGGCTAATGCGGTCGCGCCCGCCGGGCACCATCGCGGACGGTATGGTCCGCTTCCTGTCTGTCATCGTCGCCGCCGCAGCGCGGCCGACCGCACCGAAGAGGAGGCCTGCCATGATCAGGGCTTTCGCGACGGAGAACGGGCGCCTGTTGCCGGTCGACGCGGCGCAGGCCGGCGAGAGCGTGGTGTGGATGGATCTCCATGCCCCCAGCCGCGAGGAAGCGCATCTGGCTCAGCAATGGCTGGGCGTCGAGATCCCGACCCGCGAGGAAATGGAGGAGATCGAGATCTCCAGCCGCCTCTATGCCGAGGACGGCGCCTATTTCATGACGGTCAGCCTGCTGTCGGGGACCGACACCGAAGCGCCGACGGTGGCGCCGGTCACCTTCGTGCTGTCCGGCCGCCGGCTGCTCACCGTCCGCTACAGCGAGCCGAAGCCCTTTCGCAGCTTCCCGCAGCGCGCCGAAAAGGCAGCGACCGGCTGCTCGGGAGGCGACAGCATCCTGCTCGCGCTCCTGGAGGCGGTCGTCGACCGGCTGGCCGACATCCTGGAGCGCGCCGGCCGCGACGTGGAGACCATCTCGCAGAACATCTTCCAGGCCCGCGGCACCAAGGCGTCCGAGCGCGGCCGCGACTTCCAGAAGCTGCTGACGGCGATCGGCCGCAAGGAGGACCTCGTCGCCAACATCCGCGACAGCCTGCTGACCCTGCAGCGCCTGTCCAGCTTCCTCGGCGCGGCGGCCGGTCCGGCCAGGATCGCCAAGGACATGCGGGCGCGGATCAAGACGCTGACGCGCGATGTCGTCTCGCTGGCCGACCATTCGACCTTCCTGTCGCAGAAGATCAACTTCCTGCTCGACGCCACGCTCGGCATGATCAACATCGAGCAGAACGCCATCATCAAGATCTTCTCGGTGGCCGCCGTGGTCTTCCTGCCGCCGACGCTCGTCGCGTCCGTCTACGGCATGAACTTCACCAACATGCCCGAGCTCGGCTGGGAATGGGGCTACCCGTTCGCGCTGGCCCTGATGGTGGCCTCGGCGATCCTGCCCTTCTGGTATTTCCGCCGCCGCGGCTGGCTCTGACGCCTAGAGCCAGGCGACCTCGCCGGTCGCCAGGTCGTGGACGGCGCCGGCGACCTTGAGCTCCCCCGCCTCGACAAGCCCGCGCATGATGTCGCTGCGCGCGGTGACCGCCTCGACGGCGAGGCGCACATTGGCGACCGTCACTTTGGCGACCTGCTCGCCGTTCGCCGGGTCGAGCGTGCCGCCCGCCTCGGTGGCCGCCGGCAGCGCCGGCCTGATGTTGGAAAGCAGGCCGGTGATGTTGCCCATCTCGACGCCCGCCATCGCACTGCGGATCGCGCCGCAGGACGTGTGCCCCAGCACCACGACCGCCTTGGCGCCGGAGACCTTGGTGGCGAACTCCAGGCTGCCGAGGATGTCGGTGTTGACGAAGTTGCCGGCGATGCGGGCGCAGAACACGTCGCCGATGCGCTGGTCGAAGATCAGCTCCGGCGGCACGCGCGAATCGATGCAGCCGACGATCGCCGCCGCCGGCGACTGGTAGGTCGCGGTCTGGTGCGCCTGGGCCATCAGGTCGCAATTGACCGTGTGGCCCTGCACGAAGCGCAGATTGCCCTCTTTCAGCCGCTGGATCGCCTCGTCCGGCGTCTTCAGCGCCTGCCGCTCCGGCGTCATCACGTCGCAGGCCATGGCCTGTGCGAAGGCGGGTTGCGCGATTAGCGGCGCGCCGAGGGCGCAGGCGCAGAACGACCGTCGTGACAGTTTCATGGAAAGCCTCCCCGACCCGGACTGGCTGCGTTTTTCGGCGCGCGGGTCCCTTCGCGCGCAATCTGTCCGCCCATTGATTAAGGTCCGGTTGCGCGGCCGGTCGGGAACCCGCTTCCGCGCTCTGGATCATTGAACAAGCGGGCGGGAACGGCCAGAATGGTTGTTCAAGATTGAACAGGAACATCCATGACGAACGTAAAATGGGCCTTCGAGGATTTCGAGGAAGGCGCCTCCATCCCGCTGGGCAGCAAGAACGTGACGGCGGCCGAGATCATCGACTTCGCCAGCCAGTTCGACGCCCAGCCCATGCATCTCGACGAGACGGCCGGCAAGGCGAGCATCCTCGGCGGGCTGTCGGCCTCGGGCTGGCACACCTGCTGCATGTTCATGCGCATGATGTGCGACGCCTTCCTGCTGGACTCGACCTCGCAGGGCTCGCCGGGCATCGACTACGTGCGCTGGAAGAGGCCGGTTCTGGCCGGCGACACACTCACCGGATCGAGCACGGTGACGGCCAAGCGCGAATCGGCCTCGCGCCCCGGCCTCGGCTTCGTCACCTGCCGCCACGAGTTGCGCAACCAGCGCGGCGAGGTGGTCGCGGAATTGCAGAACACCGGCATGTTCCTGAAGCGCGGAGCCGCCGCATGAGCCCGCTCGACAGGTTCTTCCGCCTCGGCGAGACGGTGACGCTCGGCAGTCACACCTTCGGGTCGGAAGAGATCAAGGAATTCGCCCGCAAATACGACCCGCAGCGCTTCCACGTCGACGAGGCGGCGGCCGAGCGCAGCGTGTTCGGCCGGCACTGCGCCTCCGGCTGGCACACCTGCGCAATGTGGATGCGCTACAACCTCGCGCACCGCGAGGACACCCACGCGCAGCCCTGGGACGGTCCCGGCCCGCGGCCGCAATTCGGCCCCTCGCCCGGCTTCGAGAAGCTGAAATGGCTGAAGCCGGTCTATGCCGGCGACACCATCACCTTCACCCGCCGCGCCGTCGCCCACCGCGCGCTCGCCTCCCGCCCCGGCTGGCGGCTGATGACGCTGATGTGCGAGGCCTTCAACCAGGACGGCGACAAGGTGCTGGAGTTCGAGAGCGCGGTGCTGATCCAGGCCGGATAGGTCGTGACCCCGACGCCGCCCGCCCGCCTCCTGCGCGAGCGGCTGCATCCGATGCGGCCGCCGCTGGTGCCGGAGATCGTCCTCCACACGGCGGGCAGCGGCAGCCGGCTCGGCGAGCTGGCCGGCGGCCGCACGCCCTACTGGGCCTATGCCTGGCCGGGCGGCTGCCTGCTGGCGCGCCATCTGCTCGACAATCCCCGCCTCGCCGGCGGCCGGCAGGCGCGCGACCTCGGCGCCGGCTGCGGCATCGTCGCGATCGCCGCGGCGCGCTGCGGCGCGCGGGCGACGGCAATAGACCTCGACCCGCTTTCGGCCGAAGCGACGCACCTCAACGCGCAGGCGAACGGCGTAACGGTCGAATGCGTGACCGCCGACGCGCTGGCGGGCGGCGTGCCCGAGGCCGACCTGCTGCTCGCCGGCGACCTGTTCTACGACGCACGGCTGGCGCGTCGCGCTGCGCGCTTCCTCGACCTGTGCGCCGCGGCCGGCCGGACGGTCCTCGTCGGCGACATCGGCCGCGCCCACCTGCCGCGCGACCGGCTGCGACGGCTCGCGACATACGAGCTCGCGGATTTCGGCTCGGGCGAGATGCGGCAAGGCGGCGTGTTCGCGTGGGCCGCGACGGGCTGAGCACGGCCGACGAGCCTTTGGGCCAGCCGCCGGCCCGCTCTCCAACTGCCATCACGATGTCAGCAGGCCTGCGCTATTGCCACGGCCCGACAACGCAGCGCGACCTCATGGATCCCACGGCTCTCTGGCTCTACTTCGTCCTCGTCCTCGGCATCGTCGTGGTGCCGGGCATGGACATGCTGTTCGTGCTCGCCAACGCGCTCTCCGGCGGCAGGCGCGCGGGGCTCGCGGCGACGGCCGGCATCATGCTCGGCGGCGCCTGCCACACGCTGTTCGGGACCGCCTTCGTCACCGGCCTGTCCCGCCTCGTCCCCGCTGTCTCGACGGCGATGATGGTCGCGGGCTCACTGTACATGGCCTGGATCGGCTGGACGCTGGTGCGCAGCTCGATCACCGTCGGCGCGATCGGCACCGCGCCGCGCCGATCCGATGCTGCGATCTTCCGCCAAGGCCTGCTCACCTGCCTCCTCAATCCGAAGGCGTGGCTGTTCGTGCTCGCCGTGTTCCCGCAGTTCATCAGGCCGGGCAGCGGCCCGGTCTGGCTGCAGGCATCGCTGATGGGCCTCGTCACGGTCGCTGCCCAGTCGCGCGACGACGGCGGCCTGGGCCTGGCCGCCACGGCGGGGCGCGACGCCCTCACCGGCAGCCCGGCCACGGCCGCCTGGCTCGGCCGCTGCGCCGGCGGGCTGCTGATCGCCGTCGCGGCGCTGGCGCTCTTCCGCGCCGCGACCGCAGCCTAGCCGCGCGGAAGCCTTCGTCGCCGCCCGTCAGTGGCCTTCGTAGGAGACCAGGGTGCGCACGTCGACGCCGAGCGCTTCGAGGCGGGCGCGGCCGCCGAGATCCGGCAGGTCGATGACGAAGCAGGCCGCCACGATGTCGGCGCCCATCTGCTTGAGCAGCTTGGAGGCGGCCTCGGCCGTGCCGCCGGTGGCGATCAGGTCGTCGACGAGGATCACCTTCTCGCCCGGCTTCACCGCGTCGCGGTGCATCTCCATCTCGTCCAGCCCGTATTCCAGGCTGTAGGCCACCCGCACCGTGTCGTGCGGCAGCTTGCCCTTCTTGCGGATCGGGATGAAGCCGGCCGAGAGCTGGTGGGCGATCGCGCCGCCGAGGATGAAGCCGCGCGCCTCGATGCCCGCGATCTTGTCGATCTTGGAGCCCGCCCACGGATGCACGAGCTCGTCAACCGCGCGGCGGAAGGCGCGCGCGTCGCCGAGCAGGGTGGTGATGTCGCGGAACAGGATGCCGGGCTTCGGATAGTCCGGGATCGTGCGGATCGCGGCGGCCAGCGTGTCTTCGAGCGATGGTCTCATCGGCTCCGTTCCTTTGGGCGGCATTCCTTGCGAGCCGCTTTTTAGATCATGAGTCGCCCGGCTTGTATCGCTGATTTCGCGCCATCGCGCGGGAATTGACGCGGGCTTCGGCGCTGCGCTAGTCACGAATGATATATCGTAGAACAGTTTGCCGACGGACGAGCCGGCCGACAGGGGAGGCCGATCAATGGATTTCGACAAGCTCGCCGCCTTCGACTTCCACACCCATGCCGAGGAGCCCTGCTGCGGCCCGCGCGACGACGGCTATGACGAGTTCCAGGCGGCGATGGCGAAGTACTTCCGCACCCCCGCCGGCGCGCAGGGCATGCTGCCGACCGTCGAGCAGACGGCCGCCTACTACCGCGAGCGCAACATCGGCTGCGTCATCTTTCCGGTCGACGCCGAGCGCGAGACCGGCTTCCGCCGCTATTCCAACGAGGAGGTGGCACGCATCGCCGCCGGGAACGGCGACATCATGGTCCCCTTCGCCTCGATCGACCCGGCCAAGGGCAAGGCCGGCGCCCGCGAGGCGCGGCGGCTGGTGCGCGAGTTCGGCGTGCGCGGCTTCAAGTTCCACCCGACCATGCAGGGCTTCTACCCCAACGACCGCTCGGCCTACGTGCTCTACGAGGCGATCGAGGAGGAAGGCGCGATCGCGCTGTTCCATACCGGCCAGACCGGCGTCGGCGCCGGCATGCATGGCGGCATGGGCATGCGGCTCAAATACTCGAACCCGCTCCATCTCGACGACGTGGCGGTCGATTTCCCCAACCTGCGCATCATCCTCGCCCATCCCTCCTTCCCCTGGCAGGAGGAGGCGCTGTCGGTCGCGACCCACAAGCCGAATGTATACATCGACATGTCAGGCTGGTCGCCGCGCTACTTCCCGCCGATCCTGATCCAGTACGCCAACACGATCCTGAAGAAGAAGATGCTGTTCGGCTCCGACTGGCCGGCGATCACGCCCGACCGCTGGCTCGCCGATTTCGGCAGGATCGACATCCGCGACGAGGTGCGGCCGCTCATCCTCAAGGAGAATGCGAGGACGCTGTTGAATCTCTAGGCTGGAAGACCAAGCGGGGCTATACCCGTGCGGCGGCCCCCCAGCCGTCCCCGCCAACCCCTCCTGCAGGGGCTAGGGGGGAGAGCGGGTGAGCGCCCCCCGCTTCGCCGCTGAGCCCCCCGGCCCCAACCGGCGCCCGGCCACCAAGATCGAGGTAACCCCCGACCTCTTCGTCATAGCGTACCGCCTGACGCCCAGCGGCCCCGCGCCCTGCAGGGCCCCGCCGCGCGTCGCGGGCGGCTACGAGTTCCACACGCTCAAGCTCACCCGCTCCGACACCACCGGCATGGCCCATTGCGGCTACCGCACCTCGTCGGAGGAGGCGCTGATGCGCCGCGTGGCGGCGATCGAGAAGATGGGGCTCGGCATCGGCTGGACCGACGGCGACCTCGGCCACGGCCCCTCCTACCGCTTCCGCAGCCCGGACGGCCACGTCTTCGAGCTCTACTGGCAGACCAACAAGTACGAGGCGCCGGACGGCGAGAAGCCGGCGCTGAAGAACGTCGCCCAGCGCTACCACGCCCGCGGCGTGGCGCCCCGCCGCATCGACCATTTCAACCTGCTCGCCACCGACGTCTCGAAGATGCGCGACTTCATGGTCGAGGCCATGGGCAGCCGCGTCACCGAGATGATCAAGCTCGACAACGGCCGCATCGGCGGCTGCTGGTTCACGGTCAACAACAAGGGCTACGACATGGCCTGCACCGAGGACCATTCGGGCGCTGCCGGCCGCTTCCACCACATCACCTACGCCGCCGACCACCGCGACGACCTATTGCGCGCAGCCTACCTCTTCCTCGAGAACGCCGTCTTCATCGAGACCGGCCCGCACAAGCATGCGATCCAGGGCACGTTCTTCCTCTACGTCTACGAGCCGGCGGGCAACCGCGTCGAGGTGGCCAACGCCGGCGCGCGCCTGATCCTCGACCCCGACTGGCAGCCGGTCGTCTGGACCGAGGCCGAGCGCCGCAAGGGCCAGGCCTGGGGGCTGAAGACGATCGAGAGTTTTCACACCCACGGTACGCCGCCGGTCCCGAACGCCGGCCACTGAGGGCAGGGGCGCGGCGCTTTCAGGCCCGGACGGCCGAGAGCACGAACATCGGCACGTCGCCCGGATAGGGCGAGGCCGGGAACAGGTGCTGCCAGGAGATGGCCGATCCGAAACCGGCCTCGTCCAGCATCTGCCGCGCCTTGTCCTCGGTCAGCCCGTCATGCAGCGGCAGGCGGGCGGCGATATCGGCCGGATAGGGCGACCGGTATTGCGACGCGACCGACCAGAGCCCGTCTGACACCACGACCCGGCCGCCCGGACGCAGGATGGCGCGGGCCCTGCGAAGCGCCGCCATGGGCTGCCCCCGCGTCCCCAGCACATTGCGCAGCGTCACGATA
>Ga0066256_1003955_pt1 | contig 13657 bp, 11 predicted proteins | sample ThiBio_1000_biof_FD_87107 | JGI IMG/M metagenome (GOLD analysis project Ga0066256, IMG submission 87107) | Wastewater bioreactor microbial communities from Cape Town, South Africa - Thiocy_expt_1000_biof (version 2) | ecosystem: Engineered > Bioreactor > Thiocyanate-remediating >...
ATCAAGCCGAAGCGCGACCAGGGCATCTGCCTGAGCGTGCTGGGCTTCGGCCAAGGCAACTATGGCGACGACACGATGCAGGCGCTGGCCCAGAACGGCAACGGCAATGCCAGCTACATCGACAGCTTCAAGGAAGCCCAGAAGGTCCTCGTCCACGAGATCGGCGGCACGCTCGAAACCATCGCGCAGGACGTCAAGATCCAGGTCGAATTCAACCCGGCCATCGTCGCCGAGTATCGCCTCATCGGCTACGAGACCCGCGTCCTCAACCGTGAGGATTTCAACAACGACAAGGTCGATGCCGGCGAGATCGGGGCGGGCCATACCGTCACCGCGCTCTACGAGATCACCCCGGCCGGATCGGGTGCCGAACTTGTCGATCCGCTGCGCTACGGCCAGCCGGGCGGCGCCGCCCCTGCCGTGCCCGCCAGCGATGAGATCGGCTTCCTCAAGATGCGCTACAAGGCGCCCGAGGGCACGACGAGCCAGCTGATCGAGACGCCGATCACGCCCGCGCTCGAAGTCGCCACGCTGGCCGCCGCTTCCGAGGATGCCCGCTGGGCAGCCGCCGTCGCCGCCTTCGCGCAGAAGCTCAAGGGCTCCAGCTACGGCGGCACCATGAGCTACGACGAGATCAAGGCTCTGGCCCAGGGCGCTCGTGGCGCCGACGAGAACGGCTACAGGGCCGAGTTCATCCAGCTCATCAATTCCGCGCAGATGGCCGACCCCGGCCACTGACCCCGAACAGCGCCGAACCCGCCCTTACCCACGGCGCTTACGGGCGCGGGACGTCCTCACACGTCCCGCGCCCGGCTTTTTGCGGGCAGCCAGCTCAGGCGAGCGGCTTCAGTCCGGCCTCGATCTGGGCGCGCTTGCCCTCGAGGAACGGGGGCAGGGCGAGGCGTTCGCCCAGCGTTTCCAGCGGTTCGTCGGCGGTGAAGCCGGGGCCGTCGGTGGCGATTTCGAACAGGATGCCGTTCGGCTCGCGGAAATAGAGAGAGGGGAAGTAGTAGCGCTCCACCTCGCCGCTGGTGCGCAGGCTGAATTCGGCAGTGCGCTCGACCCAGGCATCGAACTGGGCCTTGTCCGGTGTCCGGAAGGCGACATGGTGCACGCTCCCGGCGCCCTGGCCGGCCATCGGCAGCGCGGGGTCCACTTCGACGTGCAGCTCAGCGGCGGCGCCACCCGGTCCCATCTCGAACACGTGCGTTTCGGCCGCATCGCCGTGGGCCTCGTAGGAGCGGACCTCGCGCAGGTTCATCACCTCGGTCAGCGTCCTGATGCTGCGGCGCAGGTCGGGCATTGCCAGCGTGATCGGTCCGAGCCCGTGAATCTGGTGTTCCGCCGGGATGGGGCTGCGGTCCCATGGGTGGCTGCCCGTGCTCCGGGGATCGGCGACCAGCCGGAAGCGCTGGCCCTCGAAATCCTCGAAGTCGAGCGACAGGTGGCCGGCCCGCTCGACGATCTCGCCGGTCGTCACGCGATTGTCCGCGAGGTGCTGCTTCCACCAGCCGAGGCTCGTCTCGCTGCCGACCCGCAGTCCGGAGCGCGCCACCTCATGGTTGCCGCGACGGCCCGGTCCGACGGGCCAGTCGAAGAACGTGAGGTCGGCGCCGGGCGAGGCCACGGCATCGCCATAGAACAGATGGTAGGCCGAGGTATCGTCCTGGTTCACCGTCTTCTTGATGAGCCGCATGCCCATCGTGCCGGTGTAGAAGGCGACGTTCTCACGGGCCTTTGCGGTGACGGCGGTAAGGTGGTGGATGCCTCCGAGTTCGAGGGTCATGGCAATCTCCTTCAGGGCAGGAATGCCCATGCTGTGGTGCCCAAGAGATAGGTCCTCTAGCACAGCCGCGTTAGTGGACGATCGCCAACAGGTCGTTCGGTAATCCCGAACGGTTGCGGGGTTCTGCCGGGCCGGCCGCTGTTCACCCAGGGTTCAGGTTCAGGATGCAGGTTCAGACGGTTGACCATGGACGATACATAGGAGTTACGCATGGACCGCCGCCACTTTTTGACTGGGCTTGCGATTGTTGTCGCCACCCCCGGCATCGCTTTCGCGCAGGACGGCGATGGTCCTTCCTCGGAGCAGATATTCCGTCGGCTCGATGCAGCGCCGACCAAGCGGATTCGGCCTGAGGAGCGCGTGACCGTACAGGAGTTCCGGCGTCGGCCCGAGCTGCGGCGGGCCGCCCCGTCGATTGACATCCAGGCGATCAATTTCGAGTTCGCGTCTGCCGAGATTCCGCGGTCCGAGTACCGCAAGGTGCGCGAGATCGCCCGTGCCTTCGATCAGTTGTCCCGCCGTCGCCGCGGCGCGCGCTTCCTGATCGAGGGCCACACCGATGCGGTTGGCTCCCGCGCTTCCAATCAGGCACTTTCGGAGCGTCGCGCGGACGCCCTGCGCCGGGTTCTCGTTCGCGAGTTCGATGTCTCTCCGCGAATCCTCGAGACCGTCGGTTACGGCGAAGACTACCTCCTGGTCGACACTCCCTACGAGGAGTGGCGCAACCGCCGCGTCACCATCCGACGCATCGACGAATTCGTTCGCTGACCTCGCACGCCTCGTTTGAGCCCCGGCCAAGGCCGGGGCTCAATGCTCAGGGCCTGGCGATCAGCTCCGGGCCCCACTGCGCGAAGTACTTCGCCACCTTGCCGTAGCTGTTGTCGTGCGCCGAAATGCGCTTACCGAGAAGGTTGCCCATGATGGCGCCGTGCAGCCGCGAGGTTACCCAGTGATCGTAGGAGACAAGCCGGCCCGCCAGCCGCCGGGTCGCCGCATCTACTGTCGCTGCGTAGGCGGCGGCGGGTGAATCTGCGGGGGAGTTGAGCCGGCTTCGCAGCTCCGCCAGCAGCCGGTGGCGACCGACGGCGAGCTTGTCCCGCGTGGGCAGGAGGTCGCGCCAGTCAACCGAGGCAGGCTGATCGGACTGGTCCTGTACTGCCTCGACATCGCGCCGCATCAGCGCGAGCGTGCCCAGGTGCTGCGTCTGACCGGCACGGATCGGTGCCCAGCCGTCATACAACCTGTGGGCCATGTCGGGCATCAGCACGACGCGGTCCGCGAAGTGGTAACGGGCGACGTCGTGGCTCGGCTGGTCGCGTTCGAAGATAGTGGCAATGTCGTGGCGGGCAAAATACGCGGCGACTTCCTTGAACGCCGCAGGCGAGCCGAAAAGGATCGACTGGGGGAGGACAACAAAAGGCCTGGGCGGGAAACGGCGGAAGGCTTCCTCGCGCAGCAACTGGTGCGGCCTGTAGATGTCGCCGAAATTGCCGCCGCCGTGGCAGACGATCACCTCGACCTGCTCGAGTGCCGCCCAGGCATTTTCGCGCGCATCGCGAATGCTGAACGATACAGGAATGACGTTGCCGTTGGTGGCGAAGAAATCCATGCAGCCCTGGAAGATGAGCAGGTCGCCGACATTGATGTGCAGCGGGTAGTCGAGATAGCCGATGCTCGCCCCGGGTCGGATGGCCTTGGCAACATCATCGGTTAGGCTGGCCAGCCGACGCATGGCATCGGCATTTCCGCCGTCGGCGACGGGATCGAGAAGCGTCATTTCTTGAAGGCTTTCTTCAGGCGTCGGTAGAGCGGCTCATTGCGGCGGATGGCGTTCTTGATCGCCCTCGTCAGCGAAGTCTTGGGCGCGAGGAGAATGTTCTTGGCCATACCGGCCATCACCGCATAGCGCCAGGCTCCCTTGATGCCGCGACGCTTTGCGGCCGCCAGGGTCTCGTTGAGGAAGTAGTTGTCGCCCAGACTGCGGCTGGGGATGGTCGCGACGCGCCACCAGTTGGCCCGTTTCTCGAAGCCGCGAGGTTCGGCGCCAACAGCAAGGAAGTTGAGCTGGCTGCGAATGCACTTCTCGCAGATGCCGCAATTGCTGCCGGTTTGCGCGTTCTCCCAGCAGACGCGCAGATGGTCCATCGGGGCGTTCTGCTCCACCAGAAACCCAACGCGCTCCGATCGGGTGAAGCCGCTTCCCTCGGTTCGCAGCGGCATGGTATCGCTCGACAGCAGCGGGTTGGAGACCGCGTTCGAGCCCCAGGGAATGTCGACCTTGTCATAGCCCTCGTCGCCGCCGATCACGGCGGCATCGGCGAGCCCGGCAAACTGCACCATGCAGGCAGCGAGGCCCGTCGCATGCTCCATGCGCCAGTCGTAGCAGAGATCGGATTTCCAGTTGGTCTCGATGATGGCGATGGGGACGCCGATGCGCTCGAGCGTTGCTTCGGCTCCGCGTTGGGCGATTGCAAAAGCGGCATCGTCGGCGAGGCCGATATCGAACCCTTTTATCAGCGCCGCCACGACAGGTTTCAGCGTGCGGCGTCCAGCGCTACCGGTCGTGTGGCGCACCAGCGAGTAGGTCGCGTCGATGCCGCCCGAGAAGGCGAAGGCCGCGCGATCGCGGCGGCTGGGCTGGGTCTCGATTTCGCTCGCCGCCGTGATGCTGACGATGCCGTAGTGGGCGGGCAGCCAGGTGGTCCAGGCTTCCTGAAACTCCTCCAGGTTGGCCAGCAGGCTGCGGCTGACAGGGCCATGTACGTGCAAGGGCCGGCGCAGGCGCATTGCCGTGAAGATGATCTCCTGCCCATCGAGGTTGAGCGTTCGGGTGACCATGCCCTCCTCGAAGACCTCCTCGACAGTGAGGTTCAGCGGCAGGGCGGCCTTGCCATCCACGGGCTTGGCGTTGCGGAAGCTGGAAAACAGGTTTGCCGTCATTTTGTCAGCGCCAGGTAGAGTGCATGGGGGGTCGTGACGAGGTAGCGACGAACGAGGCCGCGCGGGCCGGTGAACATGCGGTGCAGCCACTCGATGCCGGTTCGCTGCATCCAGTCGGGAGCACGCTTGTATTCGCCGGTCACGAAGTTGAAGCAGCCACCGCAGGTGACCACCCATGGTGCGGAAGAGCGATGCTTCTGGCGTGCGGCGAAGGTCTGCTCGCGCGGCTTGCCGAGCCCCACCCACACAACGTCCGCGCCGCTGGCATTGATCTCGTCGACCACTGCATCTTCCTCCTCCGGGCCGAAGAATCCGTGACGCGTCCCGACGATCTTCAGCCGCGGATACCTTGCCAGCAGCCGGTCGCGGGCGCGCTCGGCGAGGCCTGGCGGGCCGCCCAGCAGGTAGAACGAGAGCCCGTCTCGCTCGGCGCGGGCGGCGGCGGCCCAGATGAAATCCGTCGTGGCCGTTCGCTCGGGTATCGCCGCTCCGCCTCGCAGGCGAGATGCCCAGATCAGGAACTGCCCGTCGGCGTGGATGATGTCGGCCTCGGCCAGCGCTGCCCGATAGCTGGGATCGGTCTGGCTCATGGACAACGCCTGCCCGTTGGCGTCGAAGACGAGCCGGGCCGGCTGCCGGCCGCGCCTGCGGCAGTCGTCGGCCATCCGGTCGACCAACTCGTTCATGGACAGGGCGGCGATGTCGAGCCCGCCGATGGTGGTGGTCTTGATGGTCATGATGCGAATCCCTCTCGGTCGTCGAGGTGCCGGCTGCGCCAGTGCGATCCCAGGGACACGCCGACGAGGACCAGCGCGAGGCCAAGTGCGAGAGGCGAGAAGATCGCCTCCTCCTGCAGCACGGCGTTGACGAGGATGGTCGACAGGGCGGCGAAGCCGAACAGGAAATCGCCGCCGCCGGTGGCCAGGAACAGCTGACGGCACTTGGCGGCCAGCGCGCCGATCAGGCCGATCAGCACGAAGGCGCCAACACCCATCTGGTAGAGCAGAACACCGATGGCGCTCTCAACCGGGATATCGGCGATGCCGGTCTGCTGCGAGCGATCCCAGCTCAATACGCCCTTGATCGAGCTGGACAGATTGCCGCCGAAGCCCAACCCCTGACCCACAGGATTGCCGACGAAGTCGCGGATGCCGGCAAGGAAGCCGAGCACGTGGTAGTCCCCGGTTGCGCGCCCGTAGAGCACTGCGGCGACAATGTAGACCGCCAGCATGGCGACAAAGCCCAGGGTTGCCAGCCGGGGGCCGACGACCCGCACGCCGACGATCAGGATCAGCACGAAGAGCGCGAGGAACAGCGCACCTTTCGATCCGATGGCAACAAGCAGCGGCAGGGCCGCAATGAAGAACCATGGTTGGCCGCGGCAGAGGAACCATGTGGCAATCAGGGACAGCGCGTAGGCGAAGCTGATCGGGTGGAAGTTGGGACCGCTGAGCCGGAAGATACTCGGGAACAGCTCGCCCAGGATCGGCAGGTTCAGGAACGGTACGGTCATCACGTCTTCCAGCCCGCGCAGGACGAAGCCGGATTCGGCGAGGATGCGTTCCCAGTACCCGGACTCGATCTGATCGTTCAGCCGACGCTCGATGTAGAGGTCGCCGTGGAACAACGAGAGGAAATCGACGGTAAACAGCCACTCGCAGTAGCCGAAGACAACGGCACCAGCACCAAGCAGAAGCAGCGACCGTGATAGGTCGATCCGATAGCGGGCAGCGGCCACGAGGCTGATCCCGAGGCACCCCAGCGGCGTCAGGATGTTGCGGAAGTAGACGATGGCGTCGGTTGGATTGCCCCGGGCGACGCCCAGCGCGCAGTAGAAGAGGATGACCGGCATCACGAGGATCGCCGCGAGAATCCAGGGACGCGCCGCCTGCGGCAGCTTCTCCGGTTCAAGGAGGGCGGCGAGGCCGAACGCGCCGCTGGCCGAGACGAGGATGACGAAGTTGGCGCCGCGCAACGCATCGAATGCCTCGCCGGCGGGCACCATCGGGCCGAAGTTGGCGATGACGAGGTTCTGGTAGAGGAACGAGGCGATCAGCAGCACTGGCGCGACAGCGGGAGCAATGAAGCAGAGTCCCACCGTCAGCGCGAAGGTCACGGCGATACCAAAGACGGTCGATACCACGAAGGCAGCGATGGACAGCACCAGCGCGATACCCGCCACGAGAACATGGCTTCCGGTACGCGGTACTGGAAGCTGCTGATCCCAGGTGCCGACGTCCGCGCTACTGGACATGGGCGCTCGCAGGGGTGCCGAACGCGGGAGGCGTGGCATCCTTCAACAGGGAGCGGTAGCGGAAATGCATCAGCGGTGCCGACACTGCCCGGGCGAAGATGAGGCTGATCAGCGCCGTTGCGGCCGTTAGTTGACCCAGAAGGACGAAGCTTGAGAGCAGCACCAGCCCGGTCGCAAGGCTGACGGCGTGCGCCCGGATGAGGAAGGACAGGTCGCGCTGCACAGTGAGCCCGATGTCGAGCACCGCCACATATACCAGCGGAATGAAGAGCAGTGTCCACAACTGCAACTCAAGCGTCGCGTGGGCATACTGCGGTCCGAACAGCAGGTTGAGGAAGAAGCCCGGGAACGCCAGCAGAAGCGCGATGGGCAGCGCGGTCAGCAGCAGAAGCACGCGCCCTGAATCGGCGATGACCGGACGGAGTGCCTGCTTGCCGCCCTGCGACAGCGCGCGCGAGGCGCGAGAAAAATCGACGTCACAGACGGTGGAAATCAGCAGGGTGACCGGCCGCACCAGCGTGCGGGTGACGGTATAGACGGCAATCGCCGCGGGGGTGGACCAGACGGTGAGCGCGATCAGGCTGATCGTGTAGCTCGATTGCCAGAGCATGCTTGCCGCGCCGAGCCTGGCGATCAGGTGGCCTGCCTTGCTGATGTGATGCACGGCCTGGCGATCCGGCCTGCCGTGCCGGAACAGCAGCAGGTTGAACACCAGCGCGGGCACGGCATAGGCGGCGCAGAGCACCAGTGCACCACTGGTCAGGTCGACCCGATCGGCGAAGAGAATGACGAGGCCGAGCGCCGTCGCGTAGCTCAGCCCGTAGAGGCCCGCCTGCGCCAGCAGCTTGCCGCGCTCACGCAGGTGATACTGCACGCGGCGCGAGAACATGTATGCCATCCCGGCCAGCGCCAGCGGACCTGCAACGCCGAGGGATGTCCCTAGCACCGGCAGCATCGGAGCGAGCAGGGCTCCCAGCAGGATGAAGGCGACACAGGTGAGCACCGCGAGGACCAGGTTCCACAGGATCCAGGCGCCGAAGATGCGCGGCGAGTCCCGCGGTTCGGGGCAGCTCACGACGAAGGGGCTGATGACTACCGCATGCTGTACCATCTCCATGGTTAGCCAGATGCCTACCGCGCCCGACAGCATGCCGAACTCGTCGATCGGCATGACGCGCGACAGGACGATCAGCCCGAGCATGGACACCGCGCTGGAAATCAGCTGCTCGATGCCGCCGGCAAGGCGATCGCCACCGACGATGCGGCGGACCGGATCTGTGAGGCGCGCCAGCATGTTCATGCGCGCACCAGGCTGTCGAGGAGGCGCTGGTTGATCGCGCCGACGTCCTGGCGATCCTCGACAAAGCCGAAGCCGCGATCGAATTCCCAGTAGCTCCAGCCAATCCCGTTCGCCTCGGCGGCGCGCCGGACGGTCGACGTCCACACGGCGCGGCTGGCGTCGTCGCTGCACACCCCCAGCGTGCCGAACTCGTTGAGCAGCACTGGCGTGCCGGTGGTGCGCATCCAGCCGGCCAGCCGCTCGAAATCTGCTTCAATCTCGGCGATCCCACCATCGGGGCCGGGGAACATCACCGCCGCCGCACTCACCTGTGACGTCGCCCCCCAGTTCTGACACTGATGCGTGAACGACATGGGCAGGTAGTAGTGGACTGCGGCGCACGCCCTCGAGTCGGTCAGCGGCGGGCAGTTCAACGTTTCGGTGATGCTCTGGAAGCGGTTGGCGCCCCAGACGATCGTGTGGTCGTCGGTCCTGGCACGCACTGCGGCAGCCAGGCGGTCGCGGAGCGGCAGCCAGCGATCCTGCCAGAGGGGCGGCTCGTTCAGCAGCTCGACGAAGATCCTGTCCGGGTCGTGGTCTGCCGCCACCTCGGCAATAGCCGACAGGGCTCGCACAAGAAGCGCCTCCAGCCCGGGCGACAACTCGAGTTCATCGCGAAACGCACCCAATGGATGCAGGTCGAGCGTCACGGAGAACGCAAACCTGTCGAGCCGGGCGAGAGCGTCACGCAGCCGTCGCTGTTCTGCCGTGCCGCCGGCCGCGAACCGCTCGGGCGACAGCGGCAGCCGGATCGAGCCGAACCCGGACTGTCGCAGAAACCGCAGGGCCGCGTCGCCCGGTGGCTGGTCGGAGCCATCGTTCTGATCCAGCCAGAGCGGGATGTTCACGCCGCGGTCGGGCAGCGGTCGCGCGAAAGCAGCCGTTGCCGGGAGCGCAAGGGTTGCCGCCACTGCGCCCAACGCGCCGAGCGCCTGTCGCCGCGAAAGCCCCTCAGAACGCATTGCGGAAGGCTTTCCTGGACAGGACGGTGCGTAGCAGGATGTTGATGTCCAACCAGAACGACCAGTTCCGGATGTATTCGAGGTCGTAGCGCAGACGCAGCGACATCGTGGCTTCGTCTTCGGCGGCGCCGCGGGCGCCCTGCACCTGGGCCCAGCCGGTGATGCCGGGCTTGACGTGATGGCGCCGGGCATAGTTGCGCAGCAGCGTCATGAAGGCGTGGTTGTGCTCCAAGGCGTGCGGGCGCGGTCCGACGAGGCTCATGTCGCCCATCAGCACGTTGAGCAGTTGCGGCAACTCATCAATGTTGGTGCGGCGGATGAACTGGCCGATGCGGGTGATGCGGCTGTCGTTGCGCTGGGTCTGGGTGAACCTGGACACCGGCGCCGATTGCATGCTGCGGAACTTGTAGATGTAGAAGGGCCGCTCGTTGAAGCCGTTCCGCTGCTGCCGGAAGATCGGGCTGCCACGGCTCTCCAGTGCGATGGCGATGGAAAGCAAGAGGAAGAACGGTGCGAGGACAATCAATCCTGCCAGCGAGGCGACGATATCGAAGCTGCGCTTGGCCATGCGGTCGAAAGGCGTGATCGGGCGCTGCGACAGCTGGAGCCCCGGCAGTCCCGTGGTCTTGTCCAACATCGCCGCCGAAATGTCCCGTGTGCCGAGCACGCCGAGTTCGATCCGATCGAGCGTTGCGTCGGGGGCGAGGTAGATGGTCGCCGGCAGTTGCGACAACTCGTTGAACAATGCCTGGATGGTGCGGACTTCCGACCACGGCATCACCAGCACGATATCGTCGGCCTGAAGCGAGCGGAGCTTTTCCGCCAGCCGGGACAGACTGACGGAAGGGATCTCCCGCTGTCCGTTCGAAACCCACACCGACAGGCCCTCCGACCAGCTGTCGCCACTGGTGGTGACCGAGGCCGCGACAGCAATGCCGCGGCTCCATATTCGCTCGCGGGCGTAGTAGCTTTCCAGCGCAGCGCGGTCGCCGATCAGTACGGCGCGCCGGGTTTCGATGCGCGCCGTCTTTGCGGATTGAAACAGCAGCAGCTGGCCGAACCAGCGGGCCGCCAGCAGGCTCAGGTACCCGGAGAAACCGAACAGCACGGCCGCGCCGCGCGAATTGCCGTCGGCATCGCGCAGCAGGAAGGACAGGCCGATCGGGAGCGCGATGCTGGTCAGCCAGTCGCGCAGAAGCAGCGGCGCAGCGGCGCCCTGCGTCAGCAGCGCCGACGGCGCATAGTCGCCGCGCGCGGCACGCAGCATGACCATCACGGCGGCCACGAGCAGGCTGAACGCGACACTCTGGGTCGTGGCGCCGTGCCCGTAGGCGAGCAGGTGATACGACGTGCTGGTGATCAGTCCCGCAAGGGCGATCACGGAGAAGTCGATGGCCAGCGACGCCATGCCGATGAAGGGCTGGTGGTCTTCCAGCGGCTTCGCCGGTGCCTCGATTTCCGCGTCGTAGAGATCGGGCTTGTGATGGTCCTGGTCGAGGATGGTCATGGCGCCGCCTCACCGACGATCGCCGCAATCAGCTGGCGGCGATCCGGCGCCTTCGGCGCTGCCGCCATCGTGCCCTTGTCGCGCAAGCCATCCAGCAGCTCGACCAGGTCTGTCTCGCCGAGCGCGGTGAACAATCCCGGATAGGCGCTGACGCGCTGGGCCAGCGCCACCTGGACGGAGCCGACATCTTCGCCGAAGATCAGCGTGGTGCTGCGGAAATTACGCGGCACGTAGCCGCCCTCGCCGACCTGGGCAAACAGTTCGATGCCCGGATTGGCGCGGCTCCATCCATCGAGCACGCGCATGAGCCGATTGAACGGCGCTCGGTGTCCGGCCGAGGCAAAGATCATATCAGGCCTCCCCGAAACTGCGGGCCGTTGTCCGACGCCAGGTCGGGCCATTGTGTCAGCCAGAGGTTGGCGAGCCGCCCTGCGATCCGGCCGGACAGCGAAATGGTCTCGGTGCTGGTGAGGCTTTCGACCCAGACGCAGCGCGCGCCGAAGAGGCGGCCGATGACCATCGCCACGACGCCCGGAGCGGCGCCGGTGGAAATCACCAGCTGGGGTCGGGTGCGCAGGACGAGCCAGAACAGCTGGGTGGCAAAGATCGGCAGCTTCCACAGACTGAAAAGCGAGAAGTCGCTCAGTCGGTGCGAGTCGGGGATGGGCTTGTCCTTGGCGGTTCCAGTGCAGACGGGAGGTGTGCTGGGCGGGCCGGTGGCGCGGACGCAGGCCTTGAGCTCGGCCCAGCGGCTGCCGGGCGAAGAGACGGCGAGGATGCGCGTTTCCTGTGGCGACGTCATCAGACGGCATCCTGCTTGCGGCGTTCCGCCGATGGCGCCGAATGGACCAGCGCCGGCACCGCGGCCACCGCGAGATAGGCCACCGGATGTGTCGCGGTGCTGTGGGCCGCCAGCTCAAGCAGCTTGTTGGCGAGAATCTCCTCGCTTCGTACGATCAGCACTTCGGCATCGAGGCGGCCTGCGACCGCTTTGCTCGATCTCCGATTGCCATGCGACGGGCAGTTGACGAGGATCAGGTCGAAAGCGAGGTCGCGCGCCAGCTTCTCGATGCTTTGCAGCAGGTTGGATGGCAGCGCGGTCCCGTCCCTACGATCGTCGATGACGACCAGGGAGTTGCCTCCCTTGGGCCGTGCCGAGAGGTCGGGAGCGCCGGTCAGCTCCGATATCCTTGCGAGAGGAAACCGGCGGGCCAGTGCTGGCGCGATCGGGTCGAGGTCGAGCAGCAGCGTGCGGGTGCCGGACGAAGCGTAGCGTGCCGCCAGTGCGTAGATGGCCTCGGTGCGCGCGTCATCGCTCGACAGGGTGGAAACACCAGCAAAGAACGACTTTGCTTCGGCGTTTCGCTCCGCATCGATGAAGCGGGCGATCTGCGCACTCATGGTGGATGCGCCGGTACGCGCCGGCAGGTTGCCGAGGCTCTTCCATGCAAGGCCGGCACGGGCGAAGCTCGGCCGACGGCGGGGAGGCGTCGTCGGTGACGGCGATGGGGCCGGCGCGGGATCGGTGGTCGCGGCTTTCGGAGCAGGGCCTTTCAATACCAGCGCCGCGGCACAGCCAATGGTTGAGGCCAGCGCGGCGGCGACCGCCAGAATGAGGCTTGCCTTCGGCCAGGTGGCGGAGCGCGGTTCTGCAGCGACGCTGAGCACTCGGGCATCGGCGTTCTGCATGTTGCCCAACTCGGCGGTTTCACGGGCCCGGCGCATGAATTCCTCGAGCAGGTTGCGCGCCACCTGGGCATTGCGCTCGAGCTGGCGAAGCTCGACCTCGTCGCGATTGATGCCGCCGAGGCGCGATGCCAGCGCCGTCAGCTCGGCTTCGCCCCGCACGACGTTCTGAGCCGCAAGCTCGGCCTCTGCATCGAGCTGAGCACCGGTGCGGCGCGCCTCGGCCTGCATCAGTGCCTCGAGGCCGGCCAGCTCTCCGGCGGTAGCGATCAGGCTCGGGTGCCGGGCGCCCAGGCGGACCTGTAGCCGATAATGTTCGGCGGAGAGCTGGTTGTGCTGCGTGCGCAATTGCGCGCCGGTTTCCGAGACCAGCAGGTCGTCGATGCCCGCGACGCCGTTCGCCAGCGCCAGCAGCTGGCGGGCCTGCTCGGCGCGATTGGCGGCAGAGCGCGACTGCTCGCGTGCCACCGACAGCTGTGCGGTCAGCTGGTCGATCTGGGACTGCAGCACGGTGGTGCCGGCGCCGGACGCCAGGATATCATGCTCCACCCTGAACTGCTCGACCGCCAGCTCCGCCTGTGTCAGTTCCTTCTGCAGTGTGCCGATGCGCTCCTCGAGCTGGCCGGTGACGGCCAGGTTGGCATCCGATTTTTCGCGCGCGAGTTCGATGAGGTACGCATCGACGATGGCGTTGGCGATGCGCGCCGCCTTGACCGGGTCGCGGGCGGTGAACCGCACATCGAGCACATAAGTGAGGCCTAACCGCTGTACCGCGACCCGCCGCCGGAACTCGTCGAAGGCGGCGGCCGGCGAAACCTCCGGCGTCGTGCCCCGCACGAGGGCGAGGAGTTGGGAGAGGAGACCCGGCCGGGAAAACTCGGGGTCTTCGGCGAGGTTCTCCGAGACAAAGACGCGTTCGAGAAGATTGCGCGATTCCAGCACGTTGACCTGGCTGGCGATGGCTGCGCTATCGGTGCCGAGCCCCGGCAGAACGGCGTTGGCGTCGGTGGTGTGTTCCTGACGTGGATCGACCAGAATCGTCGTCAGGGCGGTGTACTGAGACGGCGTTACCATCAGGTAGAGTCCTGCCAGCACAATGCCGGCGGCGGTGATCGCCACGACCATCCAGCCGCGCCCCCCGAGGGTCCGCAAATGCGCGCTGACATCGATCCGGCCGCTGTCC
>Ga0066256_1003957_pt1 | contig 13649 bp, 13 predicted proteins | sample ThiBio_1000_biof_FD_87107 | JGI IMG/M metagenome (GOLD analysis project Ga0066256, IMG submission 87107) | Wastewater bioreactor microbial communities from Cape Town, South Africa - Thiocy_expt_1000_biof (version 2) | ecosystem: Engineered > Bioreactor > Thiocyanate-remediating >...
ATTTTCAAGCATGTAGCTGATAGTCAACTCCCCTTCAAGTTTAAACACCATTTACTCCATGCTAAATACCATGTACACTGCTATCAAAAATCTCTAGAAGGATCAAAATATATAACAGGTGTTCTAAAAGCTATCCCTAGGTGCGATACTTCAGAAATTAAATCAGGGTGCTGCGGGATGGCAGGTGCTTTTGGATATGAAAAAGAGCATTATCAAATTTCCATGGATATTGGAAATCTTTCCTTATTTCCTTCTATTAAATACACCCTACCCACCACGCAGATCATTACGAATGGATACTCCTGCCGCTCACAAATAGAGCAAGGCACTGAAAGACAAGCCTTGCATTTAGCAGAGTTTATCGCTCAGAACATTGAATAGTTCAGCAAAGTCATTAGAGGGGTAAAATGGCTCTTTTATCAAATAGAGCCATTTTTCAAATCCCTCTATTGATGCCTAGGATCCGTTTTCTTGATAATCACACTCACATTTTTTTGGTTAAAACCTTTATATCCTTCGCGACGTTGCAAATTTTCAAGATGACTACCGATCGCTCCATGATGTCTAAAAGATTCTGCTTGAGTATCTGAGAGCTTATTTTGTACAAGGAGATGCTCAATCCTCTGAGGATCGACATGCCATACTTCTCCTGCGGTAAAAGCTTGTTTAAGAAAAGGAAATGAACTAAAGGGATCCATCATCCGAATCCCTAAATGAGAAAGATCTTCTTTCAAATCCTCAAACATAAATTGTGCTTCAAGATGGTGCATACCCGCTTTTAAAATGGAATCGCCATGTAAGGCACACCAAAGGCCAATGGTCCCTAAATGCTCTAATTCAGGAATAGGATGATGAGCAAAATCCACGCAGACTTCTTCAGGAGCCAGATCCACATCCAAAAATAGTACAAGTTTGGCACGCGGATTTTCCATAATTTGGGCTCCCCACCCCGCCTCTTGGCCCGCATAGTATCTTTCTCGACAATGGAATCCGAGCATTTCAAAAAGCCGCACAAGATGGTGAAAATGACGACGTGAGGACCTAAAAGTATGATGATCATGATTGGCCCAACCTAATCCCAAGCGATCTTGACGATTTTTTTGCAGCTGACCTGCGGTATTACGCGCTTGCCAGTATTCACGCTCACATTCTAAAATTAAAGATGCCGCAGGATCCTCTCCCAGCATATGAATGATATCTTGAGCGATGCTCAACGTGATTTCCATCGCTTGGTCTTCATCATTTAATGCTCTCGGCCGTGTCTTCCATTTTTCTTTTGCAAGAAGATACGTGTCTGCGTGATTAGCTGCCGTTGCAACTATTTCCATGGTCAAAGACCCCCTGCGCTCTACAGCCCATAGAGCCGCATCATTTTCTATGGATACACAGCTGCGTCGAAATACGCTTAAAGGTGCCCCCTCAATAGGAGCAGTCAGATGATTGACCATTAGAAAGTCACTAATGCTATCCACGGAAACAGCCACATCTATCATGTTTATAGCTTGATCTTTCAAAATAACTCGCGGTAGCTGAGCACCTGGGTGATTAAATACTCTAAAACTTGCTGTTGCTTGTTCTGCAATAAACCCGGCATCTAAAAGTTCATTCTCAATTTCTGCTGTAAAGCCCACCCCCACATGATCTATCCAGTCTAATAAACGCGTGCTTGTATGTTTAAGTAAGCTCTTTTCAAATTCTGCAATCCACGGATTTAATTTTTGTGCTCGATCGATGAGGTTTAAAATAAATTGCTCGGCTTGAGGTTGGCACGTCCATTGAAAATTTCCTTGAGCGATAGTCATATGAATCTCCCCTTTTTATTTTCTATCTATAAGGAAAAAACAGTTTATTTCAAACTCTATTACCCACATTTTGATGAATTTTATCTCTTAATCTTTTACACCTATCTAACCCTCAATAAAGTAAAAAACACGAAATAGAAAGCTTCATAAATTCTTCCTTAGTTTCTTCTAGATAAAACCCATTTAAAGTAATCTCAAAACAAGCATTTCTCTTCTCATCAAAATGAGAAATTTTTCACATCAAATAACTAATAATTAATGACTTAAAATCAAAAATGAGAGTAACAAAAGAGAAATTTCAATGAGTTAAAATTAAATAATTACATCTTCTTGACAAAGAAATTCACAAGATTTCCTCTCGAAAAGAGCTGTCGAATTTAAATATTAAATACGTTATAAACGTTTTTTTAATATTCACAATATTTAAAATTTTTAATTCATTAACAACTTTTTTCTTTTACAAAAATAAATAATCTTTTACGGTGTTGAGAAATTTTTAATTTACAAAAATTTACTTTATTTACGAACACCTAGAAGGAGAACTTTATGAGTTACCCCATTTTACGCGGAACCCCCTTAGCCTCTCAGCCACATGAAACTTATTCATGTACAGAAGAAAAAAAATGTCTCACTCGACAAGAAGCTAAATCCAAACTTCAGACACTCATACCAGGCCAAGAGGAGCATCATAAGCTACAAGATGCTTTACTAAGGACGAATGGCATCGCTCACATCCATCTATCAAATCACACGTCCTATAAAGTTTATACTTCTCCTAATCAAAACGAATTGTTAGGAGGTTTTGGTACCTCAGAGCATGTGGCCATTGGTGAAGAAGTAAAGCTACAAGGTTTACCTCAAGATACGCCTCTGATGGTAAAAGGAGCCGTGCAGATTCAATTTGCCCACATCATTGCACTAGCAGGAGATTTTTATGGCGTGCCAGGACAAGCTATCTCGTTACCCGGAGGCGATGATGATCAAAAAACTAAACGCTTCGAAAATTCCTTCAACACTCTTGTTAAAGCTGATAACAATGAAGTAAGAAAACTCCTCATTGAAATCAAAGATGAATGTAGCCAAGTCAAACATTCCAGCTTGCCTCATCACTGCTACAGTAGTCAAATGATCGAAGGAAATGACGCTAAAAACAAGATTAAAAAAGACTTAAAGGCCCTGCTATATGACAATAGCGATCATTTTTCGAATAATGCACGGGATGCTTACCGTATTGGTCATACCTATGCCTTAAAAATGGCTAAGGAAGCAGGTTTAAAGCAAGATTTGGAAGGATTAAAACTCGCTTATGCTCTAGACGCATTTGCTTGCCATTTCTTAACCGATTTGTTCGCTGCTGGACATATTCGTAACCAAAGAGGCGAATTAGAATTATTTCTTATTTCCGAGTTAAAATTTCCCGCAGATAAAGCCAAACCCCTTGCTGGTATATTAACAGGAGCCCAGCATGAGAAAGATGGCAATGAAGGCTTAAATGTCATGAATGAAAATGGCGATCAATGGAGAGCCTATGGGGATGGATGCTTTTTTACTCCAAAATGTAAAGACAACAGAGAAAAAGTGATCGCCGCTACACAACAATCAGTTGATGAAATCTATCAGGCGTACCTTCACCCACAGGAACCCACTGAAGAGTTTGTTTATCAACTACTCCCACGTGCTACTGAGCTTAATCCTTTGCCTATATACACTGTCGAGAATGATGCCAAGGCATTATATTTAAATGTAAGAGGTAAAAAAATTGCTATTAAAACACAAGTTGATTACTTGACAAAGGGTATCTCTCAAGCACTTCGCTATTTACCTCAAAATTATATTGATGGGTTTACTAAGATTATTAAAATCGAAATTCCTCCTGTTATTAGTAAATTTATCGCCCCTCAACTTGAACGTTTTACAGGGTCTCTATGGAATGCGATTGGCATGGCTTCTCAATATCATATGAGAAAAGAACTACATAAAATGAGTGAAACGATTCATGAAATGGCTGACGGTGTTAAAGCCTCTTATGAAAACACATTAAAAATTCTTAAATTGATGGAAGAATTTGATGAAAAGTTAGACCATCATACCTGGCTTCATATTTTTCAAGAGTTACGTTCTCCAATTAGTACTATCAGAAGCACAATCTTTGAATATCAAAATTGTGAAATCTCTATGAACGAAGAAGAAATAAAAAATTCCCAACAGGCTATTTGGAAAGCCGCTATGCAAATTGCTACCATATTTGCAGAAGGGACGTCAGATCATCTACCAATTCTTGCCAGCTACAAAACATTCCTTGAAAGTAAAAAGACGATGACTGCTTCTGAAATTACACTTAAAGTAACTCTTTGGTTTCGGCAAATGTTAGACTATCAAGCACAAGCTTTTAAACTCTCCATCCTGCTACGCATGTCACATGACAGCAATCAAATGAACCTCACTATCGCAACACTCATGAAAAATATTGAGGACATTATGTTGAAGCAAATAGAAGCCAATCAGGCATTCATAGATACCTCTCTGATTGACAAATCCGAGAAATATCTAGCCCTTCAACTAAGCAAATTTAAAATAAAACAATTAAAAATCAAAAATTTAAAATGTTTGGTTTGGGCATGCAAGAATTATTAATTATATTGTTGATTATTCTTTTGCTTTTTGGAGCGGCAAAACTTCCCGAATTAGCAAAGTCGTTAGGAAAAGCAAAAAGAGAATTTGAAAAAGGAATAAAAGGAGAAGAAGGAGAGGAAAAAAATAAAGAAAAAGAAGAATCAAATAAGGAGGCATCTAAAAGCACTTCAGAGACAGCGAAAAAAGATGCACATAAATTTGAAAATTAAATGAAGTATCTGCACAATGGCTGAAAATGTGGAAGATGTAGAAAAAAAAGAGCCGACATTAAGTCATTTACAAGAACTTTTGCATCGCCTTAAAATAATTCTCATATCCATTGTCATTGTTTCTGTTTTTGTTATGCTCATTCCATCTTCCTTTTTTCCGTTTTTTGACGAGACAGATTTAAATTTAACCCAAAATGCAGCTTTTTCAGACAACAATTACAGCGGTTATTTGTACAATACCTTTACCTCCTCTTTGTTAAAAAAAATAGAAAAAGATATTCTTCCGGAAGGTGTTTCGCTGATTGCCGGCTCGTGGACAAGTTTGGTTGAGGTCTATTTTTTGCTTTCCATCACAATCGCCATTGTTCTTTGTTTTCCGCTCATCATATATGAAATTTATGAATTTTTAAAGCCAGCACTTTACAGAAAGGAAAGAAAATTTTTTATAAAATTTTTTATTTCTTCCATAGGACTATTTATTTCTGGAATTGTAATTGCCTACTATGCAATTTTACCTATAACTTTTAAGATTCTTATGTTCTTTGTCGGTATGCTTGGAGTTCTGCCTTTAATCTCCATTGATAATTTTGTTTTTATAGTTATGGCAATGCTTTTGGGAACCGGCTTTGTAATCGTAAGTCCGGTATTCTTATTTTTTTTAATAAAAGCAAAAATTTTAAATCCAGATACAATTGCATCAAGAAGAAAATATATTTATGCAGGACTTTTGATAGTAATAATGGTTCTGACACCTGACCCTACTCTTGCGTCAGATATCATCCTGTTCGTTCCGCTTGTTGTCCTATTTGAAATTGCTTTGTATCTTGGAAAAAGATGGGCTAACTGATAACATTGTTGTTTATTGAATTTAAAAATTTAGACGCATCATTTAATCCATATTTCCAACTCATCATAAAAAATAGTCGTCAATTAATAGGAATGGCTTATATTTTTAATAGAGAGATATTTATATTTTTATAGTCATTTTGACATCTTTTGATAATATTGTTTTTGTCCATATTTATTCTTCAAATCATAATATGTAATATTGATGTTCAAAATAAATAATCAAAAGTTGAAATTTTCACTATACTTTGACAAGTATAAAAATTCTGAAATTTCTACAATTGAGATTGAAATTATCTATGCAATTTGTAAAGAATTTGTAAAGAATATTTTGGATTCAGAATCCCAAAATTAATATTCTCTCATAATTTTTGTTATGATTTCCAATGCATCAGATAAATTTTCAAATCCATCATTATTGGCATCAACGCAAACACCAATTTCACCATAACCTTTCTCTCCGCTTAAATATTCAAGCATTTCAACAACATCAAAAATATCTTCAGGATATCTGCATTTCGTTACACACCCTTTATCTGTGCTGTTATCTTTCCATCCGTCGTACTTATCACAAGTGTTATTATCGCCATAAGACAAAAGCCAATTAACAGAATAAATATCAAAATTTTTGTTTTTGCGAATTGTGTTTGCATTTATAGTTAAATTTGAATAATACGAAATAATTCCCATATAGTTATTTAATATTGTGTTGTTCGTTATATCCAATAAAGAGCCATAGACATATATCCCGACATTTTTATTTAAATTTATGAAATTTCCCGCTATTGTGCTGTTTGATAAATTGTCCAGAGATACACCGCGCCATTTATTTGAAAATACAGAATTATTTGCAACAAATAGGCATGCAGAATTCTTAATGTAAATTCCATTATCCCTGTTTGAACTTATGCTGTTGTTGAACAGGTAAATGTTATTTGCATTATCTATTTTGATTCCCTCAAAGAAATTTGTAATTGCGCAATTCCTTATAGTAATATTCTGTGAATTTTTTAAATTTATTCCATAGTTATATCCAAAAAACCCTTTTATTTTGTGCTTGTTACAATCAAAGGACTTATTTGCTGAATTTACCAGATTGATACATGTTCCATCAGCAAAATTTATATCAAAGGTTAAATTTATTTCATTACAATTCGCATCGACGAGTTTCTTTGCACATTTTTCACACGAATCACAACAGCAGTTTCCATAACTTAATTCAGGATATGTAGTTGTTAATGCTACGCATCTAAAATCATCATTATGGTTTGAATTATTAAATCGTAAGGTGACATTTTTAAATGAAAATTTCGTTCCTCCGAAGGCACATTTGCCTGCCACAGCGGATTTGTTAAAGAATATTGAAATTTCGTTAATTCCTTCTGTTAAATTTTTCTCATAATAAACATCCTCAACATTGCTTTTATTGCAGTAAACATCTCCGTTTATTGTGTATGTTCCGTTTTTTGTTATGTCAACCGTAACATTAACGCCGTATTCGTAAATATCTGAAAATTTTATAAAAGAAGATGCTGATGATTCAAAGTCAGTATATTTGTAATAAGGGCTGCAACATTTCGTAGCTTTATCCTGTCTGTCATTGTCTTTATAAATTTCAACATTGATATTAAAATTTCCATCTTTTTTGCTGCTTCTTATATTCTTTCCGTCAAAACATAGCACAACACCATTAACGCCTTTTGTAAGGTAAGTTGTATTTGAAGCTGAGGAGGCAAATGCTCCTGCAACATCTATTTTTCCTGAAACAGTATAAGTTCCGCTTTCCGTTACATTAACCTTAACCCATACATTAAAGGAATCATAAAGCGAATTGTTATTGTTGTCAGGAGTATGATACCCTGCCATGGCGTCAATAATTGACACATAAGTTACATTATTCTCAACCTTGAAGTAAAATCTTTTTTCATCTCTGTTTGTGCATTTAATCAGATATAGTCCTTTTGTATCCGGTGAGAAATTTAATAAATTTGCTCCACCTATAATTGTATTTGAATTAATAGTATAAATAACCTTAATAAAAGCATCTTCATTCAGTGATGACAAACAACTTATATTAACTGTATCATTGATATAAAATACAGGCAATGTTCCATCAATTCCGTAGTAATTTGAGCCAATCGTTTTTCTTGAATTTTTGCTGATATTAATGGTTAAATTTTCTTTTGTGAAATGGAAATTGTTTTTTTTAAATTTCAGCAAAGGACTTCCGAGCAGTACAAATTCCATAATTGTCCTTAATCTATACTCATCTAGTCCGTCATTTTTCATTCTTTCAAACGCATCTATATATGCTTCTCCTGTTGTATTCTTCTTTGAGGTCATAAAATACTCTAAAATTTCATTCATATCTCCAACATCATAATTATCTGCGGAACCATTATTCAAAGTTATTCTCGCAGCACCATAATTTACCCTGCTTCCCCCTACATAAGTAATGGAATCATTCTTCAATAAATTTTCTGCAAAACTTTTAGAAAAATAATCCCAAATTGGAATTGTTGCTGAATCATAAGCACCGTTCATACAAGCAACCGAAACAAAAATTGCAGAAGAATTTGTGTTTAAATTTCCCCACACACATTTATTTGAAAAACAGGCAGAAACACCGCTTCCATGCCCAAAGTGAAAAACCAAATCATAATTTTTTAATGCATCTGCTAATTTGGATGATGTAAAATTCCCGTCTGTTTCAAAAAATTTAGTATAATTTAAATTTAAATTCTGCAGAGTGTGTAATGCGGAAATTTCATCCATATATTCATCATCACCATTAAAAATTTTTCCCCCGAACAGACCAATCTTTGAAATTGTTTTATTATAATTTTTTATCTTTTCAACCATAGCCGATGCATCCTGTTCATTACTGACAAGAATCCTTCCAGCTGCATGCTTCATCGTTAAATTTTCTTCATCAAAGACAGCATAAAATAAGTCAGTGGGAACCCAGAGATTATATTTATCAGTCGGGTCATAATAATATTTATCAAAATAATAATAACTTGGAGGAATTGCCGTTGTATTGCCAAACAAAATAACATAAGATGAATTCTGCTGACTCAAAAATTTCCTTATCTTCTTTGCCAAAGTATAGTTAAATTTTCCTGTGTGTTCATAATTTTTCACCTGTTCCCACGCACACAACGAATCATCGTTGTAGCCCATAAAGCCCACATCCAATTCTAAAAAATTTTCAAAGTCGCTGATTTTGTAAATTTCAGTAGGAATATTCTGGTTGTAAAATTTACCCAATTCCTGTGCCTGACTGTTCAGTTCATCTGGTGTTATAATTATTATTTTTGAAAAATTTTCCCCGTAAGCAGCCGGAAAAAGACAAAATATGATTCCAAAGACAAGTAAAATTTTTGCATTCATTGTTTTTTATTTTTATTCTTGTTTCTAATTATATTTTTATAAAATTTAATAAAATTTAATAAATTCAGATAAAGTAAAGGTAAAAGTAAAACAAAAATGTTGCCAATATGTAATATATGTGCAAAAACAAGGACCTTGTGTGCATCGTGTGAAACGAAGTTAAAGAATGAGGAAATTTCGGAAATGGATGTGAAAATTGCCCAGATGATATATGATTTTGGAAAGGGAGATCTTGGATTTGAAAAGGCGGTTGATGTGGGTGATTTTGTAGTTGTATTATCGCAAAAAGCAGACATAGGTAAAATCATTGGTCCAGGAGGAGAAAATTTAAGAAAAATGGAGGAATCAATCGGAATGCATATAAAGATTATGGGAGCGAGTTCAGCAGAAGAAATGATACATACTTTAATATCTCCTGCAAATATTGTATCTACGAGCAGGTTGTACAAAGCTGATGGAGGTATTATGAAAAAGATTACAATAAACAAGAATGATGTGGATAAGTTAAAGATGGATCTACATTCTATAAAAAAGATTGTTTCAAATTTATTACATACAGATGTTGAGATTGTTGTGGAATAAAATTTTAGAATATAGAATTTGAATCTCACTTGGTATGGAAACAAACAGGATAATTAATTTATGAGAGGTCTTTTAAAGGTTTGAATCTCACTTGGTATGGAAACAAACAGGATAATTAATTTATGAGAGATCTTTTAAAGGTTTGAATCTTACTTGGTATGGAAACAGTTGCTTCGGACAACGATTACCTGTTTCAGCATTTATTTAAATCGCACTATATGGTATGGAAAATAAGGTATAAAAACACATATAAAAATGTTAAAACAAGTTATTATTGTCAGAAGTGACTTAAAAAAACTAGGCAAAGGCAAACTTGCTGCACAGGTAGCACATGCTGCGGTCTCATCAGCAGAAATTTCAAAATTTAAGAAACAATGGATGGCAGAAGGACAGAAAAAGGTTGTCGTGAAGTGTGAGAATATTACTGATTTGCTTGAAATTTATGAAAGAAGTAGGACATCATCCATAGCAACATCACTGATTCAGGATGCTGGCTTAACAGAAATTCCGCCCGGTACAATTACTTGTGTAGGAATAGGCCCAGATGAAGAACAAAAAATAGACAAAATAACCAAAAATTTAAAACTTTTGTAATTGATTTTTATAAGTATGATTTTTTAATTTAATTTTAATTCAAATGAAATTTAGCGTAAAAGAAGAGGACATCATAGTAAAACATGAATGTGAAACGGACCCAAGATACGGATGTGAGCCGGAGAACAGAAAGATTTCGGACTACATAATTTATGGAATTATAAATATAGACAAGGTAAAGGGGCCAACTTCACACCAGATTTCATATTGGGTTAAACAGATGCTGGGCTTAAAAAAGGTTGGACACGGCGGAACACTGGATCCAAATGTAACAGGAATACTTACAATCCTGCCTCAGAATTCAACAAAAGTAGAGCGGGTTATTGCTTCTGTAAATAAAGAGTATGTAGGCATAATAAATTTTAGCAGGCCCATAGAAAAGAAAAAGATAGAGCGTTTATTTGAATATTTTACAGGAGAAATTTACCAAAAGCCGCCGTTGGAATCTGCTGTTTCCAGAAGAATCAGAAACAGAACTGTGTATTTTATGAAATTTCTGGAGATGGATGAAGACAGAATAAATGTATTGTTCAGAGTCGGATGCGAAGCCGGGACTTATATAAGGGTTTTGTGCAAGGATATCGGATTAATGCTTGGGATGAATGCAGTAATGGCTGATCTGAGAAGGACAAGGTCAGGAATTTTTGATGAGAATTCCTGCGTGTATTTACAGGACCTAAAGGACGCTTTTGAAATATGGAAAGAAACCGGAGATGAAAAATATTTAAGAAATATTATCCATCCTGTTGAAGAGGTCTGCGACGGGGTTAAGAAAATATGGGTAAAGGATTCTGCGGTTAATGCTGTTTGCTATGGTGCTAACTTAAAGATTCCAGGAATTGCCCGGTTTGAAAAAGGCATTAAACAAAATGATACCATAGCAATAATGTCTTTAAAGAACGAACTTGTTGCAATAGGCAAGTCGTTAAGAACATCGGAAGAAATTGAGAAAATGGATAAAGGTGAAATTGTGGACATAGACAGAGTAATAATGGAAAGAGATGTGTATCCGAAATTGTGGTAGAGACTATATGATGAAATTTTAAAAATAAATTTTTGTGTGAATTCCCTCCTTTTTTTCAATAAAATTCTTTAGTCGTTCCGGAAAATTTCCGTTAATAATGTATGCTGTTTTTTTGTACCTTTGAATAAATTTTAGGAAAGCAAAATCAATAACGTTGCTCTTGATTTTTTCAAGTTCTTTTGCTGAAATTTCATTGTATAAGTCCTTGTCAACAAAAATTCCGTCAACGCTTTTAAGCAGAATTATAGTTTCCGCATTAACTTTACTGGCAATATAAACTGCTATGCTATCAGAAGTAATTTCATTTGAAATTTCCATCCCGCTATCACTCAGCAGGCGGGATGGCAGAAATATTGTATTTGCATTTAATTCATAACTTGTCTTGATGTTTGTAAAGTTTGACAGAAGCATGCCAACAATATCCATCGCCAGAATACACGCATTATGAGAAATTTTTAAATTTAAATTATGGCTTTCATAATATTTCAAAACAAGGTCAGCAAATTCCCCTCCCCCAGGAAGAATGATAAATTTATGATTCAAAGATATTTCTTCCAGAATTTCAAAGATTTTCCTTATTGCCTTTGGATTTTTGCTTAAACTTCCGCCAAATTTTATAACGAACATATTAAAAAAATATAAATTTATAAAGTAAATAAAATTAGATTTATACTTAATTAAAAATAATTTCATAAAAATTTAAAATGGCATCAATTGTGTTTTGTTTTGAAGTTCATCAGCCGAGACGGTTAAAATGGTTTTGGCCTGACAGCGTCCGGAATGAAAAAGTTGAAAATATGGAGAAATTTTATTACGACGACGATGAAAACAGGAAGATTTTTGAAAAGTTAGCAAAGAAGTGGTACTGGCCAACAAACAAAAATTTGCTTGGTTTGGCAGATAAATTTAAGAATCAGAATAAAAAATTTAAAATTGCGTTTTCAATAACCGGAACATGGCTTGAACAATGTGAAAAATATGAACCCGCATTGATTGATACATTTAAACAGATGGCAGAAAGCGGTTGTGTTGAATTTCTTGATGAAACATATTAGCCCAGTTTGGCAGGACTTTTTGCCGATAAAAGCGAGTTTAGAGAAGAAGTAATAGAACACAGAAAGGCCATGAAGGAAATTTTAAATTTTTCCCCGAAGGTGTTCAGAAATACCGAACTGCTTTACAATAACGAAATCGCAAAAGAGGTTGAAAATTTGGGCTATAAGGGAATTTTTACCGAAGGCATTGAAAGAATATTGAATGGGCGAAGTCCGAATTTTATTTATCGTGCAAAGTCAGAGAAATCAGACAAATCAAACCTTGTTGTATTACTAAAGAATTATAAACTAAGCGACGATATTGCCTTCAGATTTTCATGGAGGAGCTGGAACGAATTTCCTTTGACAGCTGACAAATATGCAAAATGGCTTTCCGGTTGTCAGGGGGATGTTATAAATTTATATATGGACTATGAGACATTCGGCGAGCACCGGTGGGCAGAAACAGGTATATTTGAATTTCTGAAATTTTTGCCTGATGAAATTTTGAAACATGAAAATCTGGATTTTTTAACTCCCTATGAGGCAATTGAAAGATATAAAAACACAGATGTGGGAGAAGGTAATTTAATTGATGTTCCGTGGGATAAAACGATTTCATGGGCAGACACCGAACGGGATCACAGCGCATGGCTTGGAAATCATAATCAGCAGCTGTGCTTTTCAGAGGTTCAGCGCATTGCTTATTTAATTGAGAAAATTTCAGATGAAGCGGCAAAGATAAAATTTAAAAAAATATGGAGATATTTGCTTACAAGCGATCATTATCACTATATGTCTACAAAGAATATTGCTGACCAGGAAATTCATAATTATTTCAGCAACAGAACCAATGCGTATGATGCAGCAGTAAATCTTATGTCAATAATTTCCGATTTAAAGGAGAAAATTTTAATTCAGTTGATAAATGAGGCAAAACATAACGAAGAAAGAATGAAGCAGGAAAAGGAAATAATGAAGCAGGAAAAGGAAATATTAGAAGCGGAACAAAGAAAAGAGGCATACGAGGGGAACAGGATATTTAAAATGTAATGCAGGTTAAACAAAATAAATAAATTTTGGTGCTGACCCACTAAAATTGGGATAACTAAAATTGGGATAATTATATATTTGTTTTTTTTGACCTTCAATTTCAGTTGATTGGTTGTGTGCCATATAAAAGTAGGCCATTTATATTTTTGTAAATTATCAATTGAATTTTGAAGATTAAATAAAAATTTCAATAAAAATATTTTTGATTATAAAATTTATAACTTTTAAAATTTTTTGTTTTAAATTTATATTTGTATTTTAAATTTATTTATGAAAAATTTAATATAAAAGAGGTGGCTCATTAGTCTAAGTACAGCGGTAGCTTTTAAAAAAGCTCCATAAGTTTTATATAGATGTAGCCAGCACTTATACACAGATTATTACACAAGAATACGATCTACTTTGTAGGTAGGTTATTATAGTGGTCTAATTAAACAAATGGCCTGCCTCTTTTTGGCTCTCACCCTTTATTATGGAA
>Ga0066256_1003958_pt1 | contig 13648 bp, 10 predicted proteins | sample ThiBio_1000_biof_FD_87107 | JGI IMG/M metagenome (GOLD analysis project Ga0066256, IMG submission 87107) | Wastewater bioreactor microbial communities from Cape Town, South Africa - Thiocy_expt_1000_biof (version 2) | ecosystem: Engineered > Bioreactor > Thiocyanate-remediating >...
GTTTTCTCGCGGATCGCGGCCCTTCTGCTTCCACCACTGGATGATTTCTTCGCCGGCCGCGATCGGCGGCGCACTGTCGGGACGGAAGCCGGTCCAGTCGGCGACCCATTCCGGCGCGTCGCGCAGGAACGCCTTGGTGCCGAAGGCGTCGGGCAGGGCGATCAGCAGGTTGCCGTCATAAGTGTGCCGCCACTGGTCGAGAATGAGATAGGGTGCCCAGCGTAATTCCTCGTCGCTCTTTGCTAGCGCCGCCGCGACCATCGGCAGTTCATGCGCGTTGGTGCCGATGGCTTCGAGATCATTGTCCATCGCCAGCAGGACGTTGGATGTTCCTGTGAAGGCCGGACCGAGGCCTTCCTTGACCGCCTCGACGCACCAGCGCTGCCACAGGAAGCCGTGCCGCCGCCGGGTGCCGAAGTCCGACAGCCGCAGGCCATCGAGCTTGCGCAGCCGCTCCACCTTGGTCCACAGCTTGGCCTTGGCTCGGGCATAGAGCACGTCGAGCACGAAGCGTCCCTGGCCCTTCATCGCCTGACGCGAGCGCAGTTCGTTGATGATGGCGAGCGCCGGGATTTCCCACATGGTGGTGTGGGTCCACGGTCCATGAAAATGCAGTTCATACTGGCCATCGACCGTGTGCAGTTCGTATTCCGGAAGCTGGAACGTCGCGAGCCAACTAATGAAGTCCGGCGAGAACATCTGGGTCTTGCCGTAGAATGTGTTACCGGCGAGCCAGATTAATTCCTTCTTGGTGAAGCGGACCGTGCGGGCATGGTCGAGCTGGGCGCGAAGCTCATTTTCGTCGATGATGTCGCCCAGACGCACGGAATGCGTGCGGTTGATCACCGAAAAGGTGACATGCTCGTTCGGATAGAACTCCCGGATCATCTGAAGCATCAGAAGCTTGTAGAAGTCCGTATCGAGCAGGCTGCGCACGATGGGATCGAGCCGCCAGCCATGGTTGTAGGTCCGTGAAGCGATATCTGTAATAGCCATGCGCGGATCATATCTGCCTCTTTGGCGGGCAGCCAGTCACCGGACTGAGATTTTATTCCATTATCAGGGCGTAGCCATACGCCGGATTTTGCCGACGGTTGCGGCCACGTCGGTCCATGGCGTCTTGTCCGGTGCGAACTGCTGCCGGAGATAGGAGACAAGCTCTGCGACCTGCTCGTCGTTCAGGCTGTTCCTGAATGCGGGCATATAGCCGAGGTCGCTGGACACCGGCGCATCGATGCCGTGCAGGACGACCTGGACGAGATTGTCGGGCGTGGCGCTGTGCAGGTTGCTGTTCAGCGCGAGCGAGGGCCGGGCGCCGAACAGCATCGGCCCGCCGACCTGATGGCAGACAGCGCAGGCACCTTCATAGATGCGTGCGCCCATGGACGATCTGGTCATCCCGGCGCCGGTCGAGGATTCCAGTTGCGCGGCCAACGCATCCTCCGCGGGACGATCCAGCGCCTTGTCGTTGAAGGAGGCGAGATAGACCGCCATGGCGCGGATGTCGCTATCGGGAACGCTCGCGAGATTCTTCACGACGGGAGCCATCGGCCCGGCAGCGACGCCGTGAAAGCGCGAGAAGCCGGTCCGCAGATAGGCGAAAAGCTCGTCCTCGCTCCACGGGATCGGCGCATGGGACAGCGAGGTCAGCGCCGGCGCTTCCCAGCCATCGGCCTCGCCCCCCGCGAGATAGGCCTTTGATGTTCGCTCCGCGCCGAGCGCGTTGCGCGGCGTATGGCACGCACCGCAATGGCCGAGACTTTCCACCAGATAGGCACCGCGATTCCAGATATCGGAGCGCGTAGCGTCTGGCTGAAACGCCGCCGGATCATGAAACAGTGCATTCCAGCCCGCCATCAGCGGGCGAAGATTGAACGGAAAGGCGAGCTTCGTGTCGCGGTTGACCGCGCGCACTGCCGGCTGCGCCATGAGATAGGCGTAGAGCGCCTGCAGATCGGCATCGGTGGTCTTGGCGAAATGGTTGTACGGGAACGCGGGATAGAGCTGCCGCCCGTCGCGGTGAATACCTTCGCGCATCGCGCGCTCGAACGCCGGATAGGACCACGCGCCGATGCCGGTTTCGGCATCGGGGGTGATATTGGTGCTGTAGATGACGCCGAACGGCGTTTCCAGAGCGCGGCCGCCGGCGTTGATGATGCCGTTGGTTGCGGTGTGGCACACGGCGCAGTCGCCGAGTGCGGCAAGTTGCTCGCCGCGCGCGATGGTCGCGGTGGAATAGGTCGAGATATCCGGGCGGGCGATGGGTGGAATCGCGCGCCATGGCAGGACTGCTGCTGCGACACTGATTGCCGCTGCGCAGGCGGCTGCGATGCCGGTGATGATATTGCGCGGTTTGGCAAACGGGCTGCGCGTTTCCAGTACGGGACGCTCGGACGTCGCCGCGCCGGGCAGGGCTTTCGGCGGGGGAGGTTTGTCGCCGTTCAGGCCCGCAAGAATCCGCTCGGGCGTGAAGGGCAGTTCACGAAAGCGCACGCCGGTCGCATCGAAGATCGCGTTGGCGATGGCCGCCGCGCTCGGCACCGATGCGGATTCGCCCGCACCGCGCGGCTCCTCGTTCTGGCGCGGCAGCAGCAGAACGTCGATCTTCGGCAGTTCGGGAAACTTGATGATGGGATAGGAGCCCCATTCGCGGCTGGTCACCGTATTGCGGTCGAAAGAGACTTCCTCCATCAGCGCGCGGCTGGTGGACTGGATCACATTGCCGGTGAGCTGATGCCGCACGCCAGCCGGATTGATCATCATGCCGGTGTCTTGCCCGGCCACCACGCGCGTCACGGCGACATCGCCGGTCGCCCTATTTACCGCGACGTCCGCGATCCACGCCGACCACGCTGCGGGCTTGCCGGGAAACGGACCATGCACATAGAGCGCGTAGGCAAAGCCGCGTCCGCGCACGATGTCACCTTCTGCCTCTGGCTCTTTCCAGACCGGACGCGGCTCCCATTCGGCCCGCTTGGCAACCGCCTTGACGAGATCGACCGCGCGCGGGTCCTTCAGGTAGCGCAGCCGATATTCGATCGGATCGACGCCGGCTTCGGTCGCCAGTTCGTCGATGTAGGATTCATGCGCGAATGTATTGGGCAGAGCCGAGACGCCGCGAAGCCACGATGCACGCACGATCGGCGGCATATCGTGCGCGACCACGCGCATGGCATCGTAATCGTAGGGCGGGATCGCGGTGCGGTCGCCCATCTCGAAAACGGCGGCGGCCGGCGAGATCGTCCCGGTGAGCAGCAAGGCCAGTGTCGGCGCGCCGTTCGATGGATAGCGCGTGGCGAAATCATAGGCCGCGACGCTGCCGTCGGCATTCAGGCCGCCGTTGACATCCATCAGTTGCGCGGTGCCCTTCGGCTCCCAGGCATGTTCCTGTTCGCGCGTGAGTTGCACGCGCACGGGCCGTCCTACCGCGCGCGACAACAGAACGGCATCGGCCGATACGTCGTCCGCGCAGTTGCGCCCGTAGCAGCCGGACGCTTCCAGACGGATCACGTCGATCTGCGATTCCGGCCGCCCAAGAAGAAGCGCGAGATCGGTCCGCAGCACATGCGGATTCTGGGTGCCGGACCACACGCGCACGATATCCCCCTGGACATCCGCGACCGAACAGGACGGACCGATCGAACCATGCATCTGATACGGCCAGACATAGGTTCGCTTGATCGGCTTGTCTGCGCCGGCAATAGCGCCATCCACGTCACCCTTGTCGAGCAGCGTGCGCGGCTTGCTCGGATTGGCGCGCAGCGCGGTTTCGACGTTCTTCAAGTCGGGAAGCGACGGCGTATCCTTCCACGTCACCCTGAGCTGCGCCGCTGCCTTGATCGCGTTCTCTTCGCGTTCAGCGACCACGCCGACGAAATCGCCGATCTGCACGACCGCGACAAGACCGGGAATGTCGCTGACCGAGGATTCGTCGACGGCGATCAGGCTTGTTCCAACGAACGGTCCGGCATCGACGCCCGCATAGGGCGGACGCACCACGCGGCCATGCAGCATGCCGGGCACACGCACATCATGCACATAGACCAGTTCGCCGGTGGCTTTCGCTGGCAGATCGACTCGCGGCTGGGATTGCCCGACGATCTTGTAATCGTCGGCTTTCTTCACCGTAACGTCATCGGTGAGTTCGAGGCGGATGATTTCGTCGCCGATTAGTTCGCCATAACTGACACTGCGGTTATGGCCGCGGATCAGGCCATCCTCAATAACAAGTTCGCTGTCCGGAAGCTCGAGCTTTTCCGCCGCGCGTTTCATCAGGAAGTGACGCGCCTGCGCCGCCGCCTTGCGCAATGGCACCGCGGTGATCTGAATAGTCTCGCTGGCGATGGTGGGGCCCTGATTGGGCACGCGTGATGTGTCGCCCAGCACGACAATGACCCGCGCAAAGGAGACATCGAGTTCTTCCGCGACGATCTGTGCGAGTGCGGTGCGGATGCCGGTGCCGAGATCGACATGGCCGTTGAACGCGGTCACGCTGCCGTCGGCGGTGATCTTGATGAAGATATCAAACCCTGTCGCGTCCTTGCTGGCTGCCGGACGAACGACAGACAGCGAGCCGGAGAGGGGCGCGCTTGGTTCTGCGGAGGAGTCGGCTGCGGTCATCATTCTCTCGCGTCAAGAGAATGACCGGCTGCGCGCATTGCCGCGCGCAGGATTTCGACATGAGCGCCGCACCGGCACAGATTGTAGCGCAGCGTCTGCAGAATCTCATCTTCAGACGGGCGCGGGTTGTGCATCAGCAGCGCCTTGGTGGTCATGATCATGCCGTTCAGGCAATAGCCGCATTGCGCGGCCTGTTCTTCGATGAAGGCGCTTTGCACGGGGTCGGGATTGTCGCGCGAGCCGAGGCCTTCCAGCGTGACGATATGTCTCTGCGCGCAACCGCTGATCGGGATCACACACGAGCGCGCCGCGACGCCATCGATGATCACGGCGCATGCGCCGCATTCGCCGAGCCCGCAGCCGTATTTCGGACCATTGAGTTCCAAATCGTTTCGCAGCACGTAAAGCAGCGCGGTGTCGGGCGCAGCAGCGACCTCATGCTCCTTGCCGTTGACCGTCAGCCGGGCGGTGGGTGGCGTCAGACTCATCGTTGCGTTCCGATCTGCTGCGCTGCAAACTGTCGCCGCGCAGTCCCGACGATACCGTTTGTATACAAACGTGCAAGCAAACGATGACCGGTGCGTGCGATCCGCACAACGCGTCATGATGCATTGCACGCTTTGTGGACACGGCTGCTGGGCAAATGAGTTTTTATTCGGCAGTTCGGGTTTTCGCGGGCGAGGGCGCTTGACAGCTTTCGGGACCACGCGCAACATCGTTCGTATACGAACAAAGCGCCGATGCGGTTCGGCTGTCTGTGTTGGTTCGCAGGTGAGTTTGATCATGCCGACTGAAGCGACATCGATCGTCCCATCGGGAAGCGCGGACAAAATCCGCTGCGATGCCTGTCCGGTGATGTGCTACATCAAGCCGGGCGCGGCGGGCGCATGCGATCGCTATGCCAACAACAACGGTGAACTCGTTCGCGTCGATCCGCATATCGTGCTGGAACGCACCGTCAGCCACGGCGGCAAGCTGGTGCCGTTCCAGGCCAGCGGCGACTGGGACGGCAAGATCGTTCACGATCGCGGCGTCTTTGTCACGGCGATCGGTGCGGGCACGACTTATCCCGATTACAAGCCTGCGCCGTTCATCGTTTCCTCTGAAGTCGATGGCGTCGATATGGTCACGGTGGTGACCGAGGGAATCTTTAGTTATTGCGGCGTCAAGGTGAAGATCGACACCGATCGCTATCTTGGCCCGGAGACCGCTGCCGTGCGCGCGCAGGGCGAAGCCGTCGGTCACGTCACCACCAGCGAATACGGCTCGCAGATGCTGTCGCTCGGCGGCGTGCATCACCTGACCGGCGGCTCGAAGAAGGAAGGCCGCGTCACCTGCGATACACTGATGGATCTTTCTAATGGCAAGGCCGTTGAACTGACGGTGGATGGCGGATCGACCGTGGTGGTGCAGGCGGGCCGTCCGCCCATCGTCAATGGCGTGCTCGAGGAGCGGATGCGCGTCGGCTGCGGCTCGGCGACCATCGGCATGTTCGCCAAGCAGTGGCTCGGCAAGGTCGATGAAGTTGTTGTGGTGGACGATCACATCACCGGCGTTCTGTCCGAACATCAGGCCGGCAAGCTGCTCGACATTCCCGATACCGGAATCAAGATGAAAGGCCGCCGCTCGACGCCCGGCCGTTATTTCCAGGTGGCCGATCCCGGCACGGGATGGGGCGGCACCAACATTTCCGATCCGCTTTCGGTGCTGGGGCCGTTCGATCCCAAGGAAGCGCGGCCGGGTTTGCGCATGCTGATGGTCAGCACCACGGGCGAACACGCGGCATATTTCGAACTGGACGACGAGTTGAAGCCGGTCGAGAAGATAATGCCGCCCGATCTTCAGTTTTCCGTAGAGCGGATTCAGGAAAATTGCGAACCCGCACTTTGCACCGTGCTGTTCATGGGCGGCGCGGGCGGCTCGCTTCGCTCCGGTGTCACCGAGAATCCGGTGCGGTTGACGCGCTCGGTGAAGGATGCGCTGACGTCGGTGACCTGCGGCGGCGCGCCGGTCTATGTGTGGCCGGGTGGCGGCATCACTTTCATGGTCGACGTGACGCAGCTTCCGCAGGGCGCGTTCGGCTATGTGCCGACACCGGCGCTGGTCGCGCCGATCGAATTCACGTTGCGGCTGTCGGACTATGCCGCACTCGGCGGTCACATGGATTACGTGCAGCCGCTGGAGTCGGTTCGGGCCAATGCCGAAATCCGGCCGTCGCCGATGACAATTCCCGCGAGGCGATCATGACGCGGTTGCCGCAGGTTGGATGGCTTGCCGACGGGAAACGCCTGCATCTACAGGACGGGCCGATCGACCTGATCGTCGAGGCGGATGGGACCGATGACAACGTGCGTGCGGCCTACGAGGCGGCAGTCCAGACGCTCGCGGGTCTGCTCGATACGTTGTGCGAAGAATTGCCCGAGTTGCGCCGCGCGGCTCATTCGGATGGATCACGGCTGAAAGGCCGTGTCGCGCGGCGCATGTATGACGCCGTCGCGCCGTTCTCGGCCGATACCTTTATTACTCCGATGGCTGCGGTCGCCGGTGCGGTCGCGGAAGAAGTTTTGGGCGCCATGGTCGCGTCGGCGCATCTCGACCGGGCCTATGTCAACAACGGCGGGGACATCGCGCTGCATCTTGCGAACCGCGAGCGCTTCACGGTCGGGCTGGTCGATCATCCCGGCGAGCCGAGTCTGATCGGGCGGACTGTGATCGAAGCGAGCGATCCCGCGCGCGGCATCGCCACCAGCGGCTGGCATGGCCGCAGTTTTTCGCTCGGCATCGCGGATGCCGTCACCGTTCTGGCGCAGACAGCCGCGCAGGCGGATGCCGCCGCGACGATCATCGCCAACGCCGTCGATCTGCCGGACCATCCTGCGATCGATCGTTGCTCCGCGAACGAGATCCAGCCCGATAGCGACCTCGGCGATCGTCTGGTCACGCGTGGCGTCGGAGCGCTGTCTTCCCATGAGATCGCCGCGGCCCTTGACGCCGGTGTCCGCAGGGCGCGCGCGCTGCTGGTGGACGGGCTGATCGAAGGCGCCGCACTCCATTTGCAAGGCGAAACTCAAGTTGTCGCATTGAAGAATATCGACGGTGCTGTACCGTTCATGCCGGCGGTCGTGGCCACGCGAACCGGAGCCTTGCATGCCGCAGGTGCCTGACGTTTACATAATAAAGGGAGACGACATTCGATGAGCGCGGTCATTCGCAAGATCGTCACGGTTGTCGAGGAAACCTTGACGGAAGGCGGGAAAAAGGTTTCGCCTCCGACACGACGTGCCGCAGCCATCGCGGTGATCGAAAATCCGTTCGCCGGACAATATGTCGAGGATCTTGCGCCTCTCATGGCGGTTGGCGAGGAACTGGGCGAACTGCTGGCCACGAAGGCAGCCGCCGCCCTCGGCATCGAAGGCAGCAAGGTTCAGAGCTATGGCAAGGCTGCGGCGGTCGGCGAAAACGGCGAACTGGAACATGCGGCAGCGATCTTGCATCCTAAACTCGGCGCGCCGGTGCGGAAAATTCTCGGCAAGGGTGCCGCGCTGATCCCGTCGTCCAAGAAGCGGGGCGGAATGGGAACTTCGCTGGATATTCCGCTCGGGCACAAGGATGCAGCCTTTGTGCGGAGCCATTTCGATGGCATGGAAGTGCAGATCAACGACGCGCCGCGTGCGAACGAGATCATGGTTGCTGTTGCCGTCACCGATAGCGGGCGTCCGTTGCCGCGCGTCGGCGGTCTGACTGTCGCCGAGATCAAGGGTGAGGACGGCCTGCGTTAACGGGCCGTGTCAGGACCAAGACGGTTGAAGAATAACCGGACTGTCCCCGATCAGCGAAGGGATGGACGGATGTCACGGCGGAGCAATTGCTTTCGTCAACATTGGAGGGTCTGGGATGCTACGACGCAAATTTCTCTTGAATGGTCTTTTCGGCGCAAGTCTAGGTGTAATGATCGGCGGCATGGCGACATCCGCCATGGCGCAGAGCGGTGAAGTCAAGATCGGTGAAATCAACAGCTACTCGCTGCTTCCCGCGTTCACCGAGCCTTACCGGAAGGGCTGGCAGCTCGCGGTCGAGGAAGTCAACGCGGCAGGCGGAATCAACGGCAAGAAGCTGGTCGTCATTTCGAAGGACGACAGTGGCAAGCCCGCCGATGCGCAGACCGCAGCGAACGAACTGGTGTCGCGCGAAGGTGTGGTGATGCTGACCGGCACCTTCCTCTCCAACATCGGTCTCGCGGTCAGCGACTTCGCCAAGCAGAAGAAGGTGTTCTTCCTGGCCGCCGAGCCTTTGACCGACGCAGTTACATGGTCAAACGGCAACCGCTATACCTTCCGCCTGCGCCCATCGAATTACATGCAGGCGGCGATGCTGGTGGAGGAGGCCGCGAAGCTCCCTGCCAAACGCTGGGCCACCGTTGCGCCGAACTATGAATACGGCCAGTCCGCCGTGTCGGTGTTCAAGAAATTGCTCTCGGCGAAGCGGCCCGACATCCAGTGGGTCGACGAGCAGTGGCCACCGCAGGGCAAGATCGATGCAGGCCCGGTGACACAGGCGCTCGCGGCGGCGAACCCCGAGGCCATTCTCAACGTCACCTTCGGCGCGGATCTTGTGAAGTTCGTGCGCGAAGGCAACACCCGTGGCCTGTTCAAGGATCGCGCCGTGGTGTCATTCCTGACCGGCGAGCCGGAATATCTCGATCCGCTGAAGGATGAGACGCCAGCAGGCTGGATCGTTACCGGCTATCCCTGGTACGACATCAAGACGCCCGAGCACGAGGCTTTCCTCAAAGCCTATCAGGGCAAATACAACGACTATCCGCGGCTCGGCTCGATCGTCGGCTATCAGACGATCAAGGCGGCGGCGGCGATCCTGATCAAGGCCAAGTCCGAAGATCCTGAAAAGATGATCGCTGCGGCCGAAGGCCTCTCGATGTCGTCTCCGTTCGGCCAAATTACTTTCCGCAAGATCGATCATCAGTCCACGCTCGGCGCGTTCGTCGGCAAGACCGCGCTGAAGGACGGCAAGGGCGTGATGGTGGATGCCGCCTATCGCGATGGCGCGAAGTTCCTGCCGAGCGATGCCGAAGTCGAAAAGCTTCGCCCGAAGGATTGAAACTGACAGCCGCGGGCGCGTGCTGTGCCCGCGGCATTCTCCAGCTGCGGATCGCCGATGAGCTTCTACGTTGTCCAGTTTCTGACAGGTCTTGCGAGCGCAGCGTCGCTATTCCTTGTGGCATCGGGTCTCTCGATCATCTTCGGCGTGACCCGCATCGTGAACTTCGCCCATGGTGCATTCTATATGCTGGGGGCCTATGTCGCGTTCACGCTGACGGAGCGACTGTCCGGCACTTTTGGATTCTGGGGCGGCATCGTGATCGCGGCGCTGGTCGTCGCGGTGCTCGGCGCTCTGGTCGAGATGGTTCTGCTGCGCCGGATTTATAAATCTCCCGAACTGTTCCAGTTGCTGGCGACATTCGGCCTGACCCTGATGGTCGAAGATCTCGTGGTCCTGATCTGGGGACCTGACGATCTGGTCGGCCGCCGGGCGCCGGGGTTTCGCGGCGCTGTGGATTTCTTCGGCCAGAACATTCCGTCCTACGATCTTTTCCTGATCGTGCTTGGGCCGGTGGTGCTCGGCGTATTGTGGCTGCTGTTCCGGCGCACCCGCTGGGGCGTGCTGGTTCGCGCTGCGACGCAGGACCGCGACATGGTGGCCGCGCTTGGGGTCAATCAGAAGTGGCTGTTCACCAGCGTATTCGCGGTCGGTGTGTTTCTCGCCGCGCTTGGCGGCGCGTTGCAGATCCCACGCGATGCCGTGCATCACGCCATGGACCTGCGCATCATCGTCGACGTGTTCGTGGTGGTGGTGATCGGCGGTCTCGGCAGCATCACGGGCGCATTCGTCGCGGCGGTACTGGTGTCCGAACTCAATGCGTTCGGCATCCTGATCTTTCCAAAGATTTCCATCATCCTGGTCTTCCTCGTGATGGCCGTCGTGCTGATCGTGCGGCCGTGGGGGCTGTTCGGAAAGCCGGAGACGGCGGCACGCAAGACACCGGGATTGACTATTCGCCCGTGGCGCCCACTCACGACCAATGAGCGTTTCGCGGCGCTCCCTGTCCTGATCGCGGCTGCAGCACTGCCGCTGGTCGGTGGCAATTACGCGCTCACCGTCGGCGCAGAAATCGCAATCTATGTGATCTTCGCAGCCAGTCTGCATTTCCTGATGTCTGTCGGCGGCCTCGCATCCTTTGGCCACGCGGCGTATTTCGGTCTCGGTGCTTATGGCGTGGCGTTCTTTGCCAAGGCTGCGGGACTGCCCATGATCGCGTGCCTGCTGCTCGGTCCGTTGCTCGGGCTGCTCGGTGCTGCGGTGTTCGGCTTTTTCGCGGTGCAACTGTCCGGCGTTTACTTCGCGATGCTGACGCTCGCCTTTGCGCAGATCGTGTGGTCGATCGCATTTCAGTGGGTCTCGGTTACGGGCGGTGACAACGGCATCCTCGGCGTGTGGCCCGATGCCTGGGCGGCGGGACCGTCTCAATTCTATTGGCTGTCGCTGGGCATTGCCGCGCTCGCGGTCGTCGTTCTGCGCCTCATCGTCTTCTCGCCGTTCGGTTACGCTTTGCGAGCGACGCGGGATTCAGCCTTGCGGAGCGAAGCCATCGGCATCGATGGCAAGCGGATTCAATGGACTGCCTTTGTCATCGCCGGAACGGTCGCTGGCATCGGCGGCGCATTGTTCGCTTATCTCAAGGGAAGCATATTTCCCGACAGCCTCGGCATTTCACTTTCGGTCGATGCGCTGGTGATGGTGCTGCTCGGCGGTGTCGAGACGGTGTCGGGCGCTGTGGTCGGCGCGATCGTATTCAAGGCGCTTAACATCTGGCTGGTGAGCCAGACCGACTGGTCCAAGCTCGTGCTCGGCGCGGTGATCGTGCTGATCGTCGTGGCCTTCCCGAAAGGCATCGTCGGCATGATCGAGAGTGTTCGCACGCGGCGTCAGTCATCGTCTCCCAAGCCTGCCGTTCTGGCATCACGGATCGAGAGCGCGGAATGACCAAGGCATCCACACTTCTCGCCGTCGAAGGCCTGACAAAATCCTATGGCGGCGTGCATGCTGTGCGCGGCGTGTCATTCTCGCTGGCGGCTGGCGAAATTCTCGCGTTGATCGGTCCCAACGGCGCAGGCAAGAGCACGTGCTTTAACATGCTGAACGGGCAGATCGCGCCCGATAGCGGCACGATCCATTTGCTCGGCAGAAATACCACGGGCAAGACACCGCGCGCGATCTGGCGTCTCGGCGTCGGCCGCACCTTCCAGATCACCGCGACGCTGGCCAGCATGACCGTGCGCGAGAATGTGCAGGTGCCGCTGGTGTCCTACAACGCGCAGCTCTTCAACATGTGGGACTCGACGCCGAAATTTGCGCGCGAAGATGCAGACCGGCTGCTCGATCTTGTCGGCATGAGCGGTTACGCCGACCGGCCCTGCGGCGAACTGGCCTATGGCGATCTCAAGCGGCTTGAACTTGCCATTGCTCTCGCCAATCAGCCGAAACTTCTTCTCATGGACGAGCCGACTGCGGGCATGGCGCCGCGCGAGCGTGTCGAACTGATGCGGCTGACCGCGCGGATTGCGCGCGAGAAGTCGATCGGCGTGCTGTTCACCGAGCACGATATGGATGTGGTGTTCGAGCACGCGGACCGGATTCTGGTGCTGAACCGCGGTTCGCTGATCGCGGAAGGCTCGCCTGACGAGGTGCGCAAGAATCCGCAGGTGCGTGCGATCTATCTTGGCGAGGGACTGGTCTACGACGCGCGTCATCGTGAGGGAGCCTCGGCATGAAGCTCTCGGTTCAGGGGCTGAACAGCTTTTATGGCCCCGCGCATATCCTGTTCGACGTCGCGCTTGAGGTCGGCGACGGCGAGGTGGTGGCGCTGCTCGGCCGCAACGGTGCGGGCAAATCGACCACATTCCGCTCCATCGTCGGGCTGGTAGAGCAGCGCGAGGGACGGATTGTTTTTGAAGGACAGGATGTTTCCAGTCAGCCCACCCATGCCATCGTGCGGAGCGGGCTCGGCTATGTTCCGGAGGAGCGCCGGATCTTCACAGATCTGACGGTCGAGGAAAATCTCGAGGTCGGCCGCCAGCCGCCGCGGAATAATGCGCCGCAATGGACTCGTGAGAAACTGTTCACGCTGTTTCCCAATCTCGGAGAAATGCGCGGCCGCCTCGGCGGGCGGATGAGCGGCGGCGAGCAGCAGATGCTGACCATCGCGCGCACGTTGATGGGAAATCCATCGCTGGTCCTGTTGGACGAGCCGTCAGAAGGCCTGTCTCCGAAAATCGTCGAGCAGATGGTCGAGGCGATCCTGGCCATGAAGAAAGAAGGCGTCAGTATCGTCGTGTCGGAGCAGAACCTTCACTTCGCCAATCTGATTTCCGACCGCGCCTATATCATTGAGCGCGGACGAATTTGTTACAACGGCACCATGCGTGAGCTTGAAGCGCGTCCCGACATTCGCGACGCGCATCTGGCGGTGTGACCGGGTTACGGGGGAGGGAATGGCGAAAGCAGCTCTGAACAAGGCCGCAGCGTCAGTCAAAAATGCCGCGCCCCGGAAAAATGTGAAAGCGGCCAAGCAGTCCTATGTGCTGGATGACCAGATCGGTTTCGTCCTGCGTCAGGTCTGGCAGCGCCACGCGGCAATCTTCGCAAAGGAAATCGGCATCAACCTGACGCCGACGCAGTGGGCTGCGCTGGCGAAGCTCATCGAGACCGGACCCTGCTCGCAGAACCAGCTCGGGCGTCTCACCGCGATGGATGTCGCGACCATCAAGGGCGTGATTGATCGTCTCACCGTGCGTGGACTGACCGAAACGAGTTCCGACCCGCAGGACGGTCGCCGCCTTCTGGTCAGCCTGACCCGTGCCGGGCAATCGCTGGCCGAGAAAGTCGCGCCCAATGCACTCGCGATCACGAAGGAAACGCTCGCACCGCTGTAAGCCCGGGAGCGCGTGACGTT
>Ga0066256_1003963_pt1 | contig 13644 bp, 2 predicted proteins | sample ThiBio_1000_biof_FD_87107 | JGI IMG/M metagenome (GOLD analysis project Ga0066256, IMG submission 87107) | Wastewater bioreactor microbial communities from Cape Town, South Africa - Thiocy_expt_1000_biof (version 2) | ecosystem: Engineered > Bioreactor > Thiocyanate-remediating >...
GTGGAGCACGAGCTGGTGGGCGCGGCGGGCAGTGGTGGTGGCGGCGGTGGCGGCGGCGGTGCGGCGGGCGGCGCTGGCAGTGCACGCGGCGCCTCCGGCCAGGCGCTGCCCTCTACTGCCATGGACGCCGCCGCCGAGCTGCCGTCCACCGCCATGGATGGCGGCGTGGACGCTGGCTCCAACAGCAACGCGGCGGAGAGCGGCGACGGTGGTAGCGGCGACGGTGCCGGCGGCGCCGCCGCCGATGTGACGTGCGCCGGCCTGTTTGACCAGGCGCTGTGCGGCTCACCTGACGACATTGCCGTCACGGACGGCGGCTACTCCGTCACCACCAAGACGTCCGCCTACACGCTGGCGGTCGTGCCGTACGGCTTTGACGGCAGCGTGCTGGGCACGTGGGAGTTCCGCGTCATGAAGGACGTCGCCAACGACTCCACCTGCTGCTTTGGCGCCGTGAACACCAAGACGCCCACCTCGCGCTCCTACTCCTCCGGCACCAACGGCTACTTCCTGCGCGGCTACAACGGCAACCTGTACGGCCCCGGCAAGGACCGCGGCACCAAGGAGCGCGTGAAGCAGGGCGACGTGGTGCGGTGCGAGTGGAACGGCCCCGACGGCACGCTGGAGTTCATCATCAACGGCGTGTCGCAGGGCGTGTGCTTCTCCGGCCAGTCCGGCCGCACGCTGTACCCCGCGCTCTCCTTCTACGGCGCCGGCCGCGTCGTGCGCCTGCAGCGCTGCGTCAGCCGCCCGGCGCCCGCTACCGCCACCCCCCTGGCGTCGCCCACCACTGCGCGCTACTCCGACACCGCCAGCTCGGCCGGCTACGCCGTGTCTGCGCCGCCCGTCGCTGTTGCGGCGGCGGTCAGCGGTGGCGGCGGTGGCAGCAGCGCGTACGTCAGCACCGGCACCGGCAGCAATGGGCCCACTGCGCCCACTGCGCCTGCCGCGCTGCCATCCGCGCCGTCTGCCCCGCTGGCGGCCTCCAGCTACGCGGCGCCCGTCGTCACCTGGTCCCGCACCTACAGCAGCAGCGCGGACGTGCTGGCGATCGGCAACGACGGCCGCACCGTGCGCTCCACCTCGGGCTCCAACATGATGGCGGTGGCGGACCGCGAGTACGGGGCGGGCAAGTGCGCGGTGTGGGAGGTGCGGGTGGATGAGGACGCGGCTGGCGACGAGATGGTGTGCGTGGGCGCCGTGGTGACGCCCGTCACCGACTTTGACTACGAGACCTCCTCCTCCGGCTTCTTCCTGCGCGCCTGGAACGGCCGCCTGTACGGCCGCGGCAAGGCGGACGGCAGCGCGGTGGAGGGCCGCAAGTTCCACCAGGGTGACGTGGTGCGCGTGGAGTGGAACGCAGACGCGGGGACGCTGACGTTTACGGTGAACGGCGCGGAGCTGGGCGAGTGCTTCCGCGGCCTGTACGGCAAGGCGCTGCGGCCGGCGGTGGCGTTCTACGGCGAGGGCCGCGCCGCGGCGCTGACGCGGTGCGAGGAGGTGCGCCCCAGCCGCCCCGCGCCCTCGTTCGCTGGCGTGCCCGCGTTTGACGCCGGCCGCAGCGCCGGCAGCGCGGTGACGTGGCACAACGGCCGCCACACGGTGGCGTCCACCGTGTCCGACAACGCCATCGCGGTGGCAAGCGCGGGGTTCGGCCGCGTGAAGGCGGTGTGGGTGGTGCGCGTGGACATGGACGAGGAGGACGACCAGTGCGTGTGCGTGGGCGCCACCACGCTGCCGCCGGGCGGCGGCCCCGCGCCCTCTGCCGCCTACGACGCCGGCGACATGCCGCTCATGTACCGCCACTACAACGGGCAGGCGTACGGGCGTGGGCACGTGGCGGGCAACCGCAAGAAGGTGGCGCCGGGTGACACGGTGCGGTGCGAGTGGGACGGCGTGGAGGGCACCCTGTCGTACTGGGTGGGCGCCGACTGCCAGGGCACGCTGTTCACCGGCCTGGCGGGGCTCACGGTGTACCCCGCCGTGTGCATGTACGGCGCCGACCGCGTGGCCACGCTGGTGCGGTGCGAGGAGGTGCGTGAGCTCACGCCGGTGACGGAGGACACGTCGGCGCTGCGCGGCGTGCCGCGCCTCACCACCGAGCCCGGCGTGCCGTCCGCCGGCCTCCGCTTCTCCGCCGACTCGCACACCGTCACCTCCACCTCCGGCGAGCACGCGCTGGCGCTGTGCGCCGAGCCGCTGGACGGCCGCGCCGTGTTTGAGTTCCGCATCGAGAAGGACGTGTCGGGCGACGAGCGTGTGGCGCTGGGCGCCGCCACGCGGCCCATCACCTCTGCGCGCTACGACGCCGGCCGCGCGCTGCGCGTGTACCGCGGCTGGAACGGCGCCGCGTACGGCGACGGCGTCGTGTCCGCCTCCAAGCGCACCGCCGCCGCGCACGCCGGCGACATTGTGCGCTTCCAGTACGACGCCGGCAACCTGGAGGTGTTTGTGAACGGCGCGTCGCAGGGCATCCTGTGGCGTGGCGTGCCCGGCCCCATCTTCCCCTGCGTCACCACGTACGGCAACGACCGCAGCGTGACGCTGCTGCGCGCGGAGCGCGTGGAGGTGCTCATCCACGGCGAGACCGCCACCGCGGCGGCGCCCAAGGGCAGCACGCGCAGCGGCCCCGTGTCTGGCGGCGGCGGTGGCGGTGGTGGCGCTACTCCGAGTGGCACGCCGGGGTCCACCGTGCTGGCCATCGGGTTTGACGCCGCCGCGTCGCTGGGCGAGTTCGACTTCACGGTGGGTGGCCGCACGGTAGAGTCGCGGCGTGGCGGGCGCAGCATGGCCATCGTGTCGGCGGCGGCGTTCACGTCAGAGGCGGACGGCGCGTTTGAGTTCAAGCTGGACGCCGACGTGATGAACGACGAGTGCACGTGCTTTGGCGCCACCACGCTGCCCGCCAAGCCGGACTACGACAACGGCACGGCGGCGTACATGTACCGCGCCTACTCGGGCGAGCTGTACGGGCCGGGCAAGGAGGGCGGCGCGCGCGCCAAGGTGCACCCGGGCGACCGCGTGCGGTTTGAGTGGGCGGCGCGCGACCGCGCGCTGTCGCTGTTTGTGAACGGCAGCGCGGAGGGCGTCGTGTTCCGCGACGTTGCCACGCCGCTGTACCCCGCGCTCGGCTTCTACGGCAGCGGCCGCCGCGCCACGCTGTCGAGCGTGGAGGTGAAGCGCCCTGACACCAGCGTCGTGGTGGGCACCACGGTGGGCAGCACGGTGGTGGGCGGCCGCGTGGCGGTGGTGGAGCCGCTGCCGGGCCGCTTTGACGTGTACTCCTCCTCCTCCATGTCGGAGCTGGAGTGGAGCAACGAGTTCCGCACCGTGGCGTCCAAGGTGGGCGGCCGCACGATGGCGGTGACGGACGTGGGGTTCGACGCCAGCAAGCGCGCGGAGTGGGTGTTCCGCGTGGACAAGGACACGTCGGGTGACGAGTGCGTGGTGCTGGGCGCCGCCGCCTTCCCGCTCACCTCCAAGGACTACACCAACGAAGGCACGTTCTGGGGCATCCGGGCGTACAACGCGGAGCTGTACGGCTCCGGCAAGGCGCCGACGGGCAGCCGCGCCAAGATCCACGCCGGCGACACGGTGCGGTGGGTGTGGGACGGCCCCGCCGGCAGCCTCACGCTGTACGTGAACGGTGCGGTGCAAAACGGCGGCGAGCCGGCGTTCCGCGGCCTGCGCGGCCCCGTCCACCCCGCCGTCGCGTTCTACGGCACGGACCGCCGCGTCACGCTCACCTCCGTGGGCCTCGTCACCTACACCGCGGCGCCCGTGGTGGCCGTCGCGCCTGCCACCCCGCTGCCGCGCTTTGACGTGTACGACTCGTCGTCGCTGGCGGAGATGGAGTGGAGCAACGACTTCCGCACCGTGAAGCCGCGCGTGCGCACCAACACGCTGGCGGTGGTGGGCAAGAGCTTCTCGACGGGGAAGGCGGTGTGGGCGTTCAAGCTGGACGCCGACCTGGCGGGCGACGAGGCGGCGTGCTTCGGCTTCACCGTGAAGCCCATCATCTCGCGCTCCTTCAACGACGGCCGCCAGCCCATGGTGCTGCGCGGCTACAACGGCACGCTGTACGGGTCGGGCGCGGTGGGCGGCCCGCGCTCCAAGGTGCACCCCGGCGACGCCGTCATGTGCTGGTACGACGCCGACGCCGGCACGGTGGAGATGCTGGTGAACGGCGTGACGCAGGGCGTGTGCTACAACCTGCCGCCCGGCACGGAGGTGTGGCCGGTGGCAGCGTTCTACGGCACCACCTCCGTCGTGTCGCTGGTGCGGTGCGAGCCGGTGGCGGTGTTTACGGTGGGCCTGCCGGCAACGGTGACGGTGGGTGGCGTGCCGGTTGTTGGCGGCGGCGCGCCGCCCGCGCCCCCTGCCCTGTTTGACACCGGCGCCAGCACGTCGGGCGGCGCGCTGTCGTTCTCGTCCGACCGCCGCACCGTCACCTCCAAGACGGCGGGCCGCAGCTTGGCGGTGGCGGAGGTGGGGTTCTCCAAGCGCGCGTACTGGGAGTTCCGGCTGGACCGCGACGTGAACGCCAACGAGTGCACGTGCTTTGGCGCGGTGGTGAAGCCGGTGCCCACCAAGGACTACGACTACGACAAGTTTGGCGCCTGGTTCTACCGCGCCTACAACGGCGCGTTGTACGGCCCCGGCAAGTCGTCGTCGAGTGGGCGGCCCAACATCCACCCCGAGTCCACCGTGCGCATCGAGTACGACCCCGGCGCGGGCACGCTGGCATACTTTGTGGACGGCCGGCCCGTCGGCGTGTGCTTCTCCGGCGTGTCCACCGACAAGAAGCTGTACCCCGCCGTCGCGTTCTACTCCAACGACCGCGCCGTCACGCTGGTGGCGGCGGGGGAGGTGGGCGCGGGCGGCGCCGGCGGCATGGCTGCCGGTGCGTGGGCGGGCGGCGCGGCGGTGGCGGCGCTGCCGCGCAGCATGTACCAGTACGGCGACATGCCGGCGTTTGGGACGGAGGTGTCCGCCTCCTCGCACCGCTTCTCCGCCGCCAGCCGCACCGTCACCTCCTCCAGCGCCAGCAGCGCGGTGGCGGTGGTGAAGCGCGACTTTGGCGCGACGCGCGCGCTGTGGGAGTTCCGCATTGACGTGGACGTGAACGGCAACGAGTGCACGACGGTGGGCGCGGTGGCGGCGAGCTCGGGCACGTCGACGGGCTACGACGCCTCCACCTCGTACCAGCTGCGCGGCTACAACGGCAACGTGTACGGCACGGGGCGCGTGACGGCGTCCAACGCGGGTTGGAAGTTCCACCCGGGCGCCATCATTGCGGTGCGGTGGGACGGCCTGGCGGGCACGCTGGCCATGTCCATCAACGGCGGCAGCCCGTTTGTGACGCACACCGGCCTGGCGGGCACCACCGTGCGCCCCGCCGCGTTCACGTACTCCACCAACCGCACCGTGTCGCTGCTGCGGTGCGTGGAGCTGGCGGCGCTGCCGGACACCATCCCGGGGCTGTACTCCGCCACCTCGCTGCCGGAGTACGACACGACGGCGTCCAGCGGGTCGTCCAACCTGGAGTACACGGCGTCGCTGCATTCCGTCAAGTCGGTGTCGTCTACCAACTCGGTGGGCGTGTTCCGCCAGCCGCTGCGGTCGGGCCGGTGGGTGGTGGAGTACCGGCTGGACACGGACGAGAGCGGCAACGAGGGCACGTGCTTCGGCTTCACCACCGCCGCCACCTCCTCCATGTCCAAGTCGTACGACGGCTCCGCGTCGCTGGCGGTGCGGTGCTACAACGGCGAGACGTACGCGCCGTCCTCCAACAAGGTGGCGGGCCTGTCCGTCACCAAGGTGCACCCGGGCGACGTGGTGCGGTTCCACGTGGACATGAGCGGCGGCGTGGTGGAGGTGTTTGTGAACAACAAGGGCGCGGGCGTCGTGTTCCGCAACGTGGGCTCCGTCACGCTGTACCCCGCCATCTTCACCTACCTGTCCGGCCGCGGCGGCTCGCTGCTGCGCGTGGAGCAGGTGTCCTCCTTCCCCGAGTCGGTGGCGCTGGCGGCGGTGGCGGTGGACACGGGCGTGGTGGGCGGGCGCGGCGGCCTGGTGCCGTTTGACCCGGCGCGCTCTGGCCCCGCCGACTGCCTCACCTTCTCGTCGGAGGACACGACGGTGGTGTCCACCTCCTCCACCAACTCCATGGCGGTGACGCGCACCGGGTTTGGGCGCGTGCGCGCCGTGTTTGAGTTTGAGCTGACGCGCGACGAGCTGAACAACGAGGGCTGCGCCTTTGGCTTCACGCTCGCCTCCCCGCCGCCCTCCTTCGACTACTCCACCTCGCCGCCGCCCGGCTGCTTCCTGCGCTGCTACAACGGCCAGCTGTATGGGCCCGGCACGCACATCGCCACGTCCGCCAACCGCGGCAAGGCGCACCCAGGCGACAAGGTGCAGATGAACTACGACGGCATTGAGGGCACGGTGGAGGTGTTCATCAACGGCGCGTCGCAGGGCGTGTGCTTCCGCAACCTGGCGGCCGCCGTCGTGTACCCCGCCGTCGCCACCTACCTGGCCAACCGCGGCGCGCGCATCACGCGGGCGGAGGAGGTGGCGGGCTTCCGCAAGCCGGCGGTGGCGGTGGCAGCGGGCTCCACCTTCGACTCCTCCGTGTCGTCGCCCAGCGAGTCGATGACCATCGGCGACGGCGGCCGCGTGGCGCGCTCCGTCTCCTCCACCAACTCCATGGCGGTGGTGCCGCGCGCGCTGGGCGCGCAGCGCACCGTCATCAAGTACCGGCCGACGCGCGACGAGCGCGACAACGAGGGCGTCGTGTTTGGCTTCGTGTTTGCCTGCCCGCCGCCCTCCTTCGACTACACCGCCTCCGGCTACGACAACGGCCTGTTCTACCGCGCGTACAACGGCGAGGTGTACTGCCCGTCGCGCTTCCGGTCGGGCGAGACGACGCGCGTCAAGGTCCACCCCTCGGACGTGGTGACGATGCGGGTGGACGGCGTGGCGGGCACGGTGGAGGTGCTGGTGAACGACGCCAGCCAGGGCGTGCTGTGGGCCAACCTGGCGGGCACGACGCTGTACCCCTGCATCGGCACCTACCTGTCCAACCGCGAGGTGACGCTGGTGAGCATCGAGACGGTGGACTCCCTGCCCACCGTCGTGCCGCTGACGGCGGTGCCCAAGTGGGACACCGCGTCGGGCGCGTCGGGGCCCGGCATCACGTTCACCAACGAGGACCACACGGCGCGCTCCACCGCCGGCGAGTCGCTGGCGGTGCTGAGCCGCGGGTTTGGCGGCAGCGGTGCGGGCAGCGGCAAGGCGGTGTGGTCGTTCCGGCTGGATGAGGACACGGCGGGCAACCAGATGACGTGCTTCGGCGCGGTGACGAAGCCCATCGCGTCGCGCGGCTACGACACGCGCTCCGGTTACTTCCTGCGCGCCTACAACGGCGCGCTGTACGGGCCGGGCGCGACGGGCGGCACGCGCAGCGCGGTGCCGGTGGGCGAGACGGTGACCATGACGCTGGACCCGGGGGCGGGCACGCTGTCGGTGATGGTGGGCACCACGTCGCTGGGCGTGTGCTGGACGGGGCTGACCAGCACCACCCTGTTCCCTGCCGTCCAGTTCTACGGCTCTGGCCGCGCCGCCACGGTGACGCGCGCGGAGGAGGTGGTGGACGCCGCGTCGCTGGCCAAGTTTGACCCCTCCTACTCGTCGGCGGGCGACGTGGAGTTCTCCAACGAGTACCACACGGTGCGGTCGTCCAACGCCACCAACTCCATGGCGGTGGTGGGCCGCGGGTTCAACACGCGCGTGCGCGCGGCGTGGGAGTTCCGGCTGGACGAGGACACGCTGGGCAACGAGACGACGTGCTTTGGCGCCACCATCGTGCCGCCGCCCTCCATGTCGTACGACGCCGACGAGTGGCCGCTCATGTACCGCGCGTACAACGCGGTGGCGTACGGGCGCGGGAAGGCGTCTGTGGTGACGGCGCGCGCCAAGATCCACCCCGGCGACCTGGTGCGGTGCGAGTGGGACGGGCCGGAGGGCGCGCTGTCGTACTTCATCAACGGCACGGCGCAGGGCCCCGTGTTCACCGGCCTGCGCGACGTCACCCTCTTCCCCGCCGTCTGCTTCTACGGCTCGGCGCGGCAGGTGAGCGTGGTGCGGTGCAGCGAGGTGAGCGCGGTGACGCCGCTGTCGGAGGGCATGCGCGCCATGCTGAGCGGCGTGCCGGCGTTCTCCGTCACCGACAGCTCGCCGGCGTCGGAGGTGGCGTTCACGGACGGCGGCCTCACCGTGTCGTCGCTCACCGGCTCCAACGCCATGGCGGTGCTGAGCCGCGGCTTTGGCGCCACGCGCGCCACGTGGGAGTTCAAGGTGGTGTCCGACTCGTCCGGCGACGAGTGCACCGCCTACGGCGCCGTCATCAAGCCCAGCCCGTCGCGCGCGTACAACGCGGGCGGCAACAACCTGTTCTACCGCGGCTACAACGCGGAGCTGTACGGCACGGGCGCCGTGACGGGCGGCTCGCGCGCCAACATCCACCCCGACGACGTGGTGCGGTGCGTGTGGGACGGTGAGGCGGGCACGCTGACGTACTTCATCAACGGCGTGTCGCAGGGCGCGTGCTTCGCCGGCCTGCGCGGCAAGACGGTGTACCCCGCCGTCGCCTTCTACCGCTCCGGCCGCACGGTGTCCATCATCCGGTGCGAGGAGTCGGTGGACTGGGCCGCCATCCCGCGCTTTGACCGCGAGCTGTCGTCGCGCGGCGTGGAGTGGCGCAACGACGACCACACGTTCGTGACGACGGAGGGCGGCAACAAGCTGTTTGTGGTGAACCGCGGGTTTGGGCGCGTGCGCGCGGCGTGGGCGTTCCGCATCGACGTGGACGAGGCCACCAACCAGATGGTGTGCTTCGGCGCCACCACGCTGCCGGTGCGCACCACCAGCTACGACAGCGGCGAGGACTGGCCGCTGGCGTACCGCGCATACAACGGGCAGCTGTACGGGCGCGGGAAGGGGAGCAGCGCCAAGGCGCGCGCCACGGTGGGCGACGTGGTGACGTTTGAGTGGGACGGGCTGGAGGGCAGCCTGGCGCTGCTCATCAACGGCACGCACCGCGGCTACACGCACACCGGCCTGCAGGGCGTGACGCTGTACCCCGCCGCCATGGCGTACGGCCGCGCGCGCGGCGTGTCGGTGGTGCGGTGCGGCGAGGTGGACGCGCTGACGCCGTCGCCGTACGCCGGCCTGTACCGCGTGCCGCGCTTCGACGAGTCCATCTCGTCGGGCCACGACGACCTGACGTGGGACGACGACGGGCACACGGCGGTGGCGGCGAGCGACACCAACACGCTGGCCATCGTGGAGCGGCCGTTCGAGGGCTCGCAGCGCGCCGTGTGGTCGTTCCGGCTGGAGCACGACGACGCCAACGACGAGCGGTCGGCGATGGGCGCGGTGCGCTCGCGCTACCCGTCCGCCAAGTCGTACGACTCCACGCCCGACGTGTACATGCTGCGCAGCTACAACGGCGTGCTGTACGGCGAGGGGCGCGTCACGTCGCCCACCGAGAAGGTGCACCCCGGCGACACGGTGCGCTACTTCATGGACGGCCCCGCCCGCAACCTGTACGTGTACATCAACGGCATCTGCCAGAACAGCGGCGCGCCCGTCTTCACCGGCATCTCCACGCCGCTGTGGCCCGCTGCCGGCACGTACGCCTCTGGCGTGCGCATCATGCTGACCGAGTGCGACGCCCTGCCCGTGCCGTCCTCGCTGCCGCGCTTTGACCGCGGCCGCTCCTCGTCGGGCCTGGAGTTTGTGGACGACTCGCGCACCGTGCGCACCACCGGCGGCTCCAACTCCATGGCGTTTGTGGACCGCGCCTTCACGCGCGGGCGCGCCGCCATCGAGTTCTTTGTTGAGACCGACAACTTCAACGACGAGCACGCCTGCTACGGCGTCTCCGAGCCGGCCTCCAACTACGACTAAAGCAACGGAACCACGGCGCGTGGGTGCCGCGCCTACAACCGTGCGCGGGGTCTGTTTTGGGGTGGGGGGGGGGGGGGGGGGGGGGTGTTGGGGGGCGGACACGGCAGTACAGCGCAAGGTGGCGCCAACCAACCCAACTCAACGCACCCATGAGCACGACGGGGCAGCTGCGCTTGCACTCCTGCTTGCACTTCTTGGGCTTGCACTTGTCCTCGCTCACGATGGCAATGCGCTGGTTGTCCTCCGACTCTCCCTTGGCGGACGCCATCTTGTCTGGCGGCGGGGGCGCGAGCCGACCTATGACCGATAGAGGTGAGGGGGAGAGACGAGGGGGACGTGGTGGTTCACGAGGGGAGGGGGGTTGTTTTAGGTGCACAAAAATGGATGACGCAGCGGCAACTAAAATAAACACCGGGATTCACACGTAACGTCACGTTGCCCCCCAACGCGCGGTTGTGTCCTCCCAAGTATTGCCGCCAACCCCACCCCACCTTCCAAACTCCACCCTCTTGACTCACTCCGTTTGTGGTGTCTCTCCTCTCCTCCTCCTCTCGCTGCCTACTCATGTCATGGGTGGGCGCGTTTTTTCCAGGGGGCGCGACAAACAAGCGGCAGGGAAGGAAGCACGAAATAGTGCGCAGCAGCCGGTGGGGAGCAGAATGCGAGGTGGAAGGAGAAGCCGAGTGGCGAGAGTGGGTGAGAGCGGGGTGCAGGTGCGGCGTTGAAGCGTTTGAACGCAGTGTTTAGTGGCGCGGAAGTAGGGAACTGGGGAGAGCAGGAGGAGGAGGGGGGAAGGAGCGAGGAGTAGCAGTAGTAGGACGTAGCAAGCCAGCAGCTCACCAGAGGGCGCCATGGCGGGAGTGACGGGCGCGGCAGGCGGCGGCGCCGGGGGCGGCAGTGCAGAGGCGGGCGATGAGGTGGACTATGGCGCGTTTGAGGAGATGGAGGCCGGCGGTATTGGCGATGGCGGCGACGGTGGTGGCGATGGAGGTGGTGAAGGCGGCGAGGGTGGTGAAGGCGGCGATGGTGGCGGCGGGGTGGATGCCGATCTGGCGGCGCTGGAGGGCATGATGGCAGAGATGGAGGGGGAGCAGCGAGATTTGAAGAGCGCGGTGGGGAAGGCAAGTGCGGATGCGGCACATGCGGTGGCGGCCAAGGCGTCGCTGACGGCGGCGGCGGCGGATGCAGATGCGCGGTCCGTGTTTGTGTCTAACGTAGACTTTTCGGCCACGTCGGAGGCGGTGGCAGAGTACTTTGGCAGCTGCGGCGTGGTGAACCGCGTCACCATCATTGTGGACAAGGCGACCGGCTACTCCAAGGGCTTTGCGTATGTGGAGTTTGCGGATGGCGAGGGCGTGGAGAACGCGCTGCTGCTGTCTAACACGGAGTTCAAGGGCCGCGCCATCAAGGTCATCCGCAAGCGCACCAACGTGCCGCACCACATGCTGCGCGGCGGGCGTGGCGGTGGCGGGCGCGGCGGCGGCGGCGGGGGCCATGGGGGGGGCGGGGGGGGGGGGGGGGGTCGGCGGGGGGGGCGGGGCGTCCCCCGCGGCGGGGGGCCGGGGGGGGGGGGTCCGCGGCGGGGGGGGCGGGGGGGGCTCCCCGTGGGGCGGCGCCGGGGGGCGTGTTGGCGGGGCTGAGTCATAGTGTTTATAGGGCCTGGCCTGGCATTGAATTAGCGCTTTTCTACCTTGTAGTTGTCGCGAAACAATCACATCCCGGGCATCGATTGCAGGCTGGCGTTCAAATTGGGAGCGCGCAGTCGATCAGGAGGGGCGCCCGCCGCCGCCGCGGCCAGCGTGCGCGTGCATGCAGACGCACGTGCACGTGGCCACGACGGCGGCGGTGGCGTGAGGCGCCAGCGGCCACACGGGCGTGCGCCTCAACGGCCCCGTCGCACGCATGGGCAGCGGCTTAGAACTTGGACTCCAGGTACAGGTCCTTGAAGAAGTAGAAGAACGCCTGCTTGCCGTCGTCGATGAGCATGGCGAAGGAGGCGGAGTAGGTGTCCTCCGCGGGGCCGCCCGCCGACTCGCCGTCCACCACGGTGGACTCCAGGGAGAAGAACTGGATGGAGGCAAAGTTGGTCTGCACCCACTTGAAGCCCGCCGTCGCCATGCGCGTGCCCTTCTCCTTCAGGTCATCCTTGTCCTTCGCCGCGCCCTTCGTGATGGCCAGCTTCTTGAACGCCAGCATGACGGGCATGAGCGCCGCGTCGCGGAACTCCTTGAACGACGCAAACCGGTGCTCGTTCTCAATGGACGGGAAGTTCCAGAACTGGTCCAGCTTCGTCTCCGCCTTGTCGTCCGTGTCGTCGTCCTCCGGCTTGCTGAACTCGCCGCCGCCGCCCACGTTGATCTTGTCGCCGCCCGCCGTCTGCACGTACGCAGGCGTGCGCACGATGCCCGTGTCCACGCCGTCCACCAGCACCGGCTCGATGGCCTTGGCGTCCGAGGAGTACTCCTCGCCCGGAATGAAATCCCTGTAGACCTGCCGGTTTGGGTGTTTTTTTTGGCGGGTGGTGGGGCGTTGGGACAGGCGGGGTCTGCTTCTCCTCCCTCGCACGTTTTTTCGCTCGGATCGCCCCGCCTCGTCCGCTTCGGTTCCACTCATCTCCACCCACACATCCCCACCACTGCCTCCCATTTCTCGCCTCTACAACATCTACCTCCTCCATAACGCTGCCATCGTCCCACCACCTCCTCCTTCTCCAGCACTCTCTCCTCCACATCTCCTCCTCCTCCTTCCCTTCGTCTACTCCCTCCCCTCCTTGTTCGCCGCCAATACGACGCACCTTCATTCTGGCAGGTGCGCAGCGGGGCAGAGGAGGCGCGGCGATGGCACAAGATTGGCGCGCGCCGGCCCACCGTGCGCCGCCGCTGCGCGTACACGAGTGAGGGCCGCGAGAGAGGGGGAGGGAGGCGAGGAGGGGGAACGTGTGGTGGTGCAACGGGTGGAAAAACCACCCGCCGCCAGTTTTTCAAGTTCTCTCTTCCCTCTACTGCCTCTCTCTTTCCCCTCTACTGGCCTCCTACTGCCTCTTCTCTGGCCTCCTAGTGGGGCGGACGCTCGGCCGAAAAATGCGCGACCGGAGGGTCGCGGCGCGGTGGCGGCGCCAGAAAGCGTGTGGCACCACAGGTGCGTTGTGTGCGCGTGCGCGCCTGCCGCCCGCTTTCCCCCCCTTCCCTCGGCCCTCCTTGATGTACCGCAGGGTGGGGAGGGAGCGAAGCAGGCAGCAGAGAGAAGACGAGGAGAGGAGGGGAGGAGGAGGAGAGGAGGGGAGAGGAAGAGGGAGGAGTGGGTGGAATGAGTGGGGCAGTCGATTGTGGCTGAGGAGGAGATGACGTGCCAGGTGGGCGCAGTAGAGGAGGCGGCGGTACTGGAGGAGGGTGGTGCCGGCGTTGTACTTGATGTGGTCTGCTGGTTTGAGGAGGCCCGTTCCTGGTGCAGCGCTCGCACCTGCTGCTGCCGGTCGTCCCATTGCGGTTGCTTGCTGCTATTGCGACACCCACTGCCACTCTGTTGTTGCTTGCGGCTGCTGTCTGTTACTTGCGTAGCTGCGAGGCGGCTGCAGTGGCGGTGGGCAGCTGCTTGGGAACGACATGGAGAAGCGCAGCGCTGTTCGGGGCAAGGAACACGGACCACCACAGACCGCCGCAACAGCAAGCATGT
>Ga0066256_1003965_pt1 | contig 13640 bp, 15 predicted proteins | sample ThiBio_1000_biof_FD_87107 | JGI IMG/M metagenome (GOLD analysis project Ga0066256, IMG submission 87107) | Wastewater bioreactor microbial communities from Cape Town, South Africa - Thiocy_expt_1000_biof (version 2) | ecosystem: Engineered > Bioreactor > Thiocyanate-remediating >...
CCGAGCGATGCCGCTCGCTCCATAGAAAGGATGACCCATGACCGAAGATGCCATCATCACCGGCGGGGGCTTGGCCGGCCTTCCCGCCGCCATGCAGCTCGCCCGCGCCCGCCGCCGCATCACCATCGTCGACACCGGCGAGCCGCGCAACCGCTTCGCCGCCCATTCGCACGGCTTCCTCGCGCAGGACGGAAGGCCGGGCGGCGAGATCCTCGCCGATGCCCGCCGCCAGCTTGCCGCCTACGAGACGGTGACCTTCCGTGATGCGCCGGCCGAGCGGCTGGAAGGGGAAAAGGAAGCCTTCTCCGTGGTCACCGGCGACGGCGGGCGGATCGCCGCGCGGCGCGTGCTGCTCGCGACGGGTTTCGAGGCCGGGCTGCCCGCCATTCCCGGCCTTGCGGAGCGCTGGGGCAAGACGGTGCTGCATTGCCCCTATTGCCATGGCTATGAAGTGGGCGGCGGGCCGGTCGGGGTGCTCGCGCGCACGGCGGAGGCCGCGCGCTTTGCGGCGGTGGTCGCCGACTGGGGCAATGTCACGCTCTTCACCAATCAGGTGCCGGAGCCGGACGAGGAGGCCCTTGCCGTTCTCGCGAAACGCAATGTGAAGCCGCGGCCCGGCCGCGTCACCGCCATTTCAGATGGCCCCGACCGCCCGCCCGCCCGCGGGGCCCGCCCCCGCCTTCCGACGCCGGGCCCGGCGCCCTTCGGCACGCCGGAGGCCCGGGTGCGCAGCGCCATTCCGGCCGACCGCGGCTTGAAGCTGAAGGAGACGCCCGTCGGCAGCATCCTCGACACCGACGACACCGGCCAGACCTCCCTGCCCGGCCTCTATGCCGCCGGCGACATCGCGCTCGGCGCGGCCAATATCTCGCTCGCCTCCGCCAATGGCGTGAAGACCAGCGTCTTCCTGCACCATTCGCTGATCTGGCCCGCGCATTGACCTTTATGGATGCCCCGGCTATTTCGGGGCATCCGCAATGGAGTTTTGATGTCTAGCTCTGAGGCCCGCTGAGGACCCTGCCCGCGAAAGCTTGCGCGCAGGGTCGGAAAAACGACGAGCCCTGCCACCCTTCGGTGGCGGAACGTTTTTTCGCGTTCATTCGAACGCCGGACGGATTCTCAGGACAATGGACATTTCACGCGCCGAACAGCGCATCCTCCATCTGCTCGCCCAGGGCGGCAGGATCGACATCGAAAAAGACGACGACAACAGGAAGATCGTGACGGTCGCCTGCATCACGCGGGACGGCTGGCGGGCGGGCGGCCTCGACCTCGAACTCTTCCGCAAGCTGAAACGCCGGCGCTGCATCGCCTCCTCCGGCGGCAGGCCCTACCGCATCACGCAGCGGGGCCTGGAACTGGTGCGCGCGCAGCTCGACAACCAGTGATTCGACGGGAGGCGCGGCGAAGGCCCGCCTCCCTCAAAAACCGCCCGGCCCGTAGCCGATCGGCTCGTCCGCGACGAGCTGCCGGCGCAGGCCGATCGATTCGACGTTGCGGTCGAGCCGCGGCGAATAATCCACCGACAGCCAGCTCACCGAATAGCCGTGTTTCTGGAAGAAGCCGACGGCCGCGGTGTTGCGCGCATGCGTCTGGAGGCGCGCGGCCTCCAATCCGGCCGCGACGATCTCGTTTTCCATGGCGGCAAGCAGGGCGGAGCCGAGCCCCTTCCTCTGCTGCGGCGGATCGATCCAGAGATCGGTGATCTCGTCGTCCAGCGCCTCGCGCGAGGCCCAGCCCGCAAGGACGCCGCCGAATTCGGCGACGCTGGCGCGCAGCCAATGGCTTGCGAGGAACTGCTGGAAGGCATTGCGGGCATGATCGCACCGCACCTGGAGGTCGGCCACGCCGGTGACGGCCTGTTCCCAGGCCCGGACGCCGATGTCGATCAGCGCCGGTACATCTTCCTCGAGGGCATTGCGAACGGTGATCATGCGGCTCTCTCCACCGCCATCAAAGCACCGCGCGGCGCGATTGGCGAGAGACGCCGACCGCTATCCACGGAGATGATGAAGCGGCGGAAGCCGATAAGGGGCCGGACGCCCCCTTACCACCAGCGGGTCGGCGCGAAGCGGCCGGCGGCCTTCTCGATGACATGGGCCGTCTTGAAGAGGGTTTCCTCCTCGAAGGGCTTGCCGATGAGTTGGAGGCCGAGCGGCAGGCCCTTGTGGTCGAGGCCGGCGGGAACAGAAAGGCCCGGCAGGCCGGCCATGTTCACCGTCACCGTGAAGATGTCGTTGAGATACATCTTCACCGGATCGGAGGCGAGGTCCTCGTCGGCGATGCCGAAGGCCGATGACGGGGTGGCGGGCGTCAGGATCGCGTCGACGCCGGCATTGAAGGCCAGCTCGAAGTCGCGCTTGATCAGCGTGCGCACCTTCTGCGCCTGCAGGTAATAGGCGTCGTAATAGCCGGCCGAGAGCACATAGGTGCCGATCATGATGCGGCGCTTGACCTCGGTGCCGAAGCCGGCCGCGCGGGTCTTCTCGTACATGTCGACGATGTCCTTGCCGTCGACACGCAGGCCGTAGCGCACGCCGTCGTAGCGGGCAAGGTTCGAGGAGGCTTCCGCCGGGGCGACGATGTAATAGGCCGGCAGGGCGTATTTCGTGTGCGGCAGGGAGATGTCGATGACATCGGCGCCGGCATCCTTCAGCCAGGCGATACCCTGCTGCCAGAGCGCCTCGATCTCGTCAGGCATGCCGTCGACGCGGTATTCGCGCGGAATGCCGATGCGCATGCCCTTCAGCGACTGGCCGAGCGAGGCCTCGTAATCCGGCACCGGAAGATCGACGGAGGTCGTGTCCTTGGCATCGACGCTGGCCATGGATTTGAGGAGGATCGCCGCGTCGCGGACGTCGCGGGCGATGGGGCCGGCCTGGTCGAGCGAGGAGGCGAAGGCGACGATGCCCCAGCGCGAGCAGCGGCCGTAGGTCGGCTTGATGCCGACGGTGGCGGTGAACGCGGCCGGCTGGCGGATCGAGCCGCCGGTGTCGGTGGCGGTCGCGCCGGCGGCAAGCCATGCGGCGACGGACGCGGCCGAGCCGCCCGACGAGCCGCCCGGCACGAGGTCCTTGTTGGAGCCGGCCGCGCGCCACGGGTTGACGACCGGGCCGTAATAGGAGGTCTCGTTGGACGAGCCCATGGCGAACTCGTCCATGTTGAGCTTGCCGAGCATGACGGCGCCGTCGGCCCACAGGTTCGCCGTCACGGTCGATTCGTAGCGCGGCCTGAAGCGGTCGAGCACGTGGCTGGCCGCCTGCGTGTGGACGCCCTCGGTGGCGAACAGATCCTTGATGCCGAGCGGGATGCCTTCGAGCGCACCCGCCTTGCCGGCGGCGATGCGGGCGTCCGACGCCTTGGCCATCTCGCGTGCCTTGTCGTGGGTGACCTCGACATAGGCGTTGATGCGCGGGTTGGCGGCGTCGATCGCGGCCAGATAGGCGTCGGTCAGCTCGGAGGCGGAAAATTCCTTCGCGGCGAGTTTTTCGCGCGCTTCGGCAATCGTGAATTTCGTCAGTTCGGTCATCAGGCGAGCATCTTTTCGTAAAACCGGGACCAGCCGGAATCGGGATAGTCGAGGACGGCGCCGCAGGTCGAGAAGCCGCCGCGCTCGTAGACGCGCCAGGCGGGCTCGAAGCCGGGCGCCTCGCCCGTCTCCAGCACGAGGCGGCCGACGCCGCGCCGGCGGGCGAACTCCTCGACGCGGGCGAGCAGGGCCGCGCCGACGCGCCGGCCGCGCGCCGCGGGCTTCGTGAACATGCGCTTCACCTCGCCGAGGCCGCCGCCATGGTCCTTCAGCGAGGCCATGCCGAGCGGCGCGCCGGAGGCGTCGCGCGCGACGAGGCAGGTGACCGACGGCCTGGCCATCTGCTCGACCGTGAGCTGGAACTGGAACTCGCGCGGGGTGAGCGGGATCATGTGGGCGTTGAGCTCGGCCACCATCGCGCGGACGTCGTCCTGCAGCGGGGTCTCTGGAGCGATGACGATGTCGGCCGTCATTCGACGACCTTCGGCACGAGGAAGAAGTTTTCCTCCGTCGCCGGCGCGTTGGCGACGATGTCGGCGGCCTTGCCGCCGTCGGTGACGACGTCCTGCCGCTTCTTCATCTCCATCGGGATGACCGAGGTCATCGGCTCGACGCCGGAAACGTCGACCTCGTCGAGCTGAGCGACGAAGCCAAGGATGGCGTTCAACTCGCCCACCATGCGCTGCGCGTCCTCCTCGTCCACGGCGATGCGGGCAAGACGCGCGACGCGCTTCACGGTGGCGAGGTCGACGGACATGGCGGAACTCCGGGAAAGGGCAGAAGCCTTACCCGGCCTATAGAGCGGGGCGCAGCCGGGCGCAACATCGGCCGGCGGTTTCGGCGGCCGGCATTCCGCTCACACCGTCACGCTGCCGCCGGGCTTGGGCGTCAGCACCTTCGTGCCGGAGCCTTCCATGCCTTCGACGAACTTGTCGGCGTTCTGGTCGATGACGGGGAAGGAGGCGTAGTGGCAGGGCAGCACGGTCTCGAACTGGAAGAAGCGGCGGCAGGCGAGGGCTGCCACCGCGCCGCCCATGGTGAAGCGGTCGCCGATCGGCACGATGCCGACCTGCGGGGCGTGCAGCTCGTTGATCAGCGCCATGTCGGAGAAGATGTCGGAGTCGCCCATGTGGTAGACGGTCTTGTCATCTGGGAAGTGGAGGACGAGGCCGAGCGGGTTGCCCAGATAGGTGTTGGTGCCCTTGTCGCCGCCGAAGGAGGACGAGTGCAGCGCCTGCACGAAGGTGGTGGTGAAGCCGCCGCAGTCGACCGTGCCGCCGGTGTTGCCGGGATTGATGCGGTTGCCGTCGGCGCCCTGGCCGACCAGCCACATGCAGATCTCGAAATTGGCGACGAGCTGGGCGCCGGTCTTCTTCAGGATCGCCAGCGTGTCTCCGACATGGTCGTTGTGGCCGTGGGTGAGGAGCACGTGGGTGACGCCCTCGGCCGGGCCTTCCCAGCCGCCCTCGCGCCACGGCGTGCCCGACAGGAACGGGTCGATCAGGATCTTCGCCTTGCCGCTGTCGATGCGGAATGCCGAATGACCGTACCAGGTGATCTTCATGGGCGTGCCTCCTCGCAATGTCGTCGCCGCGAGGATAGAACGCGCGGACGCCTTGTCAAAAGGAAGCGCGCGTGAGCGTCGTTGCGATCGAAGACATGCCCGACCTGCTCGCCGCCGGCGCGACGCTGGCGGGGCTCGACCTCGGGACGAAGACGATCGGGCTTTCGGTGTCGGACCGGGGGCTCGCCTTCGCGCATACGCGGCCGGTGATCGCGCGCAAAAAGTTCGGGCAGGATGCCGAGGCGCTGCTCAAGGCCTTCGGAGCGGACGGGGTGGGGGCGGTCGTCGTCGGCCTGCCGGTCAACATGGACGGCTCCGAAGGGCCGCGGGCGCAGGCGGCCCGCGCCTTCGTGCGCAACATGCAGCGGCTGACGGAGCTGCCCTTCGCATTCTGGGACGAGCGGCTGTCGACGGTGGCGGCCGAGCGGTCGCTGATCGAGCAGGATTTTTCGCGCGGGAAGCGGGCGGGGCTCATCGATTCGGCCGCCGCCGCCTTCATCCTTCAGGGGGCGCTGGACCGGTTGAGGATGCTCGGCACCGGCCGGTCGCCGAAATAGCGCGGCCAGGCATCGCGCGCCCAGCCGGCGAGGTCGGCGCGGCGGCGGAAGGCGTAGATGCCGAAGATCAGCAGCGAATCCGTCACGCAGGCCTTGGCGACCAGCGGCGGGATGATGGCCGGGTCGATGCCCAGTATGTCGCCGTAGAACTGGAAGGCGAAGTCGTGGACGAGGCGGCTGAAGATCAGCAGGCCGAAGTTCATGTCGTAGTAGGACAGGCCGAACCAGCCCCAGAACAGCCCCATGGGCAGCGCCCAGAAGAAGAAGATGTAGCGCATCAGCGCGTCCCGCCCATTGCGTTGGTTGCCTTCAGGGGAAACGCGACGACATTGGTATTGGCTGCAGCGTCGATCGCCATGCGGCGCACGGCGGCCGGGGCGACCGGCTCGGGAGCGGGCGGCTTCAGCGCCCAGCGCAGCGTGCGGAACGAGGCCGCGAGCGCGACCGCGACGAGCACCAGCGCGGCGATCTGCGGGGCGGCGGCGTTGAGCACCAGCGCGCCGCCGACGATCGCGGTGAGGCAGGCGGCGCCGCCGAAGGCCATGTCTGCGAGGAAGGCGCCCTGCGCCAGGTGCTGGCGTCCGTTGAGGGCGCAGGAGACGGCGACGGTGGCGAACAGCGCCGCCACGATCGCCGCGCCGAAGCAGAGGCCGGCGAGCACCGGCCGGCCGGCGAGGGCTGCGAGATTCATAGAAGCGGGGAGGCCGAAGACGAGGCCGGCGGCGGCCGCGCCGCGGTCGGCCGCGATCAGGCAGACGGCCGAAAGGCCGCCGAAGGCTGCCGCCCAGACAAGCGAAATCGTGGCTGCGACGAGGCGTGTCATGTGGCTCCTGCCCGCTTGCCGGCCAAACTGGACCCGCGGGCGGGGCGGCGGCAATCGAAACCATTCGTTAAGGTTAATGTCCACAGGCCCGGCCGGGGCGCGCACCCTTGCAAGGCGGGCAGGGGCGGCACATCTTCCGGTCATGAGCGCCAGCAAGCCACCCGCCCGTCCCGACAAGGCCCAGCCGCCGGCCGCCTCGCGGTCGAGCAGCGCCGACATCGAGGCGTTCGTGCAGCGGGCGCGGGCCGTCGCGCCGGCGGCAGGCGGCGGCAGCGGCCGGCTGATCCTGGCGCTCGACGCGACGATGAGCCGGCAGCCGACCTGGGATCTGGCCTGCCGGCTGCAGGCCGAGATGTTCGACACGGTCGGCAGGACGGCAAACCTCGCCGTCCAGCTCGTCTATTTCCGCGGCTTCGGCGAGTGCCGCGCCTCGCGCTTCGTCTCCGACACCGGCTCGCTCAAGACGCTGATGACCAAGATCGACTGCCGCGGCGGCCAGACGCAGATCGGCAAGGTGCTGTCGCATGCGCTGAAGGAGGCGCAGCGCGGCAAGGTCGGCGCGCTCGTCTATATCGGCGACGCGATGGAGGAGAACGTCGACGCGCTCGCCGCCAAGGCGGGCGAGCTCGGCCTGCGCGGCGTCCCCGTCTTCGTCTTCCAGGAGGGCAGGGACGCGGGCGCGGAGACGGCGTTCCGCGAGATCGCGCGGCTCACCAAGGGCGCATGGTTCCGTTTCGACCACGATTCGGCCGGACGGCTGGCGAAGCTGCTCTCGGCGGCGGCGATGTTCGCCACCGGCGGTCTCGCCGCGCTGGAGGCGCGGGGCCGGCCCGAGGACAGGCTGATGATTGAGCACATGAAGGGGTCGCGATGACCTTCATGTTCTATCTGGCGGCGGCGGCGCTCGTCGTGCTGGTGCTCGCCTATGTGGCGACGCGGGCGAACCCGGCGTATCTGGCCGACGGGCTGCGGCTGGCCGGGCCGGCGGTGCTGGTGGTCGCCGCGGTCGTGCTCCTGATCGCGGGCAGGGGCGGCATATCGGCCAGCCTCGTCGCGCTGGCGGTCGGCTGGTACACGGCGATGCGGCGGCGGCGCGCGGCGCGGCCGACGCCGGGCGGCCGCTCGCATGTGCGCACGGCCGCGCTGGAGATGGAGCTCGACCACGACACGGGCGGGCTGGAAGGGCTGGTGCTGGCCGGCCGCTTCGAGGGCAGGGAGCTTTCCGCCCTCTCGCTCGGGGAGCTGCTCACGCTGCGCGGCGAGCTCGCCGCCGACGGCGAGAGCCTACAGCTCCTGGAGACCTATCTTGACGGCCGCTTTCCCGTCTGGCGCGACGACGCTGAGGCGGATGCTCACCGGGGGCAGGGAAGCGCGCCAGCTTCGGGCGCCATGTCCAAGCAGGAAGCCTACAAGATCCTTGGTCTTGAACCGGGCGCCTCCGCGGCGGATATCCGCAAGGCGCACCGCCGCCTGATGCAGCGCCTGCACCCCGATATCGGCGGTACGTCCTTTCTTGCGGCCAGAATCAACGAGGCCAAAGACGTTCTGCTGTCCGAACAAGACTGACTCCCTCGACACGATACAAACCAGGAGAGGAGGAGGCCCCCGCCTCCATTCTTCCAATCGCATTTCCGGACGCAAAACCGCTTCGCGCTTTTGCCGGAAATGCTCGAAATGCTACGGGCGCGCTACTGCTGCACCGCGTAGCAGGAGATGTCCCTCTTCTTCAGCGCGCCGCAGGCGTTCCACGCCTCGGTCTTCGAGGCGAAGCCGCCGTAGCGGGCGCGGACATAGAGCGTGCCGCCCTTCTGGAACGGCTCGGTGAACGGCTTGGCGCCGGACAGGAGCGGGCCGGCGTCGCGGCGCACGCGGGCGAGCAGCGCCTGAGCTTCCGCCTCGCTGCCGACGGAGGCGACCTGGATGACCCAGCCGGACATGGCGGTCGAGGCGGTCTCCTCGAGGTCGATGTCGCCTTCGCCTTCCTCCACCGCGATCGCCGCTTGCGCGGCCGCCGCGACCTGCGGGGCGGAAGCGACGCCGACCTTCGGCCGCGCGGTCGGAACCGGAACGGGCAGGGCGGCCACGCGGGCGACCGGCGCGGCGGGCTGCGAGACCGTCTTGCCGGAGAAGGCGACGATGCTGTCGGTCGGGCGGTCGTCGGGCGTCGGCACGTTGGCGGTCGGCAGCTCGATCGCATTGGCGGTCACCACCGCGGTCGGCGCGATGGTGCGGCGGGAGGCGACCAGCGGGCCGCCGTCGCGCGTCGAGGCGCGGGGCAGATAGGTGCGGATCAGCTCGGCCATCTGGTCGTCGCGCGAGCGGGCGGTCTTGCCGCCCATCACCACGGCGACGAGGCTGCGATTGCCGTCGCGCACGGAGGTGACGAGGTTGAAGCCGGCGGCGCGGATGTAGCCGGTCTTGATGCCGTCGACGCCCTTGACGCGGCCGAGCATGCGGTTGTGGTTGCCCAGCCGCTTGCCGGCGACGACCACCGAGCGGGTGGAGAAGTAGCCGTAATATTGCGGGAAGTGCTCGCGCAGCGCGATGCCGAGCGTGGCCATGTCGCGCGCGCTGGTGTGCTGGGCTGGATCCGGCAGGCCGTTGGCGTTGCGGAAGACGGTGTTCCTCATGCCGAGCGCGCGGGCCTTGGCCGTCATCATCTTGGCGAAGCCGGCCTCGCTGCCGCCGAGGAACTCGCCGAGCGCGGTGGCCGCGTCGTTGGCCGAGCGCGTGACCAGGCTGTAGACGGCGTCCTCGACGCTGATCGAGCCGCCGGCATGGATGCCGATCTTGGAGGGCGGCTCGGAGGCCGCGTGGGCGGAGAAGACGACGCGCGAGTTCTTGTTGATCCTGCCGTTGGCCAGCGCCTCGAAGGTCAGATAGAGCGTCATCATCTTGGTGAGCGAGGCCGGGAAGCGGGCCGCGTCCGCGTCGGAGGCGTAGAGCACCTTGCCCGTGTTGGCGTCGATCACGATGCCGGAATATTTCGGGTTGGCGGCGGCGGTCCCGACCGCGGAGACGGCCAGCGCGACGGCTGCCAGCAGGGAGAGCAGGGGCTTGCGGCCCACACGGAACGACGACGCTTGACGCACTTTCACACCCGTCGATTTTCGTATCGCATTTGAGGCAGCGCGAGCTGCCCGATTTTCGCCGACAGTAGCGGCCGCGACGTTACCAACTGGTTTATGGTAACCGGGCCGTTCATCTTTCCTTGCCGATTTGCCTCGAATTTTGCCTATTTCCGGGCAGACGGACGAAGCCGGCTCATCCCCTCTTGATTTTTTGTGCAGCGCACACTAATTGGTGTGCATTGCACAATAGCGCGGCGGCCCGCAGCCGACCGACGCGGAAAGGAACGCCCAGATGTTTCAGAATTTCGAGCAGACCAGCAAATTCGGCAAGGAGGCCATGGACAACGGCCTGAAGAGCTTTGCCGCCGTGTCCAAGAACATGCAGGCGATCGCCGCCGAGGCGACCGAATATTCCAAGAAGGCCTTCGAGAACGGCAGCGTCGCCGTCGAGAAGATGTTCGCCGCCAAGAGCCCGGAGAAGGCGCTCGAGGTGCAGGCCGACTACATGAAGCAGGCCTATGAGGGTTTCGTGGCGCAGGCCAGCAAGCTCGGCGAGCTCTATGCCGAGATGGCCAAGGACGCCTACAAGCCGTTCGAGTCGCTCGTCGTCAAGGCGAAGTAACCGCCCGCGTCGGCTCGACGCGAAACGAACGCTACGGAAAGGCCCGGCCGCGGATTTCGCGGCCGGGCCTTTGCTTTTGGGGCCCGGCGCGAAGGCCTGCGCCGTCATGGCGCGGTCAATTTCCCGCGTCCAGCCCCGCGCCATATTGTCAGCGTAAAAGAAGCCCTTAAAATCCGGTGCGGAAGCCCTACATGTCGTCCCTGGACCCGGGGTGCGACATTCAGGGAAATGGCAGACATATCGGCGAGGGCGCCATGCTCCTTCACATGGCACGGATGAGCGAGCGCGACGAGGATTCGGGCGGCAACGGCACCAGCCGCGGCACCGCGGTGATCACGCGCACCAAGCCGAAGACGAAGAAGCCCAGCCTGTACCGCGTGCTCCTGCTCAACGACGACTACACGCCGATGGAGTTCGTGGTCCACGTGCTGGAGCGGTTCTTCCAGAAGAACCGGGAGGCCGCGACCCGCATCATGCTGCACGTCCACAACCACGGCGTCGGCGAATGCGGCGTCTTTACGTTCGAGGTGGCCGAGACCAAGGTGTCCCAGGTCATGGATTTTGCCCGTCAGCATCAGCATCCGCTGCAATGCGTGATGGAGAAGAAGTGAGGTTCTAATGCCGGCTTTCTCCCAAGGCCTGGAACGGGCGCTGCACCAGGCGCTCACATTCGCCAACGAACGGCACCACGAATACGCGACGCTCGAGCATCTGCTGCTCGCGCTGATCGACGACCAGGACGCATCCGCCGTGATGCGCGCCTGCAACGTCGATCTCGACGAGCTCAAGCGCACGCTGGTCGGCTACATCGACAGCGAGCTCGACAACCTCGTCACCGGCTACGACGAGGACTCCAAGCCGACCGCCGGCTTCCAGCGCGTCATCCAGCGCGCGGTGATCCACGTGCAATCGTCGGGCCGCGAGGAGGTGTCGGGCGCCAACGTGCTCGTCGCCATCTTCGCCGAGCGCGAGAGCCACGCCGCGTTCTTCCTGCAGGAACAGCAGATGACCCGCTACGACGCGGTCAACTACATCAGCCACGGCATCGCCAAGCGCGCCGGCTCGTCCGAATCGCGCGCCCCGCGCGGCGCCGAGGAGGAGCAGCAGAACCAGGCCGGCGGCGAGGCCGAGGAGGGCGGCAAGAAGAAGCAGCAGGACGCGCTGACGGCCTACTGCGTCAACCTCAACAAGAAGGCCAAGGCCGGCCGCATCGACCCGCTGATCGGCCGCGAGCCGGAGATCAACCGCACCATCCAGGTGCTGTGCCGCCGCTCCAAGAACAACCCGCTCTACGTGGGCGATCCCGGCGTCGGCAAGACGGCGATCGCGGAGGGCCTGGCCAAGCGCATCGTCGAGGGCCAGGTGCCCGAGGTGCTGGCGGACGCCACCATCTTCGCGCTCGACATGGGCACGCTGCTCGCCGGCACGCGCTACCGCGGCGACTTCGAGGAGCGGCTGAAGCAGGTCGTCAAGGAGCTGGAGGAATATCCCGGCGCGGTGCTGTTCATCGACGAGATCCACACCGTGATCGGCGCCGGGGCCACCTCCGGCGGCGCGATGGACGCCTCCAACCTGCTCAAGCCGGCGCTGTCGTCCGGCACGATCCGCTGCATCGGCTCGACCACCTACAAGGAGTTCCGCCAGTTCTTCGAGAAGGACCGGGCGCTGGTGCGCCGCTTCCAGAAGATCGACGTGAACGAGCCGACGGTGGACGACGCCATCGCCATCATGAAGGGGCTCAAGCCCTATTTCGAGGAGTTCCACCACGTCCGCTACACCAACGACGCCATCAAGGCGGCGGTGGAGTTGTCGGCGCGCTACATCAACGACCGCAAGCTGCCCGACAAGGCGATCGACGTGATCGACGAGACCGGCGCCAGCCAGATGCTGCTGCCGGAATCGCGGCGCAAGAAGACCATCTCGGTCAAGGAGATCGAGGCGACGATCGCGACCATGGCGCGCATCCCGCCGAAGTCGGTCTCGGCCGACGACGAGAAGGTGCTCGGCAACCTCGAGGAGGAGCTGAAGCGCGTCGTCTACGGCCAGGACACCGCGATCACCGCGCTGGCGTCGGCCATCAAGCTGGCGCGGGCCGGCCTGCGCGAGCCGGAGAAGCCGATCGGCTCCTACCTGTTCTCGGGCCCGACCGGCGTCGGCAAGACCGAGGTCGCCAAGCAGCTCGCCGCCTCGCTCGGCGTGGAACTGCTGCGCTTCGATATGTCGGAATACATGGAGCGCCACACGGTCAGCCGCCTGATCGGCGCGCCTCCCGGCTATGTCGGCTTCGACCAGGGCGGCCTGCTGACCGACGGCGTCGACCAGCACCCGCACTGCGTGCTTTTGCTCGACGAGGTCGAGAAGGCGCATCCGGACCTGTTCAACATCCTGTTGCAGGTGATGGACCACGGCAAGCTGACCGACCACAACGGCAAGCAGATCTCGTTCCGCAACGTCATCCTCATCATGACGACCAACGCCGGCGCGGCCGACCTCGCCAAGCCCGCCATCGGCTTCGGCTCGTCGAAGCGCGAGGGCGATGACATGGAGGCGATCAACCGGCTGTTCTCGCCGGAGTTCCGCAACCGCCTCGACGCGATCATCCCGTTCGGCTCGCTGCCGGTGCCGGTGATCCACCAGGTCGTGCAGAAGTTCGTCATGCAGCTCGAGGCGCAGCTCGCCGAGCGCGGCGTCACCTTCGAGCTGACGCCGGAGGCGATCGCGTGGCTGGCCGAGAAGGGCTACGACGAGCGCATGGGCGCCCGCCCGCTCGCCCGCGTCATCCAGGAGCACATCAAGAAGCCGCTGGCCGACGAGGTGCTGTTCGGCAAGCTCAAGAAGGGCGGCACGGTGCGCGTCGGCGTCGAGGACGGCGAGGGCGGCCAGCAGACGCTCAGGCTCGAACCGCTGCCGGCCGACCTGCCGGTGCGGCCGAAGAAGGAAGAGCCGGAAGTCGCGCCCGCCCGGCGCAAGCCGGCGGCCAAGGCGGCGAAGAAGCCGGCCGCCGGACAGCCTTCCTCGCCTCGTGTGCAGGTACCCCCACCCCTGTCCCCTCCCCACAAGGGGGAGGGGAACCTTGGTCCGACGCTGCGTGGCGCGGGTTCGACGATTTTTCTCGTAAGGTGATGACGGCGTCTCCCTCCCCCTTGTGGGGAGGGGACAGGGGTGGGGGTAACGGCCGCGCGCTCTCCTATGCGACTATGCAGTTTCCCTGCCTGCAGGAAGATGCCGGAACAGGAAAATAAGTATAATCAGTGGCTTGCCGGATTCCGCCGACAAACCGAATCCGCTTCCTCGCAAACCGATTCAACGTCCGTCTCACGCCAGCGCGGCGCGGAGGGTCTCGGCGTTGCGGGCGAGCAGCTCGGGGTTTTCCATCTGGCCGGTGTGCGGCTTCAGCGGCACGCCCTCGAAGCGCGGGATGATGTGGACATGCAGGTTGGAGACCACCTGGCCGCCGGCCCGCTCGGTGGACTC
>Ga0066256_1003371_pt2 | contig 13636 bp, 10 predicted proteins | sample ThiBio_1000_biof_FD_87107 | JGI IMG/M metagenome (GOLD analysis project Ga0066256, IMG submission 87107) | Wastewater bioreactor microbial communities from Cape Town, South Africa - Thiocy_expt_1000_biof (version 2) | ecosystem: Engineered > Bioreactor > Thiocyanate-remediating >...
ATCTCTGTTGTGTTTTGTCTCAGGTAGTAAAAAAAGGAGTAGAAACCATGTCAACACTGTAATGAGAGCCACCACCCAATAGTTACCCTGCCAGCCTATGGCAATATTTATAAAACCCCCGATCACAGGAGCACTAGCGATCAGCAAGGTCAACACGGCATTCATAATGCCCACAATTGTGACAGATTGATTTCCTTTATAAATATCCATGATCATCGCCGATCCCACAACCGCAGCTGTACTAGCCCCCAAGCCTTGGATAAAACGGAAAGCTAATAACAGATAAATGTTAGGTATTATAGCTGCATAAGCTGTTCCGAGAGCCCCCAACATCAATACCCCATTTCCGATCATCATCATTTTCCGTCTTCCATAGTTATCAGATAAAGGGCCATAAAAAAATGCAGCAATGGCATAACCCAAAAAATTATAAGCAATGGTTAACTGGATCACTGATTCTGAAACGTTAAAATATTTAGCCATTTCAGGAAAACCAGGCACAGAAATTTCCACTTCTATAGAGGCGGCAATAAATGAAAACGTAAGAAGAAAAAGGAAGTATTTAGGCATATTGTTTTGATTCAAGCTCACAGCAATCCCTACGTTAAATGCTAACAACGACCAAAGAAATCTCAAATCAACAAGACAAAGGCTTCATGATCTAGCCACAGACTCTATAGATCTCTTCGAACGCAACTCATTTTATAATTTTTCATCACTCATATAAGATTTAATAAAATAATGGTCTTTAAAAATTTCAAGAAACAAAATAAAACTGATCAATGCAGCCAAAAATACCATCATCGCTAAATTCAAAGCTTTCCCATCAAAAAAAAAGCCGGTTAAAGCCACATACAAGGCTACAAGTAAAGCTCGCGAGCCAATCACAGCTGATGAGGCGGTTCCTTTGACTTTAGGAAAAATGTCTAATGAAAAAGAGTAAATTAAAGAGTATGAGAGAGCAAATCCCATACTAAAAAGAGCCATGGCAGCGGTAATCCTTGCTGGTGAAATCAAAACAAATAAACTTTCTATCACGAAAAGCAAAGCCCCTATGAGAGTAATGATTTCACCCCACAATAAACACCGCCTGACTCCTAATAACCTTGAAATTCGACCCGAAAAAAAACTGGTTAAACAAAAAGCGCCTATAATCAAGGCCTGATGAAGAGAATAGGCTGTTATAGAAAGACCTAACGAATCCCTATATAAAAATGGAGCGCTAGCGATAAAAGCAAGATAGGCCGCATAGGGCATAGTGGGAGCAATCGCTGATACTAAAAAAATACGATGTGTAAACATCTTGACGTAGCATCTAAATGTCTCCTTTAATCTCATGGGATGGGTATCAATAGTCGTTTCGGGTAAACACCCCAACAGGACAATCCATGAAATAACAGAGATAGCTGCCACAATCATGTAATTTCCCTGCCAACCCACAGCTAAGTTAACGAATCCGCCTATTACAGGGGCACTAGCAATTAAAATAGACAAGATGGCATTGATGATACCCACACTGGCTGCAGCCTCGGGTCCTTTATGATAATCTAATATCATGGCAGGTGCCACTACTGCTGAAGTGCTAGCCCCAAATCCCTGGATGAAACGAAAGATCAGAAGGCTATGAATATCGTTCGAAAAGGCAGTACCTAAAGCACCTATCATCAATATCGCATTTCCTATAATCATAATAAGACGTCTTCCATATATATCTGAAAGGGGTCCATAAAAAAATGCAGCTATGGAGTAACCTAAAAAATTCAATGCAATTGTCAACTGAATAACAGATTCAGTGACATTGAAGTACACCTCAATAGCGCTTGCGACGAATAGCAGAGCAAGAAGAATTAAAAAATATTTAGGCATTGCTGATTCCTAAGTCATCCAATCCCTGTTCCATGTAAAATTCCTGCTCATTTTTTTTCTGCACGTTGCGATCCTTGATTAGATAAGAATGAGAAGCTCCCTACAAACAAAAGAAAAATAAAACCCTATCACTTTAGAAGCAAAGCCTGTCGGTCAAACAAAACCTTTTATATGATGTCTTTACCGAAAAAGAAGCTTCTAGCACTCCTTTTAAAAGATTTACTCTGAATAAAAATAGATGCCTTTACCTAAGCATTTACGTTACCAAAAATTCAAAAGGCCGTTTTTGTAGCCGAAAACAGGATCCAAAGAGACGAAGATCGACTGAATTTTATTCAAAGGTAATTTCTTAAAGGGCTATAAACCAAAATTCAAGTTATCAACCTTTTTCTACATATAATTTGATTCAAAATCAACAAACTTCGTCTCTTGATTTCATTAAAAATTATTTTTTACTGCGAAGGTTAAATCCTGATGATCTAAACTCTATGGTTTTTATACCAAGAGTATAAAATTCTCCTCCTATATAGGAGGAGAATAAGACCGAGGTGACCCGTCATCTGACAGAAAGGAAAGATTTTTTCATTCTTTCCTCTCTAGAATGCAAACGTTCCTTCAACGAAAGCTAAGAAATCTGCCGTCCCTCTGCAGATATGGACCGCGAGCTAGAGGAGTGCTTAAGCAGCAAAAGGATGGATGACATGATGGACCGTTTGCAAAATATTAACGACATTTATCGCCTCGTGAGCACAAGTGATTGCCTTCTTACGTTTTTCACAACAATCTCTAAAATGATCACACTCTCTTTTCAAAGGTTCTAATTGAGGAATTTTAGCCATCTGATCGTAGACCTTCAGTCTATGATTGTAAAGCTTATGCTCTTCATGACTTAAAATAGCTAATTTTTCATGCCAAATTTTAGTATCATCAAACACAAGCACTGCTTTGGAACACGTGAGTTCTATTTTTTGTTGCTTGATAGGGCTCAATCGACTAACACCTACATCTGCATGAAAGCCTGATTCAAAATCCATATGAAAAGTCAAGGCATCTAAAACCCCACCTTGGCTATGATTTTGCTCTGTGTAGCAGATATTTTTAAGAGGAGCATTGCCACAAAAAGAGAGGATCAGTGAGATATCATGAGGGCCTAAATCCCACAGAACATCCTCTTCTTTATAAAAAGATAGTGGGTTAAATCTTTTAGATTGAATGGAAATCAGAGGGCCAAAAAGCTGTTCTTTGACAATTTCCTGCATCATATTAATAATAGGGTGGTATTGCATGATATGTCCTGTCATTAAGACAAGCCCTTGTTTTTCAGCAAGATGTGCGAGTTCAAGCCCTTCATTCATATCCATGCAAAGTGGTTTTTCAACGAAGACATCTTTGCCTGCTAGTAAAGCTTGTTTTACTAGCGCATAGTGCGTGGGAGGGGGAGTGGCAATGGCAACCTTTGTAATCTTAGGTTGTTTAAGCACACTTTGAAAGTCTGTCGTGAGTTTTACCTCCGGATATTTTTCAGCATATGTTTTTAAATGTTCTTCATTTAAATCACACAGTGTATGCAAGAGCCCTTGTGAGTAAAAGCTGCGGGCTAAATTTTTGCCCCAGTTTCCACCACCCACAAGAGCTAAAGACCGTGAGTCATCAGTATTTGACGTCATTTAATAACCCCTTATTTAAAGAGCTTCTTTAATAGATTTTGCTACATAGAATTGATCTTCCTCTGCTAACCAAGGATGCATTGGAAGACTAAAAACTTCTTGAGAAGCCTTTTCGGCCTCTGGGAGATCACCAAGCTGGTGATTCAAATAAGAAAAAGATTTTTGTAAATGGATACATCGCGGATAAAATATGCGCACAGGAATCCCTAATTGATCAAGATGTTGCATGATAAGATGCCGCTGAGGAGATCGAAGGGTGTATTGTGCATAAACATGCGTATTATGCTCTTGTACATGCGGAATCTCACAATAGTCTTTTAAGAGATGATTATAAATAGAAGCTCGTGTTTGACGAGCTGAAACCTCCTGATTAAAATACGACAATTTAACTTTTAAGATGGCTGCCTGTAATGTATCTAAACGTCCATTAATTCCAAGATAATTGTGATCTAGCCTGTTCACACTTCCATGCGTTCGAATGGATTTCATCTTTTCTGCTAATTTTTCATCATTTGTAAACACAGCTCCGCCATCACCGTAACACCCTAAGGGTTTAGTAGGAAAAAAACTTGTGCAACCAATGGTCGTTAAACTTCCACTCAGAACACCCTTTTGAGTGGATCCAAAACTTTGTGCTCCATCTTCAATGATCGCAATCCCATATTTTTTGGCTATCGCATTTAAAGCTGTAAAATCCGGCATCTGGCCAAATAAACTTACAGGCATGATGGCTTTGGTGCGGGGAGTAATGAGGGTTTCCACATGATTAAGGTCCATTAGATAAGTTTCGGGATCAATATCAGCAAAAACAGGTTTTGCTCCTAGCAAAGCGATGGATTCTGCTGTGGCTATCCAGGTAAAAGGAACAGTAATGACTTCATCTCCAGGGCCAATATCTAATGCCATCATAGCTATTTGTAAAGCAACGGTGCCGCTAGACACTCCTAAGCAATATTTGACCCCGATGTATTTGGCTAAGGCTTCTTCTAATTGATGAACTTCAGGACCCAGTATGAACTGTCCTTCATTCAATACTTTTTGAATAGCTCGATCTATATCTAGTTTGTAAATGTGGTACTGTTTGTTGACACCCGTGAATTCCATAAAATTTCCTTGTTTAAACACGTTTTTCGTCAGCGTTATTCAGGTAAATTTCTCAAGCATTTTCTTATAAATCGCTACAACAATTATAACTTTTTCTTGAATTTCAAAAAAACAACAAAATATTTTAATAAATAAAATAATAAAAATAAATAACTAAAGATTAAATAATTAAAAAAAATAATAATTATTTTATTAATCTAATGTATCGACTAGATACAAAACCGATATTCCCATCAATTAGCTTGACTTTTAACCATTGACCTTCGTTCAGCACATCTAGCACTTCAACTTTAGTTCCTGCTCTAATAGGTTGACTATTAACAAGTAATGCTTGGGGATTTGATTCACGCTTTAGCATAGAGCCCTGAATCATGACACCTTCCAGAGGTTCGAAATATCTTTCATAAAACAGACTTCCTAAAAAAATCATCCAAACCCCTATCAAAAAAACATTAAGGCCCTTAAAAAGTCGAAAAGGTTTCCATAAGTGTATAGAAAATAAAAAAAACAGCAATAGGCTGAGAACATTGACAACCTGTAAACGTTCAGGCAAAGAAAGGAAGGTATGAAAGAAAAAAACATCCTTAAATATTGAGGAGGGTAAGGCATCTGGCAGATTGAGTTGCCGTCTTGTATGATCAATAGCTTGCGCTAAGTCCCTATCACGAGGTCTAAGTTTAGCTGCTTGATAGTAAGAGAATAAAGCGAGGGGATACTCTTCAAGATTATAATAAAGCTGTCCGAGGTTGGCATAAAGCCGACCATTGCCATATACAGGCCTGAAAACTTGCTCTAAATAAGCATTTAGTTCAAGTGCTTTATTAAATGATTGCTCACGAGAATAAAAGGTAGATGCTTCTACTCCTTTGTTATAAGAGGTATTTGCAGCATCTAGTATTTGTGCAGACGGGTTTTGGAAGGAAAGATAATACCATCCAATGACCAGCAAAAGTCCGATGCATGTAAGAATCGCTGTATAAGGATTAAGCTTCAACAAAGAGACTCCTTCTTATGTCGTAGTCATTGTTAGATCTCATAATTTTTTGTACAACACCAGTCCCTTTTCATAAGCCTTCTTTAAATCTCCTGTCTCAAGATAAGAGCCGGAGTACCGCAAGGCATCTATTTCTTTTAAGATGCTACGCACCTCGCCTTCTATACCGGTCAAAGGAAGATCTTCATAACTCATATCCCTATCGACGATCAACCCCTTTTCTTTTAGACGTACCATAAATATTTTTTTATAGAGCTCAAAAAAACCTAAGGAATCAAAGGACATCTTCTGCAATTCTGTATAGAGATCTTGACTCGTTTGCCTATCTTTTTTCTCACTTTGTTTCAAAACCTTCTTTAAAACCATTTGGGCGAGAGTTAATATGGCTAGAAGCGGAATTAGCCCTAAAATTTTCCAAGACCCTAGAAAAAGGTTATTTAAGTCCCTGGTTGTTAACACAAACATTTTTTGAGGTTCAAGGGGTGACAATGACTGATAAATTTTTATCCAATCTACCGGCCCAGATGTAGTTTTAACCGGCAATGGAGCGACGGATCTCAGTTCAATCATATCTTGCGAGGAAACAGAAACAGGAAGGGCTTTTGTGTCTATCACTTGATAGCGCTCTTTTTCTGGATCAAAGTAAGAAAATTGGATCGCAGGGATTTGCGCTACTGCAGAAGAGAGAGGATTCAGCACAACAGTAAAATTTTTGCTATTTTCTTGCAGTTTACCCACAGAAGGTAAATCGCTAAGTTTAAATAAACCGCTGAATCCTGGCTGACAACAAATTTCAGGTAGAGACACACGATCCCAATTAGATGTTTTTCCAGAAATTTCTAAATTTTCTCTTTTAATTCTATAGCCAGCAAGATATGAGGCGATGCCGTCCATAATGATTAAATTTGGCTGCCCGGAAATAATATAGTCTCTGCTTTCTTCATCAACAGCCCCGCCCGCATCCGATGTGTGTAAAATTTTAAAATTTCCACCTTCACTTTTTTCTTCTATTGTTGTCATTAATACAAAACCAAGTTTTGTTCCCGGTTCGCCGTGTGGAAATGGGCTTGAAAATTTTATTAAGGTATTTCCAAATTCGTAATTTTGGTTGTCGCAATATATAAGTTCGCCCATGTTTTTAAATTTATCTTCAAAAATTTTCTTAAATTCGGTTCCTCTTACCTGCTGGCTTTTATTTATATTGCTTTTTATATCCTTTGCAAATACCTTTTTTCCTTCATAAAAATTTTCATCAGGGTCATAGTGGTCATAATGATAATGTGAAATTGTGATAATATCGCAAATATTAGCAATTTCTCTTATCCTTTCCTTAAAGTGCGACAGCATATTCCATTCCTCATCACTTGGTTCTAATCCGTATCGCATCCCCAATGCCGCACCCGGGTCAATAAAAATTTTAACATCTGTTGTTTCTACAAAGACAGCAAGCGACCTTACTCCAAGTGACTCAGAGCATACAGGAAATACTTTCATTTTTAACAATCAATCAATCAATAAATAAATAAAAACAATAAAAATTTATCTGCATTTACTAAATTTTATAAAGAAAAAAGTAACTATTCGGAGGTATTAAATTTATGTTGTAACTATTCATGAGGTGCAAAAATTTACCTTTGAAAATTTCAAAAAATACTAAAAAGTCAAAAAAAAAAAAAACATTCGTAATTTTCAAAACGAAATTTTGAAATACTGAAACCTTCGGTTTCAATCTTTAAAAAATCTGTGGGATTTTTTAAATAATAAAAATCTTTGAGATTTTCAATCTTACAAAATGTTCTGAACATTTTGTAAATACACAAACAACAGTGAGCGTATTTTTTTGGGTAGCTGGATAGTGGTTATGTGTTTTTTAAAATCGTAAATTGACAAATTAAAAGAAAGGAGCATTTTATACGGGTGATTGTAATCTGCTGATGTAAAATTTCTTACCTATATTTCTAATTTTTATTTTTATGCTGCATTCTAATTAATTAAACTATGTGTATTTAAGATGAAAATTTTATTTATCCATGCAGACTACATAAAGATAGAGGTTAAGAAAAAAGCAATAAGTGATGCAGATGAAATAAACGCCAAAAATTTAGAAGCAAATGAATGCCTCGTTGTATGGACAACAGTTGAAAAAGACGATGAGAAAAATAAGGACGAAATTTTAAACAAAACAATAGACAATATCAAAGATGTTCATAGCAAAGTTAACGCAAAGTCAATAGTTATTTATCCTTACGCCCATCTTTCAAGCGATCTGGCAAGTCCGAAATTTGCAAAAACAATGCTTCAGGCAATTTATGAAAATTTAAAAGAGCAAAATTTGGATGTCATTAAGGCACCGTTCGGATATTACAAAGGATTTGAAATCAAATGCAAAGGACATCCGCTCAGCGAATTGAGCAGAGAAATTAAGGTTGAAGAAGTAGGAGAAAAAGAAAAATGCGTTGTTGATAGTGTTATTAAGGAAGGAGAGAAAAAAATTACAAGAGAGGGTGTTATTAAGGAAGGAGAGAAAAAAATTACAAGAGAGGGTGTTGTTAAAGAAATAATCTCAGAGTTCTTTGTTTTGGCACCGACAGGAGAAGAATATGAAATTAATATGAAAAATTTGAAAGAAAATTTAGAGAAATATGAAATTTTTAATAAATTTCCAACATTAAAGAAGTATATGGTTGCAGAAGAATTGAAAAATGCAAATGCGTCATCTGTTGAACCGCCGTCAATAAAGGCAATGGTGCATATGGAATTAATTGATTATGAAAAAGCAAGTGATTCGGGAAATTTACGATTCTATCCGAAAGGAAATTTAATATTTGATTTACTGAGCGACTGGGCAGAGGAAATTGCTTTAAGTCGTTTGGGCGCAATGAAAATTGAAACACCACTTATTTACGACTGGAGTATGCCTGACATCAGGGAGCAGGGACAGTCATTTCATGAAAGGCATTATATGGTAAAGATTCCTGACGATGAAAATAAAGAATTTGTTTTGAGATTTGCAGGCGATTTTGGATTGTTCAGGATTATGAAGCAGGTAAATATGAGTTATGACCAGCTGCCAATAAGAATTTATGAATTTTCAAAGTCATTCAGGTATGAAAAGAAGGGAGAGTTAAGCGGATTAAGGCGGCTAAGAGCATTCCACATGCCTGATGTGCATTCTTTCTGCAGGGATATTGAACAGGGATGGGATGAATATGAAAATTTATATAAAAATTATGCTGATTTAGCAAATGCAACAGGAATTGAATATGCGGTTGTTTTCAGGATCGTTAAGGAATTTTATGATAAATATAAGGATCGCCTAATAAATTTACTCAGATATTCAGATAAGCCGGCATTTGTTGAAGTGCTTTCGTCAATGAAACATTACTGGGCGGTTAAGCACGAATTTCAGGGAATTGATTCTGTTGATGGCAATTGTCAGTTAAGCACTGTTCAGCTGGATGTTAAGGATGCAAGTTTATACGGGATAAATTTTGTTTCCAAGGACGGAAAAAAGAAGGGTTGCACAATATGTCATTCGTCAGTCGGGTCAATTGAAAGATGGATGTTTGAAATTCTAGAAAACGCATTGAAAAAAGAAAAACCAATGCTTCCGTTATGGCTTTCACCGACACAAATCCGGATTGTTCCGGTTTCAAAGGAATTTTTAAATTTTTCCAGTGAAATTGCAGGCGAAATTGAAAAAAGCAATATCAGGGCAGATATTGATGACAGGAATGAAACACTGAGCGCAAAGATAAGAAAGGCAGAGAGAGAATGGGTTCCTTATATTGTCGTAATCGGAGAAAGGGAAAGGGAAAGCAGAAAATTTTCAGTAAGGCGAAGAGAGGACAATAAAAATTTAAATATGGAAATTTCGGAATTAACAGAAGAAATTAAGAGCAAGACAGACAATATGCCGTTCAGGAAATCAAATCTTTCAAAGCAATTGTCAAAGAGGCCTATTTTTGTCGGATACACCTGATTTAAGGAAAATAGAGTTCTTAAATTTTCGCTATATCAATTCCATAATAGAGAATATCGCTATCTTTATCAACAACAGCATAAATCAGATTTTTATTTACTGCTTTTGCCAGTCGGATATCTCCTGCTATCCCGGGAAAAGAAGAAATATATTCCTCAGGCACAACCTTAATCAAAAATTTTGAATGCATCCTGTTGCTGCTATGACTGATATTTTTTTCATTTTTCTCGTATGTTTTTGCTGTTTTTATCTCTTCCTTTTTGTCATAAACCCTGAAATCAACGCCAAATTTAAAGCCAGTTGCCGGCATATATCCCTTGCTCATCAAATCCCTAAAAACCACATATTTTATGTAAAAATTTTCATCACGGGTTAAATTTTTCCCCTTTTCCAACAGGGTAGCAAAATTTATAATCCTGTTTTTGTCATAGACCTCTAAAGTGCCCTTTTCAATTAAATATAGTCCTTCAATTACTGAAAATCCGCCCAGTTTTTTTGCCTCATCTCCTAAAAAGATGTATTTTTCAATTGTGCTTTTATCTCTGCACAATATTCGTGTTCCCGATAATATTCCCGTGACTTTTTTCATTTGAAAAATTTAAGCATTGAAATTTAATAGAATTTTAAATAGAATTAATTTTAAATAAAATTAGGTTTTGAAATTTAGAAGAAAATTTACTCAAAATTTAAATTTTTATACAATATTCTTAATTTTAACAATCTGAAAAATAAAATTTAAAATGCATCCAAAAACAATATCAGAAAAAATTTTGCAAGCACATCTTATTGATGGAAAATTAGAGAAAGGAAGCGAAACAGGAATAAAAATTGACCAGACATTAACGCAGGATGCAACGGGAACACTTACATATCTGCAATTTGAATCGATCGGAATTGATAGAGTAAGGAACGAATTGGCAGTAAGTTATATTGACCACAACACATTACAGGATGATTTCAGGAATCCCGATGACCACAGATTTTTAAGAAGCATAGCAGAAAGATATGGCATTTACTTTTCTCCGCCGGGAAACGGAATTTGCCACCAGCTGCATCTGGAAAGATTTGCGGTCCCGGGAAAAACTTTACTTGGAAGCGACAGTCACACCCCCACAGCAGGAGGGATTGGAATGCTCGCAATCGGTGCAGGCGGCCTGGATATAGCGTACGCAATGGCAGGCGAACCGTTCTATCTCAAAATACCTGAAATTGTTGAAGTCCATTTAAGTGGAAATTTAACGGATTTTGTATCTGCAAAAGATGTCATTCTCGAAATTCTGAAAAAACTGACTGTTAAAGGTGGCGCTGGAAAAATTTTAGAATATACAGGAGACGGAATAAAAAATCTGGATGTTCCCGACAGGGCAACGATAACAAATATGGGAACGGAAACAGGAGCAACAACTTCAATATTCCCGAGTGATGGAATCACGAAAAAATTTATGGATATGCAAAACAGAGCAGCTGACTGGAAAAATTTAAATGCGGACAATGATGTATACTATGATGAAAAAATTGAGCTCAATTTATCTGAAATTGAGCCGATGCTCGCCCTGCCCTACAGTCCGGATAATGTTAAAAAAGTCAGGGATGTTCAGGGAATTGTCGTTGAGCAGGTTGTAATCGGGAGCTGCACAAATTCATCGCTCCGTGATTTAAAGACCGTTGCACAACTGCTGAAGGATAAAAAGGTAAGCAAAGATGTTGATTTAATTATTGCCCCGGGTTCAAGAAGTGTTGTCGAGGCATTGATAGAAAGCGGAGAATACAGCTACTTCATCAAAGCGGGTGCAAGGGTTATTGAAAATGTTTGCGGACCATGCATTGGAATGGGATATGCGCCGCCAAGTGAAGGAGTGTCTGTCAGAACGATAAACAGAAATTTTTTAGGAAGAAGCGGAACAAAGGATGCAAGGGTCTATATTTCAGGCCCTGAAACAGCAGCTGCGTGTGCAATCACCGGAAAAATTTCGGATCCGAGGGATATATTTGATGAAAAAATTTTAAAATGCATAAAGATGCCAGAATCGTTTCCTGTAATTAATAACTTTATTAATCCCCTTCCACCTGAAACAGCAAAAAACATAACTATTATAAGGGGTCCAAATATAAAACCACTTCCAAAATTTGAGCCGCAGACTGGAAAGATGCATGGAGAAATTTTAATCAAAGCCGGCGATAACATTTCAACAGATGCTATTATGCCCGCGGGTGCAAAAATTTTGCCGTTGAGGAGCAACATCCAAGAAATTTCAAAGTATGTATTCTGCATCATAGACGCTCAATTTTATCAGCGGGTAACAGAGAAGAAAGGCGGATTTATTGTCGGTGGAGAAAATTATGGACAGGGTTCAAGCAGAGAGCATGCAGCAATCGCCCCCCGTTATCTGGGAATTAAAGCAGTAATTGTGAAGTCATTTGCGAGAATACATACGGCAAATTTAATAAATTTCGGAATCCTGCCTTTGATGTTTGAGAATAAGAGCGATTACGACGGACTTGAGCAGGGAGATATTATTGAAATTTCTGCGGGAACCGGGGAACTGGAAAATAACAAGGTTGTGATGAGAAATTTAAGTAAAAATTCTGAAATAAATTTAAGGCACAGTTTAAGCATGAAAGATATTGAAATTATAACAAGCGGCGGAAAGTTAAATTTTATTGCGAAAAGGTTGATACCAAATGAATTGAGGACATTTAATTAGTGTCCATCCATAAAGTATGTGTTTTTTTATTTTTTAAAATTTTATGAATATTTAAAATATTAAAATTTGCAAAATAATTTTAAAATTTATGAGACCGTTTAAAACCCTGTTGGTGAAAAAGAGTTTTTATCAAAAATTTGTTCATTTTAATTTGATTTTGCTATTTTTAAGCTGTGAAACTTAAAAATCTTTGAACGAACGAAGTGAGTGAAATGATTTTTTTAATTTAAAATTTGTTTTTTATCAAAAAATATTTTGTTTTTATCAAAAAATTGTGTGAAAAAGTTAAAACGGAAGTTTGACACATAAAAATTAAAAAATTGAGTATCCTGTGGTAGGATTAATGAAATAAAGTTGTGTAATTATAGGGACAACTTTAATCATCCAAAAATTAACTCACAAGCAGCTTTCAGATTTTAGTTTTTTAACGCCGCAGATACCTAAATCATCGAGTATTTTCTTTTGATTAGTATTAGGTTCCGTCACTCTTTTAATCCTTACTGGTTTTTTATCCCCCATTTGAATGTCTGATACTCTAATCTCCTTAAACTCGGAGAACACGTTCTGAGCAGTCATATTCATTCCGGCTGATTTAAGCTTATGTTCAATGGTTTTTTGAACTTGCTCAATAAGTGGAGGTAAATTACCCTTATACTCAAGTAAAATAAGAGTGAATTACCGCCCAATATTGAGCAAATACAATTCAGTAAATCCCAATTCATCCCAAATCGATTTTGCAATGTACTCTACACCATTATTTAACTACTTTTCGACTTTTATTGCTTTTAGAGGTGTTGTGACATATTCATCTGTTTTCATCGGATACCCGTTTAGCCACTCACGAATGCGATCTGTCCTCTCATCGTCGATTCGTCCTATGGTCAATATCAACTTCTGATTACATTTCCCCCCTACTAAATAGTTGTGCATAATCTTATAATATGTATTTCCTTTACTAACCGTTCTTTTTAGATACATTTTGATTTTTATTGTCCCTATTGTTTATTACATTTATATAAAAATAAAGAGTTATCTATAAACGATATTATTAGAAAACAATTTGATAAAATATTGTCCCTATAATATAGAAAAACAAAAAACATAAAATGCTACGCAGCATACCGAAATGTTAAGAATTATGTGTCAAACTTGGGTTAAAAATATGTTTTTTTATTGGTTTTTTAGTAAAAATTGTTAAAACACCGATTTTCGTAAGGTGTTTAATTATCATAATTACACCCTGATTTGCCTGTTAGAAATCATTGTCCTACATTGAGTGTTCTACAAATTATTGAATACATTTAGCACAGTAAAATTC
>Ga0066256_1003968_pt1 | contig 13635 bp, 9 predicted proteins | sample ThiBio_1000_biof_FD_87107 | JGI IMG/M metagenome (GOLD analysis project Ga0066256, IMG submission 87107) | Wastewater bioreactor microbial communities from Cape Town, South Africa - Thiocy_expt_1000_biof (version 2) | ecosystem: Engineered > Bioreactor > Thiocyanate-remediating >...
CCTGGTGCGCTTTTGGCCGGCCGAGCGCCGCTACGAGCTGGTGGAAGTCAAGGGCCCCGGCGACAAGCTGCAGGACAACCAGATCCGCTGGCTGCAGTACTGCACCGGGCAAGGCATCCCGGTGCGCGTGTGCCATGTGCGCTGGCGTGAGGCCCAGCGCCTGGAGTGCGCCCCATGAGCTACGCCGTGGCCGTGCGCGCGCTGTGCGAGTTCACGGCGCGCACGGGAGACCTGGATCTGCGCTTTGCTCCCGCGCCCAGTGCACTCGAGGGCATGGCCGGGCACGACCTGGTGCGCTCGCGCCGGGGCGAGGGCTACGAGACCGAGGTCGGCCTGGCGGGCCAGTACCAGGACTTGCAAGTGCGCGGCCGCGCCGATGGCTTTGATCCACAAGCCATGCAGCTTGAGGAGATCAAGACCTACCGGGGAACGCTCGAGGGCGTGCGGCCCCACCACCGCGCGCTGCACTGGGCCCAGGCCCGGATCTATGGGCATCTGCTGTGCCAGGCACGGGGGCTGGCGCAGCTGCGCGTGGCGCTGGTGTACGTCAACGTCGGATCCGAGGAGGAGACGGTGCTGGTCCAAACCCATGAGGCAGCGGCGCTGCAGGCCTTCTTCGAGGAGCAGTGCGCTCGTTTCCTGGGCTGGGCGCGCAGCGAGGCCGCCCATCGGCAGGCAAAGGAGGCGGCACTGGCAGCGCTGCGGTTTCCGATGGAGCGGTTTCGGGCGGGGCAACGCGAACTGGCGGTGGCCGTCTACCGCTGCGCGCGCGCCGATGCGGGCGGGCGCTGCCTGATGGCACAGGCCACGACGGGCATCGGCAAGACGCTGGGGACGATCTTCCCGATGCTCAAGGCCAGCGCGGACCCGGGGCTGGAAAAGCTGTTCTTCCTGACCGCCAAAGGCACGGGCCATGGCCTGGCGCTGCAGGCGCTGGCGAGCGTGAACGAGCAGCTTGCGGCGCAGCCTGGAGCCCCGGTCCTGCGGGTACTGGACCTGCAGGCGCGCGAGAAGACGTGCGAACACCCGGACAAGGCCTGCTATGGCGAGTCCTGCCCGCTGGCGCGGGGCTTTTACGACCGGCTGCCGGCGGCTCGGGCCGCAGCCCTGGAGCTCCCCCAGCCCTGGGATGCGCCCGCACTGCGCACCTTGGCGCTCGCGCACCAGATCTGCCCCTACTACCTGGCGCAGGAGTTGGTGCTGTGGAGCGACGTGGTCGTGGCCGACTACCACTACTACTACGCGGGCGCAGCCCTGCTCCATGCGCTGACGCAGGAGCGGCAATGGAAGGTGGGGGTGCTGGTGGACGAAGCGCACAACCTGGTGGAGCGCGCGCGGCGCATGTACACGGCAGAGCTTTCTGCAGATACGCTGGCCGATGCCCGCCAGGCGGCTGGGGCAGGAGTGCGCAAGGCGCTGGATGGCCTGCAGCGCAGCTGGAATGCCTTGGCCAAGGAGCAGGCTTCCCACTACCAGGCCTATGACGAAGTGCCTGGCGCCCTGCTGGGCGCCGTGCAGCGCGCCGTGGGCACCATTGCCGACGCCCTGGCCGATCAGCCCCTGCCGCCCAAGGACCCCGTGCTTGCCTTCTACTGGGAGGCGCTCCAGTTCATGGCCCTGGCCGAGCGCTTCGGTGGCCATGCGCTGTTCGATGTGAGCCTGCTGCGCCAGGACACCGCGCTGCGTGGGCGCAGCCGTGCAGCCGCCTCGACGCTGTGCATTCGCAATGTGGTCCCGGCACCGCACCTGGCGGCGCGCCATGGCGCAGCCCATGCCACGGTGCTGTTCTCGGGCACGCTGGCACCGTCGCAGTTCTACCGCGACATGCTGGGGCTGCCGCAGGACACCGGCTGGATCGAGGTCGAAGCGCCCTTCGAGGCGGCGCAACTGCGCGTGCGCACGGTGGGCCATATCTCCACGCGGTTTAGGGATCGAGATCATTCGCTCGGTCCCATCGCGGATCTGGTGGCGCAGCAGTATCGGCGCCAGCCTGGCAATTACCTGTGCTTCTTTAGTAGCTTCGACTACCTGCAGCAGGTGGCTGAGCACGCCCAACGGCGCCATCCGCAGCTGCCCCTGTGGCTGCAGACCCGCGGCATGGATGAGGAGCGCCGCACGGCCTTCCTCGCGCGCTTTACCGAGCATGGGCAGGGCATCGGCTTTGCGGTATTGGGAGGGTCGTTCTCCGAAGGCGTGGATCTGCCAGGCCGGCGCCTCATTGGTGCTTTTGTGGCCACGCTGGGGCTGCCGCAGGTCAACCCCGTCAACGAGCAAATGAAGCGCGCCATGGATCGGCACTTCGGATCAGACAGGGGCTATGACTACACCTACCTCTACCCGGGCCTTCGCAAGGTGGTGCAGGCGGCGGGGCGCGTCATCCGCAGCGAACAGGACCAGGGCAGCGTTTTTCTTATCGATGATCGCTACCGGCAGGCGGGAATTCGGGCCTTGCTGCCGCGCTGGTGGCAAGTGCGAGAGCAGGAAAGGGAGGGCCCAGTTACCGCTCCTTCCCCGTAGGGCGGAAAGCCGTCTCTCCCCAGGACACTCGCACCATGAAGGGGAATGGCTGTTTGGCAGCGATTGCGGTTCTTCGCGTGTGTGCCTTCGAGGTCAGCTTTCTCGCGCATAGCTGCCAGCCGTCAGCGCAACGTGCAAACGGCGCGTCCTTGTCTATCAAGGGCGCCCACGCAAAAATTTGGACAGACGCATTCGCTTGATCGGCGGCGTAGAGTTGGGAGCAACTCTCGCTTTAACGTCACTGCTGCTGGCGCAAGAGCTGTCACATTCTGCAAAAGCTACCAGTCCCAAGAACTGCGCGAGATTCCCGTATCGCTATACATGGGCAAGTCTGCTTCGGATCTCCGAGATCTGCTTTAGGGCGGTCGTCGAAAGCGGCTCCCAGTCGAACTTGTCATGGAGTTCAGGCGCTTCCTGCCAACACTTGTCCAGGTAGTTGATGAATTGCTCTGCACGGCGAAGACGGTCATCAATGGCACGTGCATCGTTGATCAGTCCACGCGCAGCCGAATCAACAATGGGTGTGTCAACAACGACCGCATCGAGGTAGGAGAAAAGACCACACAGCTTTTTCCTGGAATAGGCCCCAGCGGTAGTAATTCTCAGTCTGTTGGCGCCCTCGTCCTTTAAACCCTCAGGCGAAGACAGAAGGCCTTTGTCGAAGGCGCGCCTGATATGCGGCAAGACTTGCTCAACAGTGAAGCCAGCTGACTGCATAAATTCAAGCACTAGGTGGCGCTCGACGAAGCCGTGACCTCCGCCAACCTGGCCGGCACGCTCCACGTACTCGAGGATGAGAAGCATTGCGAAATGTTCCTTGCTCATGGACGTGCCAATGTCATATAGGTTTGGAACTGGTGAGTCAGTCGGGTTGTAGTGCTCGCCATCCTTGTAGATCACAGCCCGGATGAATTCATGAAGTGGAAGGAGGTAAGAGCCGCGACTTTCGATTGATGCGAGAATTTTCGCGCTATCGACGTGACCACTGCCTACGAAGGATCCTACGTAGTTGAGTGCTTCGCGAACGTTGCCTGCGCACATGTTGTCGATGAATTCAATTATCTCGGGCTGCCTATCGAATGCTCGAATGAGCATGCGCAGATAATTTTCTAAATTTTTCGAAGCCAACGTGATGCCATCAAGTCCCGGCAGCTTGCCCGATCTAACCAGTTGCGCATGTGCAAATTCGAGCCGCTTCTTGATGACCAAATCTATTCTCGGCGGCTCAATCGTGAAGACGCGAGGTTGGTAGGCGGCGAGCGCTCCGCGCGCACGTGAGAGAGCGAAAGTTTCCGGCCGCAGCGAAACGAATGCGGTGATCGGCCAAGTAGCCGCCATGCTGGTGGCGATCAGAAAAACCTCTTCTTGGAAGACTGGTGGTCGCTGGTCAACATTGTCGAGAAAAATGACGATCTGTCTCTTTTGCCCGCGAAATATGTGCTCCAAAGAATGCCTAACATGCTCCTCCTCATTCTTAAGCAGCTCTCCCAGGAAGTCGATTTCCTTGAGTTTGAACGTGTCAGGTGCGCTTTCTTTAAGATCACCGTAGATACCTTTCGCGAAGTCCACGAGGCGTTGGTGATAAACGCCTCTCACGAAATTTCGCTCGAAAATATCGACGTTCTCGGTCTCTCTGAGTTGGCGGACAATTTCTGCCGAAGTAAAGCTTTTTAGGTCACTCGATACCGCTGGCTTGACGCCATAGTCAAGAAAAAGCACAAGTGCTCGGTTGAACTCTTCCTTCGCATCATTTTTGACAAGGTTGCGGATGAAAGTTGTTTTTCCAACGCCGACGTCGCCCACCAGAAGAATTGGCCTTTTGCTCAACGACGCGGCGAGCACATCCTTAGTAAGCTCAGGATTGGTTCCTTTTTTTCCGGTTGCTGGGGACGTGGAGACGCCCGCTTGACTCTCGAAGAAGGTCGTATACCTTGTTCGCAAGAGCTCCTTGCTCACCAACGCATATTGCGACAATGCACCGCTCTGGCAGTAAGCCTCCTTCAAAAACTTCTCTTCGATCTCGGGGGCGGTGACGATGTCGTCGAAGAAAAGTCCTCCTAGGATCTGCAGCTCGGTGGCGATTGGGTTTCTGCTCTTGTAGCCGGGATAGTCGAAAAGGCGTGAAGAGAGCTTTCTTGGAGGAGGAATGTGAGTACTCTTCGTGAGAGCGGCATTCAAGTTTCCCTTGATCAAGGCTTCAGGTATGACCAACTCCCAAAGCTCCCTAAAGTTGCGAAGCATGCTCTCTAGGCTCGGATAGGCGACGCATTTGCCCTTGTCCGATGTGATGCCATCGGTACGTGCACCAAGCAGGAATACCCATTGACTGCCGTTGGTCACCGCTGCGTAAGGAATGCCTCGCTTTTGACAGTAGCCCACTGCTTGATCAATCGCATCAGCGAAACTCTTGTTGCCCTCGATGAGCGTCTCGATGCTCAGGACGTTTTTGTTAAGCGTCGCAGGAAGAATGAAGCCGATCGACTCTCGCTTGGCCTCTACCAGCAATTGAACCGGCGCACCACACTCGTAGTCCGTGAAATCGCCTCGATGATAGGTTTCAACAGCCACACCTTTGCGATCCCAGGAAAGGACCTCGGTTAGGACCCTGTCGATGATTTGGAACCGTGCTGTAGCTTCATTGAAATCGGTAAGCCCATTCGCATCCTCGATGACTTTTTCCAGGCTCGCCTTGGCAGCTTCGTAGTTATTCATGATGGATGCGTAAGTTGGGTCAGTGAAATCTTAGCTGTGGGCGCGGAAGTAAGCCAACAGAGACTGTGCGGTTGGAGAAAGCGAGGACATTCGGCACGCGGGATACCAACGACGCGGCCTGAATGCCGGTTTTTGAATGCGTTCTTGGCGACGGCCTGGGTTGCGACAGTCGCAGAACCGCGCAATGGACGGCAATAATCGCGGCCCACAAGCTAAGGATGCGCTATTGCATGCGATTGAGGTTGTGGCGATGTTCTTCACCGTCTGCTCTTGGTCGATATTACCCATTCGCGAATGCGTTCCGGACTTCGGCAACCAGCCTATTGTGGACACATGGCTTGACATGCGCCCGAAGGCGATCTCAGCGTGTTGCTCATACGGAGGAAAGAAAAAAGCAATCCCTCCAGCGCGGCATCAGAATCCTGAGGCAACGCGGTCCACCAGCGTTAGCGCATCCAGGCGCTTCATGCCAGCCGCACTTCAAAGTACGCCCCGTCCCCCTCACCCAGATCCCTGAACCCGGCTTGCTTGGCCGCAACGCTCGCCTTGCCCCATGCCTTGAGCAGCGTAAGGTCCCCCGCCGAGACCACCTCCGGCGCGGAATCCTCCAGGCTGGTCATGGTCTCGAGAGCAGCAGCCACCTGCTCGGGGCCGCCCAGCTGCTTCTCAAGCGCTCTGGCGTAACGTACCTCCGCTGCAAGGCGTTCCTGGACCGGGAGCTCTCCGGGATAGTCGCGCAGGGTGACGGCGTAGGTGGACTCGATGACTTCCATGGTTTTTCTCCTGTGAATGCTGGATAAATATACAGCTTTCTCGAGAAGAACGTGGCTAGGATGCGCCGAGGAGGTACCCATGATCTGGCTGGTCGGAACGGCATCCTGGACGGACAAGACGCTGCTGGAGAGCGGCAAGTTCTACCCGGCAAGCGCGAAGTCGCCCGAAGCGCGGCTGCGTTTTTATGCCTCCCAGTTCAACCTGGTGGAAGTCGACACCAGCTACTACGCCATCCCCTCGGTGGGCACCGCCCAGCACTGGGCGGAACGCACTCCGCCGGGGTTCGTTTTCAACATCAAGGCCTTCAGCCTGTTCACCGGGCAGTGGACGAGCACCGACGTGCTGCCCAAGGACATCAGACAAGCCCTGGGGGCTGGGCGCAGGATGGTCTACAAGGACATGGCCACTGAATTGCGGGACGAGCTGTGGCGACGCTTTGCCGCCTCGCTCGTGCCGCTTCAGGCCAACGGCAAGCTCGGCCTGGTGCACTTTCAGTTCTCACCCGCGGTGTCTCGCCACCCACAGGTCGTGGAACACATCGAGCACTGCCTGGAGCAGCTGCCAGGGCACACCCTGAGCATCGAGTTTCGCAACCCCAGCTGGTGGGAGAGCGAAGAAGCCACCGCCGAGACCCTGGCCATGCTGCGACGCCTCGGGCTCGTGCACACGATCGTCGATGGCCCCCAAGGCTCGGCGAACAGCGTGCCGGCCGTATGGGAGAGCACCCATCCCGAGCATGCCCTGCTGCGCCTGCACGGGCGCAATGCACTGGCCTATGGCAAGCCCGCCAAGACAGCCGCCGAGCGCTTCGACTACGCCTACAACTCCGAGGAACTGCAGGCCCTGGCCCAGCGGTTTGCACCCGTTGCCCGGTCGGTGAAGTACGCCCACGCCGTATTCAACAACTGCATGGAAGACAAGTCGCAGCTCAATGCGAGAGCGTTTCGGGAGCTGCTGGCGGGGGTCTGACGGGCCTGCGCATACCCGATCAGGATGAGGGGTTTTGCCCTGGCGGGGGCCATCCACGGCGCGCCGCGCACCGCGCCAACATCGCCTGCTATCAATCTCGGGAGGGCAAGTGCGGCGCCCTGGCCGAAGCAAAAATCTCCTGGCATGCCCTTGCGACGCGGTCATATACTGTGCTTTTATACAGTTACACGCCCGCGCCTTGCCCCTCGCCTTCCCCCTTCCTTCCTGCCCGGACGACGCGCCTGATCTGCACCCAGCAGTCGGCATGCGCCCGTGTGCGCCAGAGCCCAGGCCCTTGCCAGCGCATGTGGCAGAGGCGCTCTGGCGCGGCACCGAACTCGGAGGGCAGACTGCGGCCACGGTCCCCACGGGCTTTGCTGCGCTCGATGCCCAGCTGCCCGGTGGGGGCTGGCCCAGGCGCAGCCTGACCGAGCTCCTGACGGCGCAAGCAGCGGTCTGCGAGTGGCGCCTGCTCGGTCCTGCCATTCCCGCGTTCACGCGGGAGCGCGGTCGCCTGTACCTGGTGGCGCCTCCCAAGGAGCCGCATGTGGGTGGGCTGTGCCAACTCGGCCTCTCGGTCGACCAGGTCGTCTGGATAGAAGCCGCCACCCCTGCAGAGCGCCTCTGGGCAACCGAGCAACTGATCAAGGCCGATCCGGCGGGCGCCATCGTCTCCTGGCTGCCCCAGGCCAGGCCGGAGCAGATTCGACGGCTTCAGGTGCAAGCCCATGGCTGCGAGGCACCGGTGTTTCTGCTGCGACCGGTGACGGCGCTGCGCGATGCGTCATCGGCGCCGCTGCGCCTCTCTATTGCCCTGGGCGTGGGCTGGCAACTGGAAGTGCGGATCGCAAAGCGCCGCGGCGCCTCGATGGACGAGGCCCTGCACCTGCACGCCCTGCCAGGCCAATTGGCACGCGTGCTGCCGCCCCGGCTGATCCGGATCCCCGCGCCGGTCGCTGCCGCCGCTGCCGCTACCGCTGCCACCCCATCTTCCCAACTGGAGGCTGCCGATGCTCGGGCATTGGGCCGCATTGCTCCCCGTAACGTCGCACTCCCCAATCCAGTCGCCCACGCAGTCGCCCGCCCACTCGCCCATTGATGCAGCCTCCCTCGGCGTCTGGGCGCTCCAGTTCACACCGAGGGTGACCTTGCTCGAAGAGGCCGTGCTGGCAGAGGTGCAGGCGAGCGCACGGCTGTTTGGCGGCCTGGAGGCTCTGCGCCAGGCGATGGAGGACGGCGCCGCGGAGCTGGGGGCGCAGATCACCTGGGCACCGACAGGGCTTGCTGCCCTGGCCTTGGCCCGCACCGGCCGAGGCGATGGGTTCATACATCCTTTGGCCCGACTGCTCGACGCCCTGCCACTGTCCTCACTCACCCAGGTGGCGCGCCACGAAGCCACCTTGGCGCGCGTCGGCTGCCGCACCCTGGGCGACGTGCGGGCACTGCCGCGCGGGGGACTTGGGCGGCGTTTCGACAAGCAGCTGCTCACCGCGCTTGACCAGGCCTACGGCCTGCGCCCCGAAGCCTATGAGTGGCTCACGCTTCCCGAGCGCTTTTGTGCTCGGCTGGAGTTCATGTCCCGGGTCGAGACGGCTCCCGGGCTGCTGTTTGGCGCGCACCGCCTGCTGGTGCAGATGGCCGCATGGCTGTGCGCGCGTCGCCTGGGGGCCACCGCGTTCACGCTGCGCTGGTTTCACGATGTGATGCGCCCCAAGGACGCGGGCACCAGCGGGGAGATCACCATCCGCACCGCGCAGCCCATGCAAAGCGTGGCGCACTTTGCCCGGCTCCTCTCGGAGCATCTGAACAAAACCAGGCTGCTGGCGCCCGTTGGCGACATCGAACTGGTCGCAACCGAAGTGGCGCCGGTGGTCGAGTGCAGCCGCTCGCTGCTTCCAGAACCCCCCTCCAAGAGCGCGGGCATTGCGCTGGCGCTCGAGCGTATCCAGGCGCGCCTGGGCGCGGGCTGCGTGCGCCGCCCGGTGCTGCGCCAGGACCACCGCCTGGAATGGATGCAGCGCTGGGAGAGCGAAGAAACCTTCGAGGCCCTCTCTTCCCAAAGTGCTCCGAGTACCCCGGCGCCCGCAAGCGGCAGCAGCAAGCCCTATGCGCTTCCTCTGCCCACCTGGCTGCTGAGGGACCCCTTGCGCCTGCCCGAGCGCGAGCATGTCCCTATCTACCAGGGCCGTTTGCAGATGCTGCTCGGCCCTGACCGTGTGGAGGGTGGCTGGTGGCATCGCAGCAGTGAGGGAGCCGACGCGCAGCCGCTCAACGTCCAGCGCGACTACTGGCTGGCCTTGAGCCCCCACGCGGGCGTGCTGTGGATTTACCAGGAACGGCTGGCGGGAGAGCAGACGGCCTGGTTTCTGGACGGGCACTTTGGATAAGCGGCGTGGTGGCTCCCATGGCTACTCGCACTCCACCTGGCGCCCACGCTTTGCCGGCGTATGCCGAGCTCCAGTGCCTGTCCAATTTCAGCTTTCTGCGCGGCGCCAGCCGCCCCGAGGAATTGGTCGAGCGGGCCAAGGCGCTCGGCTACAGCGCCCTGGCCATGACGGACGAATGCAGCATGGCGGGCGTGGTGCGCGCGCATGTGGCAGCCAAGGAGCTTGGCCTGGCGCTGGTCCTGGGATCGCAGTTCTGCATCGGGCCTGCGGATGCGGATACGGACGTGAAGAAGCCCGCCTGCACCCTGGTCGTGCTGGCGCAGAACATGAACGGGTACGGCAACCTGTGCGCCTTCATCACCCGCCTGCGGCGCGCCAGCGAGAAGGGTACTTACCGCGCCACCATGGCGGATGTCACGGGTGCGGCGTTCGCGGACTGCCTGGTGCTGCTGTGCCCGGAGCGCGCCTCAAGCGATGAGGAACTGGAGGGGCTCGGTCGCTGGGCACTCCAGGAGTTCACCGGCCGCTGCTGGATCGGCGTGGCGCAGCTGCGCCAGCTCGACGACGAGCTGTGGCTGCACCGCATGCGCGAACTTTCTGCCTTGACCGCGCTGCCGCTGGTGGCGGTCGGCGACGTGCACATGCATGTGCGCTCACGCAAGCCCTTGCACGACGTCCTCACCGCGACCCGGATTGGCAAGCCCTTGACCGAATGCGGCTACGCCTTGGAGCGCAGCGCCGAGCGGCACCTGCGCAGCCGCCTGCGCCTGGCGCAGACCTTTCCTGCGGAGCTTTTGCAGGAGACCCTGCGCGTGGCGGCGCGCTGCAGCTTCAGCCTGGACGAGCTGCGCTACCAGTACCCCGACGAGGTGGTCCCGCCGGGCCATACGGCCACGAGTTACCTGCGCCAGGCGACCTACGAAGGCGCGGGCCGACGCTGGCCGGCGGGCATTCCCACGAAGGTGCAGGAGCAGATCGAGCATGAGCTCGAACTGATTGGCGAACTCAAGTACGAGCCGTATTTCTTGACGGTGTACGACATCGTGGTCTTTGCCCGCTCGCGCCACATCCTGTGCCAAGGCCGGGGCTCGGCGGCCAACAGCGTGGTCTGCTACTGCCTGGGCGTGACGGAAGTCGATCCCGCGCGCATGTCGGTGCTGTTCGAGCGCTTCATCTCCAGGGAGCGCAATGAGCCGCCGGACATCGACATCGATTTTGAGCACCAGCGGCGCGAGGAAGTCATTCAGTACCTCTACAGCAAGTACGGGCGCGACCGGGCCGCCCTCACCGCCGCCGTCATCACCTACCGCCCGCGCTCGGCCATTCGCGACGTGGGCAAGGCCCTTGGATTTGACCTGGAGACGGTGGACGCGATTGCCAAGGGCCAGCAGTGGTTCGATGGCAAACAGGTCCGGCGCGAGCGCTTCGAGGAACTGGGCATGGAGCCCGAGTCGCTGGCAGTGCGCCAACTTGTTGAATTGACCGGGCAGCTGATCGGGTTTCCGCGGCATTTGTCGCAGCACACCGGCGGCTTCGTGCTGACCCGGGACCTGCTCTGCCGCATGGTGCCGGTGGAGAACGCCTCCATGCCCGATCGCACCGTGATCCAGTGGGACAAGGACGATCTGGACGCTGCCGGCCTGCTCAAGGTCGATGTGCTGGCCCTGGGCATGCTCTCGGCCATCCGTCGCGCCCTGGACTTCATCTCGGATCGGCGGGGCTATGCGTTCGGCATGCAGGACATTCCGGCGGACGACAGCGCCACCTTCGACATGATCTGCAAGGCCGACACGGTGGGGGTTTTTCAGATCGAGAGCCGCGCGCAGATGGGCATGCTGCCGCGCCACCGGCCACGCTGCTTCTACGACCTCGTGATCCAGGTGGCCATCGTGCGGCCCGGGCCCATCCAAGGCGGCATGGTGCATCCTTATCTGAATCGCCGCCAGGGCAAGGAGCCGGTGGTGTATCCGAGCAAGGACCTGGAATTGGCGCTCGGTCGCACGCTGGGCGTTCCGGTGTTTCAGGAGCAGGTGATGCAGGTTGCCATTCTGGCCGCCGGTTTTACGCCGGGTGAAGCCGATGGCCTGCGCCGGGCCATGGCGGCGTGGAAGCGCAAGGGCGGGCTGGAGAAGTACTACAGCAAGATTGTTGACGGCATGACGGCGCGCGGTTACGAACAATCGTTTGCGGAATCGATTTTTGAGCAAATCAAAGGCTTCTCGGAGTACGGGTTTCCGGAGAGCCACTCCGCCAGCTTTGCCTTGCTGGTCTATGCCTCGTGCTGGATCAAGTGCCATGAGCCTGCGGCGTTTCTCGCCGCCCTGCTCAACAGCCAGCCCTTGGGCTTTTACTCCTGCAGCCAGTTGGTGCAGGATGCGCAGCGCCATGGCGTCGAAGTGCGTCCGGTGGACGTGATGCACAGCGACGTGGAGTCCACCCTGGAAGATCTGCCCCAGGTTCCGGCCGTGCGCCTCGGTCTGCACATGGTGCGGGGGCTGCGCGGCCGCAGCGCTGAGCGCATCGTGCAGGAACGAAGGGCTGCGCCCTTTGACAGTGCCGAAGACCTGGCCTGACGCTGCCATCTGGAGCTGCACGAGATGAAGCTGCTGGCGGCCGCCGATGCCTTGCAGAGCTTGGCGGGACATCGGCGGCAACAGGTCTGGGAAGCGGCCGCCCTGCATGCCGTGCCGGAGTTGCTCCATGAAGCGCCGGTGGACGAAGACGTTCTGGAACTGGACGAGGCCAGCGAAGGCGAAGAGGTGCTCTGGGACTTTGCCTCGCTGGGATTGACGCTAAGAAGCCACCCCATGGCGCTGCTGCGAGCACGCCTGGAGCGCTATCGCCTGCGGACCTCGGAGCAATTGCGCCACGCTCCCAATGGGCGCATCGTGCGCACTGCCGGCATCGTGACCGTGCGCCAGCAGCCCCAGACGGCGGGCGGCACGATCTTTGTTTCGCTTGAAGACGAATACGGGTCTATACAAGTGATCGTCTGGCGCAGCGTGCGCGAGGCACAGCGCGAGGTGCTGCTGGGCGCGCGGCTGTTGGCCGTGCAGGGGCGCTGGCAACGTGAGGGCGAAGTCTGCAATTTGATTGCGGAGAAGCTTGCGGATCTGTCGCCCCTGCTGGGGAGGTTGGCGACGCAGAGTCGGGACTTCAGGTGATGAGTCTCCAAGAATTTCCGTGCCCATAAGACGCGTCCAGGATCACGGCGTTCACTGGGCCACCCTCACCACGGTTGATGTAAAACACTTCATCGCAATTTTCTTTCCATGCATTGAGGGGGCGCTCGGCCCATCAGGCAGCCTTATCTCGCCATTTTCGGCAGTCGCCACTGCTTGACCAGGCCATAAATGGCCGGGATCACGGCCAGTGTGAGCACAGTCGACGAAATCATCCCTCCCACCATCGGTGCGCCGATGCGGCTCATCACCTCCGAGCCTGTTCCAGTCCCCCACAGGATGGGAAGCAGGCCAGCCATGATGGCGACCACCGTCATCATCTTGGGCCGCACCCTCTCCACGGCGCCTTCCATGATGGCTTCATAGAGGTCTGCCACACCAGGCTCTTTGTTTTCGGCACGGCGTCGGGCCTGAATCTCTTTCCATGCGTGGTCGAGGTAGATCAGCATGATGACGCCAGTTTCAGCGGCCACCCCGGCCAGTGCGATGAAGCCCAACGCGACAGCCACCGACATGTTGTAGCCCAGCCACCACATAAGCCAGATGCCCCCCACCAGGGCAAACGGCACCGACAGCATGACGATCAAGGTTTCGGTCAGGCGCTTGAAGTTCAGGTACAGCAGCAGGAAGATGATGAGCAAGGTGACCGGGATGACGACCTTCATCTTCTGCACCGCGCGCTCCATGGATTCGAACTGGCCGCTCCAGGTGGCGTAGTAGCCGGGCGGGAACTGAACTTGCTCGTTCACGGCCTTGCGCGCGTCGGCCACATAACCGCCGATGTCGCGGTCCCGGATGTCGACAAAGATATAGGCCGACAGCAGCGCGTTTTCGGTACGGATGCCGGGAGCCCCCTTGGCGACTTCCACGCGCGCCACCTGTCCCAGCGGGACCATGGCGCCGTCCATGGTGGGCACCAGCACTTCACGGGCGATCTGCTGCGGGTCGGCGCGCAGCTCGCGCGGGTAGCGCACCGTCACGCCAAAGCGCTCGCGGCCTTCCACCGTGGTGGTCACCATTTCGCCGCCCAAGGCCGTGCCAATGACGTCCTGCAGCTCTCCTACCCCCAGGCCGTAGCGTGCCAGCTGCGCCCG
>Ga0066256_1003969_pt1 | contig 13634 bp, 10 predicted proteins | sample ThiBio_1000_biof_FD_87107 | JGI IMG/M metagenome (GOLD analysis project Ga0066256, IMG submission 87107) | Wastewater bioreactor microbial communities from Cape Town, South Africa - Thiocy_expt_1000_biof (version 2) | ecosystem: Engineered > Bioreactor > Thiocyanate-remediating >...
CGCCGGCAAACCGCCCGGCACCCGGCATTGCGTCCTCGTTTATGAAAAGCGGTCCCGGGGGCCGGTTTGCAACCCCTTCGCCGAACGCTACATGGCCGGCGAGACGCCGATCCCGTGCGTTGCCTGCACCCAGCCCGTCAAGTTCGCGGTTCTGCTCGCCCCCGCCAGGGCCCTCGGCGCCGATGCGCGGGCGACGGGCCACTATATCCGCTCGCGCCCCAACCCCGCGCCCGGCGCGCCGCACCGCCGCGCACTCTACCGGCCTGTCGATGCGGAGCGCGACCAGAGCTACTTCCTCTTCGCGACCACGCAGGAGCAGATCGACTACCTGCGCTTCCCGCTCGGCCATCTTTCCAAGGCCGAGACGCGGGCGCTCGCCGAGGACATGGGGCTGGTCGTTGCCAAGAAGGCCGACAGTCAGGACATCTGCTTCGTGCCGCAGGGCAAGTATTCGGACATCGTCAACAAGCTGAAGCCGAACGCGGCGCTCGCCGGCGAGATCGTGCATATCGACGGCCGCGTGCTCGGCCGGCACGAGGGCATCCTGCACTACACGATCGGCCAGCGCCGCGGCATCCGCATCGCGACCGGCGAGCCGCTCTATGTCGTCTATCTCGACGCGCGCTCGCGCCGCGTCATCGTCGGGCCGAAGGAGGCGCTGGAAACGCGCCGCCTCTATCTGCGCGACATCAACTGGCTGGGCGACGGCGATCTCGATACGGTCGCCGCCGCCGGCTTCGACTGCTACGCCAAGGTGCGCTCCACGCGCCCGCCGCGTCCCGCGCGCCTGAAGGCGAACGAGGGGGGCGTCTATGTGGAGCTCGCCGAGGGCGAGCCCGGCGTCGCCCCCGGCCAGGCCTGCGCGCTCTATTCCGGCCAGGGCGAGGACGCCCGCATCTATGGCGGCGGCTTCATCCTGCGCTCGGAACGGGAGGCGGCTGCCGAGGATGCCCTCAAGCGCATCCTTTCCACGCCGGTGGCGGCCTGAGGCGCCGCGCCCGGCAAAGCCCTTGCGGACAAAGCGATTTTTCTTCGAACCTCGCTTGACACCCCCGGGAACCCCGCCTTATAAGCCGCGCACCGGACGGAAACGGACATCGCTCTCGATCGTCCCTTCGGGCGGCGGAGTAGCTCAGTAGGTTAGAGCAGAGGAATCATAATCCTTGTGTCGGGGGTTCGAATCCCTCCTCCGCTACCATTCTTCCCCAAATCCATGCACATATACGACCCGAGATTCCTTCGCGGTTCGATGACGGCAATGCTTGTCGAAATCCGCATTCGGGTGGTTTCGATTGCGCATCTTTTCCGTGAGCCGGTTGCCGGGCGAGGGGGAAGACGAGCTTCGTGCGTTTGCCCTTCATGACGGTCGGGCCGCGGTCTTGTCCGTTTCCGGCGACAACGTAACCAATTGCGCGCTCCATCATGGGCTGTCCCCCTCCTCGACAGACGGTTGATCAGCCGGAAACATACGATGCGGCTGCAAGCCGACGGAAATTTCATTCGCAAATGCCGGCATTAGCGCCGGCCTTCCGGTCGAGCGCTTGCAAATCCCTTATGGCCGCATTGGAACTTCTAATTTTCCAGCGGCGGTGAAGCTTCCTACCCTGTGCCTCGTCAAACGGCGCGATTGGCCGCGGAGAAGGAGTTTTCACATGAACATGTTTGCGCGGGGGATGCCCAACCAGCTTCTGCGGCTGCAGGAGATGCACAACGGCAAGAAGGTAGAGCCGACCTTCTCGGCGGGCGAGATGGAGCGGCGGCAGAATGCGATGCGCCGCATCCTGGAAGAACTGAAGCTCGATGCGGCGGTCCTGACCTCGTATCACAACATCTGCTACTTCTCCGATTTCCTCTTTTGCTCCTTCGGCCGGCGCTACGCCTTCGTCATCACGCCGGAAAAGGCTACCTCCGTTTCCGCCGGCATCGATGCCGGCCAGCCCTGGCGCCGCACCTTCGGCGACAACATCACCTATACGGACTGGCAGCGCGACAACTTCTTCCATGCCCTGCAGACGCTCCTGCCGAAGGCTTCGCGCATCGGCATCGAGTTCGACCAGGTCGATCTCGAGCTGCGCCGCCTGCTGGAAGAGGCCTTCCCGAATGTCGAATTCGTCGACATCGGCTCGCCGACCATGTGGCTGCGCACGATTAAGTCGGACGAGGAGATCGCCCTCATCAAGGAAGGCGCCGCGACCGCCGATGTCGGCGGGGCCGCCGTCGCGAAGGCGGTGCGCGAGGGCGTGCCGGAATACGAGGTGGCGCTCGCCGGCACGCAGGCCATGGTCCGCCATATCGCAAGCCGCTTCCCCCATGCCGAGCTGATGGACACCTGGGTCTGGTTCCAGTCGGGCATCAACACCGACGGAGCGCACAATCCGGTGACCTCGCGCCGCGTCGAGAAGGGCGACATCCTCTCGCTCAACTGCTTCCCGATGATCGCTGGCTACTATACGGCGCTGGAGCGCACGCTGTTCCTCGACCATGCCAGCGACGAGCACCTGCGCATCTGGGAGATCAACTGCGCGGTGCACCGTCGGGGCCTCGAACTGCTCAAGCCCGGCGCGCGCTGCGGCGATGTGGCGGCCGAGCTCAACGAGATCTACCGCGACCACGGCCTGCTCGGATACCGCTCCTTCGGCTACGGCCATTCCTTCGGCGTGCTCTCGCATTATTACGGCCGCGAGGCGGGCGTGGAGCTGCGCGAGGACATCAACACGGTGCTCCAGCCGGGCATGGTGGTCTCCATGGAGCCGATGCTGACCATTCCGGACGGCATGCCGGGGGCCGGCGGCTACCGCGAGCACGACATCCTGGTCATGACCGAAACCGGCAGCGAGAACATCACGGGCTTCCCCTTCGGTCCGGAGCATAATATCCTCCCCGCCTGACCCCGTCCGCGGGCAACTTGGAACGGGCCGTCCGATCGGCCCGTTTCCTTTTGGAAGCGGTGCCGCCCCCGTGAGAAACATACCGACCGACCTTCTTCGCACGTTCCTGGCGGTCATCGACCTGCGCAGCCACACGCGCGCCGCCGAACAGCTCGGCCGCACCCAGCCGGCCATCAGCCTGCAGATGAAGAAGCTGCAGGAACTGCTCAACGTCTCCCTTTTCACCAAGGATGCCAGCGCCCAGCCGACCGAGGCGGGCGAGCTTGTCGCGAGCTATGCCCGGCAGATGCTGGCGCTCAACGACGAGATGGTGCTGCGCCTCTCGCGGCGCGACCAGCACGGCAAGATCCGCCTCGGCATTCCCAACGACTATGCCGATCATTTCCTGCCGAAGCTGATGCCGCGCCTTGCGCGCAGCGGCCACGACTTCCGCTTCGAGGTCGTCTGCGATCTCTCCCACGTTCTCCTCCAGGGGCTGCGCAACGGGCTCTACGACCTCGTCGTGGCGATGACGCCGGACGGGCCGGCGGAAGGCGCGTTCATGACCTGGAAGGAGCCCCTCGCCTGGGTGGGCGACAGCCCGACCTCGCTCGTCACCGACGGCGGCGGCAACCTGCGCATCGTCTGCTATCCGGAGGGTTGCCTCTACCGGCGGGCGATGCTGACGGCGCTGCAACGCGACGGGCGCGGCTACGATCTCGTCTATACCAGCCCCAGCCTTTCCGGCCTGGAGGCGGCGGTCGGCTCCGGCTTCGGCAATACGGTCCTCGCCCGCCGCATCCTGCCGCCGAAGCTTGCAACGCTCGATGATGCCCTCGGCCTGCCGAGGCTCGCGGACGTCGTCGTCGGTATCTACCTGAGCTCGGACCGCAAGCGCTCCGCGGTGGCGGAGAGCTTTGCCGCACATTTTGCCGATGCGTTTCTCGCGGGGACCGGCAGCCTGTGATCGGGCCAGCCGCATGGCCGGCGGGAATGCGAGGAAAAATTCCTTATTGCAACCATGGTTGTAGTTTTGTAATGTGCAACCTATGGGCGGAGAAAAGAGGAGGTAGTGCGTAACTTTTCTGCGAAATGCGCGTTCGAGCCTGACGAACTCGCGCAACTGAAAACGATCTTCGACGATGTCACATCCGCGCACTGGTTTCCAAAAAGCGAAAGCTGCCGAAGAAGCTTTGCAAGATACCTTTTGGAGACCTTTCCGGGCGTGACGCACGATCTTCGCAGGTACAAGGCCGAAGTCGAAGCTGTGGCTCGTACACGTTGCGTAGAGGGCAATGCCGGGTGACGCCCGCATGGGCAAAGGGTGGTCACCTCTGATCGGGCCGGGCAGGCCGCGAATGCTTCGGCTTCGCGACCTGTCCGGCCCCGTCATTTCGGCCTTTCGCCCGCAATACCCGAAACTGTCCGTCAGCGTTCCTCCGTCCCGCACCAGTGCGCGGCGAAGAGGGCGAGCGTCCTGGTGACGCGTTTCAGCGAGGAAAGGCTGACGCGCTCGTCGATGCCGTGGATGTTCTCGGCGATCGGGCCGTAGACGAGCGAGGGGATGTTGCCGTGCACGGCAAAAACGGCTGCGTCGAGATAGCAGGCCATCACGTAGGACGGCAGGTCGGCCCCCTCATGCGTGAGGGCGTGGGCGGAGCGGAGGATGTTTTCAGCGGCGGACCCCGCGGCCAGCTCGTAGCCTGCATGCATCACGCCGACCCAGCTGAGGGCGACCAGGCGCTCGCCTGCAAAGGCCGGGTCTTCCGCCTGGACGCGATCGAGGAAGGCTTCGAATTCGGCGGCGCGTGCCTTCGGGTCCTCGCCGGGGTAAAAGCCGATCCGGCCTTCTGCGGTGCAATCGCTCGGGATGGAGGCGATCCAGTCGCCGCCTTCGATCGTGCCGATCGTCAGGGCGACGGGGTTCGGCAGATCGTTGAACAGGTGCTTGTCCCGGCGCTCCCCGATCCATTTGCGTTCCAGCGTTCGCAGGTGGCCGATGAGGCGGATCATCAGGTCGATGGCGCTCTGGCCGGATTCGGGATCACGGGGATGGGCCGGGCGGCCCTTCGTTTCCAGCCGGAACTTGATGACGCCGGCATTGGCGCGCACCAGTTGCTCGTCGGTCGGCTCGGGGCTGACGACCACATCGGCGATGAAACCGTGGGAAAAGAGGGTTGCCGCGCCGTTGCCGGTGATCTCCTCCTCCACGACGGACTGGACCTGGACGTCGCCCCGCAGGCAAAGCCCGGCCGCGGCGATGGCGTCGAGTGCGAAGATGGAGGCGGCAAGGCCGGCCTTCATGTCGCCGGCGCCTCGACCATGGAGCCAGTCGCCGCGACGGACGGGCTGGAAGGCCGGGGAGGTCCAGCGATGGCCGCTTCCCGCCGGCACGATGTCGACATGGGAGTTGAAGGCGAGCGAGCGCCCGCCGGTTCCGGTCGCCGCCTTCCGGCCGACGATGTTCCAGCTTTCTGCATAGTCGACGGTGGCAGGCGAAAAGGCCGGATGGTGCCCGATCTTCGAGCCGTCGGTGCGCAGGCGCTCCACCGAGAAGCCGCGTTGCCGCAGGGCCTCGGCGATGAAATCCTGCGCTTCGGCTTCTTCGTTGCGCAGGGACCGGAATCCGACCAGCTTTTCCAGAAAGCGCACCTCGTCGTCGAAAAGCCGGTCGACGGCGTCAAGGATGCGGTCGTTTATGGATGTCATGGCGGGCCGGGTCCGGGGTTCGGTGGCGGATGCGGGGCAGCCTAGCCGCTGCCCCGATCGGTTCAAGCGGAATCAGCCGAGAACGGACTTCACAGCATCGGCCGTCGCCTTCACCACGATGTCCGCCTCCTGCCGCGTCAGGCAGAGCGGCGGGGCGAAGCCGAGGATGTCGCCCTGCGGCATGGCGCGGCCGATGACGCCGTGTTCCAGAAGGGCGGCGGAGACCTGCGGGCCGATCTTCCTTGCGGGGTCGAAGAAGGCGCGGTCGTCCCTGTCCTCGACGAACTCGATGGCGGCCATCAGGCCGTCGCCGCGCACCTCGCCGACATTCCTGTGGTCGCCGACGGCGCTGGCGAGTTCCGCGCGGAAATAGGCGCCGGTGGAGCCGGCATTCTCGACGAGGCCGAGTTCGTCGATGAGTTCGAGATTGGCGACGCCGGCGGCGGCGCAGATCGGGTGCGAGGAATAGGTCCAGCCGTGGCCGATGGCGCCGAGCTCGTCCGAACCCTTCACCAGCGCCTCCCACATCCTGTCCGAGACGATGGTGCCGGAGAGCGGCGCATAGGCGGAGGTGAGGCCCTTGGCGATGGTGATGAGATCGGGCTTCATGCCGTAGTGGTCCGAGCCGAACATCGTGCCGAGGCGGCCGAAGCCGGTGACGACCTCGTCGGCGACGAGCAGGATGTCGTATTTGTCGAGCACGGCCTGGATCTTCTGCCAGTAGCCCTTCGGCGGCGGCACGATGCCGCCGGTGCCGAGGATCGGCTCGCCGATGAAGGCGGCGACGGTGTCCGGGCCTTCGGCGAGGATCATCTCCTCCAGCTTGTCGGCGCAATATTGCGAGAACTGCTCCTCGTCCATCGAGCGGTCGGGCCGGCGGAAGAAATAGGGCGCTTCCGTGTGCAGGATCGGCGCGCGCGGCAGGTCGAAGGCGTTGTGGAAGAGGTGGAGGCCGGTCAGCGATCCCGTCATGACGCCCGAGCCGTGATAGCCGCGCCAGCGCGAGATGATCTTCTTCTTCTCCGGCCGGCCGAGGACGTTGTTGTAGTACCAGATGAGCTTGATGTTGGTCTCGTTGGCATCCGAGCCGGAAAGGCCGAAATAGACGCGGCTCATGCCCTCGGGCGCGCGGTCGATGATCATCTTCGAAAGCGTGATCGAGGCTTCCGTGCCGTGGCCGACATAGGCGTGATAATAGGCGAGGTTCTTCGCCTGTTCGGCGATCGCGTCGGCGATCTTCTGGCGGCCGTAGCCGACATTCACGCAATAGAGGCCGGCAAAGGCGTCGAGGCTGGTCTTGCCGTTGAGGTCGGTGATGTAGACGCCTTCGCCGCCGCCGATGACGCGGGTCGGGGTCTCGCCGCGGGCGTGCATGCCCATATGCGTGGACGGATGGAAGAAGTGGTCGCGGTCCCAGGCGGTGAGTTCGTTGCGGCGGTCGAGCATGGTCTTTCCTTTCGGTGTGGTTCGTCGCCCGGGATCAGGCGGCCGTGTCGATGCAGAGATATTTCAGTTCGGTGAAGGCTTCCATGCCGTGGCGCGAGCCTTCGCGGCCGAGGCCGGATTGCTTCCAGCCGCCGAAGGGGATCGGGCCGCCGGTGATCTTCACGCGGTTGATCGCCACCATGCCGTATTCGAGCGCACGGGCAAGGCGCATCTGGCGCGCGCCGTTTTCGGTCACGACATAGGCGACGAGACCGTATTCGGTGTCGTTGGCGCGGGCGATCACCTCCGCCTCGCTGTCAAAAGCGGTAACGGCGGCGACCGGGCCGAAGGTTTCCTCGCGCATGATCAGCGCTGCGTCCGAAACGTCGGTCAGCAGCGTCGGCTGGTAAAACAGCGGGCCGGTCTTGTGGCGCTTGCCGCCGGTCAGCAGTCTTGCGCCGTGCTGCAGCGCATCGGCAACCTGTTCTTCCACCTTGGCGATGGCGCGCTCATGCATCAGCGGCCCGATCTCGACATCCGCTTCAAGCCCGTTTCCGACCTTCAATGCCGCGATGCGCGTCCTGAAGGCCTCGGTGAAGGCGGCAAGCACGGGGCGTTCCACATAGATGCGGTTGGCGGCAAGGCAATCCTGGCCCGATGTCGCGAATTTGGCGTCGATGGCGATATCGACGGCCTTTTTTATATTGGCGTCGGCGAAGACGATCAGCGGAGCGTGGCCGCCGAGCTCCATCACCAGCCGCTTCATGGTCGGCGCACACTGGCCGGCGATCAGCTTGCCGATCTCCGTCGAGCCGGTAAAACTCAAGGCGCGCACGCGCGGATCGGCGTTCAGGCGGCCGACGATGGTTGCGGCATCGCCGGTCACCACATTGAAGACGCCGGCGGGAAGGCCGGCCCGTTCGCCGAGTTCGGCAAGCGCGAGCGCCGACAGCGGCGTTTCGCTGGACGGATGGGCAACGACGGTGCAGCCGGCGGCAAGGGCTGCGGCAGCCTTGCGGGTGATCATGGCGGACGGGAAATTCCACGGCGTCACGATGCCGGCGACGCCAAGCGCTTCACGGCGAACGATCATCTCCGCGCCGGGCAGGTGGCTGGTGACGCTCTCGGCATTGAGGCGTTTTCCTTCCTCGGCATACCACTCGATAAAGGATGCGGCATAATCGATCTCGCCGCGGGATTCGGCAAGCGGCTTGCCCTGTTCCAGCGTCATTAGCAGCGCGAGGTCTTCGCGTGCCTCCAGCATCAGTTCGTGCCACTTGCGCAGGATGGCGGCGCGCTGCTGCGGCAGCCGATCGCGCCAGGCGGGGAAAGCGTCGCTTGCGGCGGCAATGGCCTCGGAGGTCTGTCCAGCGTCGAGGGCCGCGACCCAGGCGAGCGTTGCCGAAGAGGCGGGGTCCGTCACCTCGAAGCTGGCACCGTCGTTGCCCGCCACCCAGCGGCCGCCGACATAGGCGAGTTCGCGAAGGAGATGAGGGTCATTGAGGCGGGCGAGCGCGTCGTGAAAAGTCGTCCGGGCGAATAGGGCGGTCATGGCGGCCTCCTCTGGCTGTGTGCGCAGAAGTCTGGCACAGGCCGGCAGACAGATTGTCCATTGCCGGGAGGAGCCGCAGAGACTTTGGCCAAAGGTGCGGGCGACCGTAGACAATCTGCCTAGTCGAGAGCGGGAAGCAGTGTCGCAAGCGGCAGCACCGTCTCCTCCTTCACCGTCTTGGTGATGATGTAGGTGAAATAGCGATCGATGCCGAGTTCGCGCTGGAGCAGGCTGTCGACGAGGCGCTGGTAGGCGTCGATATCGATCGCCATGATCTTCAGGATGTAATCGACGCCGCCGCCGACCGACCAGCAGGCAACGATTTCCGGCGTCGAGGCGACGGCGCGCTCGAAACGGTCGAAATCCGCCTGCCGGTGGTTGGCCAGCGTCACCTCCATCATCACGCCGGTGACGGGCGCCAGCCGCCGCACGGCGATGCGGGCATGATAGCCGGTGACGATGCCGGCTTTTTCCAGCTTGTGCAGGCGCAGCCAGCAGGGCGTGGGGGAAAGGCCTGCCTTTTCCGCCAGCGCCAGCTTGGTGATGCGGCCGTTCTCCTGGATCGCGTTCAGGATGCGCAGGTCTATGGCGTCGAGTTTCACGAGCGCGTCCTCCGGGCGGATATCATGTCAAAGCAGGAAAAACACAATGGAAAGGCATTTTGACGTTGTCAATTGACCTGAATTTTCGCAATGTAAAATCATGACAAATTGGCGACCCGATATATCCCAATTGCGCCGGCCGGCCTATCTTTCCCTCGCCGAGCAGATCGCCCGCGCCATCCAGGAGGGATTGCTGCCCAACGGCACGCGCCTGTTGCCGCATCGCAAGCTCGCCGACGACCTGAACCTGTCCGTGCAGACCGTCAGCCGGGCCTATGACGAACTGATCCGCCGCGGGCTGATCTCCGGCGAAATCGGCCGGGGTTCCTTCGTGCAGACGCGACCGAAGGAACCGGAGCCGCCCTATCTGCCCGAGCCGCTCGGCGAGCTGGTCGACCTGTCGATCCTGAAACCCGTCTGCGAGCAGATCCACCTGGAGCGCATGCGCGAGGCCTTCGGCTGGCTTGCGGAAAACCTGCCGTCGAGTTCGGCGCTGTCGTTCCGGCCGAACATGGTGTTTCCGCGCCACCGGGCGGTTGCGGCGGAGTGGCTGGCGCGCTGCGGCCTCGACGTCTCGCCGCTCAACATCAATCTCACCAACGGCGCGACGTCGGGCATGACGGTCGCGCTGATGAGCGTCGCCCCGCCCGGCGCGACGGTCGCGACGGAAGCGATCAGCCATCACACGCTCGTGCCGCTGTCCACCTATCTCGGCCTTCATCTCGAAGGCCTGCCGATCGATCGCGACGGCATGATACCGGAGGCTCTGGACGAGGCCTGTCGCAAGGGCGTGATCCGCGCCGTCTTCCTGCAGCCCTCGGTGATCAACCCGACCGCAACGCTGATGAGCGGCGAACGCCGGCAGGCGCTGGCCGACGTGGCACGGCGCCACGATATCGCCATCATCGAGAACGACGTGCTCGGGCCGCTGGTGGAAGGCAGGGCGCCGCCGATTGCCGCCTACGCGCCGGAACGGACGCTCTACGTCACCAGCTTCACCAAGATCACCGTGCCGGGCCTGCGCATCGGCTATCTGACGGCGCCCGACCGTTATGTCGCCGCCGTCGCCAACCGCCACCTCGTCTCCAACTGGATGGCGACGCCGTCGATTGCCGAGATCGCCACGCGCTGGGTCAGCGACGGCACGGCGATGGAGCTGGTCCACTGGCAGCGCCGGGCGCTCGCCGTTCGCCATGCCATTGCCGAGGAGGCCTTTGCCGGCCTTCCCTATCACGCCCATCCGCAGAGCCTGCATGTCTGGTTGCCCCTGCCGGAAGGACACACGGAAGAGGGGTTCGTGTCGCAGGCGCGGCTGCGCGGCGTCGGCATCGCGCCGGGCTCGTCCTTCCGCACGGCCGAGCAGGGCTGGCATCCGGCGGTGCGCATTTCGCTGGGCTCGACCACCGAACAGGAATTGCGCACGGGGCTCGGCATTCTTGCCTCGCTGGCGAGTGGAAACCCGGAGGCGCTGCTGCTCGCCATTTGAGACGATTGCCTGTTAACGAGGCGTCCGAAGAATAATTGTACTGATATTATTATTTGGATTGACATGATTTGGAGCGGCGCGCATCGTTAGGCCATCACTTGTCTCAACAGGGAGAGGCATGCATGGCAGCGCCGATCATCCGCATCGACACCATCACCAAGCGCTACGGTCCCTTGACCGTGCTCGACGGGTTGTCGATGGAGGTGCTGCCGGGTGAGAAGCTGGCGCTCATCGGCCCATCCGGCTCCGGCAAGACGACGATCCTGCGCATTCTGATGACGCTGGAGACGATCAACGGCGGTCATATCGAGGTCGACGGCGACCAGCTCTATCACATGCCGAAGAACGGCGGACTTGCGCCGGCCGACGATCGCCACCTGCACAGGATGCGCGAGAAGATCGGCATGGTCTTCCAGCACTTCAATCTGTTCCCGCACAAATGCGTGCTCGACAATGTCACGCTTGCGCCGATGCTGACCAAGGGCGTGCCGAAGGCGGAGGCACAGAAGCGGGCGATGGAGCTTCTCGACATGGTGGGTTTGGCCGACAAGGCGAAAAACATGCCCGCACAATTGTCCGGCGGACAGAAGCAGCGCGTGGCCATCGCCCGCGCCCTGGCGCTCTCGCCGAAGATCATGCTCTTCGACGAGGTGACCTCGGCGCTCGACCCGGAACTGGTCGAGGAGGTGCTGAACGTCATGCGCAAGCTCGCCGCCGAGACCGACATGACCATGCTGCTCGTCACCCACGAAATGGGCTTCGCCCATGACTTTGCCGACCGCATCCTGTTTTTCGATCGCGGCAGGATCGTCGAGGAAGGCAAGCCGGACGAGATTTTCCGCAATCCCAGGCAGGAACGCACGCAGACCTTCCTGCGCAAGATCATCGCGGCGGGGCACCGCGTCTGAGCGGCGTCTGCCGCCAGGAAACAAGGGCCTACATAACAACCAAAAACAGCCAGAGGAGTTCGCAACAATGAGCATGAGGACGTTTTTGACCATGGCCGCCGGCGCAAGCGCGTTGATGGCCGTCGTCGTCGCCACACCCGCTTTCGCCGATGACGGCAAGCTGGAGGAATTGAAGGCGCAGGGTTTTGCCCGCGTCGCCATCGCCAACGAACCGCCGTTCACCGCGGTTGCCGCCGACGGCAAGGTGTCGGGTGCAGCACCGGATGTCGCCCGCGAAGTCTTCAAGCGCCTCGGCGTTGCCGACATCGTCGCCTCGATTTCCGAATATGGCGCGATGATCCCCGGCCTTCAGGCCGGCCGCCACGACGTCATCACCGCCGGCCTGTTCATGAAGCCGGAGCGTTGCGCCGCCGTGGTCTATTCCGAGCCGATTCTTTGCGATGCGGAAGCTTTTGCGCTGAAGAAGGGCAATCCCCTGAAGCTGCAGAGCTACAAGGACATCGCCGACAATCCGGATGCGAAAATCGGCGCACCGGGCGGTGGTACGGAAGAAAAGCTGGCGCTCGAAGCCGGCGTGCCGCGGGATCGCGTCATCGTCGTGCCGGATGGCCAGAGCGGCCTCAAGATGCTGCAGGACGGCCGCATCGACGTCTATTCGCTGCCGGTTCTGTCGATCAACGATCTCGTCTCCAAGGCGAGCGACCCGAATATTGAAGTCGTGGCGCCGGTCGTCGGCGCGCCGGTCTATTGCGACGGCGCTGCCTTCCGCAAGGGCGACGAGGCGCTGCGCGATGCCTTCGACGTGGAACTTGCCAAGATGAAGCAGTCGGGTGACTTTGCAAAGATCATCGAGCCCTACGGCTTCTCCGCTGCCGCCGCGATGTCGACGACGCGCGAAAAGCTCTGCGCGGCGCAATAAGAAACGGGTGCAGGGTAGCCCCCTCATCCGGCCTGCCGACCACCTTCTCCCCGCGGGGGAGAAGGGGCTTGCGGCAACCGATTTGCCTCATGCCTGACCATTGAGCAGGTTGGCGCTGCAGAACCCCCTTCTCCCCGCCGGGGAGAAGGTGCCGGCAGGCGGATGAGGGGGTATCACGAGGAATGGAACGGAAAGACCAGGCAAGGCGCGCTCGTGACGCTTGAGCTCACCGTGATGGGTTCGGTGCTTGCCGTCATCATGGCGTTCGTCGCCGGGCTCGGCCGTTTGAGCCGCTTCATGGCCGTCCGGGCACTTGCCACCACCTATATCGAGTTCTTCCGCGGCACGTCGATCTTCGTGCAGCTCTTCTGGGTCTATTTCGTGCTGCCCTTTGCCGGCGTCACGCTCTCGCCGCTGCAGGCGGGCGTGCTGGCGCTTGGGCTTAACGTCGGGGCCTACGGGGCGGAGGTGGTGCGCGGCGCCGTCAAGGCGATCGGGCGGGAGCAGCGCGAAGCCTGCATCGCGCTCAACCTGACCCGCGGACAGGCGATGCGCCATGTCATCCTGCCGCAGGCGCTGCCGCTGATGCTGCCGACCTTCGGCAACAATGCCATCGAACTCCTGAAGGGCACCGCCGTCGTGTCGCTGATCTCGCTCACCGACATGACATTCCAGGCGCAGGTGGTGCGCGCCCAGACCGGCAGCACGCTGATCCCCTTCGCGACGATCCTGGTGCTCTACTTCCTGATGGCGCTGGCCATCTCCACCGGCATGCGCTGGCTGGAACGCCGCGTCACCCGCGGCCTCGATGGCGTGAGGACCTGACGATGGAATGGGACTGGAATTTCGTCTGGCAGATCTTGCCGACCCTGCTCGAAGGTTTGAAGATCACCATCCTTGCGACCGTGCTCGGGGCCGCCGTCGCCGCCGCCGTCGGCCTCGTCTTCGCGATCCTGCGCATGACCGCGCCGAAGCCGATCGCCAAGGTCACCGGCTTCATCGTCGAGTTCATCCGCGGCACGCCGCTTTTGGTGCAGCTCTACTTCATCTTCTACGTGCTGCCGGATATCGGAATCCGCCTGCCGGCGCTGCTGGCCGGCGTCATCGGGCTCGGCCTGCATTACGGCACCTATGCGGCGGAAGTGTATCGCGCCGGCATCGAGAAC